>Ga0302326_10000039_pt1 | contig 326060 bp, 279 predicted proteins | sample Palsa_T0_3_FD_202264 | JGI IMG/M metagenome (GOLD analysis project Ga0302326, IMG submission 202264) | Peat permafrost microbial communities from Stordalen Mire near Abisko, Sweden - Palsa_T0_3 | ecosystem: Environmental > Terrestrial > Soil > Palsa > Peat permafrost | place: Sweden: Abisko... | reverse complement strand
GTGGGCACCCGAGGCCGGACGGGGCTTGAGAAGGTGCTGCTAGGCTCGAAGGCAGAGGAGATTCTTCGACGCGCGCACTGCCCGGTTCTGACGGTTGGCCCCGACGTGCCGGCTAAGCTTGGGACTCATGAAAAGATCGGGTCCATTCTTTACGCGACACAGTTTGGTACGGCATCTCTGAAGTTTGGCGATTGCCAAATACGGCTCAACCCGTTTCGTTTCACTGCACTCCGCACGTTTTGCCAAAATGCACCGGGCGTCGGGGTTCCCGCGATGAATCCGTTCCCAAAACGGAGCTGGAATCCTGAATTGGTAATTTTCCGTGGCCGGCAAACCACCCGCTTATTACAACTTTTGTCATTTGTCATTTTCGCTTCTCCCGAAATGAACCTAGGCTCGTCGTCGGCCCATCCTAAATCGGATATTTGTCAGTAAATACGGCCCTTTCCGTTTTGGAACTCCAGGTGCATCACCCATTTTCTGGTTGGTGTCACGCACCAGATAGGACCTCCGAGATGAGCGACGAATCCTTGCGATTTCAGTCCTCGCGCCCTGCCGCCGCGGTACTCGAGACTCCTTCGAGCGCCGCGCAAGCCACTCCCCGCGATCCGAGCCGGCGCGACGTCTCGCCCATGAACCTCCTGATCGTCGACGATGAGCAGTTCATCCGCGAAATGTGCACCGAAGTCGGCCAGCAACTCGACATGAAGGTCACCGCCGTCGCCAGCGCCGAGGAAGCCGCCGAGCTGCTGGAATACTCCCCCATCGATATCGTGCTCACCGATCTGCAGCTTCCGGGAACCAGCGGCCTCGCGCTGCTCAAGCGCGTGCGCGACCTCTACCCGGAAATTGCCCTCATGGTGCTCACGCAATACGGCACCATCGATTCCGCCGTGGAAGTCACCCGCCTCGGCGCGGTCGACTATGTCACCAAGCCTTTCCGCATCGAAGAGTTGAAAGTCCGCCTCGAGCGCGCCGCGCACAGCGTGGACCTGCAGCGCGAGAACCGTCTGCTGCGCGAGCAGTTGCGCACCCGCCCCGGCTTCGGCGGATTGATCGGGCTCTCCCCTAAAATGGAAAGCGTATATAAGGTCATCGCCAAGGTCAGCCAGCACGATTATCCCGTGCTCATCCTGGGCGAAAGCGGCACCGGGAAGGAGCTCGTCGCGCGCAGTGTGCACTTCGCGAGCCCGCGTAAAGAGCGGCCCTTCGTGCCCGTCGATTGCTCCGCGCTCACTCCCACGCTGATCGAATCCGAGCTCTTTGGCTACGTAAAGGGCGCCTTCACCGGCGCGCTGCAGTCCAAGCAAGGGCTCCTCGAGTCCGTCCAGGGCGGCACCCTGTTTTTGGACGAAATCGGCGACATGCCCGTCGACATGCAAGCCAAGCTCCTGCGCGCCCTGCAGGAACACGAAATCAAGCCCGTGGGCTCCACCGAACGCAAGCGCATCAATGTGCGCATCATTGCCGCCACCAACCGCGACCTCGAAGCCGCCATTCGCGCCGGAACCTTTCGCCAGGATCTGTATTTCCGGCTGAACGTGGTGCAACTCAAATTGCCGCCGCTGCGCGACCGCAAAAACGACATTCCCCTGCTGGTCACCTCTTTTCTCGAAAAGCTCTCGCCTCCGGACGGGCCCCCGCGACAGATTTCCGAGGACGCCACGCGCCGCCTGCTCGCCTACGACTGGCCCGGCAACGTTCGCGAACTGGAAAACGCCGTGGCCCGCGCCGTGGCCCTCGGTTCCGGACCGCTCATCTCCGTAGCCGACCTGCCTTCCAACCTGCAATATCCCAGCAGCGAACGTATCCCGGAAAAAGACGAATTGCTCCCGCTGGAAGAGCTCGAGCGCCGCGCCATCTTGCGCATGCTGCGCGAAACCAGCGGCGACAAACTGGCCGCCGCGCGCCTCCTCGGCATCGGTAAGACCACCCTGTATCGCAAGCTCAAGCAGTACCACATGGAGCATCCTTCGCCCGAGGACCGCGAAGCCGGCGCCGCCGCCGCAAGCTGATCCTCGCGGCGTTTCGCGGCATCGCCTCTCCTCGCGCTTCGCCCCCCACTCCTCGCTGCGCGCTTTCCCCGTACCCCATGGCTCGCTGTAGGTACGCTGTAGGTAGAAGTTCTTTGGCTCGCCGGGCCACTCCGGGTTTGTGCCCTCCCAAATTTTTCCTTTACCTGGACTGGCTTGATCTTTTTCGTGACCCTCCGCGCGAATCTTCGCTTTCCGAGTTCACTCTGGGAAACCTTTCTGGAATTGTCTCGACATGGGATGGCCGGGCAGCGATGACGCGCCGGATCACGCGTTATCTATCTGATTCTGCGTCCCTCGCGGCATCTCCAGGGTTGGATACGGCAATGCAAGAGACCCTTGCGAACACCAAGCGTGGGAACTGCTTGCCGCCAGGCGCGGTTCCGGCAAGAGCGCCAGCGCCAGGAGCGCGCGCGTACGCGGAGCCTCGCCACGTGGCCGCGCCAAAGAGCATGCCTGGCGCGCCGCCAAGGCCCAACGCCAAAGCTGCGTCGCGGTCACCGCGGGCGACCACCACGGAGATGAAGGAGAGCGGTGAATTTCTGGGGGAAAAAACGGGATGTCGCGGCAGCCGAACGCGGGTTTCCGAGCGCACCCGCACACGAACCGCCACGCGAACTTCCCTGCGAACTTCCGCACGAAGTTCCGTGCGAAGTCTCACGCGAACTCCCGCGCGAATTTGCACCCCCGAATACCCGCGCGGACGAACGCGATCTGGCGGGCGGTCACGGGCGCGAACGCGCACCCGTGCGCGGAGTATCTCGCGAATTATCGGGCGAATTACCGCGCGAATCACGGGTCGAATCACCGAGTGCAGTATCGAAGCCACTATTCAAAGGGCCCGTATCGAAGGGGGAACCACCGAGCGGGTTGCCGAAAGGCATAGCGCGCGCCGCCCTCGAAGGAGCCTCCCTGCAGGAAATCCTCCGCGAGGCCTTGCAGGAATTGCGCGCCGAAGGCGGCGCCGAACGCCTTGGCATCTGGATGACCGCGCCGCACCTGGGCCTGGAAGAAGCGCAGGCGGAAGCTCACGCGCCGGGTGGCGCGAGCTCGCACGAAGGGGAAGTTCCGCTGGCGGGGGCCGGCTGGCGCGGCGTTGCGTGGGACCGCGATGGCCGCACCGGCCCGCGCGAGTGGGAGCAGTTGTCCCCGGAAGCGCCGATTCCACCGGAAGTTTTGCAGGGCGCGCGCGCGGTCGAGCAGCAGCTCCGGCCAACCGGCTCCGGCATGCTGATCAATATACTCATCGGCATGCGCCGTGCGCGCTGGACTCCCATCGCCGGCCGCGGCCTGGTCTTCGGCGTCATCCTCTGCGCCACGCGCGAAAAGTTTCGCGCCTTTCCGGCTGCCGCGTGTTCCCGCCTGGCCGCCGAACTGGCTCTGGTGCTGGCTTGGAAAGACGAACGCGCCGTGGCGCGCCGGCGTTACGCGGATCTCGCGCTCGCCCGCCGCCTGCACGCCGAACTGGATGCGCAAGTCCAGCCGGATGCCGTCCTCGCGTGGCTGGCCGACAGCATGGTGGCGCGAAACTTGTCTGCGAGGGGCACGGTACACTCCGGTGCGCATGGCCGCCTCGGCGCGGCGTTCGTCAGCATCGGGGTCCTCGCGAACGCCGCACCCGAAGCTCCCGCGCCAGCGCCGGCCAGCCTTGCGCACGCCGCCGGTGACCCATCGCAAAATGCCGCGAACCCCAGGCCGTCGCCCCCGTCCATCGCCACGCCAACCACCACGTCCGCCAGCCCGGACGCCGGCTTCACCATCGACTTCCGCTGGAAAAGCGGCGATCCCGACTGGCTCCGTTTCGCCGAAGGCCCCACCTTAATCGCTACCTGGCAGGAAGCGCTGCGTACCCGCCATACCACAGGAATCGAACCACAACTCTTGTGGATGCCCTCTCCCGTCGCCCGCATTGTGGCTGTGCCCATTTGCGCCGAAGGTGAACTGTGCGGCGTCTTGCTCGCGGGACTGCCCCGCGCGGAAGCCTCGCTGGCGTCACTTGAGCGTCTCGAATATCGCGCCATGCTCGCCGGCTTGGCCATCGCGCGCCAAAAACGCGAACGTCGCGAGGAACTGGCGGTACAGCGGCAGCGGGCCCAACTGGCCGCCAGCCACGAACTGCTTTTCGTATTGGATGACGCCGGCCGTGTCGCGGACCTGAGCGCCGCCGCCGCGGACCTTCTGCGCGAAACGCACGCCCTGCGAACCGCAGACGATGTGCCGCTCACCATCGAAGGCTCCGCAACGGAGAACTTCGCGAAGCTCTTTCGCCCCGCGGATCGCGCCGCCGTCGCCGCGTGGCTGCGGCCGGACGCGCGCTCTCTCGGTGGCGCCGGGAATGCCGATGTGGATGAGCTGGAAGTCGAGCTGCCCGGCGGCCATCGCGTGTGTCTGCGCCACGCCTGGCCCACGGCCTCCGGCTCCGCGGTGGTTGCGCTCGAAAGACTCGCGGCGCCGCAACACCCGGGAGAGGACTCCGCCACGGAGCAGACCCTGCAAGGGGTCATCGAATGGCTGGAAGAAGGCGTGGTGCTGTTCGACGCCAAGGGAAGGGTGCGCACCAGCAACACGCGCTTCGCGCAGTTTGCCGGCCTGGGTTTCGGCGAATCGGCCAAGGGCGCCACCCTCGAAGAGTTGCTGGCACGCATGTCCGGGCTCGCCGCCGATCCCCCCGCCTTCGCCGATCGCTGGCGCGCGCTCGCGCGCGGCAGCGAGGGTGGCGTGCGAGACGAATTGCGCATGGCCCAGCCCATGCCGCGCATTCTGGAACGCGCTTCGCGCCCGGTTCTGGACGCCGCCGGCCGCAAACTCGGCCGCGTCGAAATCTATCGCGATTTAACCGCGCAGCGCGTTTTTCAATCGCAGCTGCTGCAAACGGAAAAACTCTCCGCCCTCGGCCAGATGATCACCGGCGTGGCCCACGAGCTCAGCAATCCCCTGACCAGCATCCTCGGCTACGCCCAGCGCTTGCTGCTCCGCGAAGATGCCACCGGTCGCACCGCCGAGGTGCGCCAGATTTTTCTCGAAGCCGAGCGCGCCGGCGGAATTTTGCGCCAGCTGCTCTTCAGCGCCCGCGAAGCGCCCGCGGAGCGCCGCCGCGTGGCCCTCAACCAGGTGGTCATGCGCTCCATGGAATTGCAGCGCTTCAGCATGGCTGCGGAGAAAACCCGCTTCGAATTGGACCTGGATCCCGCGCTGCCCATGGTCATGGGCGACCCCGCGCAACTCCAGCAGGTGCTCATGAATCTGCTGGGCAACGCGCGCCAGGCCATCCAACAGCAAGGCCGCGGCGGTTCGATTCGCGTGCGCACGCGCCAGACCGCGGAACAACGCGTGCAATTAACCGTCGAAGACGATGGCCCGGGCGTGCCGCAGGGCATCCTGGCCCGCATTTTCGATCCCTTCTTCACCACCAAGGCCGCCGGGGTGGGCACCGGCCTGGGTCTCTCCATCGTGCTCAATATTGTTCGCGAGCATGGCGGCACCGTGAACGTGCTGCGCGGCGCGGAGGGTGGAGCGATTTTCTGCTTGGAATTTCCCGTGGCGGAGGGGCAGGCCGCCGTTTTGGCCGCGCCGCCGGAAGTTTCAGCCCCGGAAGTTTCAGCCCCGGAAGTTTCAGCCCCGGAAGTTTCAGCCAAGGATCGCGGAGCGTTGCACGAGCCTGGGCACGATCGCGACGGCGCGGTTCCCGTGTCGGCGCGAAGCTCCACTCCCGCCTGGGCGGCCAGGAGCGCTCCCGCCTCTCCAGCGGCGCACCGGACCACGTCGTCTGGCGCGCCAGGCCAAGCGCGCGTCTTGGTGGTCGAGGATGAACCCACGGTTGCGCGGCTCATCGCCGACGTTTTGCAGGACGAAAATTTTCTCGTGGAAGTGCTCCTCGACGGCCGCGAAGCCCTGGATCGCGCCGCGCAAGAATCCTTCGACCTGGTGATTTGCGACATGAAAATGCCGGGTCTCGACGGTCAGCATTTTTACCGCCGCCTCGCCGAAACCGGCAACCCGCTGCGCCACAGCTTTCTGTTTGTTACCGGAGACGTCATCGCCCCCGGCACCCAGGCCTTCCTCGAACGCCACGGTCTGCCGCATTTGGCCAAGCCCTTCCGCGTGGAGGAACTGACCGCCCGCGTGCACCAGGTCCTCGACGACAGTGCCCGGCAATCTGCCGCCGCAAAGGTACTTTCGGCCAACTCCGCCTCGCGGGAGAACGCCGCAGGCAAATAAAATAGATGCCATCGCGCAAGAGAGGCTTAACCGCAATGAGAGGGCAATCGATTCTGTTGGTCAGCGAAAATGCGGCCTTATGTACCGCCGCACGCATCAATCTTGAGGGGCGCACCGCGGGCTTGCGTGTCGCTTCCGTCAGCAGCGCGGACGCCGCGCGCCGCATTCTCCGCGATGCCGCGCCCGACGTGATTTTGCTGGAAGAGCGGGCGCCCGCCGCCGTCCGTGGCCGGTCCGCTGCCGCCACCCCGGCCGCGGGGCCATGCCAGGAGGCCCCCGCGCCGGACACCGATCTGCATGCGGACGTCTCGTCGCTCGCGAAATTCGCCCCGGTGATCGTGATCGGCGCCGCCCACCGCGAGGAAGCCATGGCCAGCTTGCTCGCGTGCGGCGCGGCCTGTTATGTCCAGCGCACTTGCGAATCCTGGCCCGTCGCTCTCCATCTCGTCGAGCAGCGCCTCGTGCAGCAAAGACTGGCCGCGCGCTCTGCCGAACGAACCCCGCTGCAGCAAACTCTCGAACAAGAATCTCTCGAAAACTGGCCCTGCGAAACCTCCGGGGTCGCGCAAAAGCTTTCCAAGGTAAAGGATGCCATGAAAAATCCCGGCGAGCCGCTCGAAGCGGAAGACTTCGGAGAAGTATTGCGTCACCAGCTCAACAATCCGCTCACCGGCATTCTCGGCAACGCTGAACTCTTGATCGCCGAAATCCGCCGCACCGATGACGGCCGCATGCCCCCCGGCGGCCTCCAGCGCCTCGAGACCATCACCTCGCTGGCCGTGCGCATGCGCGAAACCATCCGCCGCATCAGCCAGGAATGGGTTGTGACCGGCGTGGTCGGGCGCGGAAAACCCGATCTGTAATCCCTGCCGTACGCGCCGATGGCCTGCATCAATGCCCTGCATCGATGGCCTGCACTTGCCGCGTGAAGAGCGCCTGTTTCCGTTCCACCCAGTGCGGCTGGAAGGGCGGGTACCTCGCACTCACGCGCCAGGCATTTTGCCCAGAAACAGCAGAACAATATCCAAGGTGTCGGAAACGCCGTGCGCCAGGATCGGTACGGCGAGATTTTTCCCGGAGCGCAGATACATCAGTCCCAGGAACAGGCCCGCCAGCCCTTCTTCGAGGATCCCGGTCAGCCCCTGATAGCTGTGGGCGCAACCGAATACCGCGTTGACCAGTACCAGGCTGCAAATCCAGGCCGCGCGCGTGCCGCACAGCAGGCCCGCGGCGCGATTCATCAGGTAGCCGCGCCAAACCAGTTCTTCGCCGAAAGCGGCGAAGGTCCATGCGAAAACCAGGCCCAGCAGACAGTATTTGATGTTGCCGTGGAACGATTGAAAGTCAGAGAGATCCGGCTGTTTTCCAGTGAGCCGCGTGAGCAGCGGCTGGGTGACGAAGAGTTGGAAGAGTTCCAGGATTAATCCGCCCGCGATGCCAAATATGAGCGTGCGCGCCCAGCTTCGGTTGAGCGTGAAGCCCACGGCGCTCCACGGGATCTGGCGGATGCGCAGCGAAATCCAGCCGATCAAAAGCAGGAACGGCGTTTTGCTTAAGGGGATGAAGTGATAGTGATCGGCAACAAAGACCAGGCCTACGATGGCGAATTCCACAAACGCCAGCCATCTACTCTGCCGCCACGCGGAACCTTTTCTCGAATTGTTCGCCAGTGGGCCGAGCCCGCTCGCAGCCGGCGAATCTACTCCGTTCTCGGGCTTGTTCAAGTCATCCATCGCACCTCCTCTTCCGCTGCTAGCCAATTGGCGGACGAGCGTGCCGCAAGCGGCGAATGCTCCACAGGCCGGACTGTGTGGTGAGGAAAAATAATGCGAAGCCGGCAATCAGCCCGATCGGGATGATCGACCAGCCCAGCAGTTCCGTCGCTCCTGGGGGCGCTCCGGAAAATCCCATGCGCAAACTGAAGGACGGACCACTCGTCTCCGGGATCGACCACAGACCTGCAGTCGCGGGATGGATGGGTTTCAACAAGGCGCACGCGATGAAGGCGAGCGAAAGAAAATAACTGCACAGCGATCCGAGCAGCGCGAAGAATCCCGCGAAGCTTAGGCTGGCCCAGCGAAACAGGGAATGCAGCACCAGCAGCGGCGACCGGCTGGCCAGCGCCCGCGTTTGCAGATCCTCAGTCAGGTACAAACTTGCAAGGTCCTCCGGCTTGCCAAGCTCTGCCAGGACCGCCTCCACCCGCGCGAGCGTCACATCGTCGGCAGTTTTATCGGCGATGTGACTTTCCAGTTCCGCGACAATGTCACGCACCTGCTCGCCGCAGATCCCGCGGGCGGAAAACCCGCGCAGTGCTATCGCCAGCGTCCGCAGGTATTTTCTGATTTTGCGTTGTGCGAGCTCGGCTTCCGTCATCAGCGTCCCTCTTTCCGCAGCGGTTCCAGCAAGCCCTCTAGGTTCGCGGAAAATGTGGTCCAAAACTTGGCCATCTGCGCCCCTCGCCGCCGCCCGCTGGCCGTCAATTTGTAATACTTCCGCGGATGCCCGGTATCCGCTTCGACCCACTCCGAGCTGACCAGCCCCTCCGCCTTCAACCGGCTCAGTAGCGGATAGATCGTCCCTTCCGGTACCGTCAGCGCGCAGCTTTCCGCCAGCCTGTGCAGGATTTCCAGCCCGTAAAGTTCGCCGGACCACAGCGCCGCCAGGATCGCTAGTTCCAGCGAGCCTTTGCGCACCTGTACCTCCCAGTTATCGGCAGCCTCGGGAAGTCCGCGCAGAATAGTCATCGCTCTGCATCATACCTTGCATCACAAGGTATGTCAACGCACTTCCAGGGCCATCCCACCCCCCTGCAACCCTCGCTAACCGCGGCATTTAGGCCGCCCTCCCTCGCAGACGGCCCTCCCTTTCATTCGAACGGTACTAGTAAATAAAAGTACTTGACAAGTAACATAGTGCGTGCTACCATGCTCCATGAATCGCGCATCTCACCGCGCCCGCTGGCCCCGCCGTCTACCTCCTTACCCCGTTACTTCGCTTCTTCTCGCCATCAACCACTCGCCACTCGTCACTTCTTCCGCATCTTCAACAGAACCTATCTCTTTCCAACTTGTACCCTCCAACCCCCATGCAATCTATCTGTTTCACCAAAGTGGTCCCGTACTCCCGGCCCCCAACTCACTCCAATCCAGTAGCACAGGCATTCCTGCCTGTGCGGTCTCAGCCTCCAGTAGCACAGGCATTCCTGCTGTGCGGTCCCAGCCTCCAGTAGCACAGGCATTCCTGCCTGTGCAGTCCCAGCCTCCAGTAGCACAGGCACTCCTGCCTGTGCGATCTCAGCCTCCAGTAGCACAGGCATTCCTGCCTGTGCCGTCCCAGCCTCCAGTAGCACAGGCATTCCTGCCTGTGCGGTCCCAGCCTCCAGTAGCACAGGCATTCCTGCCTGTGCGGTCCCAGCCTCCAGTAGCTCAGGCACTCCTGCCTGTGCAGTCCCAGCCTGTGTTCCCAAATCAAATGTGCCCTCAATCCCCACAGAAAGAAGAAAGAACCCATGCCTCGCAAACCAGCTGCAAACTCGCAATGTGAGTTCCGCTCCCATCTCAACCGCCGCTGCCACATGCTCCTCGCTCCGGATCACCCCGCGCTCTGCACCTATCACGCGCGCGCCGAAGCCAAAGCTCACCAAGTGGAAGACCGCAAAGCTGCCGCAGCCGAACTCCTCTCCGGCTCCGAAACCTTCTCCACCCCCGCCACCGTCAACCTCTTCCTCGGCAACCTCCTGAAACAATTAGCCCAAGGCCGCATCCCCAGACGCCAAGCCACCGCCATGGCCTACATCTCCCAACTCATCCTCAACAGCCTCAGCGTCATGCAACGCCAGGAGAAAGACGCCCAAGCCGCCAAAGCCCAAGCCGCAGCCCACGAACCCCAGCGCATCGTCATCGACATGCCCCGCCCTCGCCGCCGTCCTCACCTCGACAACGACAACGATGACCACAACAACACCGGCGTTCCCACTGACGTTCGCAAGGACGTTCGTAGTGGCGGGTCTTCAGACCCGTTCTTTTCTCCGGCGTCCTCGGGCGCCAAATCCACCGGCGTTACCACTGACGTTCGCACTGACGTTCGCACGGGCGTTCGTAGTGGCGGGTCTTCAGACCCGTTCTTTTCTCCTGCGTCCTCAGGCGCCAAATCCACCCATCCATCCGCACCATCTCAAATCGAACAGAACGTCCCCAACCCGCCACCGCCCGCGCCCAATCCTCTCGCCGGCAAAGTTCTGCACCACCTCGACGAACCCGATCCCTCGGACCACCCCGCCCGGCTCCCAACGCGCTGGGGCACCCAGGTCCACGGACGCGCCCCGCGCCTCCGCCATCGCAACTGGCCCACCGGCTCACCACGCCGCCGCAACGAAAACAAAATCGTGGCGCCGGCCATCGATCGCGCCATCGCGCGAAAGGAAAAATGAATGCCACACAGACCTGCGCCATCCGCGCTCGCGCTATGGCAACACACATCGCAAAGACTCGCATCGTGGCGACTCGCGCTGTGGCCAGGTAACGCGAAGCAGCTTTTCAAACGCTGCTACCGCTGCGATGGGCCGCTGCAGCGATCTTCCGAATGGAAGGTGAGGACTTGGTCGTAGGATTTCTTTCTTTTCACGAGCGGAAGAGCACGGATTCGCGCTGGAACATTTTTATGGCGATGAACAGCGCGGCCGCGGCGTACACGCAGGTGGAGGCGAAGATGATGGCGATGAAGTTCCAGTGGTAGGTGCTGGCGACCAATTCCTTGCAGAGCAAGCTGACGTTGAGGATGGGCACCAGCGCCAGCTTGGGAGTCAGGTCCACGCCAGGGAGCATGGCCGCGAATGCGGGGATCAGGATCAGGAACGTCATGGGCGTGAGATAGCTTTGTGCTTCTTTGTAGGTCTTGGCGAAAAGCGCGATGGTGAAGAGCGCGGCGGAGAAGAGTACTGCGATGGGAATGGCCATTAGGAAAACGGAGACGGCGGCCCAAGGGACGATTTGAATATGCAAAGTATTGGGGTCGGAAGAGTCGCCAAAGTTCAAAGCGTGGAAGTGCTGCGCGGCCCAGAAGGAGAGGCCCATGGAGATTACCGAGAGGGCGGCGGTGGCTAGCGAAGCGCTTAGGACCAGCAAGAATTTTCCCAGCACCAAGTCGGTGCGGGATATGGGGCTGGAGAGAATGGTTTCCATGGTGCCGCGTTCTTTTTCCCCCGCGGTGAGATCCATGGCGGGATACATCGCGCCGGTCATGCACAGCAAGATGACCATGTAGCCGATCAGACCGCCGATGGCTGCGCCGCCGACTTTTTCAGGAGGGGCGACGTTTTGCCGGTCCACCTTGAAGGGCGTTAATGCCGCGACAGGCAGATGGTTCGCGGAGAGACGGTCTTTTACGACGGTATCGCGGTACTCGTCCAAATGTTTTTCGATTTTATCCGCAGCGAGGCCAGATTTTAGTTCGCCGCCGTAAATGTAAATTTTTACGGTTTCTTCTTTTTGTTGGGTTAGCTCGCTTTGGAATCCCTGCGGAATGTCGACCACCGCGAGGACCTCTTTGTTGATGACCTGATCTTTCCAATTGGCGGCGGACGGGATGATTTCAACTTTTTCGACCTTCTTTAGTTCGGCGATGACCGCGGGCGAATCGCCGCCGCCCAGGATCATCACTTTTGGCGATTCTTCTTTGGCTTTGTCCACGAGCATGGAAGCTACCGATGCGAACCCGACAATCATCACGGGAAAGAGCAGGAGCGGAACGACGATGGTGGAGATCAGCGTGCGACGGTCGCGCAGCGCCTCGGTTAGTTCTTTCCGGTAAACGACCGCGATGTTGTGCGCGGACACTTTAGCTGGCCCCTTCGGAGACGTAGTGGGGAGCAACCACCTTTACGAAGATTTCTTCGAGGTCTTGCTCGCCATGTTTCGCGCGCAGCTCGGCGAGCGTGCCTTCGGTGAGAAGTTTGCCGGACTGGATGATACCGATGGTGTCGCAGAGCTTTTCTACCTCGCTCATGATGTGGGTAGAGAAGATCACGGTTTTGCCGTTGTCGCGGCACTCGCGGATGAACGCGGTGATGGTGCGGGCGGTCATAATGTCCAGGCCCAAGGTGGGTTCGTCGAAGATCATGACCGGAGGATCGTGGACCAGGGTGCGGGCGATGGAGGTTTTTTGTTTCATGCCAGTCGAGAGTTTGTCGCAACGGCGATCGCGGAAAGCGTTCATGTCCAGGCGAGCGAAAATCTCGTTGATGCGTTTCTTCAGCGCCGGCTCGCCCAGGCCGTTTAGACGGCCGAAATATTCGACCATTTCCTGCGCGGTCAGGCGGGGATAAAGGGCCGTGGCCGTGGAGAGAAAGCCAATGTTGGCGCGTACTTTTTCCGGGGCGTCGATTACGTCGTGGCCGCACACGGTGGCGGTACCGGCGGTGGGTTCGAGGATGGTGGCCAGCATGCGCAGGGCGGTGGTTTTGCCCGCGCCGTTGGCGCCCAGCAGGCCGTAGATTTGGCCGGGGCGCGCGGTGAAGCTGACGTGGTCCACGGCGCGGATTTCGCCGCGTTTTTTGTCCTGGAAGCTTTTGCAGAGACCGCGGGCCTCGATCACGATGGGACCCCTTTGGCTGAAACCGGCATCCGAGTAAGGGCACGAGAAAGCGCTCATGGGGAAGATTGGCGTGCCCGGGACTTGCAGTGTACTACGCAGGCGGGGATGGAACGTCACGGGGACGGATGGAGCGTAACGAAGACTAAACGCAGAGGTAAAGAGGGCGCAGAGAAAAGATATGGACACTGAGTCGTCACGGAGACTCAGAAACTTGAACCACGAAGGGCCAAGGCGCGGGCCTGAAGACCCGTCGCTATATAACCACGAGCTAGACACGACAGATCAGAGGCGGGCTGCCATTCGACGCTGGATGTGCCGCCGGGGGTGGAGGGGAGCATCCAATGAATGCATTTGTGTGGTTCTCCTGGAGCGCGCGAAGTTGTTAGAATAAAAGCAGTTCGCGCCTTCCTGGCGGACCCAGCACGTGGCGACCCCAAGTTCGCACGCTCAAGAAGATGCACGCGCAAAGAATGCGTGGTTAAAAGACGCGCGGTTTACCGGATGACATTTTTGAAGCACAGCAGATTTTTTTGTTGTCGGTGGTGCGCGAAGCGGAGAGGCTGAAAGTTCAAAAAGAAATATGGATCACAGGCTGCGGAATCGCATATTGATCTTTCTGGCGCTAGCGGCGGTGGCGGCCTACGCGCTGGTGCGCCTGAGCGGGCGGCAGCCGGTGGCAAAAATCTCCGCGGTGACGCCGATCCGCGAAAATCTGGTGTCTTCCATCGACAGCAACGGCAAAGTGGAACCGATTACGCCGTACGTGATGCGCGCGCAACTGGATACGTTTGCAGAGAAGGTGAGCGCGGCGGAAGGTCAGCAGGTCAAGAAAGGGCAGTTGCTGCTGGAGCTGGACGTGAAAGATGCGACGGCGCAATTGGCGGAATCGCGTGACAAATTGCTGCGCGCCGAGGATGCTTTGCGCACCGCAAAGGCCGGCGGCCGCGCGGATGAAGCCGCCAGAGCTTCGGGAGATTTGGCCAAAGCGCAGGCGGACCGCGACCGGCTGCAAAAAATCCACGAGGCGCTGGTGAGATTGATCGCGAAGCAAGCGGCCACGCAGGATGAATTGGCGGCGAACGAGCTGGCGCTGGGAAAGGCGCAAGAAGAAGTTGCGCGGCTGGCGGGGGCCAAGAAGGAATTCGGGCTGGACCTCTCGCTGAGCGCGAGCAGGGCGGCGCTGCAAGTGGAGCAGGCGCAGAGCGAAGTGGCGGCGCTGGAAGAAAAGGTTCGCGAAGGACGCATTACCGCGCCGGTGGATGGGACGCTGTACTCGCTGCCGGTGAAAACCGGGGATTACGTGCGGGTCGGCGATTTACTGGCGCAGGTGGCGGATTTGCATCAGGTGCGCGTGAGAGCCTTCATCGACGAACCGGAACTCGGCGCACTGCAGCCGAACGAACCGGTGAAAATCACCTGGGATGCGCTGCCGAACCGGACGTGGACGGGGCGCACGGAAGTGATTCCCAAGGAAGTGGTGGCGCGGGGAACGCGCAGCGTGGGGGAGTTGCTGTGCGCGGTGAATAACGACGCGCTGGAATTGCTGCCCAACATCAACGTGAACGTGCGAATCAATTCGCAGGAACGCACGAATGTGCTGTCCGTGCCGCGCGGCGCGGTGGAGACGGAGAACGGCCACCGCTACGTGTTTGTGGTGAAAGACAATCCGCTGGTGAGCCAGAAAACGTTGGAGAAGCGTGAAATCAGAGTGGGCATCGCGGACGCCACGAGCTACGAAGTATTGAACGGACTGCAGGAGGGCGAGATGGTGGCGTTACCGGGCGATTTTGATCTGCGCGATGGGATGGCGGTGAAGGTGGTCAATACGGATGCGGCGTACGTGCGGGGGACGCGAGATTGAAAACCAGGTCCGCTGCGATCATTTGGTTGTTTCTATTCTTTGGCGCGAGCGCGGCACGGATGTCCGCGGGCGCGCAGGCCGGCGATGGGCTGGAAGCCGGCAAACAGGCGTACGAAGCCAGCGAGTATGCAAAAGCCGCGCAACTGCTTTCCGCGGCGGCGGCGGCGGAGCCACAAAAACCGGAAATCCTGTTGCTGCTGACGAAAACGGAGTTGGAGTTGCAACAGTGGGACGCGGCGATTAAGAGCGCGGAGAAGGCCGTGGCGCTGGAGCCGAAGAATTCGGTTTATCACGAGTGGCTGGGGCACGCGTACGGGGAGAAGGCGGATCATTCTTCGTTCATGTCCGCGCTGGGCTTTGCGAAAAAGACGCGGCGAGAGTTTCAGATGGCGGTGGAGCTGGATGGAAATAATTTTGCGGCGCGGCAGTCGCTGATCGAATACGACTGCACGGCGCCAGCGATGGCCGGCGGCGGAGAAGATAAAGCGCAGCCGGAGATCGCAGAGATGAGCAAACTCGATGCCGCGGAAGGGCAGTACGCGGAGGGGAATTGCCGGCGGCAGAAAAAGGATTTTGCGGCAGCGGATGGGGAGTTTCGCAAGGCGCTGGCGAACGGATTGAAATCGCCGGAGCGCGTTTTTGATATTGGAGATTATGGGACGCGGCACGAGGAGGAGGCGCTGCTGGTGAGCGTGGCGAATCTGGGGGCCAAGATCGCTCCGGGAGATCCACGGATCGGATTCTACCGTGGCGTGGCGGCGATCCTACAGAAACAGAAGGACGCGGGGACGGAGAAACTTTTGCAGGATTATTTGTCGAGTGCGCCGGTGCGCTCCGGGTATCCGCGCCCGGCGGCGGCGCATTATTGGCTGGGGCGGTTTTATGAGAATGCGGGAAATGCGGCTGGGGCGCGGGAAGAATATGCGAAGGCGGTGAAAGAGGAGCCAAAAAACAAGCTGGCGCAGGAAGCGCTGAAGAGAGTGAAGAAGGGCTGACGCCGGGCGGCAACCGGAGCGAAAAAAGGTTAGCGCGAAGAATACCGGGACGCAGAAAAGCAAGACTGCCGCCACTACGGCGATGGGAATGGCGAACTACGACGATGATGGATCTACGCGAAACCGTGTCCGTGGCTGTCGATGCGCTCCGGGCGAATAAGCTGCGAGCGATGCTCACATCCCTGGGGGTGATTATTGGGAGCGCTTCGATCGTGTTAGTCGTTACCGTGGCGCTCACGAGCCAGAAATTTGTGATTTCGCAGATTGAGGCGGTGGGCTCGAATTTGGTGTCGGCCAGCCTGGTGCAGACGCCGGATAAATCGCAGCCGCTGAGTTACGAGTTGAATGCGGCGGATTTGGCGGCGGCCAAAGCGACGATATCCGGAGTCACGGTGGTGGCCGGTTTGCGCGAGTTGCCGATGACCGTAGTGGTTGGCGGGACGGTGCGGCCGGTGAACCTGGTGGGCGTGACGGACGGGTATCAGGCGATCCGGCGACTGATCATTTTGCGCGGCCGGTATTTTGACGAGCAGGATGTGGAATCGCGAGCCAAGGAATGTTTGATCACCAAGGATCTGGCGGACCGCGTTTATGGTTTGGAGGATCCCATCGGACGATCGCTGCGCATGGGAGAATTGACGTTTTCGGTGATCGGCGTTTTCAAAGAACGCGTGTCGACCTTCGGGCTGACGGAAATTCAGAAAGAGTCGGTGATTATTCCGATTCCGCTGATGAAGTATTACACCGGGGTAGACGCGCTGCGAACGCTGTACGTGCAGGCGGCGCAGCCGGATGAAGTGGAGTCGGTGCAAAAACAACTGACGCGATTGCTGGCCAGCCGGCATCCGGCGGGCGCGGTGTACGACGTGAATACGCTGACGGCGATTTTAACGGCGGCGAGAAATATTTCGCGAGGACTGACGATCATGCTGATCGTGGTGGCGTTTATCGCGCTGCTGATCAGCGGCATCGGGATTATGAACATCATGCTGGTGACGGTGAAGGAGCGCACGCGGGAGATCGGGATTCGCAAAGCGATTGGGGCGGCGCGCAAAGAGATCATGTACCAATTTCTGGTGGAGGCGTTTTTGATCAGCGGCGGCGGCGCGGTGCTGGGGATTTTGATCGGCATCGCCATTCCGGTGACGGTGCAGATGCTGCTGCCGGGGAATTTGCGGGTGCCGATTTCGCCGGCGAGCGTGATTGTGGCGTTCGTGGTGTCTTGTTCGACGGGCTTGTTGTTTGGATATTTGCCGGCGAATCAGGCGGCAAAGCTGCAGCCGATCGAGTCGCTGCGGTACGAGTAGGGCGGGAAGATGCAGGTTGGGCAGTAACGGCGCAGAAGGAGAGCAAGAGAACGTAACGCAGAGACGCAGAGGACGCAGAGTAGAAATGACGTGAGGTGATGGGATGGCGGGAAGGTTAGCGATGGTGGTCGCGGCTGCGGTGCTTGCGGTACCGGGTTGCACGTACGGGCAGGAATTGGCGGACCGGCCGACGCCCGCAGCGCTGACGGTGTCGCAACGGGGCGCGGTGCAGCAGACGCTGGCGCAGCAAACGGGAGCGCAGCCAACGGAAACACAACCAACCGCAGGGCAATCAACGGACACGCAGCAAGCGGGCGCCGACGGCGTGCCGGTGGCGCTGACGCTGAAACGCGCGATTGAGATGGCATTGCAGAACAGCAAGGACATTCAGCTGGCAAAAATTCAGACGAGTCTGGCGGCGCGCTCGGCGCAAATCACCAAATCGGAGTTTCTGCCAAATCTTTACGCGGGGTCGGGAGCGGGTTACACCTACGGCATTCCGGAAACGCCCGGCGGGCGCGCGCCGTCGCTGTTCAACGTGACGTATACGCAAGAGATCTTCAACGAGCCGCTGCGCGGGCAGTCGAGGGAATTGCAGGAGCAAGCCAAGGCGCAGCGCTTCGCGCTGGCAGAGGTGCGGAACAGCGTTATTGCACGCACGGCGATGGCTTATCTGGAACTCGAGAAGGTTCGGCACTCGCTGACGCTTTTGCGCGGCGAGCAAGAAAGCTCAGACAAGATTTTGGAGGTCACCAAGCAGCGGCAGGAGGAAGGATTTGAACTGCCGGTGGAGGTAACGAAGGCGCAATTGACGCGCGCGCAGGTGGTGCAGCGCAGCTTGCAATTGGAAGGGCGCGAGGACGAGCTGGAGGTTTTTTTGAAGGCCCAGCTGGGCTTGACGGACGAGCTGCAGATCGAAGTGTCCGCGGACGATTTGCCGGGGGAGGCGGAGCAGGCGGGCGCGAACCTGGTGGCGCTGGCGATGGAAAGCAATACCGGGCTGCAATTGGCGGAAGCGGATGTGCGCGCGCGGGAGTTTCGTTTGCAGGGGGAAAAGCGGGGGTATCTGCCGACGCTGCAGCTGGTGGGGATCTACAGCTATCTGGCGAAATTCAACGATTACACGGAATTTTTCAAAACGTTTCAGGCCAATAATTTTAACGCCGGGGTGCAGATTCAAATGCCGCTGTTCAGCGCGAAAACCAAGGCGAATGTAGGCCTGGCGACGGTGAATCTGGAGGCCGCGAAGGTGACACTGGCGAACCGCAAAACGCAGGTGACGGCGGACGTGCGGCAAAAAGGGCGCGCGGTGCGGGAGAAAGATGCCGCGAAAGAGGTGGCGCGGCTGGAATTGCAACTGGCGCAGCAGAACCTGGAGGTGCTGCAATCGCAATTTGGGGAAGGGCGCGTGAATCTGCGCGAAGTGGAGCGGGCGCGCGTGACGGAGAACGACCGGTGGATGGAGTATCTGGACGCGAATTTTGCGCGGCAGCAGGCGGAGCTGGATTTGCTGCAGACGGCTGGACAGCTCGATAAGGTTTGGCAGTAGGGACGTGATCCGTGTTCCGTGACCCGTGCTCCGATGCGGAGGGAGCTGAGGGCGGGCGGAAAAACAAGAGAAGGTAACGCAGAGGCACAGAGGGCGCAGAGAAGAGAAGGGCGCAGAGAAGAGAAGTGGGAAAGTATGTTCGATGGCGATGACGAGAGAGGGTTGGCGAAGGCCGCGGCGAAGCTGGCGCAGGGATTTGGCGCGCTTCCGGAATTTACCGCGTGGAAACCGGACGAGGCACGGCTCGGCGAAGTGCTGGCGCTGACGGCGGAGCGGTTGCGGGACAACTATCCTTATTTTCATCCGTTGTACGCCGGGCAGATGCTGAAGCCGCCGCATCCGGTGGCGCGACTGGCCTATGCGCTGGCGATGAACATCAATCCGAACAATCACGCGCTGGATGGCGGACGGGCGACGTCGGCCATGGAAAAGGAAGCCGTGGGTGAAATCGCGGCGATGTTCGGCTGGAAGAGTTGTCTCGGCCATTTATGCGGCGGCGGGACGATGGCGAATCTGGAGGCGTTGTGGGTGGCGGGCCAGTTGCATCCGGGGAAGACGATTTTGGCCAGTTCTCAAGCGCATTACACGCACAAGAGGATTAGCGCGGTTTTGCAATTGCCGTTTGAAGCGGTGGAGTGCGATGCGCTGGGGCGCATGGACATCGGAAGATTGCAAGAGCGGCTCGAGCAGGGAAATGTCGGAACGGTGGTGGCGACGCTCGGGACCACCGCGACAGGGTCCGTCGATGCGTTGCCGGAAATTTTGAAATTGCGCGAGAGATATGGGTTTCGCATTCACGCGGATGCGGCGTATGGCGGATATTACGCGCTGGCGAGCAATTTGGGCGCGGGTGCAGCGGAGGCCTTGGCGCAGGCTGCGGAAGCCGATTCCATCGTGATCGATCCGCACAAACACGGGTTGCAGCCGTACGGATGCGGATGCGTGCTGTTTCGCGATCCGGGCGCCGGGAAATTGTACAAGCACGATTCGCCGTACACGTACTTCAGTTCGACGGAACTGCATCTGGGTGAAATCAGTTTGGAATGCTCGCGTCCCGGAGCGGCGGCGGCGGCATTGTGGGCCACGCAAAAATTGTTGCCGCTGGTGAAGGGCGGGGAATTTGCGAGAGCGCTGGAACGCAGCCGCGACGCGGCATTGGCGTTGCACCGGCACGTTCAGCAAAGCAAATATTTTGCGGCGGCCTTCGCCCCGGAGCTGGACATCGTTATTTTTGCGGCGCGTGCGGCGACAGCCTCGGAATCTTCCGTGCTGGCGCGGCGAATTTTCGATGCAGCGGCGCGAGGCGATCTGCACCTGGCGGTCGCGGAGTTGCCGGCGAAGTTCTGGCGGGAAACGCACGGCGCGATGCGGCTGGATCGCGACACCATAACTTGCCTGCGTTCCGTGCTGATGAAGCCGGAGCATCTGGACTGGGTGGGGCGGATCTGGGAACGGCTGGAATCCGCGGCTGAGGCGGTATTTCGCAGCGCGGCGCACGCCCACTAAATCCCCGATGTTGCCATTCGGGGGGCGCTAGCACCCGTTGGCGGAAACGTTTGAGGCGCGGGCAGAAACTCGGGTAAACTATCGTCTGGGGCGGTGTGTAGGTACTAGCCCGCTTAAGTAGCAGGGTGGTTTGGCGGCCTGGCGCAGCAGATGGCACGCCGGGCTGGTCTTAATCACGCCGGGCTGGTCTTAATGATGTATTGCGGAGCATGTCGTTTTCCCCGGGCCGGGACGGGGCGAAGATTCTTCTGAGGGTGATGAATGCCGGATGTAATGAAAACGTTGCTGTTGAATCCGCCGAGTTTTGAGAATTTCGACGGCGGAGCGAGTTCGCGCTGGCCTGCGACGCGCGAGATTGAATCGTATTGGTACCCGGTGTGGCTGGCGTATCCGGCCGGGATGATACCAGGAAGCCGGCTGCTGGATGCTTCTCCGCACAAGGTGGATTGGAAGCAAACCATTGAAATCTGCAAGGACTACGAATTCTTGGTGTTGTTTACGTCCACCGTGGGCTTCGACAGCGACATCAAGTTGCTGCGCAAAATCAAGGAGTCCAACCCTTCGTTGAAGGTGGCGTTCGTCGGGCCGCAGGGACACATCAAACCGAACGAGACGCTGCAAGCCAGCGAGGACATCGATTTTGTGACGCACGGCGAGATCGATCACGCGGTGACGGAGTATGCGCACGGCAAACCGCTGAGCGAAATTCTGGGCGTCAGCTACCGCAAAGACGGCGAAATCGTGCACACCGCGCACCGCGAGCAGATGCATACGGCGGATCTCGATGCGCTGCCGTTCGCGACGGACGCGTACAAACGCGATTTGCAGATCGAGCGGTACAATGTGCCGTTCCTGCTGCATCCTTTCGTTTCCTTTTACACCACGCGGGGCTGCCCGGCGATGTGCACGTTCTGCATGTGGCCGCAGACCATTTCGGGGCATGCGTGGCGCACGCGGTCGGTGGACAACGTGGTGCAGGAAGTAAAAAACACGCTGGAATACTTTCCGCAGATGAAGGAAATTTTCTTCGACGACGATACTTTCAATATTCGCAAGGACCGCGCGATCGAACTGAGCAAAAAATTCAAGCCCCTGAAATTTCAATGGTCGTGCACGGCGCGCTGCCACAGCAAATACGAAGAGCTGAAAGAGATGGCGGACGGCGGAGCGCGGCTCTTTATCGTGGGCTTCGAGTCTGGGGACCCGCAAATTTTGAAGAACATCAAAAAAGGCGCCACCGTGGAAATGGCGCGCGAGTTCATGAAGAACACCAAGAAGGTGGGGATCAAGGTTCACGGAGACTTCATCATCGGGCTGCCCGGCGAAACCAAGGAAACGATTCAGAAGACGATTGATTTCGCGAAAGAACTCGATTGCGAGACGATCCAGGTGTCGCTGGCGCACGCCATGCCGGGTACGGAGCTGCATACCTCCATGTCCGAACAAGGCTTCCTGCGGGTGGAAGCGCTGGCGGATTCCGGCGGACACCAATTGCCACACATCGAGTATCCGCATCTTTCCAAGGCGGAGATGATGACGGGCGTGAACCGCTTTTACGATGACTACTATTTCCGCCCGAAGGTGGTCTGGCGCATCGTGAAAGAAGCGCTGTGGGACGATCACGAGCGCAAGCGCCTGTACCACGAAGCCACGGCGTTCCTGAAGCTGCGCGCGGAACGCTGGAAGTGGGCGCGCTCCGGCGGGGACGCGGTCAAACCGATGATTTCCGTACCGGCGCCGCCTTCGGCATCCGGAAACGACTAACTTCTAAAAGAGATGAGCCACGAGCGACGGATCCGTATCAAGACATTATTCATGGTCTTGTTGATGGTGGTGTGCGCGAATACCGGGGACCTGATGCTGAAGCGCGGGATGTCGCGCATCGGCGAGGTACAGCCATCGCTGGCGGGGTTGACGCGCGTGTTCCCGCTGACGGTGTCGAACGGCAGCATCTGGATTGGGATACTTTTTCTGAGCGGATTCATGCTGAGTTATATGACGGTGCTGAGTTGGGCGGACTATAGTTACGTTATGCCCGCGGGAGCGTTTGGATACGCGGTGCTGACGTTGCTGGCGGTGGTGTTTTTGCACGAAGCGGTGTCTCCGCGGCGCTGGCTGGGCGTGTTTTGTATTTGCGTGGGTGTGCTACTGGTGGGGCAGACCAAACCACGAACGACGGCAGCGGTCAGCGAGGCCGTGGCATGATGCGCTTTGTGGTGGTGCTGGCGCTGCTTATTTTTGGGAGCACGGGCGGAGAAATTGCCATCACTTATGGCATGAAAGCCACCGGCGAACCCGCGCGGCTGCGTCCGAAAGAATTGCTGCGATTTTTGGGGCGGGCGCTGTGCAACGGATGGTTTTGGATGGGCGCGCCGCTGCTGGCGCTGGCGTTTTACGCGCTGCTGGTGCTGCTTTCGTGGGAACCGATCAGCCTGGTGATCCCGGCGTCCGCGCTGAGTTATGTGATTGGCACCTTTGGCGCAAAATATGTGCTGGGCGAGGATGTGAGCGCGGCGCGATGGGCCGGGGTGATCTTGGTTTGTGTCGGCGTGGCGCTGGTCGCCAAGGGGTGAAAGGCGGCGGCGCGTGACGCCAGCGCATGCGGCGGTGCGCTATGCCGTGTTGCTGATGGCGATTGCGCCGCTGGCTTATTACGTTTTTTCGTCCGCCGCGGCGTGGCGATTTTTTTCTCGCGAACGCGCCCGCAAGCTTCCCGCATTTTCCCCGCCCGTGAGCATCTTGAAAGCGGTGCGCGGCGTGGATTTCGCCACGTATGAAAATTACACAAGCTTTTGCCGCCAGGATTATCCAGAGTACGAAATAATCTTTGCCCTGAACGACGCCGACGATCCCGCCGGAGCGTTGATTCGCCGCTTGATGCAGGAATTTCCAGAGCGGGAGATTCGTCTGCTCATCGGCGCGGAAGAGCTCGGCACGAACCGCAAAGTGAATAAGCTGGCGCGAATGGCCGCCGAGGCGCGATATGAGATTTTGGCGCTCTCAGACGGCGACGTGCGCGTGGGGCGGAATTACCTGCGTGAAGTGGTGGCGCCTTTCGCGAGCGAAAAAATTGGCGCGGTGACGTCGTTCTACGCGGGCATTACGGAAAATAATCTGTGGGCGCAGATCGAAGCGGCCGGCGCAGCCAGCGATTTTTTTGCCGGTGTGCTGCTGGCGGACTGGATGGAGGGCATGCGTTTCGCGCTGGGCGCCTCCATCGTCACGACCAAAACATGGCTGGCGAAAATTGGCGGCTTCGCGGCCATCGCGGATATGCTCGCCGACGATTACGAGCTGGGCCGGCGGGTCGCGGCGGCCGGCGGAACGGTGCTGCTCTCTCGCGAAATCGTCTGGACCCTGTATCCGGCGCAAACCTTCCGTGGCTTTTGGGAGCATCAGGTGCGCTGGGCGCGCACGGTGCGTTTGTGCCGTCCGCTATCGTACGCGGGCCTGATCTTCACGCATGGATTGCCGTGGGCATTGCTGGCGTTTTGCGTGGCACCCACGAAATTGCTTGGTGTTTCGTATCTCGCCGCTTATTTGATTCTGCGGCTGACCATGGGCTGGCTGGTTGGGGTGTGGGGAGTGGGTGACGAAACGGTACGGCGAAAACCGTGGCTCATTCCCGTACGCGACGCCATAAATTTTGCAGTGTGGCTGGCCAGCTTGGCGGGCCATCGCATCGTCTGGGGCGGCATCACCTACCGGATCGACGGTGGACGCATGTCGCCGATAAGAGGAAGCTGAAGCGGAAGCGGAAGCGGAAGCCGACCCCATGACGGAAATCGCGCGAGCAGGTGCAGAATCCGTGTGGAGATGCGCATGAATCTTCCCTCCGGGCCGGCACTTACTCTCCAATGAATTTTTCGGCGCGCATGTCTCAATACACTTTGAAATGAAGATGGAACCACGTTAAGCTCCCCATACTATGCGAACCCCTAAGTTGTATGGTGCTGCGGCGCTGGTGTTGGCGACGCTTGTTTTTCCTCATCCTTCCGTTGCGCAATCTCCCGATAGCCAATCGTCGGATAGCCGGGCGCAAGCGATCCTGAGCCAACTGACGCTGGACGAGAAAATCGCACTGTTGCACGGCAATGGGATGGCGCACAACGCGCAATGGCAGATGCCCTTGACACCGCTGACGGACGGCGGAGCGGGCTACACCGAGGGAGTTCCGCGGCTTAGAATTCCCGGCCTGGTGATCTCCGATGCGGCGTACGGGGTGCGCAGCAGCGGAGAGAACGGCCGGTACTCGACGGCGCTGCCCTCCACGCTTGGATTGGCGAGCAGTTGGGATCGCGACGCCGCGTATGAATACGGAGCATTGATCGCGCGCGAACTGAAAGCGCAGGGCTTCAACATGTCGCTCGGAGGCGGCGTGAACCTGACGCGCGAACCGCGCGACGGACGCACTTTTGAGTATCAGGGCGAGGATCCGGTGCTGGCCGGCACGATGGCGGGCAATTTGATCAAGGGTTTGCAAGCGCAGCACGTCCTCGGCAATTTGAAGCACTACGCGATCAACGATCAAGAGACCGGCCGAGATTTCGTGAATGCGGTCATTTCCAAGCGCGCCATGCAGGAAAGCGATCTGCTGGCGTTTCACATTGGCTTGCAGATTTCGCACGCGGGGGCGGTGATGTGTTCCTACAATCGCGTGAACGGAGATTATTCATGCGAGAATTCCTATTTGCTCCATGAGGTGCTCAAGAATCAATGGAAATTTCCGGGCTACGTGCTTTCGGACTGGGGCGGAACGCACAGTACGGTCAAGGCGTCGGCCGCGGGCCTCGATCAGGAGCAGCCCATGGGCGACTATTTTGGCGCGGCGCTGAAAGAAGCGGTGCAAGAGGGCAAAGTGCCGGTGTCCGAGATCGACGAGCACGCGCTGCGGATTTTGCGCTCGGAGTTTGCAACGGGCATTATCGATCATCCAGCGCAAAAGAGCGTGGTGGATGCCGAAGGCGGACTGGAAATCGCGCAGCACCTGGAGGAAAAGTGCATCGTGCTATTGCGGAATGAGGGCGGACTTCTTCCGCTGGACGCGACGAAGCTTAAAAACGTGGCGGTGATTGGGCCGCACGCCGATGTGGGCATGATCTCCGGCGGAGGATCCGCGCAGGTGGATCCGCCCGGAGGCAACGCCATCGCACCCCCTGGAATGGGGGCGACCACCTGGCAGGCGCACATCTGGTTTCCAGCTTCACCACTGAAGGCAGTGCGGGCGAAATTGCCGGGAGCGAAGGTGGAGTTCAATTCGGGAGAAAATCCCGATGCCGCGGCGACACTGGCAAAAAATTCCGACGTGGCGATCGTGTTCGCTTATCAGTGGGAGAGCGAAGGCAAGGACCTGCCAAGCTTATCGCTGCCGGAGCATCAAGATCAATTGATCGCGAAAGTGGCCGCCGCGAATCCGCGGACCATTGTGGTACTAGAAACGGGCAGTCCAGCGACCATGCCGTGGGCGGACAAGGTCAGTGGGATTCTCGAGGCGTGGTACGGCGGAAGCCGCGGCAATGTTGCGGTGGCGAATGTGTTGTTTGGCGATGTGAATCCCACCGCGAAACTTGCGGTGACGTTCCCGAAGAGCGATCAGGATCTGCCGCACCCGGTTATCGCGCCGCTGCCTCCGGGAGCGCCGGGTCGAGCGCCCTATGCGGTAAATTACGATGAGGGTCTGAAGGTCGGTTACAAATGGTATGACGCGGAACACAAAGCGGTGTTGTTTCCTTTTGGATATGGGCTGTCGTACACGACTTACAGTTACGCGAATCTGAAGGTGGACGCGAATGCCCGCAAGGTGAGCTTCACGGTGACCAACACCGGAAAACGCGCCGGCGCGGAAATCGCGCAGGTATATGTTTCGTTGCCGGCGGCTGCCGATGAGCCTCCGAAGCGGCTGGTGGGGTGGAGCAAGGAGCAGCTCCAGGCAGGCGAGAGCCGGGAAGTGACCGTGGAGATCGATCCACAATTTTTGCTGGTGTTCGACGAGCATGCGAATGCGTTCAAGCAGGTTCCGGGGCAGTATATTTTTGCCGCAGGCGGTTCTTCACAAGATTTAAAGCTCACGCGCGAGGTTAATATTCCGTAGGCAGGCCGCAAAAAAGACCGCAGAAACGGCAAATGGCGGCGGGTTGAAGGGAAGCGCGATCGACGATACACTGATTGTATCGTTTGTGATCTCCGCTGATCGGGGATCAGAAAGCGATCATCCTCGTTCAAGCCGGAGCGGCGCGTCGCACAAAAATTGGTGAAGCCGCGCTATCGCTTCGAGGAGAACACCAGCAGCTCCTCGTCTTACCCACTGGGAGGTCGTCCAATTGGCAGGACTCCAGATTCTGAATCTGGCTATCCTGGTTCGAGTCCAGGCCTCCCAGCCAAATTTCAGAAAGTTTGAATTTTCCCAACAAAACTGAGGAATTCATAGTAGAGGCGGAAAATTGTCACCGCCTGGGTTACCACTGCGGGCCGCAACATTTGCTCAAGAGGGTGGAACTTGATAACTTCCGTCCTGTCGGGTAGCAGCGAGCGGCGGACAGCATGTGACTTGATAGTACCCATTTTGCTGTGGGGCCTCATCCAACGTGACAGCAAGTTCGGGCGGCCGCAGCACCGCGCACCCCATGAAATCCCGCCAAAGAAGGGATCAGGAGATGAACGAAAACGAAGAGGCAAAAAGCATTGGCCCGCGGTCCAACACGCTCTCCAGGCGCGACCTAATCAAAGGTGTGATTGTAGGTGGCGTGGCCGTCTCCTCCGCAAGCTACCTTTTCCGGGCTTCCACACTGCTCGGGCAATCTGTTCGTGGCACGGGTGAAAGGCTGCTCACCATCGATGTGAACGGGCAGTTGCGGCGAGCCGATGTCATGAGGCAAGAAACTTTGGCCTGGACACTGCGCCACAAATTAGGGCTCACCGGGACGAAGCTGGGATGCGACCGGGCCGAATGCGGCTCTTGCACCGTTCTTATCGACGGCGTGCCGCATTATGCCTGCTCGGTGCTGACACACACCGTGCGCGATCGGAAGGTCTTGACCATCGAGGGGCTGGCGAGCCCGGAGGGAAAGCTGCATCCCGTCCAGCAAGGCGTCATCGACGAACAGGGCTTCCAGTGCGCATTCTGCATGCCCGGTTTCATCATGGCGTCGGTAGGCTTCCTAAAAACGAATCCAAATCCCACGCGCAGCGAACTGGCGCAGGGCGTTTCGGGAAACCTGTGCCGTTGCCAGGACTACGACAAGATTCTTACCGCACTGATGCGCGGCGCAGAAAATATGCGGAGGACCAGCAATGTCTGAGACATCCGTGAAAAGAGAACCTGAGCCGACCAAGACCCCTGAACGCGTGTACGGAGCCGGACACAAGCTGATCGGCAAGGATTATCCAACTCCGGACCTGTACGCGAAGGTTACGGGACTGGCGAAGTACGCCGAAGACTACCACGCGGACGGAATGCTCTTTTGCAAGCTGCTCCTCAGCCCGCTGCCACACGCCCGCGTAAAACACATCGATACGCGCGCGGCGCTCGCGATGCCCGGCGTGAAGGCGATCCTCATGGCAGATGAACTTCCGCCGCCGGCCGACAGCCTTACCGACAACGGCACGGTGATCAAAGCTAATCCGAAGAGCGAGGGCGCACTGACGATGGAGCCCTTGTATCAGGGCGAACCAATTCTCGCCGTGGCTGCGGTCGACGAATTCACTGCCGCAGAAGCCATCGAAAAAATCCGAATCGATTTCGAGCCGCTCCCGTTTGTGATCGATCCGCTCGAAACGCTGCGCCCAGGAGGGCCGAATCCAAGACTGGAAGGAAACATCTGGGTTCAGGCTCCGGCCCCTGCCGGCGCGGCGGGCGCGCCGCCACCAAATCCTCCTCCGCCGACGATTGGCGAACTTAAATGGACGAAGGAGGATTTTGCCAACGCGAAGGAAGGTCAATTGCCGATGGGCAAGACGCCCGGCGAATGGTCTTACGGCGACCTGGACGCAGCGTTTAAGAATGCCGCGCTGGTCCTGGACGAAACGTTTGTCACGCCAGACACCAGCCACCAGACGCTCGAACCGCGCACCGCAATGGCGTATTGGCAGAACGGCAAAGTTCATGTCTTCACGGGTACGCAGAGCACGGCGCAGACGGTGCCAGCGATCGCGAGATGGCTGAACATCGATCCGGGCAACGTGGTGCTGATCAGCGAATACACGGGAGGCGGTTTCGGCAGCAAAATCACCGGCGGCGTGACCTTGGTGATTCCCGCGCTGCTTTCAAAGAAGGTCAACGCTCCGGTGATGATGCGCATCAGCCGCGAGGAGGAAACGTTCATCGGGCGCGCGCGGCCAAGCCTGATGGGCAGGATGAAAGTCGGTTTTTCCAAAGAGGGGCGAGTCACCGCGCTGGACATGTTTGTTATTTCCAACAACGGTCCTTATGACGCCAATGGCGATGTTCCTTCGTCGGGCCGCATCGTTTCTCTGCTCTATCAGTGCGAAGCGATGCGCTGGCGTGGGGCCACGATCCTGACGAATACGCCGCCGCGCAGCGCGCAGAGTGCGCCGGGCGGAATGCAGGGCATTGCGATCATGGAGCCGGTGATCGCAAAAGCGGCGCGGAAACTTGGTCTGGATCAAGTGGCCATCCGGCGCATCAACTGCCCGGAAGGCAAGGCGCCGGTCGGGCCAGCGATGCACAGCGATGGCAAGCGGCCTTATGCGACGAGCGCATTCCTCAAGGAAGCGCTCGACCGCGGCGCGGAACAGTTCAAGTGGAGCGAGCGGGTTGCACGGACTCCGAAACGAAGCGGCACGAAGGTGCGCGGCGTTGGGGTTTCGCTGAGTTGTTACGTGGGGGGCACCATCGGATTCGATGGGCTGCTGGTCATCACGCCCGAGGGGCGCGTCCGATTCCAGTCCGGGATCGGCAATCTCGGTACGGAGTCGGTAATGGATGTGCACCGCGCCGGTGCTGAAGTTCTGGGTGTTCCGTGGGAGAAATGCGATATCACCTGGGGCGACACCGCGAAGAACTTTCCTTTCACCTGTGTCTCCGGTGGCAGCCAGACCACGCACGCCATGACGCGGGCCGCTTATGCGACGGCCATGGAGGCAAAGAAGAGGCTTCAGGAGATTGCAGCCAAAAGTCTCGGCGGCAAGCCGGAAAATTACGAGGTCGCCAACGAGCGCGTGTTCCGCAAGGGCGGAGGTGCGGGCATGACGTTGGCGCAGGCCGCGAAAAAAGCGATTCAACTTGGTGGTCCCTACGACGGTCACGAACCGTCGGCTGATCTTAACAAGTTGACGAAGGCGTCGATGGCCGCGCTGGCGGGGCAAGGCTTGGTGGCCGCCGCGAAGGACAACTATCCGCGCGATGGCCAAACGTATTCCTACGTGGCGAGCTTCGCCGAAGTCGAGGTCGATATTGAAACAGGAAAATACTACATCGTGGATTTTCTCGCATACGCCGACGTCGGCTCGGTGATTCACCCGCGCGCGCTTGGTGGCCAGGTGCTCGGCCGCTCAGTCCTGGGGATAGGCCACGCGATCGGTCAGAAGTGGGTGTATGACCCGCACTACGGCGCCATGCTTTCAACGCGCTTCTATCAGAACAAGCCTCCGACGATCCTCGACGTTCCTGTGAATATGCAATGGGCGGCGCTGGATATTCCCGATCCGGAAACCCCGGTGGGCGCGCGCGGTATCGGCGAGCCTCCCGTTGGTGGCGGCTGTGCTGCTGTTCTGAACGCACTTTCGGATGCACTGGGAGACGACATTTTCCGCCGCGCACCCGTCAACGCTGACACCATTCTCACGTCGCTGGAAGCAGGGCGGCCGATGCAACATCCCTTAATGGCGCACATTTAGTGGAGACGAGAAAGGGGAATCCATGGCGGTGATCCGAGACGTCATGCCAGCTTTTGAGCTATTGCAGCCAAGCTCGATTGCCGATGCGCAAAAGTTGCTGGAGCAGCAGGGACGCGATGCCTGGGTGTTGGCCGGAGGCATGGATAGCTTCGACTGGCTGAAGGACCGCATCAAAAAGCCAAAGGTGGTGGTTGATCTAAGCGGGGTCGCGGAGCTGAAGGGGATTCGCGCCACTTCCGACGGCATCGAGATAGGAGCGATGACCACGCTCACCGAAGTGATTCAGCATCCCGTAATCAAAGAAAAGTACACGTTGCTGGCGGATAGCGCGGAATTGGTGGCCTCGCCGCAGATCCGCAATCAGGGCACCATCGGCGGTAACGTGTCGCAGGACGCGCGCTGTTGGTATTACCGAGCCGGATGGCCCTGTTACCGCGCCGGAGGGAACATCTGTTACGCGGACACTCCGGAGGGCCGCAACCGAGAGCACGCCATCCTGCATGCGGAACGATGCGTGGCGGTGAATCCCTCGGACACGGCGCCAGCGCTCATCGCCGTCGATGCCAAATTCGTGATCCGCACACCGAAGGGTGAGCGCGTGATCGATGCCGAGGACTACTTCGTCGGCCCGGACATCGACATCACGAGTTTGCACGTCTTGAAGCCTGGAGAACTTCTAACGGCAATTCGTATTCCGTCCGCGTGGGCCGACGCGAAGTTTTATTTCGAGAAAGTGCGCGACCGGAACGTGTGGGATTTTCCATTGTTGAACGTGGCCTCCGCGATGGTGGTATCGAATGGCGCGATCGAGCGAATCCGCATCGCGGTGAACGCCGCCGCTGCCCGCCCTCTGCGCTTAAAGGCCGTCGAAGACGCGGTTCGCGGCAAACCGGCGAATGCCGCAACCGGAGAGATGGCGGGGAAACTGGCGGTCCGAGGCGCAGTGCCGCTGCAATTCAACGCCTACAAAATCCCCATGATGAGAAACCTGGTGAAGCGCGCAATCGGCGGAGTGCAGGAGGCGACATGGACTTCTTAGAGTGGGCGAAGAGTCCGTGGGGACAGAATGTTCCCATTCACATTGCATGGTTCCTGATATGGGTCGCTCTCATTGCAGGATTCCTGTTCTTTATCGTTCACGCCACATACTTGCGATATTTCGCCAAACCCAAGGAGTTCGCGAGCAGTGGTTCGCCACTGATCGCCGCGCGCATACCGGAGCACGTACCCAGACACTCGCTGACCGCGAGGCTGTTTCACTGGGTCATGGCGGCCTCCATGTTCACACTGCTGTTTACCGCCTTCCTCCCGAAGTTGGGCATCCAGTTCGACTGGGTCACCTATCACTGGATTGCGGGCTCCGTTCTTACCGTTTCCATTCTCTTCCATATCATCCACGCGTCCTTCTTTATGGACTTTTGGTCGATCTGGCCGGATAAAATTGACGTGCGGGACGCAGGGAGGAGAATTCTGCGTTTTATGGGGAAGGCTGCGCCACCACCGGACAAATTCGCCAAGTATCCTCTCGAAAACAAGCTCTACCACGGTGCCATCGTTGCCGCGGGACTGTCTGCCATCGTGACCGGCGTGTTCATGATGTTTCGCGTGCGGACGATCTTTTTCCCCCGCAATCCGTATCTGTTCGGCGATTTGACCTGGGGGATGATTTACGTGCTTCACGGGCTGGCGGGCGTCGGACTGATCGCGTTGATTATGGTGCATGTCTACTTTGGGCTCAGGCCGGAAAAGCGGCCCATTACCAAATCGATGATTTTCGGCTGGATGAGCCGCGATTTTTATCTAAAGGAACATGATCCGCGGCGGTGGCCGGTCGAAACCCCCACGTCATCGCCGACACCCCAGGGAGCAGCGGCGGAGGGATTAAGAGATGCTGGTTGAAATCTCGGAACGCTGCAGCACCGTCGAGGAATGCTACGAGTTCACGCTGGCCTACGCCGCGCAAGGCCTTCGCAGTGATGAGGGCAGCAAGTCCGGCGGAGAAATTCGCGAATACCTGGCTCGCGCAGTGAAAGCGATATCGGGCCTCGCAGAGAGTTGCGCGACGTCTCTGAAAGAAGAACGCTGGGAGCCCTCCGAACGATACCAGGCGTTCTTTCAGGTGCTCGCTCGTGACGCCCATGACTCGCTGGCTGCGATTGAGTTGGTTCTGGCGCAACCGACCATCAGCTCTCAGTTGATCGACAATCTGAACGCGTCAATGCACATCCGCGCATTGCTTACGGACCTGTTTCTGGTGAGCGAGATCGTAGAAACAAAACGAGTATCGGGGAACCTTGCCAGTTTGAACTCTTAGAGCCTTACGCTTCGCGCGTGGCCTGATCGTTGGTTCTTGCACGGCCTTCGCTTTGTTCGATTTTTTCCCGCTTTAATAACTACCCGCCGCCGAGTCCAGGCCTCCCAGCCAAATTTCGCAGCTGCAAAATCCTAGTCAGTTTGTCGTCGATGTGATGGGTTCAGTGCTTACGATCGGACGAGCACGGCATCTGGCGGTGCTTTCTCCCCAGCGACTTCGGGGTGCATGCCAGTCTGCAGCAAGCGCTCGAAATGCACGCTGAGCAAAATGGTCAGGATGCTCATGCCCCAGGGGAGAATGGGAGAGCGCCAGAACAAGTGCGGAACATAAAATAGCGCCCCGAACCAAAGAAGAATGGATGCGAGGCCGAAAGCGACCGCGGTCGCCCGCGTTTTGTCCTTCCAGGGCAGAGAGAAGGAAAAGAGCGCTTCGATGAGCAAGGCGTAGGGAAACGCGAGTACCAGGTCGACAGCGTAGTGTTCACCGGAGCCCATGGTGGCCAACACGGTGAAGACCAGAAAGACGAGCGCGACGCCTCGCTCCCACCAAGCCATTCCGCGGGAATACCACCAGGCCAGCAAAACCCAAGCCATATGCAGAGAAGGAATCGCGTTGCGGTAGCCAGCCACGGGTACCGCCTCGAGCAACAAGTGAGGAACCTGCTCGAGGGCCAGCGGCCGCCACGGGAAGTCCTGCAGGAACAGGTGTACAGGCCCGACGGCGGGAAATAAATTGTAGAAGAGAACACCGATCGGCCCGGCGGCCACGAAGGCCAGGAAACAGGGAAATGCGCGCTCGCGGAGGCGCAACACTTTTCCCGCATAGATCAATGCGATAGGAATGGATAATGCGGCATAAAACAGCACGCTCGCGCCACGCAGCGCCGGCCAACGAGAAAACGCCTGGCCAATGCGAAACGGCAATTGCACGTAAAGGCTGGCATCGAAAGAGTAGAGATACAGGTCCAGGACTTTGGGATGCAGCCTGCCGGTCCACTCGAGAAGATTGGAAGCAAAATATTCGGAAGCCACGAAACAAGCGGCCGGGATAAACGCCAGAAGATAGAGTTTGCGATTTTCGCCGTGCGTCCAGATAGCGCGCGTGCCGAGAATCGCCAGGCTAGCCAGCCCGGCAAATGCCACCCAGCACGAGGGCGTGCGCTTATAGTGGAAGATTTGAAAATCGGCGAGGGCCAGCAGCAGCGCTCCCAGAAAAACCAGAAGGACATCAAGCCAAGCCGGCCGGATGCGAAAGTGGATGATGAGCACGCCGCCGAGCGTGAAAGCGAAGTAAGGAGAAGCGATGGCCTCAGTATAAAAGGTGAAGCTGCAACCCAGCCAGGCCACGCAGGCCACCAAGACCAAAGTAAGGATGAATTGTGGAGCGGCATTGAATTTCATGCGAGGTTTGGCACCAGGCTTCCCAAGAGAATAGCGCTATCGCCGGTGAACATCGGGCTATAGCTCATCAAAGCATGTTTATTTCGCGGCGAAATTCTTTCTTGGCCAAGCTGTGTCCAATGCCAAAACGAATGGGCGCAAAAGAGGAAACCTGGAAGAAGGATACCGGCGCACGATGAAGAATTGCACCGCGGTCTTGCCTAGGACCATGACTTAGGATGATGGCTGCGCATCAAGCTCCGCAAAAACTTCCGCTGCGAGGTGGAACGCGGTATTGGCCGCGGGCACCCCGCAATAGACGGCAGACTGCAGCAAGGCTTCCTTGATTTCTTCGCGAGTGACGCCGTTGCGAAGAGCAGCGCGCAAGTGCATGCGCAGCTCGTCGCTGCGATTGAGGGCGATGAGCATGGCGATGGTGAGCAGGCTGCGTGTTTGGCGTGGCAGTCCCGGGCGGGCCCAGATTTCTCCCCAGGCGTAACGCGTAAGCAGATCCTGGAAATCGGCGTTGAAGGCGGTGGTGCTTTGCTGCGCGTGATCGACGTGTTTATCCCCGAGCACCGCGCGGCGCAATTTCATGCCTTGGGCGTGGCGCTCGCGATCGTTCATCTCCGGCATGTCAGGCTCCTTCAGCGGTGAGGAAGCGCAGCACCGCGCTGGTGTAATCCGTGGAAGCTTCGACGTTCAAGAGGTGCGCGCCCGGCAGTTCCAAATATTTTGCGCCGGGAATTTTCTCAGCGAGATATTTACCATCGGCCGGCGGTGAGACCGGATCTTGGGCGCCGGAGATCACGAGCGTGGCCGCGCGGATGGCGGCGACGTTTTCGCGCAGATCCGCATCGCGCAGCGCTTCGCAACAGGCCGCATAGCCTTCAGGAGGGGTGGTTTCGAGCATTTGCAGCGTGGCACGCACAATTTCCGGAGCGGCGGCGCGAAATTCCGGCGTGTACCAGCGTTCCACCACTTGCGGAGCGACAGACTTCATGCCGCTCTTACGCACGATGGCGATGCGCGTGTTCCAGCCTTCGGCGGTGCCGAATTTCGCGGAAGTACTGGCGAGGACTAATTTGTGAAAGCGCCCGGCCGCGTGCAGACCGAGCCATAGGCCGGTCATCCCGCCCATGCTCACGCCGCAAAAGTGCGCGCGCGATATTTTTAGCGCGTCGAGCAGCGCGACGACGTCGCCGCCCAGCTGATCGAAAGTGTACGGGCCAGGCGGAACCGAGGACTGGCCGTGCCCCCGCGTATCGTAGCGCAAGACGCTAAAGTGTTTCTCAAATTGCGGCAACTGCGCATCCCACATGGAAAAATTCGTGCCCAGAGAATTGGAAAGCACCAGCACCGGCGCGGATGGCGAGCCGGTCAGTGCGTAATGAATCTGGCGACCGGGCACGTGAACGAAAGGCATGGTCTTACGCGGATTCCGACTTTGGTTTTTGCAAGAAGGATCTGTCTGCAGCCAGCACCTTGTCGATCATGGAGCTGCCGTCGCTGGAATATTTTTGCGCGGAAAACAACTCGCGGATTTGCGCGGTTGGCAGGTGCTGAAGGACTTCCTTGGTATCGAGCAAGACGTCTCGCAAATGCGAATGGCTGGCGGTTGCCCGCTGGCACGCAGCCTCGACCAAGCGGCGAGCTTCCTGCTTGCCGGTGCGGGTGGCCAGGGCCGTCGTCACGGCTTCCGCGTAAATCAACCCTTGCGTGATTTCTAAATTTTCCTCCATGCGCGGGACCCTCACTTGCAGCGCGGAAACGGCGGCGCTCAAATGATGCAGTGCGCCTCCCGCCAGGCAAACAATCTCCGGCAGCACTTCCCATTCGGCATGCCAACCGCCGAGGCCGCGTTCGTCTTCCTGCGGCATGGCGGCCAGCAGCGTGGCAACAAGTCCGGGAACGCGGATAGCCGCGGATAAGGTCACGGCGCTCGCCACGGGATTTTGTTTTTGCGGCATCGCCGAAGAACCGCCGCGCCCCGCAGCCGCCGGTTCGTGCAACTCGCCGATTTCCGCTTGCGCATGCAGCGAGATATCGCGTGCAATTTTGCCCAGCGTGCCGGTCAGTATGCCCAGCGTGGTGGCCACTTCGGCGAAGCGGTCGCGATGCGCGTGCCAGGGAATGGCCGGAAGCGTGAGCGACAATTCGTTCGCCAGCGCCGCGGATACTTCGGGACCCTTTTCGCCCAGGGCTGCCAGCGTGCCGATCGAACCGCCAAACTGCAACACCAGCGCGCGTTCGCGCGCTTCTTCCACGCGTTGGGCGTGCCGATGCAGGGCGTCGAGCCACCCGGCAACCTTCACGCCGAAGGTCATGGGCGCGGCGTGTTGCATCCAGGTACGACCGGCGATCAAGGTGGAGCGATGCTCGTCGGCGAGCTTGGCCAATAATCCGCAGAGCTGTTGAAGTTCGCGGGAAATGATAACCAGAGCCGAGCGCAACTGCAGCACCAGGCCGGTGTCGATGGCGTCCTGGCTGGTGGCGCCCCAGTGCACGAATTCCGCGGCAGCGTGATCTTCCCGGCCGACCAGCGCCGTGAGTTGCTGGACCATGGGGATAGCCAGGTTGCCGGCGTGCGCGGCTTTGCGTTGGAGGTCGGCAAAATCGAAGAGTTCTTCACGACAGTGCGCGGCAATGGCGGGTGCGGCGGTCCAGGGAATAATTCCGCAGGAGGCTTCGGCACGCGCCAGAGCCGCTTCAAAGTCCAGCATGCCTTGCAAGCGCGCGGTGTCGGAAAAGAGAGTGTCGATGGCCGGCAAACGGAAAAGGGAGTCAAGCAACGCCATTTAAGGAACTCGCAACCTTTCGCACCAAGGCGAACGCGTAACTGGATTTATCGTAAACGACGCTCGGCCATCTGTCACGCGAGTGCTATACCCGCTGCGCCAGGGTGGGGAGTAAATGCTGTTCGACCCAGGGCAAAACCCATTCCGAGGCCACGTCTTCGGCCATGGTGCCGGCACTGGCGTCGTGCAGCAATACCTCGCCGGCGCGTTGTGCGCCAAGTTCGCCAAGCAGTTTGTCGAAGCGCAAGCCGCCCTGGCAGAAGGTTTGTCCATACGTTCGATCGCCAAGCGCGATCACGCCATAAACGATGCCGTTCAAATCCGGCCGCTCCGCCTCCAAGCTGGTGAACAATGCTTGCGCGTTGTCAGGCACGTCGCCGCTCCCGTAGGTGGAGCTGCAGATCAGGTAGGCGTCGCAGGCGGCGGAGTTCTTATCGAACACACGGGCATCCCGGCCGTCCATCAGCACGATCTCTGCGTGGTGCCCGGCTTTGGCGAGGACATCCTGCATATCCTTGGCAACCGCTTCCGCCGTGCCGGTCATCGTGCCGACCAGAATTCGCAACTCCGCCAATGTTCGCTCCTTACCCGCAGGGGATGGGCCTTCCGCCGCCCTATAGGTGGTGGACTCACCGCCCAATATGTATTATAGTGCATTCTTGGCTCTTGGCAATGCTTGATAATGCATGAACCACTCCATCCCGTCCCGGTAGATCTTCCGGACATCTTCAGCGCAGCCGCGAGCGCCGCAGTCCCTGACACTGCGGCCGAAGTGGCCTATTTGCAGCGGCTGGGCGAGCGTGTGCGGCAAGCGCGGGCGCGCCGCGGGATGACGCGGCGCATACTGTCCCGCGATTCGCGAGTTTCCGAGCGGTACCTGGCGCAGCTCGAAAGCGGCCATGGCAATATTTCGATTTTGCTGTTGCGTCAGATTGCGCAGGCACTGGATCTGCCGATGCACGCGTTGCTGCTCGATGCCGCGGGGCCGAGCGAGGAACTGCTGCGCACCACGGAGTATTTACGACAGCTTCCCGCGGACAAGCTGCTGCGCGCGCAGGAAGTTCTGCGGCGCGAATTCAGCGGCGTCGATTCCGAAACGCGGCGGCAACGCATCGCGCTGATTGGATTGCGCGGCGCGGGAAAGTCCACGCTTGGCGGCATGCTGGCGAAGGCGCTCGCCGTTCCGTTCATCGAGCTTGACCGCGTGATCGAACAGCACAGCGGGTTGGGACTTAGCGTGATTTTCGATTTGTACGGACAGAGCGGCTTTCGCCGGTTGGAGCGCGAGTGTCTCGAGATGGTCTTAAAGCAGCAATCTCATTTCGTTTTAGCAACGGGCGGGAGCCTTGTTTCGGAAACTGCGACGTTTGAACAGCTGCTGAGCAACTGCTTCACCATTTGGCTGCGCGCCACGCCGGAAGACCATATGCAGCGGGTGATCGCACAAGGGGATACGCGGCCGATGTCCGAGAATCGCGAGGCCATGTCCGAACTCAAAAGTATTTTGGCGGGACGCGAGCCGTTGTACCGGCGCGCAGATGCCACGGTGGATACCAGCGGCAAATTGTTGCAGGCGGCTTTCGAGAACCTGCTGCGCGCGGCAGATCGAGAATCATGGCCAAAGACGAAATCCGAGATTACGAGTTCCGAGGAGCGCGGCGGCAAATGACGAGCATTGCAAATAAGGAAAAGGAACTGGTCACCTTTGATGCTCCCGCATCGGGCGCGTACCAGCACTGGAAACTGAAGATCGACGGACGCATTGCCACCCTGGCCATGGACGTCAATGAAGATGGCGGGCTGCGTCCGGGCTACAAACTAAAGCTGAACTCCTACGATCTGGGAGTAGACATCGAGCTGCACAATATTTTGCAGAGTATCCGTTTTGAGCATCCCGAAGTGGCTTGCGTGGTGCTGACCAGCGCGAAAGAGAAGATTTTCTGCGCGGGGGCCAACATTTATATGCTGGGGACTTCGTCGCATGCGTGGAAAGTGAATTTCTGCAAATTCACCAATGAAACGCGCAACGGCATGGAAGATTCGAGCCGCCACGATGGCCTGCGCTTTCTGGCCGCGCTCAACGGAACCACCGCCGGCGGTGGTTACGAACTGGCGCTCGCCTGCGATGAAATCGTACTGATTGACGATCGCTCGAGCGCCGTGAGTCTTCCCGAGGTTCCGTTGCTGGGGGTTCTGCCGGGCACCGGCGGACTGACGCGGGTGGTGGATAAGCGGCGCGTGCGAAGGGATCTCGCGGATATATTCTGCACCAATCCCGATGGAGTGCGCGGAGAACGAGCGAGGGCCTGGGGCCTGGTGGACGAAATTGCAGCCCCTGCGCAATTTGCCGCGCTGGTGCGGCAGCGTACCGACCGGCTCGTGTCGACTTCTTCGCGCCCGGCGCACGCGCAGGGCATCCAGCTGAATCTCCTGACACGTGAGGTGCAGGAGGATGGCTACCGCTACGGGCACGTGGAAGTGAGTTTCGACAGGGTGGCGCGCACGGCGACGTTGACGGTGCGCGGGCCGGAGGGCGAGCAACCGAAAACCATCGAAGAAATCCTGGCGCGCGGGGATCGCTGGTGGCCGCTGGCGATGGCGCGCGAACTGGACGACGCCATTCTGATGTTGCGAGCGAATGAGCCGGAATGCGGCCTGTTGCTGGTGAAAACGGCGGGCAGCGTGGAGCCGGTTCTGGCTTGCGGCGAAACGCTGATGAAATTTGCGGGCCATTGGCTGGTACGCGAAACGATTGGTCTGTTGCGGCGCACTTTCGCACGATTGGACGTTTCTTCGCGGAGCATGTTCGCCATGATCGAGCCGGGCTCATGTTTTGCGGGGCTGCTTTTTGAGTTGGCTTTGGCCGCCGATCGCAGCTATATGCTTGCCGCGGAGGAAAAGGAATCCCAGCCGTCAGAAGGCCCCATTGCGCCCCGCGTCGCGCTGGACGCCACAAACTTCAAATTGTTTCCAACGATCGCCGGAGACACGCGCTTGTCCCTGCGCTTTGGCGCGCAAGCGGAAAAACTCGCGGAAATGGCGAAGGCCACCAAACGATTACTTTCGGCTGGCGAAGCGCTCAACGCCGGGCTCATCACCGGGGCGCCGGACGAACTCGATTGGGAAGACGAAATGCGCATGGCCGTCGAAGAGCGCTCTAGCCTCTCGCCCGACGCGCTCACCGGCATGGAAGCGAGCCTGCGTTTTGCGGGAGCGGAATCGCTGGAGACGAAAATTTTCGGCCGGCTGTCCGCATGGCAAAACTGGGTTTTTGTGCGCCCCAATTCCACGGGCGAAAATGGCGCACTAAAACTTTTCGGCACCGGCAAGAAGTCTCGCTTCGATTGGGAGAGAGTCTAATGACCATGAATTATCAAGATCGCATTCCGAACAATATTGAATTGGGCGCGAATCGCACGCTGCAACGCGCGCTGGAGCATTGGCAGCCGGCATTTTTGAACTGGTGGCACGGGCTGGGTCCCAGCGATTTCAACGCCGCCGACGTTTATCTGCGTACCGCTACCTCCGTGGACGCCAAAGGCTGGGCCACCTACGGATTCGTGCGCATGCCGGAATACCGCTGGGGAATTTTTCTGGCGGAGCCCGACCCGGACCGGCGCATCGGTTTCGGCGACAATTTCGGCCAGCCGGTGTGGCAGCAGGTCCCCGGCGAACATCGCTCGACGCTGCGCCGTTTGATCGTAACGCAAGGCGACACCGAGCCCGCTTCCGTGGAACAGCAGCGGCTGCTGGGCCATACGGCGCCGTCGCTCTATGACCTGCGCAATATTTTTCAAGTGAATGTGGAAGAGGGCCGTCACTTGTGGGCCATGGTCTACCTGTTGCACGCGCATTTCGGTCGCGATGGCCGCGAGGAGGCGGAAGAGCTGCTCGAACGTCATTCCGGCGACACGGACAAACCGCGTATTCTCAGCACCTTTAACGAGCCGATCAGCGATTGGCTGAGCTTCTACATGTTTACGTACTTCACGGATCGCGACGGCAAATTTCAATTGAAATGCCTCGCGGAATCGAGCTTCGATCATCTGTCGCGCACCTGCAAATTCATGCTGACCGAGGAAGCGCACCACATGTTTGTGGGCGATACGGGCATCGCCCGGGTGATCAAGCGCAGCCTGGAAGTCATGGCCGAAATCGGCTCGCAAGATCCCGAAGCCGTGCGGAAAGCAGGGGCGGTCGATCTTCCGCTGATTCAAAAATATTTGAACTTCTGGTTTAGTTCTTCACTGGATCTTTTTGGCGGCGATTCTTCTTCCAACGCGGCGTCGTATTTCGCCAACGGCTTGAAGGGCCGGCCGGACGAGTCGCGTTTTGAAGATCATCTGGCCGCGGATTCGATGTTCACGCTAGAACTTCCCGGCGGCGAACACGGTGTAAAGACCGAGCAGATTCCCATGCGCAACGCCATGAACGAGGTGGCGCGCGATGCCTATGTCAAAGATTGCCAAATGGGAGTGACGCGCTGGAACAAGCTGATCGAACGCGCGGGCTGCGATTTTCGCATGACGTTGCCGAGCCCGCGCTTCCGCCGGCGCGTGGGCAGTTGGGCGAACATTCCCACGGATACGACCGGTCAAATTATCAGCAGAGAAGCTTTTGACGCACGGCAATCGGAATGGCTGCCCACGGAGGCGGATCGCGCGTTCATCCGCAGCCTGATGAAGGGCGTTTATGAAGTGGGCAAAATTGCCGGATGGATTGCGCCGCCGGATCGCGGCGTCAACAATTTGGACATCAACTACGAGTACGTGAAATTCCACTAGTCCAAGGTTTCGCGGCGGTCTCGGTGAGGCGGCCGCATTTCCGGGCTACGGAGTACGAATTCTGCGCTTAGCGTAGAATAGTTTCATCACCAATAGTTCCAACGAAAGGCCTTGCTTATGGCGCAATCCATGACCGCGCACGCCGCTCCAACAAAATCACGCACGACGAAACAACGAAATCCCGCCGTTTCCTTGAGCAAAAACGATCACTTGCTCCGCTGGGTGGAGAAAATGGCGCAGCTCACGCAGCCCGCGCGAATCCATTGGGTGGACGGCTCGCAAGAGGAAAACGACGCCATCTGCGCGGAAATGGTGGAGAGCGGTACGTTCATCAAGTTGAACGAAAAACTTTGGCCCGGATGCTATTACGCGCGTTCCGACGCCGGCGATGTCGCGCGCGTGGAGGGCCGCACCTTTATCTGTTCGTACTCGAAAGACTTTGCCGGACCCACCAACAATTGGGAAGACCCTTTTGAAATGCGCAAAAAGTTGCGCGCGCTTTTCAAAGGTGCCATGCGTGGCCGCACCATGTACGTTCTGCCATTTAGCATGGGGCCGGTGGGATCGCCGCTGTCGAAGATCGGCGTACAGCTCACGGATTCGCCCTACGTGGTGGTCAACATGCGCATCATGGCGCGCATCGGAACAGCGGTGATCAACGAAATCGACAAAGGCGCCCGCGTGGTGCCGTGCATGCATTCCGTCGGAGCGCCGCTGGCGCCCGGCGATCGAGACGTTCCCTGGCCGTGCAACAAAGAAAAATACATCGTGCATTTTCCGGAGTCGCGCGAGATCTGGTCCCATGGCTCCGGCTACGGTGGCAATGCTTTGCTCGGGAAAAAATGTTTCGCCCTGCGCATCGCTTCCAACATTGCTCGCGACGAAGGCTGGATGGCCGAGCACATGTTGATCGTCGGCGTGGAAGATCCTTCCGGCGAGAAAACCTACGTGGCTGCGGCGTTCCCCAGTGCCTGCGGCAAAACGAATTTCGCCATGCTCATTCCGCCGAAGGGTTTTGAAGGCTGGAAAGTTTGGACCGTCGGCGACGACATCGCGTGGATTCGCCCGGACGAAAGCGGCGCGCTGCGCGCCATTAATCCGGAGGCGGGATTTTTCGGCGTGGCGCCGGGCACGAGCAAGAAGACCAATCCCAACGCCATGGCTACGCTGGCGAAAAATACCATTTTCACCAATGTTGCGCTGACCCCGGACGGCGGAGTGTGGTGGGAAGGCATGACGGAAACGCCGCCGGCCGCATGCGAAGACTGGCAGGGAAAGAAGTGGACTCCGGAAATTGCCAAAGCCACGGGCGCAAAGGCCGCGCACCCCAATGCCCGCTTCACCGCGCCTGCTTCGCAATGCCCAACCATCGATCCCGCGTGGGAAGACCCCGAAGGCGTGCCCATTAGCGCCATTATTTTCGGCGGGCGCCGCGCCACCACCATGCCGCTGGTTTTTCAAGCTTTCAATTGGAGCTCCGGAGTGTACGTTGGCGCAACCATGGGTTCGGAGATGACCGCCGCCGCTGCGGGTACCGTCGGCAAAGTCCGGCGCGATCCCATGGCCATGCTGCCGTTTTGCGGATATCACATGGGCGATTATTTCCGTCACTGGATCAAAATGCAGCGTTCGTTGAACGTCACGCCCAAAATTTTCCACGTGAATTGGTTTCGCAAAGATGCCGACGGAAAATTCATGTGGCCCGGCTTCGGCGACAATATGCGCGTGCTGAAATGGATCGTGGAGCGTGTCAAAGGCCGCTCGCTAGGCCACGAAACACCCATTGGCTGGATGCCTAGCTACGGCGATATGGATTGGAAGGGCCTGGAATTTTCGCCGGATAAGTTTGAAGCGCTGCAAAAATTCGATCGCGAGGAATGGCATCGCGAGGTCATTGGCCACGAAGAGCTGTTCATCGAGTTGCACGACCACCTTCCGAAGGAAATGGTCTACGAGCGCGAGCTGCTCATTTGCCGGCTGTAGCATCCACTTTCCGCAGCGCGCGTTTTTACGGCCGCCGCGCGTCGATAATCGACCGCGGAAGCTATTCGCTTTTGATTAGTTTATCCAATCGCTTGAGAGCGGGATTCAGCTCCTGGCGATTTTTCCAAAAATCTGCCCACAAGTCGCCCTTTTTCTTAAAGCGTTGCGCGATGGTGCGCACGTTCCAGGCGCTCGGATCATTGGCGCTGTCGAGTTCGCCCGGGCTGAGCGGCGTTGATACCGGCGCCTTGGGAAATGCACGCACGGAATACGCTGCAGCTAGCGGTTTGCCCCGCGCATTCTGCAGTGCGTCGATCAATACCGTTCCTGGCGGCCGCCTCTTCACCGTTCGCTCAAACGTAGTGATCTTCGGCACGCGTCCCGCGGCGACACGGCCAACTACCTCCGCGAACGTCCTCGTCTGTTCATACGTGTACTTGGCCATCAGCGGAATAAATATGTGGAAGCCCGAGGCTCCGGAAGTTTTCAGGTAGCATTTAATTTTGATGGCCTGCAGCACTTCGTAAATTTCCGCCGCCACCTTTAACACCACCGGGAACGGAGTGTCCGGCGTGGGATCCAGATCGAAGAACACCCAGTCCGGCGTATCTTGCGAATCCGCGCGGCTGGACCACGGGTTGTGGTCGATGCATCCGAGATTCGTCAGATATAAAAGAGCAGCGCGATCGTCCGCCATGACGTACTGCATCTCCCCGCCGCGTTCGTCGGAGTAAACGGTCGCGGTCTTCAGCCATTCCGGAATTCCCGCCGGCGCCTCCTTCTGAAAAAATGTCGTGCCGGTAATTCCGTTTGGATAGCGCCGCAGCACCAGCGGCCGCTCTCGCAAAAATGGCAAAATGTATTCCGCCATGGCGGCGTAGTGCGCCAGCAAATCGCGCTTCGTAATTCCCGACTCCGGAAAATAAACCTTGTCCAAATGCGTCAGGTGAACATTTTTCCCGTCCACCACCAGCGTCAAATCGCCGGTAGCAGCGTCTCGGATCTGCGCCGCAATCTTTGCGCCAGAATCTTTCTCCGGTGCTGACTGCCAGGGTGTGCGCTTTTTCTCGGGCGTTGACACCGAAACTGCGCTGGCAGCGGAGCCAGAGTCGCTCCCGCCGCGCCTGATCGCCCTCCATTTCGCGGCATGAGACTTCGCAGCGTGAGATGCATGCTCTGCCGGCGCCTCATTGCCTTCAACGTTCTCCTCACTCGTCGGCGCAGGTCTCTCCGCGTCAAACGTGCAGCTCTCCGCCGTGCGATCGTTGCGCATCGACAAAAACACCGGCGCCCGCAAGTTGTCGCCATCCGTCCAATTCGCAAATTTCACGCGCGCGACCAATTCCGGTTTCACCCACTCCACCGGCTCCGTCACGATGGGATTTGTCCGAAACGGCTTTTCATCCGTGTGGATCTTCTGTAATTCTTCGAAAATCCGTTTTTGTTTTTGCTCGTCAAATCCCGTGCCCACGTTGCCGATCGGCTCCAACTTCCCATCGCGATACAAACCCAGCAACAGCGCGCCAAAATATTTCCGGCTGCGCCGCGGCGCGGTCCACCCGCCAATCACCGCGTCCATTTCGTTCACAATTTTAAATTTCAGCCACTGCGAGGTGCGATCCCCGGTATACCGGCTGCTCGCCTCCTTGGCGATGATGCCTTCCAGGTGTTTTTCCCTTGCCGCCGCCAGCAGCGACTCGCCCTGCTCCACGATATGCTCGGAATACCGCACGTGCTCGTCCGCGGCCAAAACATTCTTCAGCAGATCTTTCCTGTCGATCAGCGCCGCTTTGCGCAAATCGTATCCGTCGCAATACAGCAGATCGAAAACGTAATAAACCACCGGCGTATTCTGCAGCAATTTTCGCGAAGGATTTTCCACGCCGATGCGATCCTGCAACCGTTGAAAGTTGCTGCGGCCGTCTTTGTCCACCACCACGATCTCGCCATCGAGGATTGCGCTGGAAGCTCGCAGATGCTTCGCCAAATCCTGAAGCTCCGGATACTCCCGCGTCACGTCGCGCCCGGAACGCGCCTGCAGTGAAACGCCGGAGGCATCCACAAAAGCCACCGTGCGCACCCCGTCCCACTTCACCTCGAAAATCCAATCGGGACGCGAGAACGGTTTTTCTGCCAGCCGCGCCAGCGTCACCGCCGCTGTCCGAGGCATCGCCGCCGCCTGTGCTCCTGCAATTTCTGCGATGCGCGCCTTGCTTGCAGCCGCGCGTGCCCCCAGCGCAGCGGGACTCTCACCACTCCCAGCTGGTTTAGCAGCCAACTTCTTCGCGTTCTTGGCGCTATTTACTTCCCGCCCGGAAACCACGGACTCGCCGTGCTCTTCGATATTCCACATCGCATCCGCAAACGAATCGCGGTGCTTGATCAGCAGCCACTCATTCTGTTTCTCGCCGCCCCGGATTTTCACCAGAACAAAACTTCCTTGCAATTTTTCCCCGTGCAGCGTGAATTTCAAATCCCCTTTCGCCAGCTGCGCCTGTCCGCTGAGCGTTCCTTCGGTTTCGTACGTGCCGCGGTCCCAGACGATCACATCCCCGGCGCCGTACTGCCCGGCGGGAATCTGTCCCTCGAACTTGCGATATTCAAATGGATGATCCTCCACGTGGATCGCCAGCCGCTTCACGCTCGGATCCAGCGACGGCCCCTTCGGCACCGCCCAGGACTTCAGCACGCCGTCCATTTCCAGCCGCAAGTCGTAATGCAAACGCGTTGCCGCATGTTTCTGAATCACGAACACGCGCGAACCTGCGGCCCGTTCCCCGCCCGCGGGCTCGGAAGTCACCTTGAAATCGCGTTTTTTCCGGTACTCCGCTAATTTTGCCATGTCGTAGTGATCCGCCCCGATTCGCCCTTTATTATCCGCGATTCGGCGCGAAAATCTCTCTTGCGCCGGGGTATTTCCTCCGTATTTGTTTGCACCGCAATCTACAAGTCGTTAGTATTTCTGCACTTCAAAACGCTCCGGCGAGCGCCCGCTGGTTCACACTCAGGTGTTCACCTGATTGCGAGTCTCTGCCGCGCGTCGAAGAATGAACATTTTTGAGGAGGGGAGTTTCATGGCTTCGTCCGTCTGGAAGGGCGCCATCAGCTTCGGATTGCTCACCATTCCGATCCGCATGTACACCGCGGCGCGCAGCGAGCGCGTCCAGTTGCACCAGATTCACAAAAAATGTCACACGCGCCTGCGCCAGCCGCTCTTTTGCCCCCAGTGCAATCGCATCGTGGACCGCTCCGAAGTAGCCAAGGGCTACGAATACGCCGAAGGCAAATACGTGTTGATCGATGAAGACGAAATCAAAAAGATCACTCCAAAATCCGGCCGCACCATGGAGATCCTGGCGTTCGTCAAAGAGAGCCAGATCGATCCCATCTATTTCGACGCTTCGTATTTTGCCATGCCGGAAAAAGACAACGAAAAACCCTACGCCCTGCTGCTAAAAGCCCTCGAAGACACCGATCGCGTCGGCATCGCCAAAGTCACCATGCACCAGCGCGAATATACCGTCTTCATCCGCCCGCGCCACCACGGCCTCACCATTCACACCATGTATTTCGCCAATGAAATTCACGAGGTGGAAGGCTACGGCAAGCTCGATAAATCCATTTCGCTAAAGCCGCAGGAAATCAAACTCGCCGAGCAACTCGTCGAGACCCTCTCCGAGGATTTTAATCCCCGGCAATACCACGACACTTTCCAGGAAAATCTGAAAGCTCTGATCGCGGCCAAGCAGGAAGGGAAGCCCGTCGTGGAGCAGCAGCCGGCCCGCCGCGCTCCCGTGATTGACATGATGGAGGCCCTCAAGCGCAGCCTGGCCTCCAGCGAACAACGCGAGCCTGCCCACGCGAGCAAAGCCAAGCGCCACGAAGAACACGAATCGCGCCGCCGCAAAGCCAGCTAGGTTATAAAGCCAGCCCGGTTAGGTTAGAAAGCCATTTTTGTAGAAGCCGCGCCGCAGCCCGCCGCGGCCGGATGAAGCGCGTGCCGCTTCGCGTGCGCCGGTTAATGGCCGCTCGGGTCGATTTTCCCCTTGCAAGCGGGATGCCCGCACTTACATTCGATATCCGGCACCTTCTCCATCGACTGGCACTGAATGCTGCAGTACTTGTCCTTCGTGTGGCACGAACAGTTCGGATGCGCGCACTTCTTGGTTCCGTCGGACATAATCCTCTTTTCTCAGCCGGTAGTTTCTCTAAGCTTGCCCCGCGGCCTTCAGCGCCAGAGCTTATCGCCCTGCAGCTGACCTGCTCTTCTCTCGCCCCTCGCCAAACAGCGAAATCATCTCGCGATTGAACGCCGGGATGTCGTCGGGCTGGCGGCTGCTCACCCAGTTGCGTTCGCGAATCACTTCCGCATCTTCCCAATTCGCGCCAGAGTTCCGCACGTCGTCCTGGATCGTGTGATAGCTGGTCATCTTCCGCCCGCGCGTCAATCCCGCGGAAATCAGCAGCCAGGGCGCATGACAGATCACCGCGATCGGCTTCCCGGCCTTGTCCATCTGCTGCACGAATTTCTGCGCATCCTTGTCCATCCGCAACGCGTCCGCATTCAGCGCCCCGCCCGGCAGCAGCACTGCGTCAAAGTCCGCAGCCTTCGCCGCCGCCAGCTCCATACCCACGGGAACCTTCTCCGCCTTCTCGTCGTGATTAAATCCCTGAATCTCCCCGCTCTTCGGCGCAATCACGGTAGTCTTCGCCCCGGCTTCCTCCAGCGCCTTCCGCGGCTTCAGCAGTTCCGCCTCCTCAAATCCATCCGTAGCCAGAATCGCCACGCGCAACCCCTGCAAACTCGTGTTACTCCCGCTCGACCGCGCTTCATTTCCCTCGCGGCTCGTGCCTTGATCCTTCCGATTCGTCTCGCTCATAACCGTCATCCTCCCGGGCCCATGTCATTTAAAAAACAATTCAACGTCCAGCTTCATCTTCGCTCGCTTCTCCTCCTCCAGCCATACACCAAATCCCCTAGGCAATCCCAGAAACGCCAACTCTTTTCCATCCCGCGGGTTGAACGGGATGAATCTCCCAATCGGCGTTTTGCCCGCACTGTACCCGCCCACCAGTCATCGATTTTCCTCGCCGATGTGGTGGCGAACTTTCAGATTCATCTCATTTTTCTCGCACCGGCCGCGGCCCTAAAGTGGTGGAAGTCCCAATGCTCGCAGCCGAAGGTCCAACAGCCGTTTGTCGATGTACACCTTATGTGTAACCAGTTGACGAAACGCGCCACGAAGATCGCTTAAGTACCCTCGCCGATGCATCGCTTCGAGCAGCCCGACTCTTCCGCGCACCGTAAGGCCTTCAGCTTGGGCCAGTTTGCGCGCCTTGTAGTCATCCAGCAGCACCGCATCCGCGCCGAGCTCCTTGCCCAGAAGAATCGTGCTGAGTTCCCCAACACCAAGGGCATGCCGCTGTTGCGCCGCCGCCAAGCTCGCCGGATTCTGTAGTTCTTTAATCTCAATCCACTCCGCGCGCGCGACTTCCATCGATCCTGGCAAGCCCGCGCCGGCCACGGCCACTTCGTGGCGTACCTCTGCGGAAATGTACAGTTGTGGAAAAAGTTTTTCGAGGAGGTCAAAGCAGTCCAGCTTTGCCAGAATCACCAGCGGCGAGGAATCCGCAACCGCCGTCACGCTTTCATCTTGTCAGTCGAGCGGCGTTCTTCTTCCAAATCCTCTAGCGTATATCGCAGCGGCGGAACGCCGTGCTTCGCGGAGAAATCCAGGAACGCCTCCAATGGCGTCCGGCACAATTCCGCCGCGCGCCCCAGCGACACCTTATCTTCGCGATAAAGCTCCAACGCCAGCAACCGCGCCGCTTCCTGCGACAAGTCGCTCCCATCCAGATTCGCCGCCCTTAGCAACTCCGAAGGCAACTCCACATTTACCGTTTTCATGCCTCAAAATTACTCTATCAAATCCCGTTTGTCATCTCGGCCTTGTAAACCAGTGCCATTCACTCGTTATCACGTAGCGGCCGGGCGGGCGGCAAACCCTAAAGCGACAAAACCTCTTGGGTGGCCTACCTTTTCCCGCTCGCTTCGCTCCGCGCAGATGTCGTGTCTAGCGGTGCGACCATAGAATCAACAAACCAGCAGCAGCGATCGCGACCAGAACCGCCACAGCCAAAATACGCAGCACCAAGTCCCCCGCGCCAGACGGCTTCGCTGGCGCTCCAGGGGATCCAGCACACCCACGCCCGTGGCGTTTCTCGGCGGTCCGCCACCACGCGCTGACGCCGGTAGCGCCTCTGGTTCGTACTCCCATTCCCTGAATTCGTGAGGCATTGCCAAATGATAGCTCCGGCAATAAACCCTGTCCATAATCGGGGTCAGAGTAACTGGCTGTGATAGCCTGCCTGCGAGCATCATCCGCATGAAGCCCAGCGCCCTCATCGTCACCGTAATTCCGCCGATCGGCATCCCATTTCTCTTGGTGGAATTCGCCCACCCGCCGTGGACACCGATCCGCATTTTCGGACTCATCGTGGTCATTGCCGCCACGCCCGCCCTGACCGTGGCGCGTATCCAACTCGGTAACTCCTTCTCCGTCCGTCCCGAGGCCCATGAACTTGTGACCACAGGAATCTACTCAAAGATCCGCAGCCCCATCTACGTCTTTGGAATCATTCTCATCGCCGGACTGCTGCTTTACCTCGACCGCCCGAAATATTTCTGGTTCTTCCTCATCCTGATTCCCATGCAGTTCATCAGGTCCCGCGCTGAAGGCCGCGTGCTCGAAGAGCGCTTCGGCGACGCCTATCGCCAGTACAAATCCCGAACCTGGTTCTAGTCCTCCTAAACCCCGCGCCACTCGTTCGACTGAATACCGTTCAGTAATGTGTTGACAAGACAACGATTCCGTGCTAGCGTGATCCATGTTACGGCGACCCACCGCCCGCAAGCCCACCCTCCCCTCACTGCACCCGATCCTGCCCGCGCTCTTTGTCGCCATCTCCAAAAACGCACCTCTTTATTTTCAACAACTTCCACACTCTTCTCAATTCACAAAACGCGATATCTCTAGCATTTTCTTGACGTTGCGCACTCTTTGGGAAAAACACCCGGGGGTGGGGGTACCCTCTACTTTTCAAAATTTCGCCACCCTTCGTTTCGCACCGCTAACTCCTCTAAAATCAAAAGAATCCGCACAAATCCCCTCCAACCCCTTTAGAATCCTGTTGTTTCGCAATATCGGCGGGAGTGGGGTACGCGTACGGTCCCGTTTCGGGAATTTCCCTCAAACGGCGGCGAGCGCGGACGCCGAACTCAGCAGCGCCACCGGGAAATCGCCCAGCAGCTCGCCCACGTCCAGCACGCGTTCCACACCCAGCACGCGCTCTGCGCCGGGCCCGCGCTCTACGCCCAGCCCGTGCTCAGCCCTGGTTGCGCGGACCTTGTTCCGCGTCCCGGTCAGCACGTTCAGCCACGCCTCGGGCGCGCCGCGCGGCAGGACAATCGCCGTTCCTCGCCACAGTTCACCGGTGCTGGCCTTCTCGCGCGCCAGCCATCGCGGCGCCACCGTCAGCGTCCAGTCATTTTCGTGGCGGCGGAAAAACGCCACCACCTTGTCCGCCGCCGGACCGCGCACTTCGGCGGGCAGAAAATCGCCGTTGGCGAACAGCGCCGCGTGTTGCCGCCGGTATCCCAGCGTTTTGCGTATCAGAAAAAGTTTTATCTTTCCATCTTCCCAGCGCGCGGCGAGTTCGCGGGCTTTGGCCAGCGCTTGTCCCGCCGTTTCCCGCTCCAGTTCTTTCAGTGTAGAGATTCGCCGCGCAAAATCCACCGGCGTGCGGTTATCCGGGTCGACCAGCCGCAAATCCCACAACTCCGACCCCTGGAAAAAATCCGGCACGCCCGCCGCGGTCATCTTCAACAGCGTCTGCCCCAATCCGTTCACCATGCCAAAGTACGCCACGGATTTCTGGAACGCGCGCAAGTCGGCCAAAAACTCCGGCGCGGATTTCGCCGACAAAATCGCCGCCACGAAATTGTGCAGCGCCTTTTCGTGCGCTTCATTCGGTTTGGTCCAGCGCGTGTGCACCATCGCTTCACGAATCGCTTTCACCAAATATTCCTGGATTCGCTGCACAAACTCTTGTTGTCCAGAATTGTCGGCGCCGCTTTGCTCCAGCGGCCACGCGCCCAGCAGCGTCTGGTACAAAAAATATTCTTCGTTCCGGTCTGGCACCATCTGGCCGTCGACTTGGCTTTTGTGCATGGCGTTCCATTCCGCCCAGCGCTGCAGCCGCGCCTCCCATTCCTCCGGAATTTCAGAGAGCACATTGATTCGCGCGCGCACGTCTTCGCTGCGCTTGGTATCGTGCGTGGTGCTGGCGTTCATTCCATGCGGCCAGCGTTCGCCGCGCGCCCGCAGAAAATTCCAGAAATCTTCCCGGGAACTCGCGGTGGTCACCTGCGGATCGCCGCCCACTTCATTCAGCGACAGCAATGGGTGGTACACATACAGCGCGGTATCCTCCATGCCCTTCGCCACGATCGGTCCGGTCACCTGCTGCCAGCGCATCACAAACGCCAGCCATGCCTCGCGCTGTCCCGGCAGCACGTGCGGCGAGTTCGCCAGCAGCAGCACGTCTCGCAAAAAATCGAAACAGCCCGGGTCCAAATGGGGTTTCCGCTCGCGCCCTTCCGCCAGCGCCCGCTCGATGAATTCCCGCGCCTCCGCGGGCACCTCCAGGCTGCGAATGTACGTGCGGTACGCCGGCACGCACGCGGTCGTCTCAATCAGCGCTTCCAGCAGGTTCGGCCGCGCCAACTCCCGCGCGTACCGGTCCTGCGCCGCCAGCTCGCCCAACTGCCGCCCGAGCGAACGCATCTCGACGCCCAGCAGCGTGCTCATCACCAATTTCTTCTTCTGGTACAAGACGTCGGGAAACTTCGCGTCCTTGCCCGTGAACGCGACATATATCTCTTCCATCTTTTTGGCTTGCGAAGGATCGACAAACACATCGTTGGCGAAGTTCAAATATTCGTATCCCGTCGTTCCGCTCACCGGCCAGTCGGCGGGAAGCAATTCGCCGCGCGCCAGAATTTTCTCCACCAGCACGTACGCCGGCGGTTTGTTTGCGGAACGATCGGGCGTCTCGTCAGGTGCGGAATTGGGCGGCCCGGAAGCCTCCGGCCCGGCCAGCCGCTGTTGCAGGCGCGTCAAATACACCGCGGGATCTTTGAGCCCGTCGATATGATCCACGCGCAATCCGGTGAGCACATCTTTCGAGATCAGCCGCAGCAGGGAATTGTGCAGCGCGTCGAAAACCAGCGGATCTTCCACGCGCATGCCCACCAGCTCGGTAATGGCAAAAAATCGCCGGTAGTTGATGCTTTCATTCACGTTTTGCCAGTACGCCAGTTTGTAAGACTGCTCCGCCAGCAGCGCCTGCAATTCGTTGAACCGGGAGGAACCATTTTTGCCGCCGTTCAGTTCGGCGAGACTTTCCTCCACGATGCGCGCGACGTCCGCATTCTTCAGCAGTTCGCGCAGCCGCTGGTGGAGAGATCCAAACTGCGAGCGCCGGTCCGCAACTGCGCTGGCGTCGCGCCACGAGAGTCCTTCCAGCGCCGCCAAAATACCGGCGTACTCCTGAAACGCGGCGGAATCTTCGCCGAGAAACTCCCGCAACGGCTCAGCCGCATGCTGCAAAATCCCGCGATACGATCGCGGCGCGACGGGAAAGACCGCGTCGAAGTATTTTATGAAAAACCTGCCATCGTCCAGCGTCACGGAAAATTCGCCGGTGTCGAGAACTTCGCCGAAGGGCTTCCCGAGAACCGGGAGGAGAATCCGGCCATCCATGCTCTTCCATCCGGGATGCCAATCCACATCAAAATAAGAGGCGAACGCGGAGTCCGGCCCGTTTTCCAGCACGTCCATCCACCAACGATTTTCGCTGCTCGCGGCCATGTGGTTGGGCACCACATCAAGCAGCAATCCCATCCCGCGTTTTTGCAGTTCCTGCTGAAAGGCCGCGAACTCTTCTTCGGTTCCGAGGTCCGGATCGATGCGCGTGGGGTCCGTGCCGTCGTAGCCGTGCGTGCTGCCGCGGCGGCTGGTCAAAATCGGCGAAGCGTAAATATCGGAAATTCCCAGCGCGGCAAGGTAATCGAGCACCTTGCCGGCATCGGCAAAGCGAAACTCGCGGTGAAATTGCAAACGATAGGTAGCGATGGGTATGCGCGTAGCAGCCCTCACTCTCTACGACGCCTGGGCTATGGCCTGAGGGGGCTGTTGAGCAGGCGGCGCTTCCGCGGGCGCTGGCGCGGGGTCTTGGGCGTGCTCCGGAGTTTGCTCCTGGGCGTGCTTCGGTGTTTGTTCTTGCGCCGGCGCTCCGGCAGGCAACTGGATGCGCAACTTTTCGCACAGAATTTCCAGTTCGCCCATCCAGCGCTGCGCGGTGGCATCGCCGCCCTGCGCCGCGTCGCGATGCGCCTGCAATTCCTGAATCACCGGCGCATAGCAGGTATTTTGCACTTCCCAAATGATGACCGGGAAGGGGAGGGAAAGAGCGAACTCCAGGAGTTTGCGCAATTTTTCCGCGGTTTCCAGGTTGTCGGGGTGCTCGGCGAACGCGGCGGCCTCTTTCTCCAGCCGTTTGCGAATCGCGTATTCCAGAGTGGTGGTGTCCACAGTGACGTGGCTGCTGGCGGCTTCCTTGAGGAAACTCCTGATGGTGTCGGCATCGATTTCCGGGCGGTCGACGGCCTGATGCAACTGGCTGTTCAAGGCGACTTCGGCGGCGGATTTGAACGGCGCGGGAATGGGAATATTCAGGCTATCGAGGAAGCGCATCATGGCGCCTTGATTTTCGTAGATGGCCTTGTACGCGGCGGCGGCGGAGTTGAGGGAATCGTTCAGGATAAGGTCGGTGATCTTTCTCTGTTCGTCGCGGAAAAGATTGCGCAAAGAGATTTTATGGTCCGGAAACATTTCGTCGATCAAGCGAATCACTTCGGCGGTTTCGGCTCGTGAAAAGGCCAGCGCCAAGGTCTTGGCCATGTTGCCGTCGGATTCGGCGCCGGCAGGCTTGGCGCCGCCGGTGATGTTGTGGTCGCCCAAATGCAAGGCGGCAAAACTTAAGGTGGCACAGTCTCTGGTAATTTCCGAACAGAATTTCGCGCGACCGGTGGCGAGGCGCAATTTGCCTTCGGCCTCCAGCGAATATTCTTCGCGATCGACGTCGTAGCAATAAATTTTAGTCTTATCGCCGTAATTCTCAAACAGCGAGCTGATGGCGTAATGGCCGGCGAGTTTTTCCGGATCGACGCAGGCGGGCCGCACCCATTTCTCGTAGATTTGCGCGCCATCGCCATGTTCCGGCAAATTGCTTTTGGTGGCGCGTAATTTTTCCACGAACTGATCTTCGATGTTGCCATCGAGAACCTGCTTGGCGAGGTGCACGGCACGCCCGGCGTAATGCAGGACCTGCACGGTTTCGAGGCCGCTCAGTTCGTCAAAAAACCAGCCACAGCTGGTGTACATCAGCATGGCGTGGCGCTGCATCTCGAGGAGCTTCAGCGCGACGACTTGCTCGTCATTGCTCAGCGGGTGGGTGGCGTGCTCGGCAAAGAATTTCGCGAGCGATTCATCAGAGCGGTCCAAGATGACGCGGACATATTCATCGCGGGCGCCCCAGGGATCCTTGAGCAGGAACGCGGCTTTCTGCTCGCAACCGGGAGCCAGGATATCGCGCAGCCAATCCAGCGCATCGCGCAGCGGCGCGCGCCACGCCTGATTCCAGTCGCGGTGTCCGCCGGAATTGCAACCGCAATCGGAGCGCCAGCGCTCGATGCCGTGCACGCAGCTCCAGGAACTATTGTCGACAATTTCGACCAGATGAGCGGCGGGATGTTGTTCGAGGAACTTTCCATAGTTGGTGAGCTCCGCGAGCTTGTTGCTTTCGATGTAATCCAGCGCGTAGGTGAGCGCCAATTCACCGAAGCGGTGATGATGACCATAGCTTTCGCCGTCCGTGGCGATATGCGCGATTTGCGGCCAATCGCGCGCGTCGGAAAAACCGGAGAGCAGGCGCTCCGCGAAGCGTTTGCCATCGTTGAGCAAACCTTCGAAGGCCACGCCTTGCGAGATGGGACCATCGTAGAAGAAAACATTGATGGATTTTTTGCCGGGCAGTTTGACTTGATACGCGCGGCTCGGATCGATTTTGTCTCCGGTGACATCCTTCCACGCGCGGCCGTCCTTGCGGCGCACGCGCTTGGCCTGCCGCGGAGCGAGAATGGTGAACTGAATGCCATGGTCCGCGAGCACTTCCAGAGTTTCAGCGTTGACGGCGGTTTCCGGCAGCCACATGCCTTCGGGCCGGCGGCCGAAGCGGTGCTCAAAATCGCGAATGCCCCATTTCACCTGCGTGATTTTGTCGCGTTTATTCGCCAGAGGCAAAATCATGTGGTTGTAGCCCTGGGCAATGGCCGAGCCATGGCCTGAGAATTTAGCCTGGCTCTGCTGGTCGGCGCGAAGAATCGCCTCGTATACCTTGGGGGCTTTGTCCTGCAGCCAGGACAGAAGCGTGGGCCCGAAGTTGAAGCTGATCTGGCCGTAATTGTTCACGAGCTGCAGAATGCGTTGCTCGTGGTCCACGATGCGGGAAGTCGCGTTGGGAGCGTAGCATTCCGCGGTAATGCGCTCGTTCCAATCGTGGTAAGGATAAGCGGAGTCCTGCAGCTCGATGGCCTCAAGCGAGGGGTTCTCGCGGGGCGGTTGGTAGAAATGGCCGTGAACGCAGACGTATCGCATAGTCACTCCGTTGGACTGAGGTTTTCAAAAACCAAAAAGGATTGCGCCGGTAAATCGAGCGCGATCGAACGCGGCGACGCGCTGGTTGCCCGAAGCAACTCGTCGAGGCGGTGTGCGTGGCGCGGTTGCTGGACTTCCGCCGATGAATTGAATTCCGCCGATGAATTGACCTCCGCCGATGAATCGAAAACGACGCGCCACGGCCCCAGCGGAACAGTTAAATGGAATCGCACAACGGTTGCGCCAAAATGGAAAACCATCAACAGCGTGGCCGGCGCCGATTTGCGAAGCACGGTGAGGACTTTTTCCGATTCGTGCACCGCGACCTCGATGGGCGAAGGCGCACCGAGAAGATATTTATTCCGCAGGGCAATCAGTTGCTTATAGAAGTCTCGCATGGCGCGGTGCGACGACTGGTCTTTCCTGGAATGCTGCAGCGCCGCGCTATGAAAAGTGGTTTCGCTTTGCGGATCCGGGAGCTCTTGACCCCAGCCGAAGTGCGCGAACTCATCGCGACGCCCCTGGCGCACGGCAGCGATCAGCCGGGCATCTTCGTGGCTGGTGAAATATAAAAATGGCGCGGTCTCGCCATATTCTTCCCCCATAAACAGCATGGGAACAAAGGGTGAAAGCAGCACCACGCCGGCGGCTAATTTCAAACCGGCTTGGTCGACCAGATGGCTCAAGCGATCGCCCCGGGCGCGATTGCCAACCTGATCGTGATTCTGGATGTACACCACGAAGTGATCCGAAGAGATGCCACGCGGAGAGTTGCCATACTTGCGGCGACGGAAAACCGAATAGCGCCCATCGTAATACCAGCCTTGGCGCAAGCTGTCCGCCAAATGATGCAGGCCGCCAAAGCTGGCGTAGTAGCCCGCCGATTCCCCGGTCAGCAAGGTGTGCAGAGAGTGATGAAAATCGTCGGTCCACTGCGCGTCCATGGCGAAGCCGCAGCAATCGCGGGATTCGAGAACCTTTCGGTCATTCATATCGCTCTCGGCGATTAGGACTTTTTTCCGGCCGGAGCGTCCCGAGAGGGATTCCACGGCTTCCGACAGCTCAGCGAGGAAGTGACGGGCTCCGAAATCACGGATGCCGTCGATGGCATCGAGGCGCAATCCATCGAAGCGATATTCCTCCAGCCAGTACAACGCGTTGCGAATGAAGAATTCGCGCACCGGCCCACAATCGGCCTCATCGAAATTGAGGGCAGAGCCCCACGGGGTGGTGTGGCGGTCCGTGTAGTAGGGAGCAAATTTGCCGACGTAGTTTCCTTCCGGGCCAAGGTGGTTGTAGACCACATCGAGAATCACGGTGAGCGCGCGCTGGTGAGCAGCATCGACGAGACGCTGCAACCCAGCCGGTCCGCCGTAGCTGTTTTGCGGCGCGTAAATATAGGCGCCGTCGTAACCCCAATTGCGCGAGCCGGGAAATTGCGCCACGGGCATAATTTCTATGGTGGTGATGCCGAGTTCGGCGAGTTCGTCGAGGTGCGAAATCACGCCGTCGAATGTGCCTTCGGCAGTGTAGGAACCAACATGAAGTTCATAGATCACGGCCGATCGAAGCTGCAGAGGTTTCCAAGTATCGGCCATCCATCGAAAAGACCGCGTATCCACGATCCGCGACGGGCCATGCACGCCGTGCGGCTGCCAGCGCGACGCAGGGTCGGGCCATTCCTCATTTCCATCCAGGCGGTAAAGATACGTTGTCTCCGGAGAGATTTCCGGCAACTGCAGAGTATGAAAGCCGCTACCATCCGTGTTCATCGCGAGCAAGCGATCGTCCGGAGATTTAATGTGCAGTTCGACGCGACGAGCTTGCGGAGCCCAGACGCAAAACCGCCATGTCCCCCCGGGGAGAGGAATAGCACCGACGACCTGTGTTGCAGCCGAAGAATCGTTTTGCAAAATCTCACCGAAATGGATAGCAGAGCGCCGCAGGGAAAATCAAACGGCAAATATTGGATGCTGAGCGAAGTCGATTGTTGTAGAAACAAATGAACTTTGGACTCCTCAGTCAGATTTTTTTCCTGGCTGCGGCGCCGGCGTGGAATTGGCAAGCTCGTTTTTAGAATCCGAGTTTTGGCGCGAAACGGCGGGTGAATTTCCCGCGGGGGCTACACTCGGAGTTCCCGCCGGTGTGCCGGTCGACGCCGCGAAAACATTTGCAGAGTGCGAGGTGGAACCGCCCGGCGAGGAGGTGTGCTTGGCGGTGACGGTCAAATTGTTGCCTTTGAGGTATGCCGCCGCGGTCGCAGGATCGACGGACACGGGCCACTTGATCAAAAGGTACGCAGCGCCGCCCTGTTCGGGGCGAATTCCGGCCACGATGGCGCGATCCCTTAGAACCAAGACCTGCAGGTCTCGCGTATCGGAGTCCGTCAGCGTGGCATTCGCAGACAGCCACGAGCCGGTCTCGCGAACCTCCGGGATACGCTGGAGGAGTTCGGACTCCGCGTGCAACCAATGGGAATCTTGGTTGCCGTGCCTGCCACCATCCTGCTCGAAATGCTGGTAGGCGCGTTGGGCGATATGGTCGTGCAGGCGCGCCTGGAATTCGCCCTGGCGATCCTCTGGAACGATCGTAACGTTGTGTTGCGGAACGGGTTGGGGAGCAGTAGCTGGAGTCGACATAGTAACCTCGAGAGCTGAAATCTGCGGTCGCTTCTCCGCCGACAAGAACATGTGAACGACAAGAAAATGTAAACGCTTTGGGTCTGAGGCCTCAATACAATGAACCTGGTAGCGTGCAAAGCGGCGAAAGCAAAGCAACGGCTGAAATGGGGAAATGAAGTTCTGCTGCTTGTTCGAAGCCGGGAGGGAGGAAGAACAGGTGCCTGTGTTCGGAGCAGGCACCTGTTCGGAGAGAGGTCGATCGGTTGAGGCTAACTTGACGCCAAGTTTACGAATGCCGAGGGAGGGCGAGAATCAGGTAGTTCCTGTAGAAACGCGAGGGACTTCAAGGTGCTTCCGTGTGAACGGGGCGGTAGCTGGCGGGCTCTTCAGCGTATTGGCGGGCTTTTTCTTCGTTTACCACGACGAAAGTTTGCGTTAGGCGTCGCGAAAAGCCCCGTATCTCGGAATGACCAGCTTCCGCGAAAAAGGCCACTTGCGCGCCGCAGTTTTGCGACGCGCAAGTGGCCCAGTCATGAAAACTTTTCTCAGACCGTTCTGACAGGTTTTCTGTCCGTGGAATCTAATTCCGCACCGCTTCGTGCGCGTTAGTAAGATCCCGCGGCTCGACGCGCCGGATCGCTGGTCTTTACGTCCGCGGAAGACTCGGAGGTGGAAGAGATATCTTCCCCGCCGGTGTTCTCCATGATTTTCTTGGCATGGCTGATCTCGTCGGAAGTATCGCAGTGCACGGAGACAAGGATGCCGCCCTTTTTCACGCGGCCTTCATAGCGTTTGGCTTCATACTCGGGAATGCCGAGGCCGATGAGCGCGCCGGTCACGCCGCCCACCGCACCGCCCACGCCCAACCCCGCGAGCGCGGCCACAATCGGACCGGCGGCGATGAAGGGCCCCAGCCCAGGGATGGCCAACGCACCGATGCCCACGAGCCAGCCGAGCGCGCCGCCGATGACCGCGCCAGATGTGCCACCGGCGGTGGCGCCTTCGGGAGCCTTGGTGGCCTTGTCAGTGCCAATTTCCTTGGAGCCCAGATTTTCGGGCAACAGGACGGAAACGTCGGAGGCAGAAAAACCGCCGTCCCGGAGGGCCTGCACCGCGTTCTCCACGCCGTTGCGCGTCGCGTAAATTCCCAATACCGATTTATTTTTGGCCATGATGAGTGGTTCTCCTTATCTATTTGGCTAATCCAACGATTACTCTCCGCATGTTGCGCCGAGGAACTGAAACGGCCAATACCCTGAACGCTGCAGAGAGCCGGCGAAATTTCCTGCATCCTAATCCTGCATCTTGGTACTGGCGGCGCGAACTTTTGGCGAAATTGTTCGAATGAGGCGCACCTGTTTAGCACAACGATGCGAGCGCAGATCAATGCGGGCAGTTCAAATCGGAGGTTCGGCCAAACGGCCAACGGAATTAACGTTCAACTTCATTAATGTTCAACTTCGGCGTGCCGATGTCCATATTGAACGGTCGCCCACGGTGGGAGGGAAATTTTTCGGACGCCGTAGAGAAGGTTAGCAGAGGAACGTTTTGTTCAAATACCGGGAACTACGGTATGCGACGGCAGTGTTTGCGGACGCGAGGAGAATGGATTACTGATAACGATGCAGAATTTATAGTACTAGTTCTAGAAGGAATTACCGGCTACGGCAAAAGGCTACACGCGGAGACGATCGTGATCATTCCTGCGAGCGGTCAAGTTGCTGATTTCGGGAGGTTTAGTAGCAGCAAGGTTTGGCCTGTGAGTTGCGAACTCTTAGCCGAATAACGAACCTGAGGAAATTATGACAGCTTTGGAAAAACAAAATTCGGAGGGAGGTTCGAAAATGGTACTGACCTACGATATTTTTGAACGGCTGCCAGATGGCCAACCGCTGTGGGTGAAAGCAGTGGGGACACTCGAAGAGGCGCGAGCGCATATCGTGGCCTTGGGCTGCAGTAGCGGGCGCAGCGTGCGAGATTTTTTCGTCTACGATGTGAAGCGCGGATCGGAAGTGCCAGTCCTGGACGCCTAGCTGCTAAAATCTAATTGCTAGAATCTAGTTGCTGAAAGTTTCGTTGCTCTCGTCGTAAACGTGTCTCGTTCAGCGTTTAACCGGCGATTTCGCGTGACTATGGTGTGTCGGTCGTGAAGGCGATGTACATCAAGCGATCGTCGCGCTGAATCTGCAAAACCACGGCGGATCCCGCGGGAAGCGATTTGAGCGCGGTCCGCAGCCGGTCGAGGGTGGTCATCGGCTCTCCGTTCAACGTGCGAATTACGTCGCCGGTGTTTAGCGGAACTTCGATGGTGGCCCCCGCGGTTCGCGCGGCAACCAGGATGCCAAACGGGTCGCGCAATTCGGTAGCCATGGCGGCTACTTTCTCGTCGATCTCCACGCCCAAAATCCCCAAGGCGGGCACCAAATTCTTTTCCGGATCAGCCAGCGCGGCGATTTGATCCATATCGTGCGGTGGTTCCATTACTTTTACGTCGAAGCTGAGGCGTTGCGTCCCGCGCAAGACGTCGAGGTGAACTTTTTCGCCATTGTTGCGCGAAAGGAATTGCAGCCCGACGAAGGGCAGATTCTCCGCGTTGCGGCCATCGACGGAAAGCAACACGTCGCCGATTTGCAGGCCCGCGGCCATCGCCGGGGTGTCTGGCTTCACATCGGAAATGATGACGCCGTAGGCGCGCGGGAGTTTGAGGGCGGTGGCGAGCGAGGGCGTAATGGTTTGAATGCCGATGCCGATTTCCGTTTTGTGGAGATGGCCGAACTGACGAAGTTGTTCGTAGGCCACCTTGACGACGCCGCAGGGAATGGCGAAACCCAGGCCTTCGTTGCCTCCGGACTGCGACAGAATAAAAGTATTTACGCCAACGACCTCGCCGTTGACATTGACTAACGGGCCGCCGGAATTTCCCGGGTTAATGGGCGCGTCGGTTTGCACGTAGACCATGGGGGAATCGAGATCGGTCTGGCGGGCAACGGAAGAGATGACGCCCATGGTGACGGTATTGCGCAGGCCTTCGGGACTGCCGAAGGCAAAAACAATTTCGCCCTGGCGGACATTGCGATAGCTGGCAAGGGGCAAAGCCTGGAGTTTGACGTCGTCCACTTTCAGGAGGGCGATATCGATGTCGCGGGCCACACCGACGACGCGCGCGCGCACGATATTGCTGCGGGTGGAAAGGGCTTCGCTGACGGAGTTCTCGTTGGTGCCGAGGGGAAGCACGACGCGGACGAGTTGCGCGCCATTGACGACGTGAGCGTTGGTGACGATGTAGCCGCTGGAATCGACGACGAAACCCGAGCCGATCGCGCGTTGGCGGCCGATGATCACGGAAGTGCTGCTGCGGTCGGCCTCTTCAAGCGGGCCGTAGCCGGTGACCAGAACCTGCACGATGCTGGGGGAGACCTTCTTGATTAAGGTGTCGACCGATTCGTTGAGCTTGTGGAGCGTGTCTCCGGAATTGTCTGGGGCGGGGGCTTGCGCTTGGGCGAGTTTCGGGCTAGCCAAGGAAAGGACTGCCATGGCACAGGCCAACGCCGCCAAATAATTCCGGAAGCAAAGTTTCCGCAGAACACTGCGCTGACCCAAGCCGTAACGAAGCATACCGGAAACTCCTCCACGCTATCTGCGCTGCGAGCGCTCTAAAGCCCATGCAAAGATGTAACGAAAGCAAACCACGAAAGGGTACACCGAGAGAGCCACGGCGTTCGCCGATCCGGGAAAAAGGCGCTTCCAGTACGATCGCTGAAAGCCTTCTGCCAATCCGTCATTAGCCTTGTTTGATGAGAATGAACGCAACGTGGATACGAGCTTTCGCTTCGCGCGCGCTGAGTATCCTCCCGGGCACGCTTCGGTGCTGCACAACCGCGCGATTGCGCGGATAATGCGACGATACCGTAGAATCGCTAATCGAGGTCCAGCCTCCCAATGCCCAGACTACAAACCATCGAAGACCGGCGCCTGGAAGAAGCGCGTACACGCAAGAATCACTGGAAGCGCTGGGGACCGTATCTCTCCGAGCGCCAGTGGGGAACGGTGCGCGAAGACTACAGCGAAAATGGCACGGCGTGGGAATTTTTTCCGCACGATCACGCGCGCTCGCGAGCCTATCGCTGGGGTGAGGACGGAATCGCGGGAATCAGCGACCGGCACCAGTATGTGTGCCTGGGCCTGGCGATGTGGAATGGCAAGGATCCCATTCTGAAAGAACGGCTTTTCGGGCTCACTGGTAATCAAGGTAATCACGGGGAAGACGTCAAAGAATGTTATTTTTACCTGGATTCCACGCCCACGCACAGCTACATGCGCATGCAATACAAATATCCACAGGCGGCGTATCCCTACGAATATTTAATCGAAGAAAACAACCGGCGGACGCGCAAAGATCCGGAATTTGAATTGGTGGACACCGGAGTTTTTGCCGAGAACCGCTATTTCGATGTGTTTACGGAATACGCCAAGGCGGACGTGGAAGATATCTTGATCAAGATTACCGCGGTGAATCGCGGACCGGAGCCCGCGATGCTGCACCTGCTGCCGTCGCTGTGGTTTCGCAACACGTGGTCGTGGGGCCGGGATCCCCGGCGGCCGGTCATTCGCAAGACCAACGGCGTACCCGGCGGAACGTGCGCGGAAGTGCAGCATTGGCAGTACGGCAAACGCTGGCTGCTGTCCGCGGGCCAGCCGGAACTGTTGTTCACGGAGAATGAAACGAACTTCGCAAAACTCTTCCAGGCGAAAAATGCCTCGCCGTACGTGAAGGATGCGTTTAACGAGTATTTAATTGCCGGAAACAAATCGGCGGTGAATCCGGCGATGAGCGGCACGAAAATGGCCGCGCACTATCCCATGAGCTTGGGCCCCGGCGAATCGAAAACCATAAAACTGCGCTTCACGGATCTGGAGCCTCTCGGCGAGCTGGATGCAGCGTCAAGCGGAGCAGGCAGCACGGCATCTCCGGGGCACGGCGACCGGCCCGAGGGCGTGCCCGCGGCAAACGATTTCGCGGAAGGTTACGACGGGGTGTTTGCCGCGCGGCAAAAGGAAGCGGATGATTTTTACGCTTCGCGCATTCCGAAGCAATTATCCGCCGACGCGAAAAACGTCATGCGCCAAGCGCTTGCGGGAATGCTCATTTCCAAACAGTTTTATCACTACGACGTGCTCACCTGGCTGCAAGGCGATCCGGCGGGACCGCCCCCGCCGCCGCAGCGCTGGGAAGGCCGCAACAGAAATTGGATGCATCTCTACAACGACGACGTGATTTCCATGCCGGACAACTGGGAATATCCGTGGTACGCGGCGTGGGATCTGGCGTTTCACTGCATTCCGCTGGCGCTGGTCGATCCGGATTTTGCCAAGGACCAACTGGTGCTGCTTTTGCGCGAATGGTATATGAATCCGAACGGGCAACTTCCGGCCTACGAGTGGGCGTTTGGCGACGTGAATCCTCCGGTGCACGCCTGGGCGGCGTGGCGCGTGTATAAAATCGAACGGCGCGTCCGTGGCGTGGCGGACCGCGGATTCCTCGAAAGAGTTTTTCATAAGCTGCTGCTGAATTTCACCTGGTGGGTGAACCGCAAAGATCCGGAGGGGATGAACATTTTTCAGGGGGGATTCCTCGGGCTCGATAATATCGGCGTGTTCGACCGGTCCGCGCCTTTGCCGACCGGCGGACACTTGGAACAATCGGACGGCACCAGCTGGATGGCGATGTTCTGCTTGAACATGCTGGCGATCGCGCTGGAGCTGGCGAAAGACGATCCGGCTTACGAAGATGTGGCCAGCAAATTCTTCGAGCACTTTGTGAACATCGCGCGGGCCATGAACGATGTGGGCAAAAAAGGCATCTCGCTGTGGGACGAGGAAGACGGTTTTTTTTACGACGTACTGCAATTGCCCAATGGCGAAGAGCATTTCATGAAAATTCGCTCGATGGTGGGTCTGATTCCGCTGTTCGCGGTGGAAACGCTGGAGCCGGAAGTGATCGACCGCCTGCCGGGCTTCAAGCGCCGCATGCAGTGGTTCATCGACAATCACACCGGGTTGCCGGAACATCTCGAGAGTACGCAGCGCTCCGCGCGCGGAGTTCGCCGGCTGTTATCGCTCGTCAATCGCAAGCAACTCACGCGTGTGCTGGCGCGCATGCTGGACGAAGCTGAATTTTTGTCGCCGCACGGCGTGCGCGCCCTCTCGCGCTATCACAAGGATCATCCTTATGAGGTGCAAGTAGATGGCCACATCAGCCGCGTGGACTACGAACCGGCGGAGTCCGCCACGGGAATTTTTGGCGGCAATTCCAACTGGCGCGGCCCGGTGTGGTTTCCGGTGAACTATTTGCTGGTGGAATCGCTGCAGAAATTTCATCACTATTATGGCGAAGATTTTAAGGTGGAGTGCCCCACGGGTTCCAAAAGCGAAACGGACCTGTGGCAGGTGGCGGCGGAGATTTCGCGGCGCCTGGTGCATATTTTTCTGCGCGGCCAGGACGGCCGGCGGGCCGTCGCGGGCGGCGAGGAACTGTTCCAAAGCGATCCATACTGGAAAGACCTGCTGCAATTTTACGAATATTTTAACGGCGACAATGGCGCCGGAATTGGCGCGAATCACCAGACGGGCTGGACCGGGCTGGTGGCCAAGCTTCTGCAGCAGAGCGGAGAGTAGCACGCGGCGATGGGATGCGCGTATGCTCTTAGCGACGAATGAGGTAGAAAAACGCGAATGTCCAAAGAGGATTCGCAAAAGGCGCCGCGCTCGCGATCATCAAAGCCATCGTCCCCGCAGGCAGCGCAGTCACAATCACCACAATCACCACAATCATCACAATCGATGAAATCGTCGGCGCTGCCGGACGCCGGGGGAAACGCTCGCCCGGCAAACCCTTCATCGCCGGTTCCGGACGCGAAGATTCGATTTGGCCGCGATATCTGTGGCAGTCTCGATGCCGCCGAATCTCGCGAGTGGCTGGTCACCAACGGTCTGGGCGGATACGCCTCCGGCACCATGGCGGGAGGCGCGACGCGGCGCTATCACGGATTGCTGGTGGCCGCGCTGCAGCCACCGGTGGGCCGTACGTTGCTCGTTGCCGGGGTCGACGAAAACGCACGCTATGCCGGCGATGCCTTTGCGCTGAGCACGCATCGCTGGACCAGCGGCAGCGTCGATCCGCAGGGTTTTCGCTGGCTGCAGAGTTTTCACCTCGAAGGCATGAATCCGGTGTGGACCTATGCGTTTGCCGATGCGCTGCTTGAAAAACGCGTCTGGATGCGGCAAGGCGAGAACACCACCTATGTGCAGTACACGTTGGTGCACGGCAGCCGCGCGCTTTCACTGGAACTGAAGGCGCTGGTAAATTATCGCGACTTTCATGCCTTGACCCACGCCGGCGATTGGCGAATGGATATTGCGGCGATGGAAAATGGCGTAGCTATCACCGCTTTCGCGGGAGCGCAACCCTTTTTCCTGAAAAGCGCTAAAGGCACGTGCGAAGCCCGCGGAGAATGGTATCGCGATTATCTTCTGCCTTTGGAAAAAGAGCGCGGGCTCGACGACCACGAAGATCATTTGTTCGCCGCATTGTTCCGCGCGGATTTGAACGCCGGCGAGAGCGTCACGCTGGTGTGCAGCACCGAATCGCAGGTCACGCTGGACGCGGGGACCACGCGAGCCGAACAAGCCAGCCACGACGCAAACCTATTTCAGTGGTGGCGGCGGGCAAATTCCCTTACGCAATCCGGCGCGCGGGCCGAGGCCATTGCGCTCCGTGATGCGCCGGGATGGGTCCGGCAATTGGCGCTCGCAGCGGATCAGTTTATTGTGCAGCGCTCGATTCCGGGTGCAACCGATGCCAGCAATGGCGACGCGACAGCGACGGATGGCCGCACCGTAATCGCGGGCTACCACTGGTTTGCCGACTGGGGCCGCGACACGATGATCTCGCTGCGGGGACTGACGCTGGCGACGGGCCGCCCGGACGTGGCGCGCCGCATTCTGCTGGCCTTTGCGCGGTATGTGGATGCCGGGATGCTGCCGAATAATTTTCCGGATGCTGCCGGGGCGCCGCAGTACAACACCGTGGACGCCGCGATGTGGTATTTCGAGGCCGTGCGGCAATATGTTGCGGCGACGCGCGACACCGCGACATTGCAAAAACTTTTTCCGGTACTAGCCGGCATCGTGGCGGCCCACGTTACAGGCACGCGCTACAACATTCATGTGGATCCCGGCGATGGTTTGATTTACGCGGGCGGACCAGGAGTGCAGCTGACCTGGATGGATGCGAAAGTGGGCGACTGGGTGGTTACGCCGCGCACCGGCAAACCGGTCGAAATCAACGCGCTGTGGATTAACGCACTGGAAACCATGAAAGAGTTTTGCCGCGTGTTGGGCGAACCCTCCGGCGTCTACGAGAATCTTGCCGCGCGCGCGACCCCCAGCTTTGCGAAATTCTGGAATGCAGCGCGCAATTGTTGCTTTGACGTGATTGATGCGCCGGGAATCGGGAATGATGCGGCTTTGCGGCCAAACCAGATTTTCGCCGTGTCGCTGCCGGTGAGCCCGCTTTCGCGGGAGCAGCAAAAAAGTGTCGTGGATGTTTGCGCGCAACGTTTGCTCACGTCGCATGGATTGCGCAGCCTCGCGCGTGGCGAACCGGGCTATCAAGGCCAGTACGCCGGAGATCAGCGCTCGCGGGACGGCGCGTATCACCAGGGCACGGTGTGGGGCTGGCTGCTGGGACCATTCGTTCTGGCGCACCTGCGTGTTTATGCGGATCGCGGCGCGGCGCTACGCATACTGGAACCGCTGGGCAGACAAATTTATACTTACGGGCTCGGCACCGTGGGCGAAATCTTCGATGGCGATGAGCCTTGCGCATCGCGCGGTTGTATTGCGCAGGCATGGAGCGTGGCGGAGCTTCTGCGCGCGTGGCGCATTCTAGAGGTCGCGCAATCCGCCGAAAACTCGAAAGATAAGTGACGTGAAGCTCCGGGCCAGACCCTGCGTCTGGAAACCGTATAAATACGTATTGTCAATCCGAATTTTGCGGGGTATGCTGACGGTTTGCGGGAGGCCCTATGCGGAAGCTTCTGGCGCCGCGCGAGGCGGCGGCAGTGCTGGGAGTAAGTTATCCCACACTGAAGCAATGGATCTATGCCGGCAAAATCAAAACGGCCAAGACGCCCGGTGGGCACCACCGCGTTCCGGAGAGCGAGATTGACCGGTTGTTTCCGCAAAAGCGGGATCGCGGCGAACCCCGGCAGCGGCGTGGCGATTTTCGCCGGATCAGCGGCCGCAATCAGCTGATTGGCCGGGTGGTCTCGGTGAAATTCGACGGACTTTTGGCCCAGGTCACACTGGCGATTGGGGAACAGAAGATCACCTCAATCATTACTGCCGACGCCGCTCGCGAATTGCGTTTGAAACCCGGAGACCGCGCGGCAGCGCTGGTGAAGTCCACGGAAGTCATGATTTTGCGTGTGTAAATTCAGCTGGAGCGCGGCCGGAGCGGCGCTCGCAGGATGGTGCGATTGCTGAAGCGATTTCTGACTAGAAACGGTGCGCGCGGCCGGAAGGGAATCGTCTCGATCATCTTGACGATGGCTGCTGGCTTGCTGGCGCTCAGTTTCGCCTCGGCGGGTGTGCCCGCGGCCCGCAAAAATGCGCGGCAAGGGACAGCATCCTTGCCGGTGCTCCGAGTCGCCGCGGCAGCGGACCTGCAGTTTGCCATGCAGGATCTTGCAGCGCAGTTCGAGAAGAAAAATATCGCGCTTGTTCAGGTAACTTACGGATCGAGCGGCAATTTTTTCTCACAACTGCAAAACGGCGCTCCTTTCGATCTGTTCTTTTCGGCGGACCTCGAGTACGCGAAGAAGCTCGATGCCGCGGGCCTTGCGGAGCCGGGCACGCTCTGCGAGTACGTCGTGGGCCGCCTGGTACTGTGGACACGCGCGGATGCGCCCACGGATGTTGTGCGGGATGGATGGAAAGTGCTGCTCGATCCGCGCGTGGAAAAGATAGCCGTCGCGAATCCGGAACACGCTCCGTACGGAAAAGCGGCGGTGGCGGCGCTGCGCAGCGCGGGAATTTACGAGCAGGTGAAAAGCAAAATCGTCTACGGCGAAAATATTTCCCAGACGGCGCAATTCGTGCAGTCGGGAAATGCGCAAGCGGGATTGGTGGCGTTGTCCCTGGCAATGTCTCCGGGGATGAAAGACGGGAAGCGCTGGGAAGTGCCCGCCGATGCGTACCCGCCGATTGAACAAGGCGCAGTGGTGTTGCGCAGCGCGAAAGATAAATCCGCCGCGCGGGCGTTCCTGGATTTTGTACGAAGCGCCGCGGGGCGAGAAACGCTGCAGAGATACGGATTTTCGTTCGCCGTGCCCGCAAAATAATCGCTTGCGCGAAGTTCGCCGTGGCGTCGAAAGTATTCGGCGAAATTCATAGGAAAATTCTCCATGGGTCCATTGTGGTTATCGATGGAATTGGCGGCTACCGTGGCCGCATTGCTGCTGCTGATCGGATTGCCGGTGGCCTACTGGCTCGCGTTCTCCCGTTGGCGAGGGAAATTTTTGCTGGAAGCCGTCGTGGCGCTGCCTTTGGTGCTGCCGCCGACGGTCCTGGGTTTTTATGCGCTGGTAGCCATGGGACCGCACGGACCACTGGGAAAATTGTGGCAAGCGGTGTTCGGGCACGGACTGGCGTTCACGTTTACCGGCCTGGTGCTGGCGTCCATCCTTTACAGTTTTCCCTTTGCGGTGCAGCCGTTGATGAGCTCGTTTGAAGGTGTCGATCGGAGGCTGCTGAATGCTTCGGCGGTTCTGGGCGCGAGTCCGTGGCGCACGTTCTGTTCGGTGATCCTTCCGCTGTCTATTCCGGGAGTGGTTACCGGGGGAGTGCTGTGTTTCGCGCATACGCTGGGGGAATTCGGCGTGGTGCTGATGGTTGGCGGAAACTTGCCGGGCGTCACGCGCACAGCGTCGATTGCGATTTACGACCGCGTGCAATCGCTCGAATATAGCGAGGCCAATCGCATGGCGCTGACGCTGCTGATCCTTTCGTTTGCGGTGCTTTCGCTGGTATACGCGGTAAACCGCCACGCGCGGCGCAGTCTGTGGACTCCGTGGGCCGCGAGGTAGGCGCGCCACTGCAGGTGCGCGTGCGCAAAGCGCGCCAAGGCGCGGATCGCCGGCCTTTTGTGCTGGACGTGTCGCTGGAGATTCCTCCGGGCATCACCATTTTGTTTGGTCCTTCCGGAGCGGGAAAATCCACTTTGCTCGATTGCATTGCCGGGCTGGTGCAGCCGGATTCCGGCAGCGTGCGCGTGGGGCGGGAAATATGGTTCGATTCCGCGGCAGCAATTAGTGTTCCGGTGCACCGGCGGAAAATTGGATATGTGTTTCAATCGCTCGCGCTGTTTCCGCACCTGACGGTGGAAGAAAATATCGGTTACGGAATCGCTCGCGTTCCCGCGCGCGAAAAAGCCCAACGCGTGGATGAGATTTTATCGGCGTTCCGCATCGCGGAACTGCGTCACCGCAAGGGCGGCGAGATTTCCGGCGGCGAAGCGCAGCGCGTGGAGCTCGCGCGATCGCTGGTGACGGAGCCGCACGTTTTGCTGCTGGATGAGCCGATGACCGGCCTCGACGAGGATCTAAAAGATCACATCATTGAGGATCTGCGCGCCTGGCGGGAGGCGCGAAACATTCCGATTCTGTACGTTACGCATAGCAGGACGGAAGCGCAGGCTCTTGGAGACCACACCGTCATCCTGCATGCAGGCACCACGCGCGGGGCCGTCGCCCCATCAGGATAAAATTCGCGCAGCAGAGGAGCGCAGCTAGAGCAGTGAACTGGGCGTCTTGGCCGGCGAAGTTTTTGCCGGCACGGAAAATTTTATTTCGTCGGCTTCCAGTCCGCTGTCCCCTTGCGTGGCATGAACCACCACGATGTCTCCGGCGGCGAGATCGCCGGCCTTAGCGGGCTGGTCCGCATCGTTGCTGCGCAACGTGTAGGTCGTGGACTTGACCAGTTTCACTTCGACGACCTTGCCATCCGTCCCTTTGACCGTGATGCTCGTAGCCGTCACATTCGTCACGGTTCCACGGACGTGAACTTTATCGCCATGCGCGTAGGCGCAGACGCCCAGCAGTGTCAGGAGCATTCCGGCTAGCACGGCGTAGATTCGCATGGGTCCTCCAACATCGGGCATTCACAGATTAGCATTTCGCCGGGCATGAAGCATCGCGGGCCATCTCAGCGCATTTTTTAATTCGCGGATGGCAGCATGCGCACGGCAAGCTACTTTTGCGGCGCGTCTTTTGTTTTAGACGGCTGCGTTTTAGATGCGGCGGGCGCCTGTGGCGCTTGCCGAGGCGCGGCCTGATCCAAAAAATTGTCTTCCTGCTGCTCTTCCTTGCGGTCGTCGGGCGCCTTCGGATTATTGCGCTCCATCTCTTCGCGCTCCGTTGGCGCGAGTTGTGGCAGGTGGCGAATGAACAGCACGAGCTTCCAGCTATCGTCGCCGTTGCCGTGATGACCCGCGAAAGACGGCATGCCGGTGAAGCGCACACCGTGCTCGATAATCCAGAAGAGTTCGCCGTCGGAGAGGTTTTGCGTCGCCGCCTCGCGCAGGTCGGGCGGCTTCGGGTACATGCCGCGGCCATACAAGGTTTGACCGCTACCGTCATTTCCGTGGCAGGTGGCGCAGTGATCGGCGAAATGGAGCCGGGCATCGCGCAGATTTGCTTCCGTAGGCGGCATCGGATTGACCATCGCGCGCGCTTTCGATGGCGTGGCCAAGCGGCGCGCGTTGCGCGCGAGAAACTCTTCCAGTTTGGTCGGCGTGGCCGCCGCGCTCATGCCGTCGTGGAGCACGAGCGCAGCGAGCGCGACGCCCAGTGCGAGCAGCACGGCAATAACAACGAAGAGAAGTACGCCGCGTTTCACGAGCGTTCCATCTTGCGGATCGGGGTTGCGCGTTGCGCGAGAATTTTCATTTGCGAACCATTATGCAAAGACCTTTTCATCGCCGTCAAATCCCTGTTAGCGTGATGTCTCCATGGATTTGGATGATCGCAGCTGTGGGTAAACCGTTGCGGGCGGGAGTTTTCAGCCGCGGCGGCACCGAGAAGTTTTGATACGATATTCCTCCAGATGCGCGAAGCCCTCGGACCATCCTCGTGAAAAGTAAAATGTGTGCGACGCTCGACGCCGCGGTCGACGCGATTCCGGACGGCGCGCGGATTATGTTTGGCGGATTCGGAAGCTCGGGATTTCCGAATAACTTGATTCAGGCGCTGGTGCGGCGCGGAACGAAAAATATAACCGCGATCAGCAACAATTGCGGGACGCGCGATGGCGAATTGTCCCCGCTATTTAAGAGCGGACAGATTCGTCATGTAATTGCGGCGTTTCCGGGGCCGCATTCCTTTGCCTTTCAGGAGCGGCATGCCGCCGGCGAGGTGACCATCGAGCTGGTGCCGCAAGGTATTTTGTGCGAAAGGATGCGGGCGGCGGCCGCGGGTCTGCTGGGTTTCTATACCACCGTGGGCGTGGCCACCGAAGTTGCCGCCGGCAAGGAAGAGCGGATCATCAACGGCCAGCGCTGCATTCTGGAGATGCCCATCGGCGCGGACTACGCGTTCATCAAGGCGGACAAATCGGACGGGCTGGGAAATTTGACGTATCGCCTGGCGGCGCGAAATTTCAATCCGATTATGGCCATGGCCGCGGCGACCACGATTGCCGAGGTGGAAGAAGTTGTGCCGGTGGGGGCCATCGATCCGGAAATGGTGGTGACGCCGGCGATTTTCGTGCATCGCGTGGTGGTCGCCAAGGGAATTCGCTATGTCTGAGAAAAAGCGGCTGACGCGCGAACAGATCGCGGAGCGTGCGGCGCGGGAATTGCCGGACGGCGCGTACGTGAACCTGGGCTGGGGAATTCCGAATTTGATTGCGGATCATTTGCCGGCAGGCATTACGGTTTATTTTCACAGTGAAAATGGGATTTTGGGCATGGGACGCCGCGCCAAACCGGGCGAGGAAGATTTCGACTTGGTGGATGCCATGAAAGTGCCGGTGACGCTGATCCCCGGGGCGTCTTTTTTCCATCAGGCGGATGCGCATCTGATGACGCGGGGCGGGCACTTGGACGTGGCGGTGCTGGGCGCGTTTCAGGTGTCCCAGCGCGGAGATTTGGCCAATTGGAAAGTGCCGGGAAGCGCCGGCGTGGGGGCCATCGGGGGAGCGATGGACATCGCCGCGGGCACGAAGAAAGTGATTGTGTGCATGGAGCACACCACGCGCGACGGGCAAGCGAAGATCGTGCAAGAGTGCACGTACCCGCTGACCTGTCTGGCGTGCGTGGATACCATCGTGACGGATTTGGCGGTGATCGACGTTACGGAGCATGGGCTGGTCCTGCGCGATTTGGCTCCGGGTTGGACCGCCGAAGAGGTGCAGCAGCTTACCGGGGCGCCGTTGAAAGTATGAAAGGCTTGTTCCAAGGCGGTGGCGGATTTTGAATTTCGGAAGCGGCTGAAAAAAGCAGATTCCTCGCTGCGCTCGGAATGGCAATCTTCCTATATTTGCCTACGCACCAGTGGCTAGAGGCGGGCGGCTACGCGGGCGGCGACGTGGCCGTCTGGCGTGCGAATGACCATGACCAGGCTGTCGGTGAGAGGAACGCCGGCGCTGAATACTTCCAGTGCGTAGTCCCATTCGAGCTTTTCCGGAACGTCCTTGGCATCCCGATTAAACGGAAAAATTTGGTGGACGGAGAAATCGACTGGCTGGTAGGTGAGCAACGGCCGCAGTTCCAGGCCGCGCTTCCAGAAGAGCGATAAGTGGAGTTCGCTGACCATTTCGCGAGTCAGATGGGTGCGCGAAGCGGTATCTTGAATTTTTATGCCGCAGGGCGTGTCGTACAGAATGAACTCCAGCAAGAGTTTGTCTGGAAAGTCCGCGACCGGCTGATTGCGGCGCTCGAAGACGGTATTCGCGTCGATCTTGTCAATGCGTTTCAACTCGTCGAAGAAATGGTTGGAAGTGACGCGGCCCTTCACGCGGAAACAGATGCCGTTCGGCAACGAGCCGTCGGTGTCCATGAAGACGCCGCCGTCGTAACTCCAAACGGTTTCTTTATCGCGGCCGGCGGTACGCGGCACCACCAGAAGGGACGCTGCGGCGCCGATAGCCAAGGCCGCGAGAAACCGGACAGTGAGACGGTGAAAATACATGTCGGAGCACGTTCCGAGGCACTTCTCGTGGGGAGTTTACACCCTACTGCCCGGGGCGTCCAAGGGAACGGATCGTCGTGGAACCACTCCACATAATCAGGAGTGAGCTGACAGTAGGGGAGTTTATTTCTCTTCGGCAAGTCTGTTTAGTGCGGCGTAATATTTCGCAACCGACCATGCCAGGGGATCATTGACACGAATTCCCGCATCGTGCAACTTGCGGTTAATTTGCGCAATGTTCTTGTTCATGCTCGCTGAAAGCGTTTTCAGCGCGAGGTCGAGAGTACCCTTGTAAGCCTATTCTAATCAGGCGGTTAAAGGCTTATAGGGCAAGCCTTCTCATTTGCGATACTCTTGGAGTAGGGAAACAGGCTAGCTCTGAATTTCATCCCGAGAAAGGTGAATCACGTGGGGATCGGTCGATGGTTAGGCGTGGTTCTCTACACCCAAAACTATACCAGAGTTATACCTACGATGTCAAGTACTATTTTGGAGACGTAAAGCTAAGCTATTGCGAGGGTTACGGGTGGGTCATTTGTTCTGGGCGGACTTGGGCGTCGAATTCCTCGGCGGTTAGGAAGCCCAGCTTTACGGCGGCGTCGCGGAGGCTGGTGTGCTCGTGGTGGGCGGTGTGGGCTACTTTGGCGGCGTTGTCGTAGCCGATTTTAGGGGCGAGAGCGGTGACGAGCATCAGGGAGTCTTTCACATAGTGGTCGATCCGATCGAGGTTTAGGGTGATGCCTTCGACGCAGTGATGCACGAAGCTGCTCATGGCGTCGGTAAGTAGTTCCACGGAATGGAGATAGTTGAAAATCATCACTGGCTTATAAACGTTCAGCTCGAAATTGCCCTGGCTGCCCGCGATGCCGATGGCGGCGTCGTTGCCCATGACCTGAACGGCGACCATGGTTAGGGCTTCACACTGGGTGGGATTCACCTTGCCGGGCATGATGCTGGAACCGGGCTCGTTTTCGGGAAGCGTCAGTTCGCCGAGGCCGCAGCGGGGACCGGAGGCCAGCCAACGGATGTCGTTGGCGATTTTCATAAGCGAGGCGGCCAAAGTCTTTAGCGCGCCGCTGGCAAAGACGATTTCGTCGTGGGCGGAGAGCGCGGCGAATTTGTTGGGGTGGGAACGGAAGGGCAGGCCGCTGAGTTCGGCGATTTTGCGCGCGGCGCGCTCCGCGAATTCGGGATGGGCGTTTAGGCCGGTGCCGACGGCGGTGCCGCCGATGGCGAGGTCGTAGAGGCCATCGAGGGCTACGGCGATGCGGGCGCCGTCGCGATCGAGCAGGCTGACCCAACCGGAAAATTCCTGGCCGACGGTGAGCGGCGTGGCGTCTTGAAGGTGAGTGCGGCCGATCTTTACGATGCCGGCAAATTCCTTGCGTTTGGATTCGAGGGCGTCGCGCAGGACTTTCACCGCGGGCAGAAGGCGGCGCGCGGTTTCCGTGGCGGCGGCGATGTGCATGGCGGTGGGGAAGGTGTCATTGGAGGATTGCGACATGTTGACGTCGTCGTTGGGATGGATGGGCTTTTTGCTGCCCATTTCGCCGCCGGCAAGTTCGATGGCGCGATTGGAGATGACCTCGTTGACGTTCATGTTGGTTTGCGTGCCGCTGCCGGTTTGCCAGATGCGCAGGGGGAAGTGATCGTGGAGTTTGCCAGAAATAACTTCGTCCGCGGCCTGGGTGATGAGCTGGGATTTTTCCGGAGAGAGCTTGCCGAGATCCTGATTCACCAGGGCGGCGGCTTTTTTGAGGATGCCGAAGGCGCGGATGAGTTCGGGAGGCATGACGTCTTGGCCGATGGCGAAGTAGATGAGCGAGCGTGCGGTTTGTGCGCCGTAGTAGCGGTCGTTGGGGACTTGCATTTTCCCCATGCTGTCGGACTCGGTGCGGGTGGGTGATTGCTGGGCGGTGTCAGGCATTTGCGGCTCCTGCGTGAATTGACAGTACGAGTTTAGCAGCAAGAGGCGGGAAGGGATGCGGCGAAGGTTCTGAGGAGGGTTTGGCTAAAGGGAAGATAGCGCTTAGCCAGTGTTTGTCCAGGGATGAGCGGGAATCCAGCCAGGACCGCCAGCATCAAATAACACTGTAACCATTCGCGGGCTGGCAGGTCTAACGTAAGAACTGACGAAAATGCTCCTTTATCTTCTAGCGTTTGTGGGTGGCGTGCTGACGATTGTCAGCCCGTGTATTCTGCCGGTTTTGCCCTTCGTATTTTCTCGCGCCGACCAGCCGTTTCGCCGCAGCGGATTGCCGCTTTTGATTGGGATGGCCACGACTTTTGCCGCGGTGGCTGGGGTAGCCACCTATGCGGGGGCCTGGGTGGTGCGCGCGAATCAGATTGGCCGGTACGTGGCGATTGCAATTTTTGCGGTGATGGGATTGGCGCTGCTTTTTCCGGGACTGGCGGAATATCTGTCGCGCCCGTTTGTGCGGCTCGGGGCGCGAGTTCAGGGGAAAAGCGCGAGCGAGACGCCGAGCGTGGGGCGGTCGCTGGTGCTGGGAATGTCCACGGGATTGCTTTGGGCGCCGTGCGCGGGTCCAATCCTGGGTTTGATTTTGACGGGAGCGGCGCTGCAAGGGCCGAGCGCGCACACCACGTTTTTGCTTTTGTCGTTTTCGGCGGGGGCGGCGGCGTCGCTGGCGGTGGCGCTGCTGGCGGGCCACAAAGTGTTTGCGGCCATGAAAAAATCGCTGGGCGCGGAAGAATGGATTCGGCGGGGACTTGGCGTGGCGGTGCTGGTGGGTGTAGTGGCCATTGCCCTGGGCTGGGATACGGGGATTTTGCGGCGGCTCTCGCTTTCGAGTACTTCCGGGTTCGAACAGAAATTGCTGGACGAGTTTCGGCCGGTGGCGTACGCCAAAGCGGACGCGAGTGGCGCGGCGGATGCACCGGTGCAACTCGGCAACGAAGGACCGCTTCCTAGCTTAGATGGCGCGGTGAAATGGCTGAACTCGCCGCCGCTTACGCGTGAAGGGCTGAAGGGCAAAGTGGTGGTGGTCGATTTTTGGACGTACTCGTGCATCAACTGTCTGCGGTCGGTGCCGTATGTGGAAGCCTGGTGGGAAAAATATAAGGCGGACGGGGTGGTGGTGATCGGGGTGCACACTCCGGAATTCGCGTTTGAGAAAGACGTCGCGAATGTGACCAAGTCGCTTGCGGATTTGAACATTACGTATCCGGTGGCGGTGGACAGCGACTACGCGATCTGGAGAGCGTTTCACAACGAATACTGGCCCGCGCACTATTTCATCGACGCCAACGGGATCATTCGCTACCACCATTTTGGCGAAGGGAAATATGCGGAGTCCGAAGAAGTGATTCAGCAGTTGTTGCGCGAGAAAAATGCGAATGTGAAAATTGGAGGATTGGTGCAAGTGTCGGGTGCGGGTTCGCAAGCGGCGGCAGATTTCAACGACGTGGCCTCGCCTGAAACGTATATCGGATATTCCCGCCAGACCAATTACGCGTCGCCGGAAAAAATCAAGCAGAATGCGGCGCGAGAGTACACGCAGCCCGCGCGGCTGACGGTGAACCAATGGGGGCTCGCGGGAAATTGGATCGTGAGCGACGAGCATGCGGCGCTGGCGGCCGCGCCGGGCAAAGTGATTTTCAGGTTTCATGCGCGCGACCTGCACCTGGTTTTGGGGCCTGGAAAAGACGGCAAGCCGGTGCGTTTTCATGTGCGCATCGACGGCGCAACGCCGGGGGAAGACCACGGCGTCGACACGGACGGGCAAGGCGCCGGGGTGGTGAAGGAATACCGGCTGTACCAACTGATTCGGCAGAAGGGACGGGTGGAAGATCGCACGTTTGAAATCGAGTTTCTGGATCCCGGCGTGCAAGCGTTTGCGTTTACGTTTGGATAAGGAAGAAGGAAAAAACAAGGGGAATCCCATGGACGAGCTGAAGAATAAAAATGATGAAGCGGGGATAATGGCGCGGCGCGCGTTTTTGGCGGGCGCGGGAGGCGTCGCGGTTGGATTGGCGTTGTGGTTCAGACAGACGCGCGAGCCAGTGCACGCGGCGGCGGAGGCGGCCGACTTGCCGAAGACGGTGACGATCGTGGAGTTTTCCGATTCCGGGAAACGGCTGGGGAAGAAAACCGTGGACCGCGTGGTAAAAACCGATGAAGAGTGGAAGAAGTTACTTTCGCCGGAGTCTTTCGATATAACGCGCATGGCGGGAACGGAGCGCGCATTTACGAACGAGAATCCCAACCATCACGCGAAGGGCATTTTCCGCTGCATCTGTTGCGATACCGCTTTGTTCGATGCCGACACCAAATTTGATTCCGGCACGGGCTGGCCAAGTTTTTGGGCGCCCATCGCGAAAGAAAATGTTGTGGAGATTCGGGACAGCAGTCTGGGAATGGTGCGCACGGCGGTTTCCTGCCGTTTATGCGATGCACATCTGGGGCACGTGTTTGACGATGGACCGCGGCCCACGGGCTTGCGTTACTGCATGAACGCGGTGGCCATGAGATTTGCGAAGGCATCATGACGCGTTTTAATGATGGAGGCAGGGCATGAATCGGTCGATCAAGATTGCTTTCGTGGTGACCGTGGTTGCGGCGATGTCGTTCGTAATGCTTCGCGGGATATTTGCCTGGCCAACGGGCGCACAACCCGCGAGCGCAGGGCCCGCGGGGGCGATCCCAGATCCCGCGGTGGACGAAACGCTCTCGGTGAAGAAGGGCCACTCGACGATTGTGCTGGCGGGAGGCTGTTTCTGGGGACTGCAAGCGGTGTACGAACATGTCAGAGGCGTGAGCCGCGTGACCGCGGGCTACTCGGGCGGAACCGTGAAGGACCCGAGCTATGAAGCGGTCGGCAGCGGGGCCACGGGTCACGCGGAATCGGTGGAGATTGTATACGATCCATCAAAAGTTACTTTGGGACAGTTGCTCAAAGTGTTTTTTTCCGTGGCGCACGATCCCACAGAATTAAACCGGCAAGGACCGGACGAGGGGACGCAATATCGCTCGGCGATTTTCTTCAGCAATCCAGACCAGCAACGGATAGCGCTCGCGTACGTGGAGCAGCTCAACCAGGCCCGGCTTTTCAACGGCCCGATCGTTACGCAGATTGTTCCGGCAAAGCCATTTTATCGCGCGGAAGCTTATCACCAGGATTATGCGTTGCAGCATCCGGATAATCCGTATATCGCGCGGTACGACCTGCCGAAGGTGAAGCAGTTGCAACAGGATTATCCGAACCTCTATCACTGAAGTTTCTCCGGGTCCGAACGACGGGCCGGATACAAAATAAACATGAAAGCTCTGGATGGAACGTTCATCCAGTTAGATGGACGATTAGGCGCGAAGTATGGGCGAAACCTGTTCAATGCGGCACATTTGAAGCTTGGCGAAAGGCATTGTGTATACTTGGAGATACCCACGCGAGGGGATTCACAGGAAAGTTTGCGAGAGCTATGCCGGCATCGACGTCCAACACCGGAGCGACAGCGAAAGTACGTTTGCAGCGCGCGTTGCGCTTTGTGCGCACGCGTACGCGCGAATTGCGGATGATCGTGAAGGCGCTGGTGTCCACAAAGCATCCGATTCTGGTGCATGTGATTCCCATGCGCCGCTGCAATCTGGCTTGCGGGTATTGCAACGAGTATGACGACGTGTCCAAACCGGTGCCGCTGGACGAGATGAAGCGGCGGCTGGATTTGCTCGCGGAGATGGGCACCTCCGTGATTACCATTAGCGGCGGGGAGCCGCTGATGCATCCGGAGCTGGAGGAGGTGATCCGGCATATCCGGCGGCGCGGGATGATTGCCGGGATGATTACTAATGGATTTTTGCTGAGCGTGGCGCGGATTCTCACACTGAACGACGCGGGATTGGAGCATTTGCAGATTAGCATCGATAACGTAACGCCGGATGAAACATCACTGAAGAGTTTGAAGACCTTGGATTCCCGGCTGGAGATGCTGGCGCAGCATGCGGTGTTTCAGGTGAATATTAATTCGGTGCTGGGCAGCGGGGTGAAAAATCCGCAGGATGCGCTGACCATTGCGCACCGGGCGGTGGATCTGGGATTTACGAGCACCGTGGGGATTATTCACGACCATAGCGGACAACTGAAGCCGCTGGGGGATGTGGAGACAGGAATTTTTGAAGAAGTGATGGAGCTGGGGAAAAGGTCGTTTTCGCGTTTTAACGATTTTCAGCACAGCGTGGCGCGCGGGAAGGAACACAATTGGCGGTGCCGGGCAGGATCGCGCTACCTGTATATCTGTGAGGATGGGCTGGTGCACTGGTGCTCGCAGCAACGCGGATATCCCGGGATTCCGCTGGAGCAATACACCCCGGAGATGCGGCACCGGGAGTATGCGACCAAGAAATTCTGTGCGCCGCGCTGCACCGTCTCCTGCGTGCAGCAGGTGGCCATACTGGACAACTGGCGCGATCCGCAGACGCTAAAGCCGAATCTGCGCAAGCGCGCGCCAAAACCGGGCGCCGCGCAACCGGCGGCCGCTCCGGCAGAGTTGGTGCAAATCGGCGGCAGGCCGGCCGATTCCTAGCTGAGACGAAAGCGGGACGTGTTCCTTCTTTGTATTTTCTCTCCGCGCACACGCGCGCCGCGGCGGTGTTGCAGTTCCTACCATGCTTGTTAACAATGGCATCATGCCGGGTTCCGCGATTGAAATTGAAAATCTCACCAAGGAATACCCCTACGGTTTTCTTCATCTGAAGAAGAAAACGTCGCTGGAAGGGCTGACCATGCAGGTGGAAACCGGCGAGGTGTTCGGTTTGCTGGGGCCCAACGGCGCGGGAAAGTCCACGACGATAAAGCTTTTGATGGGCTTGATTTTTCCGACCAGCGGACGCGCGCGGCTGCTGGGGAAGCCGACCGATGACGTGGAGATGCACCGGGAGATCGGCTATTTGCCGGAGCAGCCGAATTTTTACGACTACTTGACGGCCGCGGAAGTGCTGGACTATTTCGCGAAGTTTTTTAATTTCACGGCGGCGGAGCGCAAGGAGCGCGTGCAACGCATGCTGAAAAAGGTGGGCCTTGAGACCGCGGGGAAAATTCAACTGCGGAAGTATTCAAAAGGCATGCTGCAGCGCGTGGGACTGGCGCAGGCGATCCTGCACGATCCGCGACTATTGGTTCTGGATGAACCGATGTCCGGCTTGGATCCGGTTGGGCGCAGGGAAGTGCGCGACATTATTTTGGAATTGAAGCATGCCGGCAAAACCATTCTCTTTTCAACGCATATTTTATCGGATGCGGAAATGTTGTGCGACCGCGTGGGCGTGATCGTGGGCGGAAAACTGCAGGGCGTTGGCGCTCCGGGAGAAATCGTAGATATCACCGCGCAGAAAATGGAAATTCTTTTTGCCGTGGCCGGCGGCGGCTTGATCGGCGCGCCGCTCTTGGCCAATGCCACGCGTACGGGAGACCGTTACCGTTTGCAGGTGGCGGAAGAAGAGTTGTACGGGGCGCTGGCGCAATTGCGCGACGCGGGGGCGAAGATTTTGTCGGTGGCCCAAGTCAAACCCACGCTGGAGGAATACTTCATGCACCTGGTGGCCGCGGACCGCGCGCAGGCCACGGCGGTTGAGGTGAGCGGCAAATGAAGAACATTGGCGCGGTGGCGCTGAACACCTTTCGCGAAGCGGTCCGCGATCGCGTGCTCTACAACCTGGTATTTTTCGCGTTGTTGATGATCGGCGCGGCCATTCTGGTGGGGCAGATTTCCATCGGCATCGAAGAGGTGGTGATTGTCAGCCTGGGTCTCAGCGCCATTTCTTTTATTGGTTTGCTGATGGCGGTGTTCATCGGGGTCGGTTTGGTCTCGAAAGAGATGGACAAGCGCACGATTTACGCGCTGCTGGCCAAGCCGGTACGCCGCTGGGAATTTCTGGTCGGAAAATTCGCCGGCTTGATTTTCACCCTGGCGGTCAACACCGCGGCCATGGCCGCGGGATTGTTTCTGGCGCTGCTGTACGTGCGGCACACGCTGCAGCGCTCGGACGCCGGCTTGCTGGTGGCGGTATATTTTATTTTGTTGAAGCTGGCCATCGTGGTGGCGCTGGCGCTGCTGTTTTCCTGTGCGACCACCTCGCTGCTGTCGATTTTGTACTGCGCCGGTTTTTATGTCGCGGGGTCGTTCGTACAGCAGATGCGCACGCTGCGGAACGACATGGCCGGCCCGGCGGCCGCCACAGTCATGCGCTGGCTATCTTATCTGCTGCCCAATTTTGAGAATTTCAGCGTCACCGGGCCGGTAGCGCACGGTGTGGCCATTCCCGGCGCCCTGATTCTGCAGACCACGCTGTACGCCGCGCTGTACTGCGTGGTCTTGATGGCCGCCGCGGCGATAATTTTCTCCCATAAGAATCTCAAATGAAGACGCGCACATCCGCGCTGCTGCTTTTCGCCATGGCCCTGGGCTTGGCGGCCATTTGGCGCCTGCAGATCCGCGTGGACGAACAGCGCGCCGCATTGCATCAGGAACGCGACGATTTGCTGCTCAGTTCGCCGCGATTGCTCAAAATCATGAGTATGGAATACGCGCCGTTGCTGGCGGACATTTATTGGACGCGCGTGGTGCAATACTACGGACAAAAACATTCCGAGCATGACCGTCGTCTCGATTCGCTCTGGCCGCTGCTCAACATCGCCACCACGCTGGATCCTCATCTGCTTCCGGCGTACCGTTTCGGAGCCATGTTTCTGAGCGAAGCGCCGCCGGACGGCGCGGGGCGGCCGGATTTGGCGGTGCAATTGATCGAGCGCGGCATCGCGGCCAATCCGGATTATTGGCGATTTTACGAAGACCTGGGTTTCATCTACTACTTCGATGTGAAGGACTATGCGAAGGCGTCGCAGGCCTTTGCCGAGGGCAGCAAGAACCCCAACTCCGCGGTTTGGATGAAGGTGATGGCCGCGAAAATTGCGGCGGAAGGGGAATCGTTCCAGACTTCCGCCTTCTTGTGGCGCGATATTTATCAGAACTCAAAAAGCGCGGATATCCGGGCCACCGCCCTGGCCCACCTGCAGTTGCTGACGGCGCGGGAAGATTGCCAGCAGCTGGACGCTTTGGTGAATGAGTACCAGAAGCGCTTCGGCGCTCGGCCGGCGGCGATCGGCCAGTTAACGCATAGCGGTTTGCTATCGCGCGCGCCGGTGGACCCTCTGGGATTTTCCTACATCATCGGCGAAGATGGAAAAGCGCAGTTGAATCCGCGGAGCCCGTTGCTCGAGAAGCAAAAACTTTTCGATACCTTTAAATAGTTTGACGAACGCTTGGATAAGGAACGCGGGCCAGTGTTCACCCTCTCAGCCGGTAGGAAAGACCGTTCGCTACAGAAGAATTGGAGCGATAAAGCCGGCTAGTCGGTTGCGCAGAGAAGCGTCATCTCGGGATCGATGAGCAGTTTGTGCGGCTGAGTCGGTGCGATGAAATGAAACGCCGTCTTCGCGCTCTCGGCGGTCACCGTACCAAGATAAATGGGATGACCCATCGCGCTAGTGGCATAGATCGGCACCGGCGCAATGAACGAGCGGGGCACACCCGTCTGCGTCAGCGTGCCTTTGACGAGGAAGCCCTTTCCCATAGCATGCGACGTAAATTCCACGTGGTAGCGCGGAATTCCCGTTCCGCGAATCCATTCATCGAAAAACCATTCCATGGAATGGCCGCCTTCGAGATCCATCGAGGGAGTCATCACCGCTTCCACCTCTTTTTGTAGGTCGGCGGTGGAGAGCGCGCGATAGGCATATTTGCTGGCCAGTGTTTGCAGCAGCAGCACGAAACGGGCATCGGGATTTTGCGCTTTCGGCTGCCGCAGCATTTCGCGGAGCATATGGATTACCCAGCTGCCTTTGCTGTAGATCATCACGTCGTAGTCAAGCGGCGCTTTCGAGGAGTTCAGCCGCGAGCCCAACGTGAGCGCGCCGGTTTCGGCGGCGGCCTCGTCTCCGTTGTCGGGCTTGGCCAGTAGCGCTTTACGAAAACGTTCGAGCCACACGTGCAATGGGTGATCCGGATACTTGTGGCTGTCGGCGAACATCAGCGCCAGATAACTGGCGATGGCTTCATCGATCCATTGATCGCGATAGCTGGACCAACCCACGACGTTGCCCCACCACTGATGGGCCACTTCGTGAAAGGGCACGAGTTGCGTGAAATGCTCCTGGCCCGCGGCGGAAAGTCCCGCCTGGCGTTGCGCGTCCGGGGAGAGATAGGCGTAGGTCGAGAGGTACAGAAGACCGGGCCAACCCTGGCCGAAGCTTCCGGGAATTTGCGAGACGCTCAGCGTGTGAAAAGGAAACGGCCCGCTGAATGTTTCGTAAAAGCGCACGGAATTCGCGATTTCGTTGCCCAGATCCTTTAGCGCATCTGCCGGACGAGGCGGTGCCTCTGGGCTGATGCCCTCGCCGAAGATTTTGGCGCGGTCTGCGTTGCCAATCCTGCCGACTGCAGAGCGATCCAGAGCGTTTGGCGGCGGTTGCAGTCGGTTGCGCAGGGCTTGTTCCAGTTCACGATTCGCGTAGATGTCCACAGAATAGCCAGATTCTGTAACCGAAGACGAGGCATATTCGCCAAGATTAAAACCCGCCACAGGAATGGGGTGCTCGCTGCGCCAGTGGCCGACGCGAGTATCACCGTCAATGCGTTCGTCCATTTTTGTTCCGGTGGCCACCAGTTGCATTTTGCGCGGCCAGCGCATGGTCAATTCGTAGTCCGCGAAATCCGCGGCGTCACCGAGATGCGGATACCAGCTATCCCGCGCCTGCACCACCAGGACTCCGTTCCCGGCGTCCGAGATCACGTTTCCGTGATAGTGGAATTGCAAGCGGAAATGCTGCGTAGCGGAAATTGCCTGAGGCAGGACCACGCATAGCGAGTCCGCTCCACCCTCGCTATTGACGGGTGCGCCCCAGCTTTCGGTCTGGAAAAAAGATACGGACGCGCCTTGTCCGTCGGTCACGCCATCAACTGTCAAGGATCGCGCCAGGGCGAAAGGCAGCAGCCGTTCGCCGCCGGAGATCGCCGCGAACTCCACCGTCGCCGTGGCTTCGAGCTGTCGATTGGCTTCAATCGTGGTATCGATGGCGTAGTTTAAAGCGCGAAATGCGGCGCTCCCTCCCGCATCGCCGGGCAGGGCGTAGGAGACCCACACGTCGTAGTAAGAGGGGCCGGTGTTGCGGCCGGAAGCATGCCGCGGCTGGCCCAGGCGAAACGGTTCTTCGCGCTGCAGATCGTAAAATATGTCGAAGGGGCCGGTAACGGTTCCATCGACTCCGGCATAGAAATAAGGCTTGGGGCTTTCTGTCAGTAAAGCGTCCAGCATACGGAGGCTTTGGCCCGGGTTGAATTGCGCGGCGATTTCATTCCAGCGGCTCGCAAAAGCATCGTCGCTCTCGGCGGGCGCTTTTGCTGCGCGCAATTCCGAAAGCAACTCTTGTGCGGTTTCGCCAGTGAAGCGCATATACGCGGAAGTAAAATCTTCGTCGAGCACCGCGGCGTTCAGGAAGCGCGCCATCTGCTGTTTTTCCACGGGATCGCGCGGCGCCGCCAGCGCGTGTCCGCGCCCGGAAAAAACCGCTCCAGTGATCCTGCCGTCCAGCGCGAAAAAAAATGCCAGCTTGCCTTCGTCAAACAAAAGCGTGGCGTCGCCGCGACGGAGGCTGACGCGATTCTCAGGTTCGAGCCGATAGGTTGCGGCCGGGTCGATGCGCAGTGCGTTTAGCGCGTCGTACAGTTCGCGAGGGCTGCGCTCGGTGGCAGCGCTTTGGGCGCCCGCGCAACGAATGCAAATAGGCAGGCAGCAAGCGAGAAGCACACCGCGCGCCAATCTCTTCTGCAGGCTCGTACTCAGCCGCCAGCCAACCCGCCACCTCATCCGCCAATTTGTCGATCGTAAAGTCACGGGGCACTGGCTCGTCGTTCGCCAACTTGCTGGCGAGTGTAGTCACTTTCGGCAATACGTAACAAGCTCATCCGCAGGCCGCCAGCCGGAGCCGATTAGAATGATGGTATGGGACGGTTGGCCGTGCTGTTTCGTTTAGACGCACTTCGTTGCGTGATGGTGGTCTTGGCGCTATTCGTGGCGGCTGCTTCGGCTTCCGCGGACACCATCGTGCTGAAGAATGGCCGCCGCATCACCGCAACCAACGTCGTCGAGGCGGGCGACAAAATCACCTACCAAACCTCCGCCGGCGAACTCACGCTGCCCAAATCCATCGTCGATCACATCGAAAAAGGCGGCGCCGTGGCGATGCCGGGCGCTCCCGGCGCGGACGCCGCGACCCTGGCGATTACTCCTCCAGCGATGGCCCCGGTGAGCGGCGAAAGCGAAATTGCGCAGGGCGCGGTGCATGACGGCGCCGTCGATCGCGTGTATATCGCCAAACTCGAAGGCCAGGCGCGCACCGGCGGCTCTTCGGCGGAGGTACCCGCAGCCGTGGCGCATCATGCCGCCGCCATGTTTGAGTTAGGTCATGGCGACATGGAACGCGCGCTAAACGACGAGCGCACCGCGCTTACGTACGCTCCGCAAGAACCGGCGCTGCTCATGAACGTGGCGTATCTTCACTTGCGCCGCAGCGAATACACGCAGTCCCTCGAATATCTGGAGCGCGCTCGCCGTATCGCGCCGGATAATCCCGACGTCGCCAAGCTTGCCGGCTGGTCGTACTACGGCATGAACAAAATGGACCAGGCCGTCACCGAATGGAAACGCGCTCTGGCGCTGCGTCCCGATCCGGAAGTGCAAGCCGCTTTGGAAAAAGCTCTGCGCGATAAACAGGAAGAAGAAAGCTATAAGGAAAATGAAAGCGCGCATTTCAATCTGAAATACAGCGGGGCCGCCGAACCCGGCCTGGCGCGCGACGTCCTGCGCACGCTCGAATTGCATTTCGCCGCGATCGAGTCAGAACTGAATTTCACGCCGCCGGATTCCATCGGCGTCATTCTGTATACCCAGCAAGCCTTTGCCGACATTACCAAAGCTCCCGGCTGGGTCGGTGCCCTCAACGACGGCCGCATCCGCGTCCCGGTGCAGGGATTGACGTCCATGACGCCGGAACTCTCTCGCGTTCTCAAACACGAGCTCACGCACAGCTTCGTGGGCCAAAAAACGCGCGGCCGTGCGCCCACCTGGATTCAAGAGGGTCTCGCACAATGGATGGAAGGCCAGCGCAGCAGTCAGAACGCGGCGTCACTGACGCAGATTTATGCCGATGGGCACGCCTCCCCGCTTGGCCATCTCGAAGGCTCCTGGATGGGCTTGAACGACGATCAAGCCGCGTACGCTTACGCCTGGGCGCTCGCCAACATTGAATACATCATCGAGGCGGACGGTATGACGGACATCGAGCGCATCCTTGACCGCATCGGTTCCGGCCAGCCCACGGAAGCCGCCCTGCGCGAAGTCTTACATAGCGATTACGCCGACGTCTCGCAATCCACCGACGAATTTCTTCGCAGAACCTACGTGCACTGACGAAAGTTCTCAGATAACCTGCAACAGCGCCGCCAACAATGTGGCGCGTTCGGCCATTTTCGATAGGACGATGTATTCGTCCACCGAATGCGCACCGTCGCCCACCGCGCCCAATCCATCTAGCGTGGGTACCCCCAGCGCCGCGGTTAGATTCCCGTCCGATCCTCCGCCGGCGCAGCATTCGCCAAGTGTTACGCCCATCTCCCCTGCGATTTTTCGCGCGCGCGCGAATAGCTCGGCGCTCATCCCGCGTTCCAGCGGCGGGCGATCAAAGCCTCCGCGTACCTCCAACCTCGCGCCTTTATGCACCGGCCGCAATTGGCGCAGACGCTTCTCGATTTTCCGCATGTCCGCAATGCTCAATGCGCGCAAATCAAAAACCGCTCGCGCTTTGTCCGCGATCACGTTTGTCCGCGTGCCGCCTTCGACGATATCCGCGTTCACGCTGATCCCGCGCTTTAAATCGTTCCATTTTTCGATATGCCCGATTTGCAGCGCCAATTCATGAATCGCGTTGACGCCGTCCTGTGGCGCCAGTCCGGCGTGCGATGCGCGGCCATGGACGATGAGTTCGGCTTCGCCCACGCCTTTGCGCGACGTTTTTAGCAGGCCTTGCGCGCCAAACGCCGGTTCCAGCACCAATACCGCGCTGCTCTTGAGCGCCTCCGTCTCCAACAATTTGCGGGAAGAACCGCTGCCAATCTCTTCATCCGACGTCCACAAAAACACCACCCGTTTCCGCAGCGCAACTTTCAACTCCCTCAAAGCCTTAAACGCAAACAGCGCCTGCACGATTCCCGCCTTCATGTCGAACACGCCGGGCCCGTATGCCTTGCCGCCCTTCACGCGGAAAGGCATTTTTCGCAGCGTTCCCGTGGCGTAGACCGTGTCGTAGTGCCCCAGCACCAACACTTGACGCGCGACCGGCATCTGGGCGGGCTGCCAAACGATGCGCAGATGGTCGCCGCGAACTTTTTGTGTCAGTCGCTCCATGACTGCGCCATGTGCTCGCCACTCCTTCGCTAGCAACATGCAACAACGATCCGCCGCCGCTTTTTCGAGGCTCGGCGACTCGCATTCCACCAAGCGCCGCAGACAAGCCAGCATCTCCGCCGTCTGCGGCCGCAGCCTCTCCAACAGAAGTTTCGTCGTGGTGCGCTCGCTCATGCGCCGAAGATGCTAGCAACGTCCATCGCCCGCGGCAAGCGCCCTGCGACGTTGTGCGACGTTGCCCCTTACTGGCACAGGCACTCTTGCCCGTGCGCGTGCTGCGTGCGCGCGAACATCGTGCTGCCAAGAAAGCCGCTGCGGCCAAGCGGTCGCACATTCGCCGGCAAATCGCATATAATAAGAAGTTTGCCAAAGGCATTTCGAAACAGCGACAGGGGCGCTTGCATCGCTTCAGGAGATACGCATGCTGATGGACGTGGTGGCCATTCAAAAATTGCTTCCGCATCGTTACCCATTCCTAATGGTTGACGCCATCGTGGAACTGGAGTCGCTGAAGCGCATCGTCGGCGTCAAAAATGTCACCATCAATGAACATTATTTCCAGGGGCATTTCCCCGGCAAACCGGTCATGCCCGGCGTGCTGATCATCGAAGCCATGGCGCAAACGGGCGGCCTGCTTTGCTTGCTGGAAATTCCCGATCGTGACAAAAAGCTGCTGTACTTCGTGGCCATGGATGACGCTCGCTTCCGCCGCCCGGTCGTTCCAGGCGATCAACTGCGCATTGAAATGAAGCTGTTATTCTGGCGCCGCGATTTTTGTAAACTCGAAGGCCGCGCCACCGTGGACGGCCATCTCTGCGCTGAGGCCACGCTGATGTGCCGCATGGTCGATCGCGATGACCCGGCCGACGCACCCATCGCGACTGTTCCTAACGAATCCGCCGCTCCGGAGCACGCCAAAGTCGCGAAATGACCGCGCAAACCATCCACGAGCAGGCCATCGTCGCCCCGAGTGCAAAGATCGCGCCTAGCGTCAGCATCGGCGCGTACGCCATCATCGGCGAAAACGTGCAACTCGGCGATGGCTGCATCGTCCATCCCCACGCGGTGCTTACCGGTCCCACGATCGCCGGCCGCAATAATATTTTTCATCCCTTCTGCTCCATTGGCGGCGACCCGCAGGACCTGAAATTTGCCGGCGAAAAAACCCTCCTCGTGATCGGCGACGAAAACACTTTCCGCGAATACGTCACCGTCAGCCGCGGCACCTCGGGCGGAGGCGGCAAAACCACCATCGGCGCCGGCAATCTGTTCATGGCCTATGCGCACATCGCGCATGATTGCCACATCGGCACACAAACCATTTTCGCCAACGGCGCCACGCTCGCCGGGCACGTCACGGTGGAAGACTTCGCCACCGTCGGCGCGTTTTGCCCCGTCCACCAGTTCTGCCGCATCGGACGCTACGCCTATGTCGGCGCCTCCACCGTAATTACCCAGGACGTTCCGCCATTTTCTCGCGTGGTCACCGAGCGCCAAACGGCCAGCTACGGCATCAACACCGTAGGTCTGCAGCGAAAAGGATTTTCGCCCGAGCGTCTAAGCGCGCTCAAAAGCGCCTATCGCCTGTTGCTTCATGCAAAACTCAACACCTCGCAAGCGCTCGACGAAATGAAAAAAACGCTCTCCGATTCCTCCGACGTCCAAGAGCTGATCCAATTTATCGAAACCGCCGAGCGCGGCATTGTCAAATAACGTGCCGCCCACCGCGCCCTCCATGTCCAACGCCGCCAAAAATAGCGCAGCTGCAACAAAACTATCCGGCGCTGGATGGGGACTCATCGCCGGCAACGGCCGCTTTCCATTCCTGGTCCTGGAAGGCGCGCGTCAGCAAGGTATCGATATGGCCGTGATCGCCATCAAGGAAGAGGCTGCGCCGGAGCTCGGGAACATCGCCAAGCGCATCCATTGGGTCAGCCTCGGAGAACTCAGCAAAGCGATCGACGCGCTGCATCGGGAAGGCGTTACCCAAGCCGTGATGGCCGGCCAGGTAAAACATAATAAAATATTCAGCTCCATTCGCCCGGATTGGAAATTAGCCAAGCTGCTCTTTTCTCTCACCACGAAAAATACCGACGCATTAATCGGCGGTGTGGCCAGAATCCTCGAAGACGAAGGCATTACGCTCGTGAACTCCACTTTATTCCTGCAGCCGCTGCTTCCGGAAGCCGGAGTCTTGACCCGCCGCGCGCCAAACGAACAGGAAGCCTCCGACATCGCGTATGGCCTCGGCGTCGCCAGAAAAATTTCCGCCATGGACATCGGTCAAACCATCGTCGTCTCCGATGGCGCGTGCGTGGCCGTCGAAGCTATGGAGGGCACCGACGAAACCATCGCGCGCGCCGCGCGCCTCGCCTCTGGCCGCAGCCGGGAAAAGCCTCTGGTCGTGATCAAAGTCGGCAAGCCCGGGCAGGACATGCGCTTCGACGTACCCGTCGTCGGGCTGCCCACCATCGAACAGATGCAGTCCGCCGGGGCCACTGCGCTGGCCATCGATGCCGGACGCACGCTGTTGTTCGATCGCCCACAATTACTGCAACTCGCGGACGCCGCGGGAATCGCGGTGAAGGCTTTTCCTCCCGAGGCCGCCGTGGAACCAAACGCCGAAGCCGTGGGAACGGAAAAAAAATGAGCGCCTCCGCAAACTCTTCCACTCCTCCATTTACGTCCGCGAAGACGCGCGTCGCCGTCGTCGGTGCTGGCGAATTCGGCCGAAATCACGCCCGTGTCTACAGCGAGATGGAAAATGTTGATTTCATTGGCGTGTTCGATTCCGATCCCGCAAAGGCCGCCGCCATCTCCGCCGAATTCCGAGTGGCTGCATTGAATAATCTTGCCGAGCTGCCAGGCCGCGCCGACGCCGTCAGCGTCGCCGTGCCTACCGTTGCCCACGCGCAAATCGGCGTGCAGCTCATGCGCCTGGGTCTCGACGTGCTGATCGAAAAGCCTATGGCCGCCACGCTCGCCGAAGCCGACGAGCTCATCGCCGTCGCGAATCGCCATCACCGCATCCTGCAAGTCGGTCACGTCGAACGCTTCAATCCCGCGGTAGTCGCCGTCGAACCCATCGTCAATCGCCCGCTTTTCTTCGAGGTGCACCGCCTCGGCGTTTTCACCCCGCGCAGCCTCGACGTGGATGTTATTTTTGATTTAATGATCCACGACCTCGACATACTTCTGGCCATCGTCAAAGAGCCCGTCACCGAAGTGAAAGCCGTGGGCATTCCCGTCCTCACCGACAAAGTGGATATCGCCCACGCCCGCCTCGAATTTGCCGGCGGCGCGGTCGCCAACGTCACCGCTAGCCGCGTCTCCACCGAACGTGTCCGCAAGATGCGCTTCTTCCAGCAGCACGAATATATTTCTCTGGACTATGCTCGACGCGACGCTCTCCGTGTCGGCGTGAAGCGTCCCGGCCCGCAACCCGAATTCGCTTTTGAAAAATTGCTCGCCCCGGCGACCGAGCCTCTGCGCGCTGAACTCGATGCTTTCATCCACGCGGTGCAGACCCGCCAACCGCCGGTAACCAACGGCGCCGCGGGCCGCGCCGCTCTGGACCTCGCCTCTCGCGTCATGGCAAGCATCCTTGCCCATGCCGAAAGCGTCCATATCCTTAGCACACCGCCGGCGCCTCCAGCAGGCGCACTCGAACCCGTGGAAAAAAGAGCGCAATGATCCCGAGAACCCTCGTGCCCGTCGATGCCCGGCCTCCCGCCGTCAATGGCGTCGAGCCCTCGACGCGCCGGCGTCCGACCTCCCTGGATGAGCGCACCCTCGTCCCCGCGATGCTGCCGATCGTGGTTCTCGACGGCCACTCGAGTATCCCCGCGAATCTTCCGCTCGACTCCATCTCCAAGCGTGTCGTGGTCCCGCGCGACATCAATCGCGAAGCCTACGGCGTCAAGGAAGACCATTCCATCCCCGCGCAGCCCAGCGATCTCGACGAACGCGTCACCGTTCCTCTGGGTTCGCAGCTTCCGGAAATCGTCCCGCCGCCGGAGTTCACCCCGCCGGACATCGTTTCCCCGGACGTCTTCACTTCCGGCGAAGTTCACCTGGTCGCCCAGCAGCCCAAGGAAGAGACCGCCAAGTGGGACGCCATCAGGCTCGTCGCTTCCATCGCGTTTCACATCCTCTTGCTGATCGCGTTCATCGAGCTTTTTGCGCACCGCAAGCCCCCCGACAATCAGGACGAAATCGCTCGCCGCATGACGCTGCTCTTGCCCCCCGGAGCGTTCGAGCTCAATCAGCCTCGGAGCACTCCCGCGCCTCCGGCTCCGCACGTCAGAGTAGACCCGCGCGAGATCGCCAAAGTCGCGCCGCCCACACCGAAGCCCGAGATCCCGAAAGCTCCCGAACCTGCGCGCGAGCTTCCCGCTGCCCCCACTCCTAAACCCAATGTCGCGCAGTCCGCCCCAGAATCGCCAACGCCGAAGATCGACGCTCCCAAGCCCCCGCTGATACTCGAAACTCCAGACACGCCCGTTCCGCATCCGCAGATAACGTTGCCGAAAGATACGACTTCCGGCCACTCCATTGAGGATTTGCTCCACGGAGGGGCGGAAAAGCCGAGTGGGCCGCGCGCGATCGGCGAAGTGGGGCCGATTCGCCGCGGGGGCTCTCAAGGCCGAGGCGGAGGAGGAATCGCTGGCGGGAGTATCGAAATGCTTACCCCCGACGAAGGCGTCGACTTCACCGGCTATCTCCAGCGCGTCTATTTCACCGTCAAGCGCAACTGGTTCGCGGTCATGCCGTCCTCCGTCGAGCTGGGGGAAAAAGGCATTGTCCAGCTAACCTTCCGCATCAATCGCGACGGCAGCGTCCCCCCCGGCGATCCCGTCATCGGGCACAATTCCGGCAAAGAGCCGCTGGACCGCGCAGCCTACTCCTCGATCCGCGCCTCCAATCCTTTCGAAGGCTTGCCTCCGCAATTCAGCGGCCCGTACATCGAATTGCGCTACACCTACTACTACAACATCATGCCCGGCTCGCTAGGTCAGTAGCTTAAACTCTGACTGTGAAACTGGTTCGTCAACAAATCGTGGGCAGCCTGCTCCTCGCATTGATCGTTTGGATCATCCTGCTGCTGCGCGCCCGCCATATCCTATTTCCATGAGCGCCCCACCGCCTCCCCTGCTCGCCATTCTCGGCCCCACAGCGTCCGGCAAATCCGCACTGGCCATCTATCTCGCGCGGCAACTGAACGGGGAAGTCGTCATCTGCGATTCCACGCAGCTGTACCGAGGCTTTGACATCGGGACCGGCAAACCAGTGCCGGCCGAGCGCCAAGGCATCCCGCACCACCTGCTTGATGTTTTAGATCCCAGCGAAGAAGCCACTGCGGGGGGCTACCGTGAAATGGCTTTAGCCGTTCTTGACGACCTCCGCCTCTGCAACAAACTCCCCATTTTGACGGTCGGCACCGGTCTCTACATGCGCGCCCTTTTCGACGGTCTGGCCGACCTCCCGCAACGCTCTGAAAACCTCCGCGTCCGCCTGCGCGCCAGCACCGCCAAGCGCGGGGACGCATACCTTCACCGCCTCTTGAAGCGCCTGGACCCCCAATCCGCTCAACGCATAGCCCCGGGCGACACTCAAAAACTCATCCGTGCCGTGGAGGTCTGCGTCCTGGCCCGCCGCCCGCTAACCGAGGTCCACAATCAGGGCCGCACCCCGCTGACCGGCTGGCACATCATCAAAATCGGCTTGCAACCCCATCGCGATCAGCTTTACTCCCGCATCCACGCCCGCATCGACGCCATGCTGGCCGCCGGCTGGCAAGCGGAAGTAAGCCGCCTCCTGGCCGCAAGCCGATCGGACACGGCAAAGCCTTTCGATTTCTTAGGCTACAAAGAACTTCGCGCCGTCCTCCGTAACGAAATTTCAACGAATGCTGCCCGCCAGGCCATTCAACAGTCCACCCGCCGCTACGCCAAGCGCCAGCAAACCTGGTTTCGCCGTGAATCAAACGTAACCTGGTTCCCGGGCTTCGGCGATAACCCTCAACTCCAAATTCAAATCCTTCAATGGGTGAAACGCGGTGGGTCTTCGGACCCATTGCCTTGAGCTAGTTTGCCTTGGCTCTCAGAAGCCAACCAACAAACATGTCAGTACCCGCACCATTTTTCGCTGGACATCAAGGTGTACTATGCTATACTTGTCGGCGTAGATACTTGCGCCCCGATCGTGTCGTTCCGCGAAGTTGAGAGCCGCAGCCGTGGGAATCGCCGTTGTTCCTCAAACCCGTCGTTCCTCTCCCGAACATCGTTGTCGTCCGAATCGCGCTTGGCTCCCTCTAACTCCTTTATTGTCTATATCTTTCGCGATAGCCAAAAACCCGCGCTCCACTAAGCCGTTTAGAATCCTATTCTTGCAAATCGATGTACCGCGTAAACCCTTTACTGTCTATATGTTTCACAAAAGTGGCACGGGTGCTGCCCCGCATTTTTCCTCCTATCAATCCCCTCAGGAGCCGCGGTTAGCCGGGCATGGTGATCGTCTTTTCTCTCGGTATCGCCGCCAGCGTGGCTTTGTCCAGATTCAAATGCGCGGCCACCAGTTCCGGCGGCGTGTGCGACAGCCACTCGGAGAGTGCCAGGTCCTGATAAAGGCTGCTCTTGAACATCTCCAAAAATTTCAGGTCCGTCGTTCCCGTGTTTTCGATGTAATGCGGCAACGTCTTTTGCACGTACCCCACGTCTCCCGTTTCAAAATCCATGGTGCGCGCCCGCCCGCCGGTGGCGAAGACGGTCATGCGCCCCTTGCCGCCGAAGTAGTACTGCCATTCGTCGGCATTCGGATGCCAGTGCAGTTCGCGAATGCCGCCGGGCTTGACGGTCACAATCGCGGCGGCGATGGTCGTGGAGATCTTAAAGTTGCTCGAATCGATGATACGTACCTCGCCGCTGTCGTTCTTTTTGGTGGGAGGCATCTTCATGGTGCGAAACGCGAAATCCGTCGTTGAAGGACCCAGCGCTCCCGCAGCCACGCGGCGATCCTCGTCCAGCGGACCGGGCACTTCCGCCTGAAAGATAAATAGCTCTTTCTTCGGCATGTTGGCGATGGCCTTTTGGCTCACGCCAAAATTCTTGGCCACCACTCCGGCCGGTGTGTGTGCCATCCAGTCGGAGAGCAGCACGGTTTCAAATTCGGAGAAATTGCCGTCATCGAAGACCAGCAGGAATTCACAGCCGTCCGGAGCCAGTCCTTGAATGGAATGCGGGATGCCCGGAGGGAAATACCACAGTTCGTTTTCTTTGACGTCGGTGACAAAGCTCTTGCCGTCCGCATCGACGCACGTAATCCGTGCCGTGCCATAAAGCATGAAGGACCATTCCGCGGCCGTGTGCCAGTGCAGTTCGCGCACGCCGCCCGCAGTGAGCCGCATGTCCACGCCCGCAAGCGTCTTCGAGACGGCAAGTTCGCGTATGGTGACCTCGCGCGACCAACCGCCTTCCTGCAGGCGTTTGTGGCCGAACGAAAACGGGTACTTGAACGTTTGCACGCCTCCGGCATCGGTCGGAGGCGAATTCACGGAATCCGGATTGGCGGCGTCCAGAGCGGTGTTGGTCGGCCCCGGATCACTCGTGCTTCTATCGGACTTCGTCTTGTAGTCTGATTTATCCTGAGCTGCGGCGTTCGTTAGCGGAATGCTGGCCGCCGCCAGCGCCGCGGAGCTCACTCCCAGAAATCCCCTGCGCGTGAATGTGTCTTTCTCTAGTTCGTCTGGCATGCGGACCACCTTTCCAAAATCGATTTCGTTCGACCATTGCGGCCGAACTTGCCATTTCAGTGTGCGATGGAAAAAATGCAGGAACACGGGAGCAAGGATAAAAAGGCACGCGCCCCTGTTCACGTGCACCGACCATCCGCGCTCACGGGACGTGCAATTTATACACCCGGCGAGTTTTCCGAAGCTATCTTATTTTTCTAGCGCCGCTGCGACACCGCTTCTCGCTGGCGCGGCCGAAGAATTGCCCTCCGGCCGCTTGCGCAATCGGCGCCCGCCCGCGGTCCCATCGGCCTGCAGTCGCCCGCTTGGCGCGACCCGCGTATAATTCCATGGATGGCTAATTCGCGCCTCTTGCGCACCCGGAAAGCTGCGCCAGGTAATCGTTCTTGAGCAAATCGCCACAACAGGTTTCAAACGCCGAACGCGCGCTCCTCGTGGGCATTGGATGGAAACGCGCGCCGCGATTTCCCGGCATGCCCGCGGGCGAACAGGGCCGCGAATCGTTGCTGGAACTCGTCGAGCTGGCTAGCAGCGCAGGCGCCGCCATCGTCTCCACGGTTTTCCAGGTGCGCGATTCCGCGGATCCCGCAACGCTCGTGGGGCGCGGTAAACTGGACGAAATTCGCGCGGAAGCGAACGCCCATCAAGCGCAATTGATTATCTTTGATAGCAATCTTTCTCCGGTGCAGCAGCGCAACATCGAGGAGCTCACCGAGCGCCGGGTCATCGACCGCACGCAACTGATCCTGGATATTTTTGCGCGGCATGCGCGCAGCCGCGAAGGCCAGCTTCAGGTGGAATTGGCGCAATTGAATTACATGCTGCCGCGGCTGACCGGCAAAGGGACGGCGATGTCCCGCCTGGGCGGCAAAAGTGGCGGTGGCGGCTCCGGGGGCGCCGGTGGCGGAACAGGCCGCATCGGCGTTCGCGGACCTGGAGAAAAAAAGCTGGAGACCGACCGCCGGCGTATTCGCGATCGTATCAGCAAAATCAAAGCTGCCATCGAGGAAGTCCGCAAACAGCGCGCCTTGCGCCGCGAAGCCAGAAACGCCGTGCCTCTGGGGACCATCGCGCTCGTTGGCTACACCAACGCCGGAAAATCCACGCTTTTCAACGCGCTCAGCAGCGCCGAAGTGCTGGTCTCCTCTCGCATGTTCGCCACGCTGGACCCAACGATTCGGGCGGTGCGCCTGCCGTCCAATCGCCGCGTGCTCGTTTCCGACACCGTCGGATTCATCCGCGATCTGCCGAAAGGCCTGCTGACCGCTTTCCGCGCCACGCTCGAAGAAGTCCAGGAGGCTGCGCTGATTCTGCACGTCAGCGACGTTTCCAATCCGCATCACGCCGGCCTCGACGCCGAAGTCCGCAAAATTCTCGATGAACTGGGCGTTTCCGGACGCCCGATACTGCGCGTCTTGAATAAAGTCGACCGCCTCACGCCCGATGAGCGCAAGGCCCTATCGCAAAACGCGTCCGATTACGAGGATGAGGAAGCGCAAGGTTTTGCGCGGAACGACGGTTCGCGAAACGCTCGTTCGAGAAATACTGCTTCAGGGAACGGTCCCCAGGAAACCGTCGCGGACAATTCCCCCGTGCTGGTCTCCGCTCTGACCGGCGAGAACATCGGCGAACTGCTACGCCGCATCGACCAGGCCATTCCCACGGATCCGACCGTTGCGGTCTCCTTGCGCATGCCTCTGGCAGAAGGCCGCAAGCTGGCGCTGATTCATGCCCTCGGGAAAGTTCTCCGCTCGGAAGTCGATGATTCGTATATGTTTCTGGACGCCGAAGTCCCGGAATCGGTGGTCCGCGGCCTGCGCCTTAAAGAATATAAATTTGCGGGAACTTTCCCAGTCGTCGTAGCGTAGATAGATGCAGGAGACGCCGCCATGATCGCCCTAGTTCTCTGGTGCTTCTTGTTCATGATGTGCTGGCCGCTGGCCTTGCTGGCGCTGATTGCTTATCCATTTATCTGGCTCATTCTGCTGCCGTTCCGCATCGCCGGCATTGCGGTACACGGAGTTTTCGCGCTGCTCACCGCCATCTTCATGCTTCCCGTCCGCCTTCTCCGTGGCCCGCGGCTGATTTAGCCACGTGCGCGCGGAGTCCCATGCAGGCATTTGTAGCGGCTTCCTTCTGAGGCAGACGCTTTGTCTTTTCCCTCCAGCGTTCGGTAGCGGGTCAGTTTCCGGTTACTGCGTTTACCAGGACCCGGCTCTCTCTTAGTCCTCGTTGGCAATAGTTTTCGAGGTGCCTCCGACTCAGTGTCGTGCGCTTGATAAGGAGCCCCGGCAGGCCTATGCTCCCGCCACATTTCGCCAATTCAGAAGCATTTCCCCGAATATAGCCTCGGTCCAATCAAGATCGGAAAAGCCTGCGCGGCGGCGATGGATCGGAAAGAAAAAACATCGCATCCAGCGGCACTCCAAAATACTCCAAGTCAACGCACGACTGAGTCTCAGAATCGTTTTAACGGGCTTGATGTATGCCGGCAACCGCAAGCCCTCGGAGTTGAATGATTCATCGAAGCTGAAATTGGAGAGGAGAGAGGAAAATCATCATGAAGAAGCTTTATGCGGTTGTAACGCTCGCTGTTGTGCTGATGGGCACGACTCTGCTGCTGGAGAGGACTGGTAGAGTAGCTGCGGCGGCGGCGCCAAGCGGCATCAAGAATGTGGTTCTGGTCCACGGCGCATTCGCCGATGGCTCCGGCTGGGAAACGGTCGAGAACATCCTCAAGAAGGACGGCTACACGGTGTCGGTGGTGCAGCACCCGGAGACCTCGTATGCGGAAGACATCAAGTTCACAAAGGCCGTGATCGACCGCCAGTCCGGACCAGTGGTTCTCGTCGGCCACAGCTACGGAGGGGCCGTCATCACTGAAGCCGGCAACGATCCCAAGGTCGCGGCGCTTGTCTACATAGCCGCTTTCGAGCTGGACAAAGGGGAAAGCTGCGCCACCATCGAGAAGGCCTTGCCACCGGCCACCACGGGGATCAAAGTTACCGACGATGGCTACTTCTACATTGACCCGGCAGTCTTCCATGCCGACTTTGCGGCGGACGTTCCGGAGGCTAAGGCGGCATTCATGGCTGTGTCGCAGGTTTTGATCTCCGCCGACTCGTTCACGTCCCCCGTTACGACTCCGGCCTGGAAGTCGAAACCCAGTTGGTACATGGTGGCCACCGCAGACCGGTCGATCAATCCGGAGCAGGAGCGCATGATGGCCAAGCGCGCCAATGCCAAGACGATTGAAGTCAACTCCAGCCACGCGGCCTACATCTCTCATCCCAAGGAAACAGCCAAGCTCATCGAAGAGGCTGCCGCCTCCGCGCCCGTCCATCCATAGCCTGCAAGTCTTGATCGAGGACTTCGTTAAGCAAACGCGTCGCCGCGATGCCGAAAGCAACTCACCCGAGCGCAGGTCTCATTTGGCATTGGCGGGCGAGAGTGCCATGGTCACAGCTTCTGAATCGGCTGTGCCTACAAGTTTCGACGAACCCGAACCCGAGGAATCACGCACAAGGTGCATGAGTTCCGCATGAGCAGTGGCAGTATGTGTTCCGGGTTGCAATTGGACGCGGGAAGAAGTGTGCACTTTCACGCTCTGGTTCGGAGCAACGAATAGGAAAGTCCGAGGGTCATTCCTTCGACCATAAAGCTCCGCACTGGTCGAAACGGTTTCAATCTTGACTGCCCGGCCCGTTGCGGTGTCCTTAAAATACGCGTCGTCGACCGCGTCCGACGTAAGCCACAGAGTCAGAATATCTGACGAGGGCGCATTTCCGTCGAGAGAAGACGGCACGGCGATTGTTTCAGATCCTATATTGGTAATCACGAAATCGACGAGGGCAGTTCCGTCGGGTTGAAGCGTCCCGTTTGAAATCCGCAGTTCAAGCCGAATCGGCAGGCGCGCGGAGTGGCCCGGGCTATTTGATGCTGGGAATGGCCCTCGCCCTCTTGCGGGCGGAGCGGGCTGTTTTGACGCGTCTATTATCAGTAGGTCTTGCGCGAGTCCAACAAGAATCAAACCTGGACTGAGCAGCACCGCCATGGACAACAGCAATTTCAATCGGTGCATCGTGTCCTCGCGGCGGGCGGATGAGCAGCCAAGTCGGAGGCAGGATAGTGCAATCAACGAACCGATTTGATGCTAACTCCTGATTTGCCGGGTAATCGGAAACTGACCCAATACCCGGCGTTCCGTCCCTTGGCGTCCTCTTGCGAGATGAGCGTAGAACTGTCGACTCGTGGACAAAACCGTCATCCCGAGCGAAGCGAGGAACCCGCGGTTTTCACCGCCATCTTTATGCTTCCCGGAACTTCCAGGACCTCACTTCTGAGAGTAGATGACCTTCCCGCCGAGGATCGTGTAGCGCACTTTCGAAAACGCCGTCGCGTCTCGTGCAGGGTCCGCGCCTAGGACCACCAGGTCGCCATCCATCCCTTGCGCGACGCGTCCGCTGTGAGTTGCGTAGCCGAAGCGCTGGGCAGGGTTCGTGGTCAGCGAAGCAAGAATTCCTTGAAAACTCATTCCTGCCCGGGACATCCACTTGAACTCGTCGGAAGTGTCGAAGTGCTCGATGTAGCCGACGTCGGTGCCGAAGAGAACTTGTCCTCCTGCTCGAGAGAAAGCCTCCAACTGCTGGGCCGCCTTGCTCATCCGCTTCTCGAGTTCTTCAGGCGTGGCGTTCTTGGATTCGACTTCCCAAAGCGTGAGCGTCGGGGTAAGAGCCATGTGGGCTGCCACCAGGCGCCCGGCGAAAGAGGGACTCCATGGGGTATCAATGGGAGTGGTGTGGGCCAGAATATCGACCCCGCTCTGAATTGCCACCTCGATTCCCTGATTATTGGAAACATGCGCAAAGACGGGCTTGCCAGCCCGGTGGGCCTCGGCAACGATCACCTTGGCCAGGTCCAAGGGCATGGTCAAGATTTCATCGCGTTCTATGGAATTCGCAAAGATCTTAATAGCATCCGCGCCGTCGCGAATCTGTTGCCGCACCCGTTCTTGTGCCTGCGCAGTTGATTCCACCTCCGGAATGTTGATGTGATTCGCTTCCAGGAGCCCTCGGATGTAAATCGGCGTTCCACCCTTGATCCAGAACGGCTCACCGACGGTGAGAATTTGCGGACCTTTCACTTCGCCGCTTGCAATGCGCTGGCGGATGAGATTGGTGTTCTGCAGCACGGAAGCGATGTCAAAAACGGTCGTAAATCCCCAGCGCGTCAGCATCTCTTCCAGTTGCGCCGTGATTTGCTGCGACGAGAGTTTTTCCGCATGCAGCAAGCCGGGCAAGAGGATGTGTACGTGACTGTTCCAGAAGCCGGCGGTGACAACCAAACCTTGGCAGTCAATTACGGTAGCATCCTGCGGGATTTTGACGGTTGAGCTTGGTCCAACGGCAACAATGCGACCGTCGTGTACAAGAATCGAACCATTCTCGATAGCTTGCTCCGCAGGCGAGGGATAAATTTTCGCCCGGACCAAAGCCAGGTCGGAGGCACGAGCCGGCCCACACGCAAAAAGCACCCAAAGCAAGAGGACGGCGCAAAACGAGCGGATTCGCATGTCGCCATATTAACCATCCCTGCGACGCGGGACAATCCACTCTCCTGGTAAGTCGGGGAATCGGAAACTGACCCAATACCCAGCGTTTCGTTTCTTGGCGTTCGCTCGTGAGATGAGCGTAGAATTGTCGATTCGTGGACAAAACCGTCATTCCGAGCGAAGCGAAGATCCGCTTTTTGAAAGTAACCACGCGCATCTTCGCCATCGCGGGACTGCTGGCGATCCTGCCGGCAGTTATTGCCGCGCAGAAGCACGCCCGCCTGACGCCCGCGCAAATCGCACAAGAAGTTCGCGACTATCGCACCAACAACGAAGATCGCGTCATTCGCGAGCTGTGCGATTTTTTAGCGATTCCCAACCTGGCATCGGACACGGTGAACATCCAGAAAAACGCGGCTCACTTAGTTGAACTGCTGGAAGCGCGCGGCATCGAAACGCATCTGCTCACCATCAAGGATCGCGGACCAGTCGTGTTCGGCAAGCTAACGACTCCGGAAGCCACGCGCACGATCATGTTCTACGCGCATTACGACGGCCAACCCGTCGATCCCGCCGCATGGACCGATGGCAAACCATTTGAGCCCGCCCTGCGCAGCAACGCCATCGAAGCGGGCGGCACGCGCATTCCGTTTCCTGAAAACACGCCACAGCATCCCGCGATTTATGAAGACGATTGGCGCATCTACGCGCGCTCCAGCTCCGACGACAAATCCCCGATCATCGCGCTGCTCGCCGCGATCGACGCGTTGCGCGCGAAGAATATTCCGCTGACGGTAAATCTAAAGGTGATCCTCGATGGCGAAGAAGAAGCTGGTTCGCCAAATCTGGAACGCACGCTGCTGCTGCACCGCAATCTTCTCGATGCCGATGTATTGATCACCGGAGACGGGCCGGTGCACCAGAGCGGACGCCCGCTGGTGTTCTTCGGCAATCGCGGAGTCCTGGGTCTGGACCTCACCGTGTATGGCGCGATTCGCGCACTGCACAGCGGACACTACGGAAATTGGGCGCCGAATCCCGCGCTGGAGCTGGCGCGCCTGCTGGCATCGATGAAAGATGAAACGGGAAACGTGCTCATCCCGGGCTTTTACGACGACGTCATCCCGCTCGGCCCGGTGGAGCAAAAGGCGCTCGAGGCTATGCCGGACAACGACGCGCAGCTCGCGCACGATTTGCAATTCGCGAAACCGGATGGGGCGGGGAAGAAGCTGGTCGAGTTGCTGCAACTGCCCTCGCTGAATATTCGCGGGCTGCGCAGCGCCTACGTCGGCGAGCAAGCGGAGAATATTGTTCCGGAAAAAGCCGAAGCCTCGCTGGATGTGCGTCTGGTAAAAGGCGAAGATCCCGATGCGAAGTACAATCAAATCCTCGATTACATTCGCAAACAGGATTTTTTCATCACCAGCGCGGAACCGACCAAGGAAGAACGCCTGGCGCACGATCACGTGGCGAAGGTGACCAAAGGCGATTTTAACTATCGCGCTTCCCGCACTTCGATGGAGCTGCCCATCTCGCAATTGCTAATCAGCGTGGTTCAGGGCGCAACGAATCACGAGGCGGTGATCGCGCCCACGCTCGGCGGCAGCGTGCCCATGTACATCTTCGAGAATCTCAACATTCCCTGGGTCGGCGTGCCTATCGTGAACTACGACAATCACCAGCACAGCTCCGATGAGAATTTGCGCCTGGGCCACCTCTGGCGCGGTATAGAAATTTACGCCGCCATACTTGCGGGCTTGAACTGAACACCGCCTTGAAATCAACTCAAAAGTTGAACTGAAGGCGGCCGGAAGCGTGGCCGGCCATGCCGAGCGCAGCGAAGGAACCCGCTTTCTGTTTCCGCGCTAGCAACGGAACGGAAGCGCCCGCCAAATCTTCACAGGGCCAAGAAATTCTTCAGCAACTGTTTGCCCGATTCCGTCAGCACCGACTCCGGATGAAACTGCACGCCCTCGATTTTGTGCCGCTTGTGGCGAAGGCCCATGATGATTCCGTCATCGGTCTCCGCGGTGATGGTCAATTCCTTCGGTAAAGATTTTCGCTCGACGATCAGAGAGTGATAGCGCGTGGCGGTAAACGGATCCCTTAAGTCCTTGAAGATATTCTGGCCGTCGTGATGAATTTCGCTGGTTTTGCCGTGAAACAGTTTCGGAGCGCGCACGATTTTCCCGCCAAAGGCCGCGCCGATGGCCTGATGTCCCAAGCAGACGCCCAGGATGGGAAACTTGCCCGCCAACCGCTTGATCAGCTCGATGGAAATTCCGGCGTCCTGCGGCGTGCATGGACCGGGAGAAATCACAATTTTCTCCGGCTTTCTTCGTGCAATTTCGTCCACGGAAATCTTATTGTTGCGATGCACTTGCACGTCGCAGCCGAGTTCACCCAGATACTGCGCCAGGTTGTAGGTAAACGAATCGTAGTTGTCGAGCAGCAAAATCATCGGCGAACGCTCTCCCGAAAGAACGAAAACCTGGACCGGCGAAGCGGTTTCGTTCAGTGCAAACTGGGGCGCAGCAATGCTGCGCCCCTACAAAGGAGAGCGCGCGTCAACTTGTTGGCTGCTGCGCTAGTTCCAGCGCCTTGCGCAACGCGCCCGCTTTATTCACGCTCTCTTGATATTCTCCCGCGGGACTGGAATCCGCAACGATTCCCCCGCCCGCTTGGATATGCGCCACGCCATTTTTGATCACCATGGTGCGCAGCGCGATACAGGAATCGAGGTTGCCGGCAAAATCCAGATACAGCACGCCGCCGGCGTAGATTCCGCGGCGCGTGCGCTCAAGCTCTTCGATAATTTCCATGGCGCGAACTTTTGGCGCGCCGGAAACCGTTCCTGCGGGGAAACAGGCCATCAACGCGTCGAAACAGTCCACATCCTCGCGCAGCTGGCCGCGCAAGGTCGAAACCAGATGCATCACGTGCGAATATCTTTCCACGGTCATCAGTTTTTCGACCCGCACCGTGCCGTACTCGCAGACACGGCCCAGGTCGTTGCGCCCCAGATCCACGAGCATGATGTGCTCGGCGCGCTCTTTTTCGCTGGCGAGAAGGTCCTTTTCGAGGCGCAGGTCTTCGGCTTCATCTTTTCCGCGCGGCACCGTGCCCGCGATGGGGCGATAAGAAATCTCGCGGCCTTGGACCTTCACCAGCATTTCGGGCGAACTCCCCACGACCGCAACATCGCTCATTTGCAGATAAAAAAGATACGGCGAAGGATTCACGGCCCGCAGCTGGCGATAAATCTCGAACGGGGTGGCGGAAGTCTTCGCGGAAAAACGCTGGCTGACCACCACCTGAAAAATATCGCCGGCGCGAATATATTCCTTGGCTTTGCGCACGGCGGCAAAATATTCCGGTTTGCGAAAGTTGGAGGTGACCGGGGACTTGGCGCGCTTCTTGCGTTTCGCCGGTTTGTTCACGCGCTCCGCCAGGGCGGGTTCTTCGAGCAGTTTTTTCGTGCGCTGGATTTCCTTGATCGCGGCGTTGTACTTCGCGCGCAGGCTCCCTTGGCCCGCGGTGTAGACGTTACGCACCACCCACAAGCGATGCTGCACGTGATCGAATGCCAGGATGCCGTGATAGAACATGAGCTGCGCGTCGTACAAACCGATGTCGTCTTTCAAGCGCTTGGGCAGGCGCTCGATCAGGCGCACCATGTCATAGGAAAAATAGCCGATCGCGCCGGCGACCAGCGGCGGCAATCCCGGCAGGCGCACCGGACGAAAACGTTGCATGCGCGAGCGCAAGAAGGTCACCGGATCGCGTTCTTCCCAAATCAGGCGGTCGTGGCTCTCCAGCACGCACGCGCCGTTGGCATAACGAAAAACTTCCTCGGGATTTGCCCCGGCAAAAGTGTAGCGCGCGATTTTTTCGCCGCCTTCGACGCTCTCCAGCAAAAAGGAATAGCGCGCGCCCTGCGCGATACGCAAATAGGCGCTGACCGGCGTCAGCAAATCCGCGGAAAAAACATCGTAAACGGGAATCAAATTTCCCCGTTTCGCCAGCCGCTGAAACTCCGCGAAGGCCGGCTGAATCATGCGGCTTCTTCCTTCAGCGCCGCCAATACCGCGGCGCGCATCGCCGCTTCCGGCGCGCGTTTGCCGGTCCACAGTTCCCATTGGGCCACGCCTTGCGCGACAAACATTTCCACTCCCGAGATTCCCATCCTTCCCTGGCGCGCGGCAATATTCAAAAGTTCGGTCCTCAGCGGCCGGTAAATCAGATCCATGACGACCCGACAGTGTAACTCGCCCGGCGCAAGCGGAGAAACGCCGGCATGCGGATGCATGCCGATGGGCGTGGCATTCAGCACGGCATCAAATTTTTCCGTGAGCAGCGCGCGCCGCGGAATTGTTTCCCCGCCGCAAGCCCGTGCTAATTCGCGTGCGCGGGCGTCACGCCGCGCGCAAATCACCACTGCCGCTCCGGCGCGCGCCAGCGCAAAAGCCGCGGCTCGAGCCGAGCCCCCCGCGCCAAAAATCAGCACGCGGCTCTGTTTCAGCCGCATGCGCGTTTCGAGCGCGCGCAAGACGCCAAGATAATCGGTGTTGTATCCGTGGAGCGCGCCGTCGCTGCCGACCGTTACGGTATTCACCGCGCCAATGTCGGCGGCAAGCGCGTCGCAAGTCTTCAGGTGTTTCATGATGGCCTGCTTGTGCGGCAACGTGACGCTGAAGCCGCGCACCCCAATTTCCGGCACGAGGGCCAGAAACTCCGGCAGCTTTTCCACCAGAAACGGCAGAAATACCGCGTTCCATCCCAGCTTCGCGAAAGCGGTATTGTGCAAGAGCGGCGAAAGCGAATGCCCGATCGGCGCGCCGATCACGCCATACACTTTTGTCGCACGGTTGAGCTGATGGGCGCGATATAGCTCCTTCATCTCTCGCAACGACACTTGTCCGGGCGCCGTGGCATTCTCCAGCGGCGCATACGCCAGCGCGCTGCCTTCACGCAGCGCCAGGATGCGCAGCGGCAACCCGACATCGCCCATCGGCACACCAACGAACTTTCGCGACCTCTCCGCCAACCGCAGCAACCGCAAACCATCCCCAAGCTTTGTGGCATGGGCGGCGATCTTCACGGCATCGGCGTCTCCGTACGGCGGCGCAGCGAGCGAACGCGGCAACGCCGGCGTGCGCGCAAAATCATGCACGGACAGCAGCACCCGGCGCGGCACGCCAGCCTTGCGCGCGGCCTGCACCGAGCGTCCCGGCAATTTCCGCACACTCTCAAGTTCCAGGTCACACCAAGTGCAGCGCGCTTCGCGTGCGCGAGCCAGCCAGAAAAGTTCACCGCGCACATCCTCGGTGAAGCGCCCGCCGCCCTCGACGCGCCGGCAAGTGGCGATGAACCTCGCACCAGCAAATTTCTGGCGCGCGAGCCAGCGCAGGAATCGTTCCCGCTCGTTGTCGTTGCGCAACCAATCCAGGCGCAGTTCCACGGTGGGCGTTTGCGCCAGCGCCAACCGGACCTGCCGCCCCATCGCGCCGGCGTCCTCCGCGGCCACCACGGCGCAGAGCCGCCGCAAGCGCTTCTGCCGGTCCACCGTCTTTCGGCCAGGGTTCATCAGCTCCGTATGCCTCGTATCTAATTGAAAATAAGCTTTTTATTCCGCAGTATCAAATATGTAAAGCGTTGCGCGCCATTTCGTTGACGCCTTTCTTCGCCCCTGCTAATTTCGCTAAGCACCGTCTCCGCATGGCCCTTGTGGGTTAGTCTCGAAGGAGTTTTGTTTATGCGCGCTAACTTAACCGTTCTGGCCCTTTCACTGTTGCTTTTCGCGGGTGCTTCCGCGGCGCAAGATCTGCCGCAGCCCGGACCGCTCTCGGCGCAACCTGGCTATTCCGCCGTCAACTGTTCCGGCTTTGTCTCCGAACAAAAAGTTCCCGACGAAATCCGCCTGATTTCCGGCGAACAATCGGAATACAAAGTCGTGTTTTCGCGCGGGGATACAATATATATCAACCGCGGACAGGACCAGGGAGTGCGTGTCGGCGACCGCTTCATGGTCGTGCGCCACGAAAAAGACCCGCTGACCGACAACGTTAACTGGTTCAAGTGGCAGACCAAGCTGCTGAGGGCCATGGGCACCTCCTATATCGACGCCGGCCAAGTTCGCGTCGTCAACGTGCAACCCAAGGTTTCCATCGCCGAAGTGATTTTCTCCTGCGACTATATGCAGCGCGGGGACATTCTTCGCCCCTTCGTTGACCGTCCGTCTCCGCCATTCAAAGACGCCGTCGCGTTTGACCGTTTTGCGCCGGTCAGCGGCAAGCCCGTCGGCACCATCGTCGGTGGCTTTGACTATACCGAATCGTTTGGACAAAACACTACGGTGTACATCAACCTGGGCTCGGCACAGGGTCTGAAAGTCGGCGATTACGTGCGGGCCTTCCGTCATCAGGGCGAGAAGGGCGAAATAACGCCACAAACCGCCGGCTACCAATACATGCTCTATGGCTTCGGTAGCACTCCAGTAAAGTACTCGTGGAAGGATCTGCCCCGGGAGCTGCTCGGCGAAGGCATTGTATTGAACGTCAGCCGCAATTCCGCCACCGTGCTGCTCACTTTCAGCAAGGCGGAGATATTCGCTGGAGATTACGTAGAAATCGAATAATTTCGCAATTCCACAGATCTAGTCAAACCCGCCGGTTGATTTACCGGCGGGTTTTTTTGTCTTAGTCAAAAATATCTGGCTTACAACGGAATGGCATCCTGCGGCTTCTTCCGCGCTTCCAGCATCCGGAGCTTGCGGCGCTGTTTGATGCGGTCGTCCACCTTGGCCCAGAAGCGCAGGAAATATTGCGCCGCGGAAACCAGCGCACTGGCCACCACCAGCCACAGCAGGGCCTTGGAAATGGGTTGCAGGGAAGGATGGCGCGCCCCGGCGATCAGCACCGCCACGGCGCAAACCTGCAATACCATCTTGGTCTTGCCCAGTACCGACGCTTCGATGGTAAAACCCTCCGCGGAGGCGATATTCCGCAATCCCAGCACCGTGAATTCACGCCCGATAATAATCACCACCATCCAGCCGGGAACCAGGTGCATGTCCACCAGGGAAACGAACGCCGCGGAGATCAGCAATTTGTCGGCGATGGGATCCAGCAGAATTCCCAGCGTGGTGACTTCCGAGCGCCGCCGCGCCAGAAAACCGTCCAGCCAATCGGTCGCCGCCGCGGTGAGTAGAATGAGCACGCCCCAAAATTCGAAGTGCATGGTGAACCCCAGCATTTCGATATTCGGGCTGCGCGTCAGGAGCACGACGATCAACACCGGTACGAAGAATATCCGGAGCAGCGTCAGTGCGTTGGGAAGGTTCATGGGCGCCGGACGGCGGGCATAGACCGTCTGCAGGTGCAAAATTGCACCGCAAAATCACTATAGACGTAGCATTCGCACCCGTCAACGACTCCCCGGCCGGAAAGCTTGGTTGGGCGCGCCAGACGCGTAGGTACTCTCCTCTAAACAAAGGATTTCGCGGAAAAAATTGCACCTGGCTGCCGCCATCTTGGTCATCTGTGCAAATGTGGTTTTCGGTAGCAGGCAGACAGGACCACCACAAACCCCGGTAAAACCACCTTGTTAGGCGATAAGTTATGTGTTTGCAATAATTTGAGCGCGTTGAAGCCAAGGCCATTTTTTGCCCATCGCACACGCTGGCGAACCCCTGGTGGGCTCCATTCCCACTTTCCACAATGTTTTCCACAGAGTACTTTCCTGGCCCTGGTAGCCATTCCTGCGCGCCTAAACCCCTTCTTCTGAGCTTTTTGCGGCGAGTATCGAGAAGATAACTAACCAGCATCCGAACCGATATTGCGTAGTCGTGGCGAGTGATTGCTTGGGCGCACTGCCGCGAGCGACTCGCGGTCACGAATTGGTGAAGCTCACCATCGCAGCGAGCTGCTCGCGAGCTTTCCCGCTGCGCACGGCTTCTCGGGCAGCGGCTGCCGCGTCGAGAAAATTCTCGCTCACACCGCTCGCCACCAGCGCGGCGGCGGCGTTGATGATGACGACGTCGCGGGCCGGATGAGCCTCGTCGCCGATCCTTTCGTCGAGCACACCGGTGATGATGGCGGCGTTGTTTTGCGGCGTTCCGCCGGCGACGGCCGCGAGCGGCGCGCGCGAAACTCCAAATGTTTCTGGCGACACTTCATAGCGCGAAATTCCTCCATGGCGCACTTCCGCGACCAGCGTTTCGCCCGCGAGGGAAATCTCGTCCAGCCCCCCGGCGCCGTGCACCACAAAGGCGCGCGCCACTCCCAATTCTTTCAATGCTTCGGCCATCGGCGCGAGCGCTTCCGCCGCATACACGCCCAGCACTTGCGCGCGCGCGCCCGCTGGATTCGTCAATGGCCCCAGTAAATTGAAAACGGTGCGAACGCCGATCTCTTTGCGGGCTGCTGCGGCATGCCTGGCGGCCGCATGCGCCGCCGGGGCGAACAAAAAGCCCATGCCAATCTCACGAATGGCGCGGCCTGATTGCTCCAGGGGGATGTCGATGCGCACGCCGAGCGCTTCCAGTACATCCGCGGATCCACACCGCGAACTTGCCGAACGATTCCCATGCTTGGCCACGCGCGCGCCCGCGGCCGCGGCTACGATGGCGGCGGCCGTGGAAATATTGAACGTTCCCGCACCGTCGCCGCCGGTGCCGCAGGTGTCCACCAGGCGTTCCGGAAGCGCCTCGCCCGGGGCAAAGACTGGCGCGGCGTGCTGGCGTATCGCCAGGGCAAAGCCGGCCAACTCTTCTGCGCGAGCTTCTCGGCGATTGAGCGCCAGCAGCAGGCGCACGATCTCCGCGGTGCTGCACTGGCCGCGCAGGAGCTGGTTCATCAACGCGCCGGCCTCCGTGCGCGTCAAAACGTGTCCGGATACAATTTTTTCGATCGCGGGAAAACTCAGATAGGCTCCCCCCTCCTTAGGAATATGGTTAGCGAAGATGCTTAGCGAATATTGTTAGCGAATCTGGTTAGCGAATATTGTGAACGAATATCATTCTGTCCGAAGGTCCATCGCCATCAGAACTTCGTCGTAGTATCGGTCGTGGTGCTTCAGCGCCTTCCGTTCCACGCCATACTCCAAAAAGCCCAGGCTGGTGTACAGCCGTCGCGCTGGCTCGTTGTCGCTCACCACGGCAAGTTGAATGATTTCCACGCATCGCTTTGCGCACTCGATGATCGCTTCGGCCAGCCGCCGGCCAACACCGGACTTTCGAGCGGCAGGCCGAACGTACATGCCCCACAAGTAGCCCTTATGCGCCTCCTTTCGGTCCTTCTGAATCAATAATCCAGCCACCCCCACGAGCTGCGAATCATGGAAGGCGCCAAACACCTCGGAACTTTCGAGCCGCCCGGAGAAGAACGCCAAAGGCTCCGCATTTTCCGCCTCGAACGTACTGCCGAAAGCCTCCGGGTTGCGCTGCAGTGCCTCCAGGCGAAGTTCTCGATATCGCCCGGCGTCGCCCGGCATCAAGCGCCGTATCTGAATATTTGTGGACCCCACATCACCTTCGCAGCGAAACATAAGCAGGCGGTGCCTTATTCCAAGCAACCTTGCTCCGTCTCGCGGTTTCCGAGTAAACTGCTTTGTTCGGAGAGCAGCAAAATTCTAGCATTGATGGAAGTGCAATGAAGATTCACGAGTACCAGGCCAAAGCCATCCTCGCGCGATATGGCGTAGCGACTCCCCGCGGCGAAGTGGCTTTCACCAAGGAAGAAGCCCGGGAAGGTGCCCATCGCCTCAAATCGCCCGTTGTGGTCGTGAAAGCACAGATTCATGCCGGCGGCCGCGGTAAAGCGGGCGGTGTAAAGCTGGCGCATTCCCCGGACCAAGCCGCGGAAATTGCCAGCCAGATGCTGGGCATGAACTTGGTAACCATCCAGACCGGGCCGTCGGGCCGCATCGTCAAGCGCCTGCTGATCGAAGAGGGGCTCGACATCAAGCGCGAGTTGTACCTCAGCCTGCTGGTCGATCGCGCGTCTGGCAAAGTGATTTTGATGGGCAGCGCTGCGGGCGGCATGGAAATCGAAGAAGTCGCCAAGGAGCACCCGGAATCCATCTTGCAAGAGATCATCAGTCCGATCGTAGGGCTGCAGCCGTATCAGGCCCGCAAAATCGCCTTCGGCCTCGGCCTTCCGGGCGAAGTCGCGACGCACGCGGCGCCTTTTCTTCAGGCTCTATACCGGGCCTTCGTCGAAACGGATGCCTCCATGCTGGAAATCAATCCCGTAATCGTCACCGGCGACGGCCGGCTGGTTGCGCTGGACGCCAAAATGACCATCGACGACAACGGCTTGTTCCGCCACAAAGAGCTGCGCGAACTGCGCGATCTCGACGAAGAAGATCCCCTAGAAGTCGAAGCCAGCAAGTATGGCTTGAACTATATCAAGCTCGACGGTTCCGTCGCGTGCATGGTCAACGGCGCCGGCTTGGCCATGGCCACCATGGACATCATCAAGTATGCGGGTGGGTCTCCCGCCAATTTCCTCGATGTCGGCGGCGGCGCCTCCGCCGATCAGGTCAAGAATGCCTTCCGCATTCTGATGAGCGATCCCAGCGTCCGCGCGGTGTTTATCAATATTTTCGGCGGCATCCTTCGTTGCGATGTTTTAGCCACCGGCGTGGTGGCGGCCGCGAAGGACCTGCAATTGAAGGTTCCCGTGGTGGTACGCATGGAAGGCACCAACGTCGAAGTGGGCCAGAAGATTCTCCGTGACAGCCAGCTCAATTTCACCATCGCGGATGGCATGAAGGACGGCGCACAAAAAGTTGTAGCGCTTGCAGGTGCGTGATGCAAATAGAGGTAAAGGAGGTAGAGGAAGTAAAGGAGGTAAAGGAGCGGACGCGCCGGAGCGGTCCAGTGAAGCAGTATTCGGATTTGTTGATTTACAAGCAGGCTTATCGCTTGGCCCTGGACGTTTCGAAATGGACGAAACAGTTTCCTCGAGAAGAGCAATTTGAGTTGGGGCGTCAGCTGCGCAGGTCGGCTCGCTCGGTTCCCGCGAACATCGTCGAGGGTTGGGCGAAGCGAAACTCCGCGGCAGAATTCAAGCGGCATCTTGTGATTGCCGCCGGTGAAATCGCCGAGTGCAAATTTTAGATCGAATTGGCTAAAGACGAGGGTTTTGCGGCGAAAGTTCCTGCAGATCGACTGTTACAGGAATTTTCAAAACTTGGATTTATGATTCATAATCTTTGGAAGGAGTGGAGAAAACTGTAACGGAAAGGGAGTTCCTTTACCTCCTATACTTCCTTTACCTCATTTACCTCCCTTACCTAATGAGCGTTCTAGTCGACGAAAAAACGCGCCTCATCGTCCAGGGCTTCACCGGACGAGAAGGAACTTTTCACGCGCAGCAAATGATCGAGTACGGCACGCACGTGGTCGGCGGAGTTACGCCCGGCAAAGGCGGCACCAAGCATCTCGAACTGCCGGTGTTTAACACCGTACTCGACGCGGTGAAGGCCACCGGCGCGAACGCCACCGTAATCTTCGTGCCGCCGCCATACGCCTCCGATGCAATCCTAGAGGCCGCCGACGCGCAATTGCCGCTCATTGTTTGCATCACCGAAGGCATCCCGATTCTGGACATGGTTCGCGTGGCCGCCGCCGTCGACTTCAAGAAAACGCGCCTCATCGGCCCAAACTGCCCGGGTGTAATTTCTCCCGGTAAGTGCAAGATCGGCATTATGCCGGGACGCATCCACAAGCAGGGCCACGTTGGGGTGGTGAGCCGCAGCGGCACGCTAACTTACGAAGCGGTTCATCAACTGACGCAACTCGGCATCGGGCAATCCACCTGCATCGGCATCGGCGGCGACCCCATCATCGGCACTTCCTTTCTGGACGCGATAAAATTCTTTAACGACGACCCGGACACGCACGCTGTCATTCTGATCGGCGAAATCGGTGGCAACGCGGAAGAACGCGCCGCCGAATTTATCAAAGCCCACGTAAAAAAGCCGGTCGTTGGTTTCATCGCCGGACAAACCGCCCCTCCTGGCCGCCGCATGGGTCACGCCGGCGCCATCATCAGCGGCGGCCAAGGCACCGCAAAGGACAAATACGCCGCGATGTCCGCCGCTGGCATAAGGTGTGTCGAAACCCCGGCAGATCTCGGCTCTACCATGGCCGCTGCGCTAAAAGGCTGAAACGCCGGGGCTGCCGCTTCTGCTATCCCGAATGGGAAATCAGGCCGGCGCTTGCGGCGCGCCGGCCGTGCTTCACGGTTTTAGAAATCTCATAAGGAGTTTGCTCTTGGCCATCGAACGAACATTCGCGATTATCAAACCGGACGCTGTCGCCGCCCATCAGCAAGGCGAAATTCTGGCGCGCATTCACCGCGGAGGTTTCAAGGTCGTTGCGATTAAGTCCATGCGCCTGACGAAAGAAGAAGCCGGCGGCTTCTACCACGTTCACAAGGCCCGCCCGTTCTTCGGTGAACTAACCGATTTCATGTCCTCCGGCAAAATCATCGCCATGGTCCTCGAAGCCGATAACGCCATCGCCAAATGGCGCGACGCCATGGGCGCCACGGATCCCAAAAAAGCCGCGCCGGGCACCATCCGCTGCGACCTCGGCACCAGCATCGGCACCAACTGTACGCACGGCTCCGACGCCCCGGAAACCGCGGCCTTCGAAATTGCCTATTTCTTCTCCGGGCTGGAACTCATCTGACCGGTTTTTATCATTCGCTGTCCGAAGATTTTCAAAGCGAGAGATCTATGACCTGCACTGTTCGCGTAACCAGAATCTTGACCTTGTTGGCTCTGCTGTTGGCCACCGCCTGGCCACCCGCCGTCGCGCAGACTACGCCGTTCGGCCCGCACCTGTGGGACAAGCCTCTCGATCCCGCCATTCTCGAGCAGCGCGTCGACGACCGCCTGGCGCGCGCGCAAAAATCTCTCGATGCGCTCCTCGCCGTAAAAGGCCCGCGCACCGTCGAAAACACCCTGGCGCTTTACGATGACGCCATCGAGCAACTCGACACCGCTGGCAACCAGTCCGGCCTAATGCAGATCGTCAACCCTGACGCCGCCATCCGCGACCGCGCGCAAGCCATGGTCCAGAAAGTTAGCGCTGCGAGCACCGCGCTGTCGCTGAACACCGGCGTCTATCAAGCGCTTTCCAGCATGGACGTTTCCGCGGCCGACCCCGCCACGCAATATTACGTGAAGCGCACCTTGCTCGAATTCCGCCTCGCTGGAGTCGACAAAGACGAGGCCACGCGCACAAAGGTCCGAGCGCTCAGCGACGACATCGCTAAACTGGCTTCGCAATTTCAGCGCAACATTCAGGAATCCCAGCTCAAAGTTGCCGTCAAGGATCCCGCGGAGCTCGCCGGCCTGCCTTCAGATTTCATCGCGCTCCACAAGCCCGGCCCCGACGGCATCATCACCCTGACCAGCGACTCCCCGGACGTGGTTCCGGTTATGAAATTTGCCACCAGCCCCGGCTTGCGCCATCGCGTCTTCCTGGCTTACAACAATCGCGCCTATCCGCAAAATCTCCCGATCCTCGCCGATTTGTTGAAAAAGCGCGAAGATCTGGCGCGCCTTCTGGGCTACAAAGAATGGGCGGACATGAACGCCGCCGATAAAATGGCCGGCAACGCGCAAACCGTCAGCCGCTTCGTCGATCAGATCGATGCCGCCTCGCGTTCCGCCGCCGATCGCGAATACCAGATGCTCCTGGCCCTCGCCAAAAAGGATCAGCCCGGCCTCGCCAACATTTCCATGCAAGACCGCCTATATTATTTCGAACAGTTGCGCAAGACCGCCTTCGACTTCGATTCGCAATCGGCTCGCCCCTATTTCCCGTACGACCGCGTGCAGCAGGGCATCCTCGATGTCGCCAGTAAATTATTCAACGTCACTTTCCGCCCGGCCAAAGACGCCGTCGTTTGGGATCCTTCCGTCGCGGCCCTCGACGTTTTCGACGGCGACAAGCAGCTCGGCCGTATTTATCTCGACATGCATCCGCGGCCCGGCAAGGATCAATGGTTCAGCTCCGATCCCATTCTCGACGGCAAGCGCGGCCAGCAACTCCCCGAAGTCACGCTGATCTGCAATTTCGCGGGCGGCAAACCCGGCGATCCCGGCTTGATGGAATACGGCGATGTCACCACCTTCTTCCATGAGTTCGGCCACCTGATGCACTGGATTTTTCAGGGCCAGCAAAAATGGGCCGGATTCGGCGGCAATTTAGAAAGTGATTTCGTCGAAGCGCCCTCGCAGATGCTCGAAGAGTGGATGCACGATCCCAAAGTGCTCGCCACCTTCGCCCGCAATTATCAGACCAACGAACCCATCCCCGCCGAGCTTGTCGCTCGCGCCAATCGCGCGGACGCTTTCGGCCGCGGCCTGTGGGCCCGCATCCAGCTGGTCTACACCACCGTCTCTTTCGACCTCCACAACACTCCTCCGGATACCGCCCAAATCGAAAATATTTTCCCCGCCGAAATCAAACGCTTCATGCCGTTCACTCCAGTTCCCGGCGATCACCAATTCGCGTCCTTTACGCACCTCACCGGCTACTCCTCGGCCTACTACACGTATCTATGGGACAAAGTCATCGCCCAGGATTTCTACAGCAAATTCGATCACAACAATCTGCTGTCCCCGGAAATCGCTCTCCGTTACCGCCAGACCGTCCTGGAGAAAACCGGCGCCATGCCCGCCAACGATTTGGTTACAAATTTCCTGGGCCGCCCGGAATCCATCGACGCTTTCGTAGCCTGGATGAACCAGGAATTTAAGTAGTCTGTCTTATATTTTGCAGAGGGCGCAGCCCGCGCCCCATCTCGGCAAGACCGCGAACCAGCTCTTCCGGCTGGTTTTGCTGTGCAGCTACCGCCCCGTCACTGGCCCGATCGCGGTCCAGTCCGTCCCGTCAAACTTCACCAAAAACAGTTGCGAAATCGGCTGATAATCCGTGGCGCTGGTCTTGATCCGGATTCCCGGCCGCAGCATCCCCAGTTCCATATCCAGGCTAGCCGCCTGCTTCATCACGTTGGCCCGCGTCAGATCGTCGCCGCACCGCCGCAATACTTCCACCAGCACCTGCGCCCGCTCATATCCGGCCACGTTATTCTGGTCCCGCAAACTGGCCGTCGCATTGTATTTCTTCATCCACTCCACAAACTCTCGCACCGCCGGATCGTTCTGCGACTCCGGCCGCAGCCATCCTTTCGACCGCGCATTGCAAATAATCCCCGTCGCCTTCTGCAACCCCGCCGGATCCAAAAAAGACGCTACGGAAAGTGACGCATTCGGTATGAATTGCAGCGGATGCCAATCCACATCGTAAGCCGCGCGAATCGCCGCGGTGGTATACCGTCCCACCGACAAATTGAAAAATACCTCCGCCCCCGACTTCTTCAATTCCGTGATCTGTGCGCCGGCCGCCGCGGGCGAGTCTCCCGCGCCATAGGCAATTTCCTTGACGATCATCCCCGCGTTCTTTTCACCTAAACCCTCGCGCACCCCCGCTAAATACTCCTTGCCGGTATCGTCGTCCGCATACCATACCGCAATCTTCGCCCCGGGCTTGTTCTGCAACACATACTTCGCATAAGCCGCGCCCTCCATTTTGAACGTGGCAAAAAATCCCATGGTCCAGGGAAAATGCGCCGCGTCATCAAACGCTGCCGAGCTAGATTGCACAAAAAGTTGTGGCACCTTCTTTTCATTCAAATAAGCGCGCAGAGCCAGATTCGGTTCCGTCCCAAACGAGCTGAACATCAGCAGCACGCCATCTTTCTCCACCAATTTTCGCGTCAGTTCTTCCGATTTCTCCGCCGCTTCATTGGCCGAGGCCGCCGCAATGTCCTCGCTGAGAAATGTGATCTTCCTTCCGTTCACGCCCCCGCGTTCGTTGATCATCTGGAAATAGGCCGCCTCCGCTTTGCCCGCCGCGCCATACTCCTGCGCCCAGCCCGTGTACGGCGACACATTCCCGATCCGTATCTCCGTGTCCGTAGCACCGGTATCGTATTTCTTCTGCCCGAAACTCGGCGCGGCCAACAAGCCGCTGGCAAGGATCATCGCCATCAAAATCCGTGCGGGGAAATAGTTCACGATCCGTTTCCTCTCAATCGCGTGTTCTCCGGTTTGTCGTGCTCCGCGTGCTGCCCTATCTCGGCAAAATCAAAACACATCCGCGATCCTGCATCGAACTTAAATTACAATGGCTCTCATGTTCCCGCAACGCGAACTAGGCCGTGCCCTTCTGATCCTGGCCGCGGTCTTGGCCGCCGTCGGCGCCTCCCTCTATTTCTCCGGCCGCCTCCCCTTCCGCCTGGGCAGACTCCCCGGCGACATCGTCCACCGCGGTGAGCACACCACCTTCTATTTCCCCATCGTAACCTGCCTGGTTCTAAGCTTGGGCCTCTCCCTGCTATTCTGGCTCATCTCCCATTTCCGCCGCTAAACGCTCACCAAACTCTCCGCCGCGCCGCCGCGTCTAACCCGGGCTAGCATGTCTCTCCGTGAAGAAAGGTGGCTACTTTCCACCCTTCACCGCAAACTCCCCACGAATAAACGCCTTCACCCCCTCCGGCCCCGTCAATCCCAAACACACCAGCCGGCCCTCCTTCTCCAAATCAATGTGAAAATAAAAAAACGGACAGCACTTGCTCTCCGCCACCACCCACTCCGCCAATTCCGCCACCGCCACATTTTCAGGCCTAAACTGAAACTCATAACCCTTAGGCGTTTCCACCACGGCATCGCGCACCGCAATCAACTTTTCGGTCAATCGTGTGTGCCGCGCGCGTTCTTCCCCGCTCAGCGCCTTGGCGTTGCAATAGAATTGCCCCTGCGCGCTCACCGCCTGCTTTAGCGGTTCCGAAGGAGCGCTCGTTGCCTGCGCCCCAGCTCCTCCAGATGCCGCCGATTGCGCCGCACCGGACATCACTCCGTACCCGCACAGCACCACCAGCAGCGCCATCCCGTTTGCCCCGCAAGCGCCCAATAAATATCTCGCGTCGTGTCTCATAATTTTATCCACTAGCAGGAATTTACCTCCAACCTCCCCTTCATGCTAAAACTTAAAGTCAAGTTGAAGTAAAGCCAAGTCTCCGTACGGCATGGCACGTCCGCTTCTGACCGTCTTTCCTGGGAGCGCCATTCTCCCGAATGGCGCCTTACATGCTGACAATCGGAAGCCCAGCGTTCCGGCCACGATGGCCACCGCAATAAGAAAGGCCGCCACCACCATGAAAATCGGACCACTAGCCTCCCGCGCAGGCCTGAACGCCTCCGCCATCCGCTATTACGAAAAGTTAGGCCTTCTTCCCGCGCCCCAGCGCCAAGCCGGCCAGCGCCGCTATCCCGCCGAAGCCCTGAACCGCGTCCTGCTAATCCGCTTCGCCTCCGAAATGGGCTTCACCCTAAGCGAAATAAAACTCTTCCTAAGCGGTATCAAAGAAAATGCTTCTCCAGGCCCTCGCTGGAAAAAATTAGCCCACCGCAAACTAGCCGAGGTACAACAAACCATCCAGCGCTCCCGCCGCTTGAAGTCCCTGCTAGAACACCTCCTCCATTGCCGCTGCGCCTCCCTCCAAATCTGCGTCACGCGCCTAAGCCTCAGCCCCCGCCTCCGCTCGTTGCAAAAGCCCAAAATGAAGGCCTCACGAACATCTCGCAGCTCCCCCAACTCCTGAGACGAAATCTCCACCCTGATCTTGGTGGCACAGGCATTCCTGCCTGTGCGCCTTTCCACAGTCACGCGCTGCAAAAGGCTGGGCTCCCAGCTCTGCCGTTCACGGCAATCGATACAACGTCAACTTCAACGGCGACCCCACCACAAACATGGCGCCATCAGCTGAAAACCCCGTCCACGACTGCTCCTCGGCTGCCTCCTCCGCCACCGCCTCTGCAATCGCCTCTCCGTTCTCCACCGAATAAATCACAAATCGCTCTTTCTCCAGCACACCCCTGCTCGAAACCTTGGCAATCTGCAACGCCATTCGCTTCCCGTTTTGCGAAACCCCCGCGAACGAAAATCTGCCATTCACCGCCAGCGTTCTAACCACCTTCCCCTGCGTGTCGATAATCAGAGGGTCTTTACATCCAGGCTCCAGAATCAAATCATCGGATAGAAACTGCGGTCGTCCTCCACACCGTCCGTGATACAGCAGATGGCTGCCCGCCGCATCCACGTACGTAACGAACCCAATCTCCTTCGGATATTGTCCGGTCCACTGAATGTTGTCAGTGACGAATCCTTTGCTGCTCACAGAAGTGTCCACCGCCGGATCGCCTGTGAGCTGCCTAGCTCTTAACGTCCGCGCGTCCACTAGTTCAAATCCCGGACTCGTTTCGTTGCCCAATGTCGAACCGTCGGGCGATATATTTTGTATTCTGCCGTGCTTGTGGCCGTTAGCGCCGTAGTCGAAGCTGCCCTCATCTTTGAGATCAGGCGTCAATCGCAACACCTGGTGACCGGAGACGATGCCGTGTCCGTCATTCGTGGCGAAAATCGGCAACGTTACGCACTCCGGGAAGTCGCGTCTGTCCTTCACTTCTCCCGTTTGCCCGTCGAGCGATAGCAGCTGGCACACGTGAACCGGCGTCGGTCTACCCTCCACCGTCCGCATCCCTAGATTAGCCGCCACCACAATCCGGTCCCCTGCAAACACCACGCTCCGCGTCGCCGCAAACGTTGAGCCCGTCTGCGAATCCACATGCATACCGCTGAAGGTCGCCCCGCCGTTCCCAAAAGCCACGCTCTCCACCGCTTGCGGTTTGACCAGTGGCCCAACCGACCAAACCCGTTCGCCCTCCGGCACCTTCTGCGCCGCCCCCACCCCGGCGATCACCACCAGCAGCACTACGACCAGCCCGCAGCGCCACACAAAGTTTGCACTTCCATCCGCGACCCTCGTCATTTCGTACCTCCGATTCCGAGCACATCGTAGCGCAACCTCTCCCCCGGTCGCCATCCTCGCCGGCTGGGCTAAACCGCCGAAGCCCTGAATCGCGTCCTGCTAATCCGTTTCGCCTCCGAAATGGGCTTCACCCTAACCGAGATCAAACTCTTCCTAAGCGGTATAAAAGAAAACGCTTCTCCAGGCCCCCGCTGGAAAAAATTAGCCCACCGCAAACTAGCCGAGGTACAACAAACCATCCAGCGCTCCCGCCGCCTACAATCCCTCCTCGAACACCTCCTCCACTGCCGCTGCGCCTCCCTCCAAGTCTGCGTCTCGCGCCTAAGTCTCAGCCCCCGGTTGCACTCGTTGCAAAGGCACCGGTCGGCGGTTCAGCAAAATTCCCCCATTCAGCCAATTCCTGATGACAAACCCTTTTCCCAAGCCAACTCCCCGAAAATGCCCAAAAACTTCCTAGCCGACCGTGATCGCCGCGCACCCAAACACCGGCGCCTTTTTTAGCTCGAACAACGTTTGCCGCATGTACCCAATACGTGATTGCTTTACTTCTAGTCACTTGTTAGCTTTCTAGCCTTATGCGCGTCCTCTCCCTAACTATTCTTACGCTGGTCCTCGGCCTCCCCACCCCCGCGGAGGGCCCCTCCGATGCCGTTAGAGCCTTGTTCTCCAAAACTGAGGGGCATTCCAGCCTCACCGCGCCCGGTTCGCCTCCATTCCACCTGAAGCTAAAAGTCTCCGCCGCCGGAAAAGAACATCCCGAGTTCGACACCGTAATTGAGATTTGGTGGGCCGCTCCCGACAAGTGGCGCCGCGAAATAAAATCATCCACCTTCTCTCAGACAGCCATTCAAAACGGTCAGCACTACGCCGAATCTAATTCCACCGACTACTTCCCATGGTGGCTGTACAACGTCATTGGGGAAACTCTGGATCCCCTGCCGCTCGCCGAGCTCCAGTCTCTAAATCTGGATCTGCAAGCCGGTGATCGTTGTCTCAAGTGGGATAACACCTTCGCGCAAGGTACGGATCAGATCGGCATATCCAATGCCGTCTGCTTTAATTCCGACGGCACGCTGAAAAACGTCTTTTCCCGCACTGCGGATGCGCAATTTGGCGAATATCGTAACTTCGGGCCCAAGAAGGTTGCGCGTGCCCTCGAGTCCGGGACTCATACGGCGGACTACAAGAACGTAGACCTGCGGACCGCAATTACCTTCATCGAACCGTTGCAGGAGACTCCCGAACTTTTTGTCGTTAGCACGGACACCGGACTGAATGCGCGCCTGCGTTTCGTCAACGTTTCGGAATCGGCGCTCCGCGACTTCAAACTCACTACTCCTCCGCCGCAGTGGCCGGTCATTCATAACCTCCCCAACTCTGGAATTATGACCGTCAACCTCAAAATCGACCGCGCAGGCGTTGTCCGCGAAGTCGGTTCTCCGATCTCGCGCAATGTTGTCTTGGCCGACCCTGCCAGAGAGCAGCTCAAAAATTGGAAATTCAAGCCGTTCCTTGCGGATGGCGCCCCCGTGCAGGTCAATGTCGACGTCGCTTTTAAGTTCGACGCCAAAATGGAGCCGTACGGTGCGAACGGCGAGGACTTTCCGGTGGCAACTTTCTATCAGCGGATCGCTAAGTCTCGCGAACTGAGCGATCCGCGTTCCGAGGGGGGCAAGCACTTTCAACTGGATGCCGTCTTTCAATATGGCCAGGACCCTCCCGGAAAGTACTCGGAGATTTGGCACTCTCCCGTGCAATGGCGCAGGCAAGCCACGCTCGGCAACCTGTCCATAACCGAGAGCCAGGATGGCGATCGGCTGTATCGCAAATTCACAGGCTCCGATTTTTCTCCCAAGAAATTAGACGACGTTCTCGACCAGATGAGCGGTCTCTTCCCCAGGACGGATGGCTCATTTATCGAAGGCGATTGGGGCGTCTCGGCCGTGCAGTGGGGCGGTGCCGCCATGCTACGCGTGGCTCGCGGAAAAGTCGATGCCCAGAATAACCCCACCAGTGGACAGGCCTATTGGTTCGACGCATCCGGTCTGCTGCGTGGCGCGTATGTACAACCGGCCACCAGCACCTACAGCGATTTTTCAAAATGGAGTGGCAAGGAAATTCCGCGCAAAACAGAAGTCTCCGAGAATGGCACAGTCATTCTGCGCATTGCGATCGAACAAATTACTTCTCCTGTGGAGGACTTCGGGTTTGTGCTCGAGGTCGTTAAGCCCACCTCGGTGCACGACGCCGAAGATTACAACGGCCCATCTATCGTCCAGGCACTGCCCATCTTCCGCCCCAAGCCGGTCGATCCCCACTTTGGGCGTGGCACGGTTCTGGTGGACGTCATGATCGACAGGCACGGCCACGTTCGCGCCGCGCAAATCAAGCAGAGCGCCGGCAAGATCCTGGACGACGCGGCTCTTCAGGCCGCCATGCTATGGGAATTCACTCCCATGATGATCAAGGGCCGGACCGTACCCGGCTCCTCCACTCTCCGGTTCAAGTTCTCCGGCCCTTAAAGTCATCAGGCCCGCGACCGTACTTCGGACGTTTGCACTTTTGGCAGGTGCCAATTCGAATTGGCACCCAGCTATCTGGCTAAAGACATAGCATTTATAAGTAATTGATTGACAAACAGTACCGAAATGTTATAATATGTCATGGTTGGCCGTTTGAAAATCGGATCCGTCGCGAACCAAATCGTCGCTCCTCGCTCTCAGGGCACGGCGTCACGAGCGCGGCGCCGTGATCAATTAAGCCCTTTAGATTCCGCACTTCCCGGAGCGTTACTACTATCTAAACAATTTGCCCCTGTAACCCCTTTCCCTTCAACACTTGCGATCCTGCTGAATCTGTATCATTCGAAAGACTTTAAAGCCTCTTCGTTTGATACACTTGCCAGACAATCCCTCGTAACCCCTTTAGAATGTATACTTACAAAAATACCGGGGGGGAGGGGTACCCCACTAAGTCTTTACCTTCTTAATTCCTTATCTCCTGACCTTCTCATTTCGTCTTGTTCCCACGGGTCACGGATCACGGGTCACGTCCCATGAGCCAGCTCACCTTCAACCTGATGCCCCAGCGCCGCATCCTCACCGTCAGCGAACTGACCGGCAAAGTCCGCGACCTGCTGGCCAAAAACTTCACGGACATCTGGGTCGAAGGCGAAATTTCCAATTGCCACGAAGCGCAGTCTGGCCACGTCTACTGCACCCTGAAGGACGACCGCGCGCAAATAAAAATGGTCTGCTTCAAGACCCAGTTGCGCACCATGAAGTTCCGCCTTGAAGACGGCTTGCACGTCACCGTGCGCGGCTCGCTCAGCGTTTATGAATCGCGCGGCGAATATCAGATCTACGTAGAAAGCATCGAGCCCGTCGGACTCGGCGCGCTGCAACTGGCCTTCGAGCAACTGAAAAAGCGCCTCGAAGCCGAAGGCCTTTTCTCGGCGGAGAGAAAGAAGCCGCTGCCGATGCTGCCGAATCGCATCGGCCTGATCACTTCGCCCAGCGGAGCCGCCGTCCGCGACGTGATCCGCATTCTGCGCCGCCGCTTCCCAAATGTTTGCCTCACGCTTTATCCCGTGCGCGTGCAAGGCGATGGCGCCGCCAAGGAAATCGTCGAGGCTTTGCGCCACTTCAACCGCCGGGGCACCGTGGACGTAATTATCGTCGCGCGCGGCGGCGGTTCCATCGAAGATCTCTGGTCCTTCAATGAAGAGATCGTGGCGCGCGCCATCTTTGCATCGCTAATTCCCATCATCTCCGGCGTAGGCCACGAAACCGACTTCACCATCGCCGATTTCGTCGCCGATGTGCGCGCCTCCACGCCATCCGCCGCCGCCGAACTCGTCGTCCAGACCCGCCGCGAATTCGACAAACACATCGCCGACCTGCGCGAAACGCTAGCCAGCTTGATCCGTTATCGCCTGCTCGAGTCTTCCCGCCGCGTTCACGAACTCGCCGGCCGCCGCGGCTTTCGCCGCCCGCTCGATCTTCTTCGTCAGCGGCGCCAGCGCGCCGACGAGATGACCTCGCGCCTGGCGCAAGGCCTGCGCGCTCGCCTGGAACAATCCCGCAAACGCTTCACCGGCGCACACGTCGGCATCGTCTCGTTCGACTTCCGCGCCAAAGTAAATGCCATGTGCCGCCGCGTCGACGGCAACGTCGCGCGTATGGAATCCGCGCTGAGCCGCAAACTCGATCAATCGCGGAAAAAGCTCAGCGTCTGGCACCTCAGGATTATTTCCTTCGATTTCCGCGTGAAAATCTCCGCGCTGAAATTGCGCCTGGAAAAACGCGACGCCGAACTAGCCGTCCGCATGGATCGCCAACTCCGCGCCAAAACCGATCGCCTGACTCGCCTGCGCCTGCAACTCGAAGAACGCAGCCCGCTAAAACTCCTCGAACGCGGCTACGCTATCGCGACGGACGCCGCCGGCAACATCCTCAAATCCGTTGCAGGTGTGAGCCTGGGCGACGCCGTAAACATACAGCTCCGCCACGGCCAGCTCGCCACCGAAGTGAAAAGGAAATCCGATGGGTAGGAGCGCGAAACTACTCGTCGTCGGAAGACGACGCGACTTTAAGAACAGCGAGGAAGGCTTCTTGCGGGATGTCCACCTGGCCGACGCGCTTCATGCGCTTCTTGCCTTCTTTTTGTTTCTCGAGAAGTTTGCGTTTGCGCGAAATGTCGCCGCCATAGCATTTGGCCAGCACGTTTTTGCGAATCGCGGAAACAGTTTCGCGCGCGATCACGCGGCTGCCAATCGCGGCTTGAATGGGCACATCGAACATTTGGCGGGGAATCAATTTGCGCAAACGCGTGACCAGTTCGCGTCCGCGGTCGTAGGCAAAATCGCGATGAATGATCAGCGCCAGCGCGTCCACCGGCTCGCCGCCCACCAGCACGTCCAGCTTGATCAAATCGGATTCGTGGTAGCCGGCCAAATGGTAATCGAGCGAGGCGTAGCCGCGTGAAACGCTTTTCAAACGGTCGTAGAAATCGAGCACGATTTCATTCAGCGGCAGTTCGTAGGTCAGCATCACCCGCGTGGGAGACAGATACTCAAAGTTTTTTTGCACCCCGCGTTTTTCCTGGCACAACTGCAGGATGCCGCCGACGGAATCGTCATTGGTGATGATCATGGCCTTGATGATGGGCTCTTCGATTTTGGCAATGTCGCTGGGATTGGGAAATTTTCCCGGGCTGTCGATTTCCGTCACCTCGCCGGTGACCCGCGTGACGCGATACAGCACGCTGGGCGCGGTAATGATTAAATTGAGGCCGAATTCGCGCTCCAGCCGCTCCTGCACGATTTCCATGTGCAGCAGCCCGAGGAAGCCGCAGCGAAAACCGAAGCCGAGGGCCACGGAATTTTCCGGCTCGTAAAAAAATGCTGCGTCGTTCAGCTGCAGCTTTCCCAGAGCGTCGCGGAGCGGTTCGTACTCATTGGCCAGCACGGGAAAAAGCCCGGCGAATACCATGGGCTTGATGGCTTCAAATCCCGGCAGCGCAGGAGCGGGCCGTGCAGCCTCAATGACGGTGTCACCCATCCGGGCGTCGGCCACGGTCTTGATGTTCGCGACGATGAAGCCCACGTCGCCGGCTTCAAGTTCCTCAAGCGCCACGGGCTTCGGAGTGAGCGTGCCGAGCTGCTCGACTTCGTAGGTGTCGTCGCCGGCCACCAATTTAATTTTTACGTGATTGGTCAGCCGGCCTTCCATCACGCGAACGAGGACCACGGCGCCGCGATAGATGTCGAACCAGGAATCGAAAATCAGCGCCTGCAGCGGGTTTTCGGCGCTACCCGCTGGCGGAGGAATTCTCTTTACGATGGCTTCGAGAACCTCGTCGACGCCCAGGCCGCTTTTCGCGCTGATTAGCAGCGCGTCCTCGGCGGGAATGGCGAGGACGGTTTCAATTTGTTCCCGCACAAATTCCGTTTGAGCCGCGGGCAAATCAATTTTGTTGATCACCGGCAAGATGGTCAGGTTGTGCCCCGCGGCAAGAAAAGTATTGGCCACGGTTTGCGCTTCGACGCCCTGGCTGGCATCCACCACCAGCAGCGCGCCTTCGCACGCGGATAGCGCGCGAGAAACTTCGTAGGAGAAGTCGACGTGGCCGGGCGTATCGATCAGGTTCAGGCGGTAGGTATTTCCGTCTTTGGCCTGGTAGTGCAGGCGAATGCTTTTGGCTTTGATGGTGATGCCGCGCTCGCGCTCGAGATCCATGGAGTCGAGAATTTGCTCATGCCCGCTCATTTCGCGAGAGGTGAGCGCACCGGTCATTTCCAGCAGGCGGTCGGCGAGCGTGGATTTTCCGTGGTCGATGTGCGCAATGATGCAGAAATTGCGAATGAATTTTGGATCCATGTAGTTCGAGTATCGTTAGCTACGCGACCGCTTTTTTTGTTCAGCTATCGGCAGGAGCCGCATGCTTCGGGGAGCCAAGAAATCAGGCTGCGCAAAACCATGCCGTCTGACATTCCAGTGTGCCACAAATCACCTCTCCACGCAGCCGCCGCGTAGCACATTGGGCAGATGGTCTTCGTGCGCAAAGAGCGAGGCCCCTGCGACGCGAGCAAGGGATGAACAACCGATGCCTCTGCCGCGAATGCTTTGAGCAGGACTTGCGGAAGCTGGGATTGCACGGCGGGGCAGACACCGGCTGGCACGGCGTGGCGTGTTGAATACCGTGTGTGTGGCGTTTTTGCCCGCTTTCCGACAGGGGTATATAGTTAAAAAGGGCCGGGCTGCGCATGCTTGCACCGAGCCAGCGGCCGAATCCGCCCACGCAACACTTATTTTGCATGGAACGGGAGTCCGCGCGAGAGCGGATTTCATCAAAGGGCGAAGCCACGAATGGCCGCAGACGTCAACAAAAACCTGGATCGCGCGAAGCGGTTCCTGGAAAAAAATCGCGTGGGAGACGCGGTCGAAGCGTATCTCGCGGTGGTGGAGGATTCCCCGCAACACCAGGAAGCCACGCAAGCGCTGGGGGATTTGTACGCGCGCATGGACCAGCCCGACCGCGCGGCGGAATATTACGGAAAGCTCTTTGATTTGCTGGTCGAACCGAAAGACGAGAGCAAAGCGCTGGCGATCTACAACCGTTTCCTTCGCAACGGACCTTTACAGCAGCCCCCGGAACGCATCGCGCGGTACGCGTTTCTGCAACAGAAGCAGAATCGCGGCGACGAAGCCATCGAACAGTACACCAAGGCCGCGGAGCTCTTTACGACGGCGTCGCGCGAACAGGACGCGCTATTTTGCTGGGAACGCATCGCCCTGCTGGATCCGGAAAATTTGCCGCGGCAATTACGCCTGGCGGAAGCGGCGGAGCGCATCGGAAAAAACGCACTGGCGGCGCGGGCCTTCCTGCGCGCGGGGCAACTGGCGACGGCGAACAACGTCACGGGCGACGCTTTGAAATTGCTGGGCCGCGCACACCGCCTGGCGCCGCAGGAACGCAGCGTGAGCCTGCTGTATGCGGAGGCGAAGCTCAAGGCCGGCGCGGCCGCCGAAGCCACAGAACTGCTCGAGCCATTCGCGGCGACGGAAAACGACGTAGCCTTCCTCGATATCTATTCCGACGCGCTGATGCGCGCCGGGAAACTGGACCGGGCGCGAGAGGTGCTGGACAAGTTACTTCGGGAAAAGAACGAAGGAGTGACGCGACTTTTTGAACTGGCGGACTACTACGCCGGCGCGCAGCAAGACGGCAAAGCGGTGGAAGTCTTCCTGACGCTTAAGCGGCGGATGTTCGCGGACAAACGACACAACGAGTTTGCTTCGCTGATGGACGGCGTGGCGGCCAAGCACCCGCAATCACAGGTGATTCTGGAATTCTGGGCGGCGTTGTATAACGAATTGAACCGCGAAACCAAGTACTTCGAGATCTTGATCAAACTGTTCGACGCGTACCTGGCGTCCGGAAATATTCCCAAGGCCGCGGAATCCATGGAACGGCTGGTGGATATCGATGCGTACGACTACCGGAACCAAGAGCGACTGGAATCGCTGCGCGGCAAGGTGGATGAGGGATTCGTGCAGCGCGTGGCCGGGCGGCTGGCAAAAGCAGGGAGCGGCGCCGCGCCGTCCACGACGCAACCGCAGGCGGCGCCAAGCCAGGCCACCGAAGCGCCGATGGCGGTGACGGAAGAGGGCAGGAAACTGCAGGCGCTGGAAGATTTGATCGTGCAGACGGAGATTTTTCTGCAATATTCGCTGCAGAACAAGGCGCTGGATCGATTACAGAAAATCGCCGCGATGTTTCCCGGTGAAGAGGCGCGCAACGCGCGGCTGGCGAACCTGTATCAAGTAGCGAACTGGTCGCCGCCGGCGAGCGCGGCGAAAAAAGCCGAGACGCAACCCGCGCCCCAGGCTCCGCTGGCTCCGCAGCCCGTGGAAAACCCCGCGATGCAGAGCGCGGTGAGGACCGGGATGTATACCGCGGACACGCTGCGGGACCTCGCGAAGATTTCGGAGATCAACCAGAAGATTTTTCGCCAGCAGACGCCGCGCGCCATGCTGAATACCGCGGTCAACGAGGTGGGCACGTATCTTCGCGTGACGCGCACGCTGGCGGTGGTGGGCGCGCCCGGGCGGCCGCCGGAAATGGCCGCGGAATTCTGTTCGCACATCGTAAAACCGGCGCCGGGAGCGCAGGTGGTTTTATTGCTGGCGCACATGGAAACAGCGCGACCGGATGAACTTGGCGGATTGAAGATGGAAGCGACCGAAGGATCCATTTTGAGCGAACTGGGCCTGGAGACGGCGCTGGGCGTGACGATGACGGACAAGGAGACGCAAACGCCCGCGGGCATGATGATCGTCGGTCACGCCCAGGAACATAAGTGGCGCCCGAATGAAGTTTATTTTCTGCAAGCCATCGGCGACCAGATGATGATGAGCGTGAGTCACACACGGCTGCGCTCACTGGTGCGCCGGATGGGCGTTTCCGACGAGCGCACGGGATTGCTGAGCCGCAGCTCGTACCAGAGTTGTTTGCTGAATGAGGCGGATCGCGCGCGGACGCAGAATACGCCGCTTTCGCTGGCGATTTTGCAGATCGACCATGGAGCGGAACTGGTGCGCAATCAGGGCGAACCGCAGATGGAGAGGTTTCTCGAGCAACTGGCGCGGTCGCTGCAGCCGATCGTGCGGCAGAACGATGTGGCCATCAAATATACGTCGTGGTCGCTGGCATTTATATTGCCGGATACGGCGCTGCCGGGGGCGCAGAACCTGGCGGATAAATTGTTGCGCGCGGCGTCGGGCTTGCGGCCGCCATGGGATGCGACGCAGATTACGCTGAGCGCGGGGATCGTGGAGGCGGTGGCCAAACAGGATTACGACAGCGAGGATATCGTTACGGATTTGATCAATCGCGCGGAATTTTCGATGGAAGAGGCGCGGAGGAAGGGCGCGGGCGCGGTGGTGGTGCAGGAGACCCCGCGGGTATAGGCGCGTTTCTTTGACGGTCACAACATGGTCATGATACTATGACCATAGTTGGTATGAGGTGACTAGTGAAGAAGATGCAGGCTGGGGAATTCAAAGCGAAATGCCTGGCGCTCATGGATGACATACAGAGTTCAGGCGAGCCTATCGTGGTGACGAAGCGCGGTAAGCCGGTAGTCAAGGTGATTCCCTATACCGCGGATAGTTCTGACATTTTCGGGTTTATGGCCGGCCGGATGACCATTCTTGGCGATATCGAATCGCCGGCGGTTCCTTTGAAGGACTGGAAAATCTTCAAAAAGTGATCTTACTGGACACGCACACAGTGATCTGGATGGCCAGCGATCCGGGCAAGCTTTCTCCGGCGGCCAGCAGGACAATTCAGAGGGCGCACCGCGAAGGTGGCCTTGCGATCGCCGCAGTAAGCTTGTGGGAGTTGGCTTGGCTCATGAGCAATCGGCGGGTGGGTATTGCGGGGACGGTGGAAGCGTTCGTTGAGGAAATAGCAGGCCGGTTCGCGGTGCGACCGATTACGCCAAAAATCGCGGTTATTGCAACGCAACTGCCTAAAGACTACCCCAAGGATCCGTTCGATCAGTTGATTGGGGCCACCGCGATCTGCGAGGGATTGACTCTCGTTACCAAAGATAAAGAGATTCGGGCCTGCAAATTGATCAAAACCGTTTGGTGACGTGGGATTTGGGCCGGTAGTAAGTATTCGGAGTGCAAGTTTCTTCTCGACGCGCAGGCGATCATCCGCTGGGCGCGCGGGCAAGCTGGGGCGCAGCATGCTGCGCCCCTACAAAAGCGATTTGATTCACCGCGCGGAGTTTTCCGTGGAAGAAGCGCGGAGGAAGGCGCGGGGACATGGTGGTGGTGCAGGAGAACCCGAAGGTTTGAAGATTTGCGCTTGACGCGCAGGCGATCATCCGCTGGGCGCGCGGGTAAGCTGGGGCGCAGCATGCTGCGCCCCTACAAAAGCGATTTGATTCACCGCGCGGAGTTTTCGATGGAGAGGCACGGCGGGGATACGGTGGTGGTGCAGGAGAACCCGAAGGTTTGAAGATTTGCGCTCGACGCGCAGGCGATCATCCGCTGGGCGCGCGGGCAAGCTGGGGCGCAGCATGCTGCGCCCCTACAAAACCGATTTTAATTCATCGCGCGGAATTTTCGATGGAGAGGCACGGCAGGGATACGGTGGTGGTGCAGGAGAACCCGAAGGTTTGAAGATTTGCGCTCGACGCGCAGGCGATCATCCACTGGGCGTGCGGGGCAAGCTGGGGCGCAGCATGCTGCGCCCCTACAAATTCACATTGTTGATCATTCAAGGAGAAACATGGTTCCAACGGATGTGGTGATTGTGGCGGGGGCGCGGACGCCGATGGCGCGGTATACCGGGGCGTTTTCGGAGATCAGCGCGATTGAACTGGCGGCCATTGCGTCGAAAGAGGCGATTCGGAGGGCCGGTGTGGATGCCGGAGAGTTCGATCACGCGATTTTTGGGAATGTGATGCAGACGAGCGCGGACGCGCTGTATGGGGCGCGGCATGTCGGACTGAAGGCGGGGCTCAAGGTGGAAACGCCGGCGGTGACGGTGAACCGGTTGTGTGGGTCGGGGATTGAGGCGATATCGCAGGCGGCACAGCGGCTGTTGCTGGGCGAGGCCACGATGGTGCTGGCCGGCGGGATGGAGAATATGACGCAGGCGCCTTTTGTGATTCGCGGGGCGCGAAATGGTTTGAAATTGGGCGGTGGGACGCTGGAAGATTCGCTGATGGCCGGATTGACGGATACGTTTTGCGGATTGCCGATGGCGCTGACGGCAGAGAAATTGGCAAGTGAAAAGGGAATTACGCGGCGGGATGCGGATGAGTATGCGTTGCGGAGCCAGCAGCTGGCGGATGCGGCTTACAAGGCGTGCCGGATTCGCGAAGAGCTGGTGCCCGTGGAAGTGAAGCAAGGGAAGAAGACGGTGTTGGTGGCGGAGGATGATCACCGGCGGCCGGAGACCACGCTGGAGACATTGGAAAAATTACCGGCTTCGTTTAAGAAAGATGGAATGGTCACGGCAGGGAATGCCAGCGGGATCGTGGATGGAGCGGCGGCGGTGGTGGTGACGCGCGAGAGCATCGCCAAGGAACGCGGATTGAAACCGATTGGGCGGATTATTTCGTGGGCCACGGCGGGGGTGGATCCCAGCATTATGGGGATTGGGCCGGTGCCGGCATCGCGCAAGGCGCTGCAGTTGGCGGGGCTAAGTTTGGAGCAGATGGATCGCGTGGAAGTGAATGAGGCGTTTGCGGCGCAGTACTTGGCGGTGGAGAAGGAACTGGGCTTGGTGCGCGACAAGACGAATGTGAATGGCGGAGCGATCGCGTTGGGGCATCCGCTGGGAGCGAGCGGGACGCGGCTGGTGATTACGCTGCTGAATGAGCTGCGGCGAAACAATTTGCGATATGGGCTGGCGACGGCTTGCATTGGCGGAGGGCAGGGGATTGCGATGATTGTGGAAAGCTTGAATTAGGTACTGGGGAAGCAGAGAACGAAACGAAATGACGATAGAAAACCTGCTTGAGAATGGGCGCGGCGGCGCAAGATTCGCGGTTGGGATGGTACACTGGGCGCCGGGCTGCGCAGCATAATTTCGAGATAAATCAACGAGGAAACGAATGGCGATTCAGAAGGTGGGGGTGGTGGGGTGCGGGTTGATGGGGTCGGGGATCGCACAGGTGTGCGCGGCGGCGGGATTTACGACGGTGGTGCGGGAAGTGGCGCCGGAGTATTTGGATAAGGGGATCAAGAGTATTGAGAAGAATTTGGCGCGGTTGGTGGAGAAGGGGACGATCACCGCGGCGCAGCAGAGCGAAATTCGCGGGCGGCTCACGGGCACCACGGTCATCGACGATTTGGCGGATTGCGATTTGGTGATTGAGGCGATTATCGAACAGTTGCCGGCCAAGCGGGAATTGTTTGGGACATTGGATAAGATTTGCCCGGCGGGGACGATTTTTGCGAGCAACACTTCCTCGTTGACGATTGTGGAGATGGCTACGGCCACGAAGCGGCCGGAACGTTTTGTGGGAATGCATTTTTTTAATCCCGTACCGGTGATGAAGCTGGTGGAAGTGGTGAAGACGATTTCGACCGATGCGGCGGTGTATGACGAGATGGTGGCGTTCGCCACGAAGCTGGGCAAGACACCGGTGCGGGCGCAGGATTCGACAGGATTTATTGTGAACCGCTTGCTGGTGCCGTATCTGCTGGATGCGGTGCGGGCGCTGGAAGAGGGCGTGGGATCGATCGAGGACATTGACAACTCCATGAAGCTGGGCTGCGGGCACCCCATGGGGCCGCTGACGTTGCTGGATTTTGTGGGACTGGATACTACGTATTACATCGCGAATATCATGTTTGAGGAATTCCATGAGCGGCGATTTGGGTCGCCGGCGTTGTTGCGGCGGATGGTCTTGGCGGGGTGGAATGGGCGGAAAGCCGGCCGGGGATTTTACGATTACAGCGATCCGAAAAATCCCAAGGCGATGAAGTTTTAGCGGCGTGCAACGCCGAGACAGATTTGGAGCCTACGAAAGTACGGAGAAAAGCACGCGTCCCCACGGCGGGACTCGCCACAGCACATGAGCTACGAAAATATACTGTACGAGAAGAATGACGGAATTGCGCGCATCACCTTCAACCGGCCGAAGGTGCTGAATGCGTTGAACCGGCAAACGATCGAGGAGTTGCAGGCGGCGCTGCTCGATGCGCGCTCGGATGACGCGGTGTGGGCGCTGATCCTCACCGGAGCGGGCGAGAAGGCATTTGTGGCCGGGGCGGATATTTCGGAGCTGGCGCAACAGACGCCGGTGCAGGGGAAAGAGTTCTCGCTGTTTGGTCAGAGCGTCTTTCATTTGCTGGAGACGATGGGCAAGCCTTCGATCTGCGCAATCAATGGATTCGCGCTTGGCGGCGGGTGCGAATTGGCGCTGGCTTGTTCGATCCGCATCGCCAGCAAGACGGCGCGGCTCGGGCAACCGGAGGTGAAGCTGGGGATTTTGCCGGGGTATGGCGGATCGCAGCGGCTTGCAAGATTGTGCGGCAAAGGCGTCGCGCACGAATTGTGCTTAACGGGAGAAATGATTTCCGCGGAAGAAGCGCAGCGCATTGGATTGGTGAACCGGATTTATGAGCCGGCGGAATTGCTGCCCGCGGCGGAGGCGATGGCGAAAAAAATTATCGCGAATGCGCCGCTGGCGGTGAAGTTCACGATGGAAGCGATCGAGCGTGGGTTTGAGATGCCGCAGGAGGAAGGGTTGTTCCTGGAGGCGACGCTTTTCGGAGTGGCGTGCGCCACGGAAGACATGCGCGAGGGAACAAAGGCGTTTTTGGAGAAGCGGACGCCGCAGTTCCGGGGGAAGTAGCGGAAGCCTGTGCCGGAAGCAGGCGAGGGCGGCTGGTTAAATTTATGACCGAGAAATTGACGCCTGGGAAAATTGACGGCGGACTTAGCGCGGCAGGCTTGCGCTTTGGGATACTTGTGAGCCGGTTTAATAGTTTTATTACCGAGCGGCTCTTGGCGGCGGCGGTGGATGCTTTGGAGCGCGCGGGGGCGGCGAGCGCGGATGTGGACGTGATGCATGTGCCGGGGGCGTTTGAGTTGCCGCTGGCGGCCAAGAAATTGGCGTTGAGCGGGCAATATGATGCGCTGGTGGCGATCGGCTGCGTTTTGCGCGGCGCGACCTCACACTATGATTATGTTTGTTCGGAGACTTCGCGGGGCTTGCAACTGGCGCAGATGGATACCGGGGTGCCGGTGATTTTTTGCGTTTTGACCTGCGATACGCTGGAGCAGGCCATCGATCGCGCGGGATTGAAGGGCGGCAACAAGGGATTTGAGGCGGGGCTGGCGGCGATTGAAATGGCGCGGCTATCGCAGAAAGTACGCGCGACGGGAACGGCGGCGACAACGCCGGGCGCCGCGCGGCGGAAGAAATAATGTCGCTGCGCTCGAAGTCGCGCGAATTTGCCATGCAGATGTTGTTCCAGTGGGACATGAGCCGGCAGGAACCGGTGAAGCTGGAGGCGAAATTCTGGAAAAGCGCGAAAGCGGCGGACAGTACACGGGTGTTCGCGAATCGATTGCTGGAAGGCGCCGCTTCCCAGTCGGCGGCGCTGGACGAATTGATTACGCGAAATGCGGACCATTGGAAATTTGAAAGATTGAGCGCGATCGATCGCGCGATTTTGCGATTGGGCATTTATGAGCTGCGGTTCACGGATACGCCCCACAAAGTGGTCATGAATGAGTGCGTGGAATTGGCGAAGAAATTTTCGTCAGAGGATGCGGGATCATTTGTGAATGGAATTTTGGACGCCGTGTATAAGAAAGCAAGGACGAAAAGCGAGAGCGCGGCGTCGGCGATGCCGCGGGATCAAGCGGCGGCGAAGGCAGACGAGTAACGTCCGCATCTCGCAAGGCCGATGCTAAAGTTCTGAGGCCAGGAAAGCGTGCCGCCGCGAATGTTCCGGGCCGCATTTTCGTTTTGCGGGAGAGACTCTCAGACGCGGATGGTGCCTTCGAAAACTCTCACGCCGGCGCCGCTTACGCGTGGCACCAGTTTTTTGTTGGATTGCGAGACTTCCACTTCGATGTGGCTGGGGCGGCCCATTTCCTGGCCTTGCAGGATGTGCAGCGTGTGGGCCGGCGCGAGCTTCCCATGTTTTACCAGATACGCGCCCAGGGAGCCGGCGGAGGAGCCGGTGGCGGGATCTTCGTAAAGTCCCCAGGGGAGCATGCCGCGACACTGCGCGTGGGAATTTTCGCCGAGCGCGAAACAGTACGCCATGGTGCCGTTTTTTCCCAGGACTTCACGCAGCGCATTCATGTTCATGGCGATTTTGCCGAGCGCCGCGCGATTTTTCAGCGGCACCATCAGGTTGAAGATGCCGGTGGAAACGTACTCCGGCGGCAATTGCGGATGAAAATCCCTGGCCGCGAGGCCGAGGGCGGCGGCCAAGGCTTTTCGGTTTATCTTTGCGGGGCGAAATTTGGCCTCCAGCTGGGTCATGGTGACGCGCTGCGGGCGGCCGTCCTTGAAGCGAATTTCCACGGGCAGAATTCCCGCGCCGGTTTGTTGCAGGATGTGCACGCCGCCTTCTTGCGCAGGGACCACGCCGAGTTCGGCCAGCAGGAACCAGGTGCCGATCACGGGATGTCCGGCCAATTTTAATTCTTGCTGGGTGGTGAAGATGCGCAGACGGGCCAGGGCGCGGTCGTCCGTGGGTTTTTGCACGAACACGGTTTCGGAAAGATTCATCTCGCGGGCGATGGCCTGCATTTCGTCATTGGAGAGATCGTCGCCGTCGGTGAGCACGGCGAGGGGGTTGCCTTCGAAACGCGTGGTGGTGAAAACGTCGAGTGTGTAGAACCGATGATTCATGGCGGAGTGTGGGTTGTCGCGGGTGATGCGCGGTCAGATGCTTTCGAGCTGGGCGACGGTCCTTTCGTTGGTGATGTTGCCGGTATTGAGCGTAGACTTCGGTTCGATCAGGACGAGGTGAACTTCCTGGTCAGCCACGGGGCAGTGTTCGACGCCGCGCGGCACGATGATAAATTCACCGGCGTTGACGAGCTCGGTGCGATCGCGGAACTTCATGCGCAGCGTGCCTTGTACCACCAGGAAGAGTTCGTCTTCGTTATCGTGATGGTGCCAGACAAACTCGCCCTTTAATTTTACGACTTTGACGTAGGCATCGTTGAGGTCGCCGACGATGTAAGGCTTGTAAAATTCCGAGAAAAGCGTGAATTTTTCGTGCAGGTTGACGGTGTTCATGTGGCAGCCTCCATGCCGTGAACCAGATTGGTAACGGCGGTAAGAACCTGCTGCGTGGTTTCGCGCCGAGAAGTCTCGGAGTAAACGCGAAGGAGGTTTTCCGTACCGGAGGCGCGCACCATGACCCAGCCGATGCCGGCAAGATAAACTTTGACACCGTCCATGTTTTCGCGGCGGGTGACGGGCCAGCCGGCGAGATTCGTGGTTTGACCGCTGGAAAAATGCGCGACGGCTTTTTCTTTTTGCGCCGGGCGCACGTCCAGGTCGACGCGGCCATAGTGATATTCGCCAAATTCGGCGTGCAGTTCAGCGAGCAACTGGCCAAGGGTTTTGCCGTGCCAGGCCATCAATTCGGCGAGGAAAAGCGCGGAAACGGTGGCGTCGCGCTCGGGGAGGTGCAAGCTGGTGCCAATGCCGCCACTTTCTTCTCCGCCAATCAGAATATTTTGTTCCAGCATCATCTCGCAGATGTACTTGAAGCCAATGGGAACTTCGTGAAGCTTGCGGCCGAACTTCGCGCCGAGCTTGTCGATCAATTTCGTAACGGAAAAGGTTTTGGCAATGTCGCCGGGAAGATTACGCGTGCCGGCGAGGTGCCAGACGAGCATGGCGAAGATTTGGTGCGGATTGATGAAAGAGCCATCGCGGTCGATGGCACCGATGCGGTCGCCATCGCCGTCGGCGCAAAAGCCGGCGTCGTACTTGCCGGCGAGTACGGCAACGCGCAGCGCATCGATGTGCGGCTCGATGGGTTCGGGGTGGACACCACCGAAGCGCGGGTCTCGCGTGCCGCGGATCTCTTCGCAGGAAACGCCGTTGCGTGTGAAGAGTTCGCGGAGCAGGCCGGCCGCGGAACCGTGCATGACATCGGAAACGAAACGGAATTTGCTTTCGCGCAGGCGTTTCCAATCCACCAGTTTTTCGAGGGTGTCGAGATACGGCGCACGGGTTTCCAACGAATGAATCAAGCTTTTTTGCGGCGGAAGCGCGCTAACCGGATTTTCCCGCACCCACTGAAGCTCTTTTTCGATTTGCGCGACGATCGAGGGCAGCGCGCTGCTGCCATAGCTGGCCTTGTACTTGATTCCATTCCAGGCATACGGATTGTGGCTGGCGGTGATCATCAGGCCACCGGCCGCTTCCCGCTGCCGCACCAGCAAGGAAATTGCAGGAGTAGGGCAGGGTTGCGCCGCCAGGAAAACGGGAGTGCCGGTGGAGCTGATTACACCGGCGAGGTCGGTGGCGATACGGTCCGAGGCGAAGCGGTGATCGTAGCCAATCAGCAATCCCTTGCGAGCGTCCTCATTGCGCACGGCGTAGCGCGCGATGGCCTGCGCAACGATCCGGGCATTCGCGAAGGTAAAATCCTCAGCGATTACGCCGCGCCAGCCGTCGGTGCCGAATTTGATGGAGGCCATGACGCTCAATTATACGCGAAGGGACTTGCGCGCCAACAGCCGCATTGGCCTACACTCAAGGCGTTGACCGTCAAGCTTGAGTCGCAGGAAAAAGGCGCACAGGCAAGAGTGCCTGTGCCACTGAGGCGCACAGGCAGGAATGCCTGTGCTACTGAGAGTCAGGAGTTCGAGGATGTCGTAGGCAAGCTTGAGTCGCAGGAAAAAGGTGCACAGACAGGAATGCCTGTGCTACTGAGAGTCAGGAGTCGAGGATGTCTACCGATTGCGGCGCTAACGTCGACTACCCATGGCGACGCTAACGTCGACTACCCATGGCGACGCTAACGTCGACGGTGCTGCTTCGTCTATCGATGTGTCGCTCGTTTGGCCTGCCGGCTCTTTGGAGACCAAATGTACCTACGAAACCTAGCGCTCACCCTGGTAATCGCTGCCTATTTCATGGTCGCGACGTCTCACGCCCAGTCGGATGGACATCGGGATACATTTCCCCAGAACGTCCAGGTCCAGCAAGGGAACACCGGCAATGCCGCCCTCGCCCCGGGACACGCTTATCGCGACCCTCTCGCTTCCGGCGGTAAGGGTCCGGAAATGGTGGTTCTCCCGGGCGGCAAGTTCGCTATGGGCAGCCCGAAAGACGAAGCAGGTCGCGAAGAGATTGAGGGGCCCGTTCACGAGGTCAGCGTGCGCAGCTTCGCGTTAGGGAAGTATCCGGTTACGCGAGGCGAGTTCGCCAGATTCGCATCCGCAACTGGCTACAGAACCGACTCCGAGAAAGACACCCCCATCCCCTTTCAGCCGGCCGAACTTGGAACTCCGGTCGCTTGCTTTGCCTATAAGGGCGGTAGCGAGAGCGGCTGGAAAGCCGGGACCAGTTGGCGCGATCCGGGCTACAAGCAGGGGGACGATGAGCCGGTGGTGTGCCTGAGCTGGAACGACGCCCGGGCTTATGCGGATTGGCTTGCGCACGAGACAGGAAAACCCTATCGTCTGCCAACGGCTGCGGAAATGGAATATGCGATCCGGGCCGGCTCGTCTACGCCGTATCCCTGGGGTTCGGCTGCCGAAGACGTTTGTCAGTACGGAAACGTTCGCGATGTCACCGCCAACGCGCGGTTTCCACAATGGAAAAAAGGCGTCACCTGCGACGATGGAGCTCTGTTTACCTCAGCCGTGGGCCGCTATCGCGGCAACGCTTTTGGTTTGTTCGATACCGTCGGCAACGTGGAGGTGTGGACTCAGGACTGCGGCGTGGCGAACTATGATTCCGCTCCGTCGGACGGCAGCGCCCAGCAGTCTCCAGGCTGCGAGCGGCACGTCCTCCGCGGCTCCTCGTGGAACTTCGCACCCGCCGACTTTCGCTCTGCCCATCGCGAGAATCCTCCAACAGCGGGCCGCGGCTTCGATACAAGCTTGCGAGTGGCCGCGGATGTCCCGAGCAGCGAGAATGCAGGCCGTTCCGCTGGCTTTGCGCGCTAAGTTTGGGCGAATGTGTTAAGCAATCTCGCGAGAAATGCGCTTAAGCGTACCCAAAAAAATCGGGCGTTAGGGGCCAGGCCGCCCGCCGATCTTCAGCCGACGATGGCGTGGGTGATGGTTTGCCACCAGGCGGGATTGACGCGCCAGGCGTAGACGGCGAGGGCCTGGAACACGATCATCGGGGGCAGGGCGTAGAGATAGACCTTATTGACGCGCTTATCGACGATGAGATCGCGGAGGATGCCAAGGGCGATTAGACAGTCCACGGCGGGGAAGAAGAGGTTGCGATTGAACATGAAATCGAATCGGCCGATGGCGGCGTCCATCAGTTGGCACGTGCCGATGAAGATGAGCCGGCGATGGTATTCGGGCCTCTTTTTCCAGTAAATGGCCAGGGCGATGCAGGTGCCGAAGATAACCATGTCGACGAAGGGAATCGACAAGAAGGCATTGGAATCAAACGTTTGGTGTAGCACCCGAGCGTCGAACCGAGCCATTACGATGGCGATGGTAATTCCCAGAGCCACCATCACGGCGGCCAAAGTCGCGCCAAACCAGCCGAGCAAGCGATGCACGCTGACCTGCCGAGCGCGGACCAGAGAAGACTGAACGATAAAGAAGACCACCCACATGGAGAAGGCGGCGCCATGGACCCACAAGAGCAGCGGCCTGGGCGGGTTCCCATGGAAGAGGTTGGTGTTGACGGTGCGACTGAAGCCGATGATTACGAGCGCGGCCAGCAGCAGCGACATGCAGAGATAGAAATAACGGCACAGGAATTTCTGGAAGGAGTTTGTAGTGATGACGTCGTTCTCTAAACGAGTCGTAAGCCCGGCAGTTCCAATGACCACGTGGGTTGCCCCCTTAGAAGGCTGCAAATCTTGAACCCTACGACCGCTCTGCGAAAAAGGGTTTCGTTGAGGAAAAGCGGATTGGCGCGAATATAACGGGGGCGTGGGGAAGTGTCAAGGAATTCGGCGCGAAGTGGGGCTGGATTTGTCGACGTTGTGGAGCTGGGCTTAGTCGTTGCGAAAAGCTCACAGGCTGACGCATGGAAAGCGAGCGGATTATAGGCCGCTACAACAGCTCTTTGCGTTTATTTTGTTCGAGCCATTTGACGACCTGGGCGACGTCTTGAGCGCGATCGCGCGGACAAACGAGCAGAGCGTCGTGAGTTTCCACCACCACCAAATCGCGCACGCCGATGGCGGCTATGAACTTCGTGGGGCTCCAGAGGAAATTGCCTTGCGCGTCGATGGTATGGCCTGCGTCTCCGTCAGCGCCGGCGATGACATTTTCTCCGGCGGAATTCTTGAGTAATTCGTAGACCGCGGCCCAGGAGCCGATGTCGCTCCAGCCGATCTGCGCGGGAATTACAAAAACGGACGGCGTTGCAGCGTGGTGGGTGGCGGGCTCGAGGATGGCGTAGTCCACGGAGATATTTTCGAGTTGCAGATAGATTTTTTTCAGTCGCGCCGGGTAACTGCTCTTGCCGATATGCGCGGATAGACTTTCCAGCGCAGCCGCGGTTTTTGGGACGAACTTTTGCAAATTGTCGAGAAACGTCGAGACGCGCCAGAAGAACATGCCGGCGTTCCATTCGTATTTGCCCGAGTCGAGATATTCCTGTGCCAGCGGTTGACGCGGTTTTTCGGCGAAGCGCCGCACGGCGAAAACGGGAAGGCCTTGCGAATGCAGCGCGTCGCCCATGCGTTCGATGTAGCCGAAGCCGGTGTCGGGCCTGGTGGGCGGTATGCCCAGGACGACCAGGCGTCCAGCCTCGCGGGCGAGTTCGAGCGCGGCAGCGACGATTTTGCGATACTGCGCGGCCCGATCAATATAGTGGTCCGCGGGCAAGACGGCCAGCAACGCATCGCGGCCTTTCTCAGCGTGGCGGACGTGAATGGCGGCCAAAGCGATGGCCGCCGCGGTGTTGCGGCCGATGGGTTCGCTGAGCACGCGTCTCTTGGCGGCGGCAGGGAGTTGTTTTTTCACGGCCGCGGCTTGCTCGTTGTTGGTGACCGTCCAGATGCGCTCGAGGGGAATTAGCGGGCGCAGGCGCGCGACGGTTTGTTCGAGCATGGTGGTTTCACCGATGATGTTGAGCAACTGCTTGGGGGTGCGCGTGCGGCTGCGTGGCCAGAAACGCGTGCCGCGGCCCCCAGCGAGGATGATGGCGTGAGTGGAGAGTTTTTCTCTGGGCATGGTTGCCGCCGCTTATGCGAACAAAACTTTGTCGATTTCTTGCAAGGCCATTCCGTTACGATGCATTTCGGCGCGCAGTTCGCTCAGGTCAGGAACGGTGGATCGAACGATGCCCGTGGCGGTTTGCGGGTGAAGCGAAAATTCACCTTGCGAAGCGGGGATGAACCAGCAATCGCCCGCGCGATACACGGATTTCCGATCTCCCCAGCCGATTGCGCCGCTTCCGGAGAGCACGATCAGTATCTCGAAACGCGAGGGGTCGGATCGCAAATCAAGGCGCGCGGTGAAATCGTGGCGCTCCGCGGAGAAGAACGGGCACGCGGCCAAAAGGCGGCGGGCTGGCTTGCCAGAAATGGGTGCAGCTCCACCTTCGCGGTGCGCTCCCGCGACTTGCGAGCCCGCATGGGTCACGCGGCCTCCTCCAGCAGTCTTGGCGAAATCAGTTACTTCCAACGCTTTTTCGATGTGCAATTCGCGCGGGTTGCCGTGAGCGTCGACACGGCCGTAGTCGTAGACGCGGTAGGTCAAGTCCGAATACTCCTGAATCTCGCAGAGCACCATGTGCGGGCCGATGGCATGAGGCGTACCCGCCGGAATGAAAAACGTGTCGCCGACGCGCACCGCATGAGGCTCGAATAATTCTTCCACCGCGTGAGCCGCCAAAGCTGCCAGGAATTGCTCGCGCGTCACGTCCGGTTTCAGGCCGATCAGAACTTGGGCGTCCGGCTGGGCGGACACGGCGTGCCACATTTCGGTTTTACCGCGGCCGCCGGCGGATTGTTCGTTGGCGGAGGCGTAAGCATCATCGGGATGAACCTGGATAGAAAGTTTGTCCGCGGGGAAAATGAATTTCGCCAGGATCGGGAATTCGGGCACGTTGGCGAGCGCCGCGCCCCTCCACTCCACTGGCATTTCGCGCCAAGCGGCCCCTAGAAATTTCCCTACATACGGCCCAGTGGCGATGCGGCAATCGACGGCGGTGAGCCAGGCTTCCCCGACAGGCTCGGGAAGATTAATTTGGTCGGGATAGAGCGGCGCGAGCGACCGCGCGCCCCAGATGCGCGCACGGAAAATTGGTTCGATCTTCGTGGGCGCGGTCGGGACGGGCTCCAGCGGGACTGGCGTCAGCGTCATGCGTCACGCCGCAGCTTCGACGCGGGTGAAGAATTTTTCCAGGCGCCGCAGCCCTTCGTCGATGCGCTCGATGGAGGTGGCGTAGGAAAGCCGGAGATAACCGGGAGCGCCAAATGCCTCGCCGGGTACCACCGCGACTTGCACCTGATCCAGCAACTGCCGGGCAAGTTCCGTGCAGCTCTTGGCCAGCCCGCGTCCGTTTGCACCGTTCGCCAAAAAGGAGGAAATATTTGGAAAGGCATAGAACGCGCCGCCAGGCCACTCGCACGTAACGCCGGGAATATTTCTGAGACCTTCCACAATGCGTTTGCGGCGCTTTTCATACTCCGCCAGCATGGGCGGCACAGCATCCATCGGGCCGGTCATGGCGGCCAGCGCCGCGTATTGCGCGATGGATGTTGGGTTGGAGGTCGACTGGCTTTGCAGTTTGTTGCTGGCGGCCACGAGCGCTTCCGGAGCGAGCGTGTAACCGATGCGCCAGCCGGTCATGGCGAAAGTCTTGCTGACGGAACCGATGATGATCACATGAGCTTTGGAATCCGCCGCGCTGGCGATGGAAAACGGCTTGTTGGGGGCATAGACAAAATGCGAATAGCATTCGTCGCCCATGAGCCAGACATTATGCTTTTTACATACGGCCAGAATGCGCTCGAATTCTTCGGCAGGAACCACGCCGCCCGCGGGGTTGCTGGGAGAATTTAGAATGAGCAGACGAGTTTTCGGTGTGATGGCTTTTTCGATCGCGGAGGCTTTCACGGCGAACCCGTCTTCCGGCGTCGTGGCGACGTATACCGGAGTGCCCCCCGCGTATTTTACGATGTCCGGAAAGCTGACCCAGTATGGCGCGGGAATCAAAACCTCGTCGCCTTGTTGAATGAGCACGCTGACCGCGTTAAAAATGGCGTGTTTGCCGCCGACGTTCACGACGCATTCCTTGGGCTCATAATGCGAGCCCAGCTCGCGTTTGTGCCACGCGCAAATCGCTTCGCGCAACGGCATGATGCCGGGAGTGGCGGTGTATTTCGTCTTATTTTCCTCGATGGCTTTGATGGCGGCTTTTTTGATGTGGTCGGGAGTCGGAAAGTCCGGCTCGCCGGGACCGAAGTCGGCGACGTCCACGCCGCGCAATTTCAGTTTCTCGGCTTCCGCGATGACCGCGGCGGTGGGCGACGCTTGTATGCGATTGATGCGGTCCGTTAAGTGCACGGGTGCTCCTTTAAGGTGGAACGGGGCATGCAAATCACCCTGAGGCACATTTTAGCATTACATAGCTGCCGAACCGTCGCGGTCAACGCATACCGCGCTCAAGACATTTTGGCACGCAGCCGCGCTTCGACAATGGCGGGGACCAAACCCTTCAGCGGCGCGCCGTGCTGCGCGATTTCGCGCACCAGTTTGGCGCTCAGGTAGCTGTACGGTTCCCCGGGGATCATGAAGACGGTTTCGAGCCGCGGCTCGAGTTTGCGATTCATCAGCGCCATCTGCAATTCGTACTCGTAATCGGAGACCGCGCGGATCCCGCGCAGAATTACCGCGGCGCCGCGCTTTCTGGCGTAGTCGACGAGCAGGCCGTCGAACACGTCGACCTCCACGCTGCGCCACTCCTTGGTCACTTCGCGGAGCATTTCCACCCGTTCCGGAACGGTGAAGAGCGGTTGTTTCTCGGCGTTGCGCAGCACGGCGACAATCAGCACATCGAACATTTTTTCGCCGCGCTCGATCAGATCCAGGTGTCCGTTGGTCACGGGATCGAAGGAGCCGGGATAGATGGCGACGGAGGTTTTCATGGCTGGTGGCGCGGGCATTAGTGTATCGCAGCTCCCGAGGGAGTGGCCCCGCAAAGTTCGTCCGCGCTCCGCGCCAAAAAAGAACATCTGGACCACGGGGCGCGCGACAGATATCCTCAGTTTTCCAAAGCGACGGCCGCGGGGTGGTCGAAAAATGGCGTGCCTTAAGAAATCGCACCAGTTGAAACGGTTTAATGCATTTGGTGAACGCGCGGGAGTTTGTTGCGCGGCCATGCTCATGTCGGTCCTCGGTGCGACAAGTTCGTTTGCGCAACAGCCCACGTTGACCACACTGCCCGCATTAAATGTGATGCCCATACCTTCGGCGGTGCAGCTCGCCAGCGGCGAACTGGCTGTGGACCAGGCTTTTTCGGTTTCGCTCACCGGCTACAGCGAGCCGCGCCTGGAGCGTGCGGTGGAGAGATTTCGCCGGCAGCTCGCGCTGCAGACCGGCTTGGTTTTCCGGCATGAAGGTGAAATCGCGGCGAAAGGCGCCTCCGGCAAACCAGAGGCGGCGCCGGCCACACTGATCATTCATACCGCGCATGCCGGCCAGCCCATCCAAGAGTTGGGAGAAGACGAGTCGTACACGCTCGAAGTATCCAGCGCCGGCGCGAAATTAAATGCGGAAACACCGCTCGGTACGATGCACGGAATGCAGACGTTCCTGCAGTTGGTATCCGTCACCCCGCAGGGCTTCGCCGCGCCGGCGGTCAGCATTCACGATCAGCCGCGTTTTCCCTGGCGCGGCCTGATGATCGATTCTGGCCGGCACTTCATGCCGCTGGAAGTCTTAAGGCGCAACATCGACGGCATGGAAGCGGTGAAGATGAATGTTTTTCACTGGCACCTTTCCGAAAATCAGGGCTTCCGGGTGGAGAGCAAAAAATTTCCCAAGCTGCAGGAACTCGGTTCGGACGGCTTGTACTACACGCAGGAAGAAGTGCGCGATCTGATCGAATACGCTCGCGACCGGGGCATCCGCGTGGTGCCGGAATTTGACGTTCCGGGGCACAGCACCGCGTGGCTGGTCGGCTATCCGGAACTCGCCGGGGGTCCGGGGCCTTATCAGATCGAACGCAAATGGGGCGTGTTTGATCCGGCGTTCGATCCCAGCAATGAGAAAACCTATAAGTTCTTGAACGAATTGTTTGGCGAAATGGCCAAACTCTTTCCCGATCATTTTTTTCATATCGGCGGAGATGAAGTCAACGGCAAGGAGTGGGACGCCAACCCCAAAATTCAGGCGTTCATTCGCGCGAATCAATTGAAGAATAACGAAGGCTTGCAGGCCTATTTCAACAAAAAATTGCAGGCCATCATCGCCAAACACGGCAAAACCATGGTTGGCTGGGACGAAGTGCTGACGCCCGATCTGCCGCGGGATATCGTCATTCAATCGTGGCGCGGGCAGGCCTCTTTGGCCGCCGCGGCGCAGCAAGGTTTTCGCGGCATACTGTCCAACGGCTACTATCTGGATTTGGGCTGGTCCGCTGCGCGTCATTACGCGGTGGATCCCATGAGTGGCGCGGCGGCAACGCTCACTTCCGATGAAAAACTCCGCATACTCGGCGGCGAATCTTGCATGTGGTCGGAATATGTGAACGCGGAGAATGTAGATTCGCGAATCTGGCCCCGTAACGCGGCTATTGCGGAACGATTATGGTCGCCGCAAAGCGTCACCGATGTGCCGTCCATGTACGCGCGTATGCACGCGGAGGGCGCCCGCCTCGAAGGGCTCGGCCTCACGCACAATACTTATTACCGCCAGATGCTGCAGCGCATCGCCGGCCGCACCGCCTCGTCGCAAGAGTTTGTAGCGTTGCGCACGCTCGCGGATGTGGTCGAACCGGTGAAAGACTATGCGCGCGAGCAACTCGCGATCGGCGAACCCACGAGCGGGACGCCGCTGAATCGTGTGGTCGATGCCGCTTCGCCGGAGAGCGACGCGGCCCGGCGCTTCGCGGACCTGGTGGACAGATATTTGGCGGCCGGTTGTAAGGACGAAGATGCCGCCAACGAATTGCGCGCCGATTTGACGCGCTGGCGCGACAACGATGCAGCACTCGAGCTCCTGGCAGAGAAGTCCTTCTTGGTGAAAGAGGTCGTGCCCGTCTCGCGAGATCTGGCGACTATCGGAAAAGCGGGTCTCGCGGCGCTCGACTATTTGATTCGTGGCTCAAGTGCGACGAACGACTGGAAGGGCGATCAAACGGCGCTGCTCACGCAATTGCAAAAGCCCAAGGCACAATTGCTGCTAATCCCAATTCCCGCGGTGCAGAAGTTGGTCGACGCCGCGGGCGCCACCACAGCCTGCGGGTCCAAATAGCCAGCACTCCGCGTTTCTCGTACAGGCGCAGCTTTAGCCTCAGCGCGGTGCAGAAATGCGCCCAGCTTGGCACGGCTTATCCACTAAGAGTTTTTCTGACCGGCTGAAGCGGCGCTGCTAATCCCCCAGGTTGTGGCAAGTTCCCGAGCCGGAGTCGCGGAACGCCTTGCCCGCTTCAGGAACAAACTCCCACGTATAGCTCGCGGCCGAAAGCGAGAGCTTCAACACCCCAAACGTATCCCAATTTCGCAGTTCGCTGTTTGGTGTCGCGGAACCCAGAAAACCATGACTCCGTCCGCCCGTTCCCACCACGATCTCCCGAATGCCATGCTGCGCATCGGCGTGGCCCTCAGGATCCTGCGGAGCAAATCGCTCGTAAGAATGCTCGTGCCCCGCCAGCACCAGGTCCGCGTGTGCCGCGTACAAATCCTGCCACAGGGCCTTTAACTCCGGATGCACCGCGTGTGAACGCAAAACGCCGCTGCTAAACAACGCATGGTGCCCGTACGCCAGAATGCAAGCGTCAGCATGCTCCGCGAGATCCGCCTTGAGCCAAATCTCTTCGGGCGAACCTTCGGCACAACCGCCCAGCCTAGCGGCAAAGCAATTGGTATTCAGCACCACGATGTGCCAAGCGCCAAGTTCGTAGCTGTAATATCCCTTGCCGATCGCGCCCGCCTTCTCGCCCCAGTAAGCGAAATAGGGCGCCGCGCCCGCCGTTCCGTATTCGTGATTCCCCAGTGCGGGGTAGGTGCGGTCTTTGAACCGTCCCCACGTCGTAGCGTAACAATCTTTGAATTCCTTCGCGGTGCCTCGCTCGTAGGCGAGATCGCCCGCGGCAAAAACCGTGCCGGGTATGCTTTCGATCAGCTTGGCGGTGGCTGTGGCGCCCTCAAGATTTTCACAGCTGGCGATGTCCCCGGCGCCGACGAGAACCACCGGCCGGGCTCCGTGGTTCGGAACCCTCTTCCGCAGATGGCTGCTGGGCGCCGGAGCGGTGGCTGGCGCAGTTTGCGTTGCAGATGGGGGAGTCTGCGATGACGCGCCAATGGCAAAATACGTGGCGAAATAAAATAGAAGAACAAAAGAAAATAGACCGGCGGTCAACGTTCGCCGGGGTAGAAGTCGCGACGCGATGGATCTGAACGCCCTGATATACCCACTCGCCGTGATGTATCTATTCATGGTTGGGCCCATCCAACAACTAGGTAAGAAGGTTAGCATGGGCCCAGTAGCATGGTCTGGCGATTCGCGAACGGCAGGTCGATGACGGAGATTGGGTGTCGGGGTATGGATTCTCCGCGGTCTGGGATTCGGAGACCTGTGAATAGCCGCAAGTATAAGTAAATAGACACCTTGCATCCATATTTATGGATTGACTTTTTTCGGCGTTGCGTTTAGAATCAATTTGCGACTGATTCAGTCCTATATCGAGTTTGCACCACTCGATTGGTACTCATTGGCGTCGAAGATTTTGCGAAATGTTTAAGCTCTCAAAAAAGGCCGACTACGGGTTGATTGCCGTCAAGCATCTGGCCATGCATCGTACGCAGCATGCTTGCAGCGCGAACGAAATTGCAGAGGAATATGGCATTTCCGTCACGCTGATGGCCAAGGTGCTGCAAAAGCTGGCGCGCTTCGGCCTGGTGGGCGCCAAGCACGGCTCCAGCGGCGGTTATCAGCTGGCAAAAGAGCCGTCGCAGATCAGCGCACTGGACGTAATCAATGCGATTGATGGCCCGGTGCTGATTACCTCTTGCGTGACCAGCCACGGCGCTTGCGACGCCACGGACCGCTGCACGGTACGCGAGCCGTTGCGCAAAGTGAATGAGAGCATTTTGAATGTTTTGGGCACCGTGACGATTTCTCAGATGAGCGAAGAAACGCAGGAGCAGGTACTCGTCGAATTGCGATAAGGCAGCTGTGCTTCAGCCAGTTGCCCAGGGATATTAGGAGAACGAAGAAATGGCCGTAAAACTACCGATTTACATGGACAATCACGCGACTACGCCGGTGGACCCGCGCGTCGTGGAAGCGATGCTGCCGTATTTCAACGAAAAATTTGGCAATGCCGCCAGCCGCAACCATTCCTTCGGCTGGGCCGGCGAAGAAGCGGTGGAAACCGCGCGCCAGCAAATCGCTGCGCTGATCAACGCCACGCCCAAGGAGATAATCTTCACCAGCGGGGCCACGGAATCCGACAACCTGATGATCAAGGGCGTTGCCGAAATGTACCGCGAAAAGGGCAACCACATCATCACTGAAGCCATCGAGCACAAGGCGGTGCTGGACACCTGCAAGCGCCTGGAAAAAGAAGGCTTCGAGGTCACCTATTTGCCGGTGCAGAAAGACGGCCGCGTCAATCTCGACGAACTGAAAGCCGCCGTTCGGCCAAGCACCATTTTGATTACCATCATGTACGCCAACAACGAAATTGGCGCGGTCAACCCGATCGCGGAAATCGGCAAAATTGCCAAGGAACACGGCATTTTCTTCGCTGTGGATGGCGTACAAGCCGTCGGCAAAATCCCCGTGGACGTGCGGAAGGACAACATCGACCTCCTGGCCATCTCCGGGCACAAAATTTACGGACCGAAGGGCGTGGGGGCTTTGTACGTCCGCCGGCGCAATCCCCGCGTGCAGCTTTCCGCCATTATTGACGGCGGCGGGCACGAACGCGGCATGCGCTCCGGCACGCTGAACGTCCCCGGCATTGTGGGCCTCGGCAAGGCCTGTGAAATCGCGCAAAAAGAGATGCCGGAAGAATCCGCGCGCATGCTGGCGCTGCGCAACCGCCTGCAAAAAGGCCTGGAAGCCAAACTCGACGAGGTCTTCATCAACGGCTCGATGGAGTACCGGCTGCCCAACAACTTGAATATGAGCTTCGCCTACGTGGAAGGTGAGTCTCTGCTCATGGGCATCAACGATATTGCGGTTTCGAGCGGCTCTGCCTGCACTTCGGCAACCCTGGAGCCCAGCTACGTACTCAAAGCTTTAGGGGTGGGCGAAGACCTCGCTCATACCTCGATTCGCTTTGGCCTCGGACGCTTCAATACGGCGGAGGAGGTTGACTACGTCATCGAAAAGATGGCCCAGGTGGTCATCAAGCTCCGTGAGTTGTCGCCGCTCTATGAAATGGCCAAAGAAGGAATCGATATTTCAAAGGTCAAATGGCAAACAGCATAAGCACAGCCCGGAAAGGCGAGGCAAAATCAATGGCAAGCGAAGGAACAATTCAGATTCATCGTTCGATCGGAGGCACGGGGGCGGCATTTCGCGTGGCCTTCGTGCCCTATGATGAGAGCGACGAGGCGATTCCACCGGGGCAGCGCTCCTTCCAACAGTTGCAGGAAGTGCGCGCGTTTTTGAAATTGCTCGGTTTGGGCGCCGAGTTCATCAAGGATGCCTTGCGGCAGTTGACCGCGGGACGTTCGGCGTGGGTGCCCAACGTGTCGCTCTCGGACAAGGCCATTCGCAGCGCCGGCTTCGTCAACATGCAAAATATGGCGCGAAGCTAAGCCGTCTGGCTTGCCGGGAGGGTAACTCCCCGGCGAGCGGTCTCGGCTCGTGGATTTTTGAAATTTGTAATAGGGATTTTTTGGGCCGCGTAGGCTCTGTTTGGCTTATTATCCGGGACAGAAACTATTGGGAAACGTCGGCCACTACGCGGCCGAAAGAACTAAGGAGCACAGCTTATGGCATACAGCGACAAAGTGGTAGATCACTACAATAACCCGCGCAACGTTGGCAGCCTCTCGAAAGAGGATCCCAACGTGGGCACCGGGCTCGTCGGTGCGCCAGAGTGCGGCGACGTGATGAAGCTGCAGATGAAAATCAACCCCGACACCAAGGTGATCGAAGAAGCCAAGTTCAAGACGTTTGGCTGCGGCTCGGCGATCGCCAGTTCGTCGCTCGCGACGGAATGGGTCAAGGGCAAGACCGTGGACGAAGCGCTGTCGATCAAGAACACCGACATCGTGCGCGAACTCTCGCTGCCTCCGGTCAAGATTCATTGCTCGGTCCTTGCCGAAGACGCCATCAAGGCCGCCATCGGCGACTGGAAGAAAAAGCACGGCGTCACCGTGCCAGTAGCCGAAAAAGCCGCGCACTAAAGTTTCGCCGGGATTGCGCGCGCGAACAGATTCTTGGAATTTGGAGCAGTTGCTATGGCCACAGAAACCGCAAATCCGGCAAGCACCCCGACGGCGACACCAAACGTCGATAAAAACGGCGCGCCCAATTCCGCCAAGATTCATTTAACCGAACGCGCCGCAAAAAAGATCCGCGCGCTGCTCGAAAAGGATGGCGTCGCCCTGGAACAAGGCGGCCTGCGCGTGGGCGTGCAAGGCGGCGGCTGTTCCGGCCTGTCCTACGCCATGCGCCTGGACACACAAGCGCGTGACCGCGACAAAATCTTCGAGGAATTCGGCGCACGCATTTTCGTGGACCCCAAAAGTTTTCTCTATCTGAACGGCACGACGCTGGAATACGAAGAAACGCTGATGCGCCAAGGTTTTGTCTTTCAAAATCCCAACGCGGCGCGAAGCTGCGGCTGCGGCAGCTCCTTCACGGCCTAGTGGTTCGGCAAGATTTGCGATGCTTGGTGGCTGGCGCTGCAGTGGCCAGCCACATTTCGTTTTCAGCGCAGCAATGTACGTGCCGGACTTTTCCGTGACCAGCAGGCGTGTTTTCGCGGGGATCAGAAATCTGAAATGAGCACAGTGTCCACAGCCGCTAATCCTTCGCCGCCGCAATCAAGGGATTATTTTGCGCTGTTCGGGCTGCCGCGCAAGTTGTGGATCGAAATGGACGGCCTGGAGCGGAAATTTTTGCAGCTGAGCTGGAAGCTGCATCCGGACAATTTTGTGAACGCCAGCGAAACGGAGCGCGAGCTTTCGCTAAAACGCAGCTCCGAGCTGAACGACGCTTACCGCGTCCTGCGCGATCCGGTGGCCCGCGTGGAATACCTGCTCGCTCTTGAGAGCGCGCGCAAAGAGGGCGAACACAAGCAACAGGCGCCCCCCGAACTGCTTGAGGAAGTTTTTGAGCTGAACGAATCGCTCGACGAGCTGCGCGAAGCCAAGGCCGCCGGAGGCGATATGTCCGGACTGAAGCGGCGTTTGCAAGCGGCGGAGAAAAACTTTACCGAAAGGCTCGGCGAAGTGGACGGTGACCTGCAAGCCAGCGCCAAAGATTGGGACGCGGGCGTAGACGCAAGCGCCGACGAGGGCGCGCGCAAGAAAATTATGGCGCGACTGAACGAGCATCTGAATCGGCGCTCCTATATCCGCAATTTGGTTGCGAATGTTGCCAAAGAATTGGGAGAGATTTGAGCTGAGTATGGGACGCATTGTCGGCATTGATCTCGGTACCACCAACAGTCTCGTCGCGTACATTGATCCGCAGACGCGCGAGCCGAAGTGTATTCCCGGGCCGTATGGTTCGACGCTGTGCCCATCGGTGGTAAGCCTGGATGCGGACGGCAGCATCGTCGTTGGCGAAGCGGCGAAGCGAAGGCTGCTGACGCAACCGGGACGCACCATCTATTCCGTCAAGCGTCTGATGGGCCGCGGGTCCGCGGATGTGCAAACCGAGCTGAAACTTTTCCCATTTCGCATCGATCCAAACAGCAAGAATGTCATTCGCGTGCAACTCGGCGAAAAATATTTTACCCCGCCGGAAATTTCTGCGTTCATTTTGCGCGAACTGAAAAATTGGGCCGAAGCATTCCTCGGTGAAACGGTAGAGCGCGCGGTGGTGACGGTGCCCGCATATTTCAACGATGCGCAGCGCCAAGCCACCAAGGACGCCGGCAAAATCGCCGGCCTTGAAATTGTGCGCCTGGTCAACGAGCCGACCGCCGCAGCGCTTGCTTACGGTCTGCACGAAAAGCAGCGGGGCCACGTTGCGGTGTACGACCTGGGCGGCGGAACTTTCGACATTTCCGTGCTGAAGCTCATTTCCACCAGCGAAGGCGATATTTATCAGGTGTTGGCGACCAATGGCGACACGCACCTTGGCGGCGACGATATCGATAATCTGCTGCAAGATTTGGTGCGCAAGAAGATCCGCGAGCAACACGGCGTAGACCTTTCCGCGAAACCGGAGTTGGCGCAGGAACTGCGCAAGGCGTTGATCGCGGCGAAACACCAGCTTTCCACGGAGCCGAATGTAAATATTCGTTTTCCGTTGCCGAACGGCGCGGTATTTGCGATGCCGCTAACGCGAACGGAGCTCGACGAACTGATTCGCCCGATCGTGGCGCGCACGATGACACCAGTGAAGCAAGCGCTTGGCGACGCGCACTTAACGCCCGCGCAGATCGAAGAAGTCGTGCTCGTTGGCGGTACCACGCGAACGCCCCTGGTGCGAAGCACGGTGCAGGAATATTTTCAGCGAACGCCGCACACCGAGTTGAATCCAGATGAAGTCGTGGCGCTCGGCGCTGCGGTGCAGGCGAACATCCTGGAGCGCGGCGTCAGCGATATGCTGCTGCTGGACGTGACGCCGCTTTCCCTCGGCATCGAAACGTACGGCGGCGCCGTAGCGAAAATCATTCCGCGCAACTCCACCATTCCGGCCAGCGCGCAGGAACAGTACACCACCGGCGTCGACAATCAGACGGGCATCGATATTCACGTGTTGCAAGGCGAGCGCGAACTGGCCAAGGATTGCCGTTCGCTGGCGCGCTTTATTTTGAAAATTCCGCCGGCGCCCGCCGGTTTGTCGCGTATTGAAGTGCGCTTCCTGATCGACGCCAACGGCATTTTGCAGGTTTCCGCCAAGGACTTGCGTACGGGCGAAGAACATTCCATCGAGGTGCAGCCGAGCTACGGCATCGGCGATGCGGAGATCGAGCGTATGCTGGAAGAATCGATCGAATACGCGGAGCAGGACTTCGCCGAACGGCAATTGATTGAGGCGCGTACGGAGTCCGAGTCGATTCTTTCGGCGACCGCGAAAGCGCTGAGCTCGCCACAGGCGGCGGGACTGTCCGCGGAAGAGCGTGGCAAGATAGAAGCCAGCGTGAGCGCAGTGAAAGAAGCCGTCGCGGGCAAGGATTATAAACTGGCTCGCAAACGCATCGACGAACTGAATCACGCCACGGAGCATCTTGCGGAATTGGTGATGAATTCGGCGGTTTCCACGGCACTAGAAGGCCGCAAGCTAGCGGAAGTTTAGTCGCGCATTTGCAGTGGCGCAGCATGCTGCGTTGCATCTCTGCAAGATGAAAATTCGAGAGGCGAATCATGGGGGGAAGCAACCCGTATATCGACGAAGTAAAATACAAGCCGGCGACGAAGAAATATAAAATTACGTTTCTTCCGAGCGGCAAAAGCATGGAAGTGGATCCGGAGCAAATTCCGTATGGCCACAACGGACTGCCGGGAAGCATCTTGGATCTTTCTGAAGGCCTCAAGGCCGGACTCGACCATGCGTGCGGAGGCGTGTGTGCCTGCTCCACGTGCCACGTTATCGTGAAAGAAGGCCTGGAATCCTGCAACGAAGCCACGGACGCGGAACTGGATGAACTGGACATGGCGCCGGGCATCACGCAAAAATCGCGGCTGGGTTGCCAGACCGTTCCGGACGGGACGACGGACATCGTGGTGGAAATTCCGGAGTGGAATAAGAATTACGCCAAGGAATTGGATCATTGAAGGCGTTAATGATGAGTGACCCGACGTGACCCGAGTTCCGTGACCCGTGCACGGCGAAGGGATGACTGCGGCGGTTGACGTTTTTTTTTCGCGGAACACGGATCACGGAAACACGGATCACGGAAACACGGATCACGTTTTCACGACGAACGATTAAGCAAGCTCACTGGAGGAGAAGCGCGTGCCGCCGACATTTGATTGGGACGACATCGAAGATATCGCCATCGGTTTGACGGAGGCACATCCGGACACCGATCCGCTGACAGTGCGTTTTACCGACATGCACAAGTGGATCCTGGAGCTGCCAAATTTTTCCGGCGCTGCGGCCGCCTCGAACGAGAGCAAGCTGGAAGCGATTCAAATGGCTTGGGACGAAGAGTACAAAGATCGTAAAAATTAGACGATACTTTTTTGGCTACGCTTTCTAGCAATACTTCCGCTGAGATTCCTGATGTTGAACTTTTTGGTCCTGAAGCGGCGTGAGCGGCTGGCGAAAACGGTTCGGAACAAATTCGCAAGAATTCTCGTAATTCATTCCATTGCTGGAGTTTCCCGGTAGCCTTTAGTCAGCATGGCACTCAGACGTTTGCCCGGTCCCGGTCGTCTATACCCTAGGAGAATGACATGGGAGCGGTGGGATTTGCGCTGACTGCGGGGCCGGGAATCGCTCCATCGCAGCGTCAGGGGGAGTCGCGAGTGCAGCCTTCCGGAATGGGTTCATCCTCGAACGCGCCATCCGCAAGCGCGATGACGGCCGCGAATCCCGAGGATCTGGCGCTGGCCGCGGCTTGCCAGCGCGGAGATTTACAGGCGTACGAGCAACTGTATCGCTTGCAGGGCACGCGGATGAAGAACCTGGCGCGTCATCTGCTGGGCACGCCGAGCGACGCGGAAGACGCGGTGCAGGAAACCTTTCTGAAAGTGCAGCGGAGCATCGCCAGCTTTCGCGGGCAATCTTCTTTCGTAACCTGGACGTTTCGCATTCTGGTGAATACCTGCCACGACATGCGGCGCCGGCGAATGCGCCGCAAGGAAAATGTAGCGCAGGAAGGCGGCGCGGCGCCCGAGCCGCCGGAAATGCGCGCGTCGGGAGCGCATCCTTCGCTGCGGCTGGCGCTGGAGCGCGCCATTGCCACGCTGACGCAACATCAGCGCGATGTGTTTCTGCTGTATGAAGTGGAAGGTTTCCGGCACGCGGAAATTGCCGGCATGCTGGAGATTACCGAAACAGCTTCCAAAAATACCTTGTTCTACGCCAAGAGAAGTTTGCGGCAGTTGCTCGCGCCCCCTCGCGGCAGTCAACGCGGAGGCGCGGAATGAATATGCGTTGCGAAGATCGCGAGAGAGTTTTCCTGGACGGCACGCCGGAAGAGTGGGCGGCGCTGGAGTTGCATGCGGCGTCCTGCCCGCCCTGCGCGGAAGAAATGCGCGCGTGGCAGGAATTGAGCGCGGCGGCCAAAGAACTTCGAGATGATCAGGAGAATGTGGCGCTGTGGCCGCGGATTGCCGTGTCGCTGGAAGCGCAACGGGAGCAGATCGCGCGACGCGAAAAGCGTTGGGCGTTTTGGAGCTTGGGGTGGCGTTGGCCTTTGGTTTGGCAAACGGCACTGGCCGGAGCGCTGGTGCTGGCACTGAGTTTCGCAGGCATTTATTTCTACGTGCAGCACCGGCAGTCCGGAGCCGCCGGAAATGCGGCGAACGATCCGTTTCTGAATGACCATGCGCTTGCGGAAGTGCAGCGCACGGAGAACGCGTACATGCTGGCGATTGACAAACTCGCGGCAGAAACGAAGCCCCAACTGGATTCAGCCAGTTCACCCTTGATGGACAATTACCGCGAGAAATTGCTGGTGCTGGACAGCGCCATCGAGGAACTGCGCTCGGAAGAAGGACAGAACCCCTCAAACGCACATTTGCGTTATCAGCTTCTGGCCATGTACCGGGAGAAGCAAGGAACGCTGCAGGAAATTCTGGAGAGCAAGCCATGAGGGCCGGTGTGCATCGATTATATCGTGTCGCGATAGGTGTGCTCCTGCTGGCCTGTTGCGCGGCGCCTGCGGTGTTTGCGCACTCCAAGGAGCAAGAGACGGCCAAGCGGGAATTCAGTAAAACGCTGCCGCTGGGCGCCGGCCAAACGCTGGCGCTGGAAAACAAGTTTGGGGAAGTGCGCATCCACGGAGAGAATAGCCGCGAGGCGAAAATCGTCGCGACGATCAAGGCGCAGGCGGGTTCGCAAGAAAAAGCGGACCGCCGCGCGGAGGCCATTCACATTGAAGTTTCGCAGGATTCGCAGGGTATTAAAGTGCGCACGGTGAATACGGCGGAACACATGATCACGATCACCATCGGGGACAACCCGTCCTTTTCCGTGGATTACGACATTTCGGTACCTAACGACGCCAGGCTGTGGGTGAAAAATGCTTTTGGAAACGTCGATGTGCGCGGCGTCCAAGGGTGGAGCGAGGTGGTGAATGCCAACGGGAACGTGGCGATGCACGATTCCGGCTCAGCGAAGCTGACCAATTCGTTCGGTTCGGTGGAAGCCGGCAATGCGTCCGGCAAACTTTCCGTGATCAATTCCAACGGCGCGGTCACCGTGGAGGGAATCAAGGGCGATCTCGACGTCAAGGACCGCTTCGCGTCCATAACCATTAAGGCAGTGCAAGGAGCGGTGTCGGTGTCCGGAGGCAATGGCGCGGTGGAGCTCACCGACGTCGGAACTTCGGTGGTGAGCGATTCGTTTGGCCCGGTTACGGCCCGCAATGTACATGGAGACATCACCGTCAACGACTCGAATGGCTTGATCGATGTGAACACCGTGAATGGCGCGGCGGATCTCAACGGCAGCTTCGGCGGGATTTCTTTCGCCAACGTTTCGGGCCGAGTGAAATGCACCTCCTCAAATGCGAAAGTGCATGGCGAGACGGCCGGCGAGGTTTTCGTAAAAACGTCTTTCGGCGAGGTGACGCTGCAGCAAATTGGCGGGCCGCTGGAAGTAGAAGACTCGAACGGCGGCGTCACGATCAAAGACGTGAAGGGCTACGCGAAGCTGACTACCTCGTTTGGTGCGATTGAAGCGAGCGGCCTGGCCAAGGGCGTGCGCGCGACCAGCGGCAACGGCCGCGTCGAGCTGAATGACGTGGGCGGCGATACGTACGCGAAGACGAGCTTCGGTACGATCAGCGTGCAGCGCGTCGCCGGGAACGTGATCATGGAAAATAACAACGGCACGGTCAGCGCCACCGCGGTGGGCGGAGACGTTTCGGCCAGGACCAGCTTTGCCGGGGTGAATCTCGAAGACATCGCGGGAGCGATCAGCGTGGACGATCAGAACGGCTCGGTTTCCGCGACGCCGCGTGGCGGCGCGGGGTGCAAGAATATTTCGATCAAGACGTCTTTTTCGCCGATTCAGGTGCGCTTGCCGGAAGGCGCGGGTTACAACGTGACGGCGCACACTTCGTTCGGGCGCATCAACAGTGAAGTTCCGGTGAGCAGCATCGGGCAAATCAGCGGCGAATCGCTAAACGGCAAGATTGGGAATGGCGGCTGCGCGCTGTCGCTCAACAATTCCAACAGCAACATCGACATACTGAAAAAGTAGGAAGAGCGCTGGTTCGGCAAGTCCGCCGAAAATTCAAAAACTTAAGTTCGATTTACGGTCGATCTTGCCGAGATGGGGCGCAGCATGCTGCGCCCCTACACAAGCTACGCTGCCGCGGGGAGCGCTGGTTCGGCAAGTCCGCCGAAAATTCAAAAAAACCCCACGGGCAATTTTACGGTCGACATCTTGCCAAGATGGGGCGCAGCATGCTGCGCCCCTACACAAGCTACGCTGCCGCGGGTGGCGCTCGCTCCGAGGGCGCACCGAGCGGCTGTGATACAATTTTCAAGTATGGCGCTATGGTGCAACGGTTAGCACGCGGCCCTTTCAAGGCCGAAATACGGGTTCGATTCCCGTTAGCGCTACCAGGAATTCTTGAATCCAGCCTACCATTTGCCAGGACCCGCGATCAGTAAAGTATCTCCATTGCATTGTGGGAGATTCATGTGAGCTACGCAGAAAAGCATTTGATTGCCGGCGAACAGGTGCAGTACGAGACCAGGCTGCACTGGATCGTGATGCTGGGGCATGTGATTGTCGCCGTGATCGTAGTGGCGCTTGGGGTGCTGGCGCTTGCCGCCACTCGTCCGGGATTTTGGCACGGCGTCGAGGTCGCACCGCCGCCCAAAGCCATGTACATCATGGCCGCCATTTGTTTCGTGCTGGCTTTGATCATTTTTCTCATTGGACTGGTGCGGCGCGGCGCTACGGAGATGGCGGTGACGAATAAGCGCGTCATCGTCAAAACTGGCCTGGCGAACCGGCGAACTATCGAACTGCTATTGCCTCGCATCGAGAGCGTGGTCGTGGAAGAGCCCGCGATCGGCCGGGTTCTGGGCTATGGCACGGTGATTGTGCGAGGAACTGGCGGGACGCCGGAGGTTTTCCCGCAAATCGCTCATCCGCTGCGCTTTCGGGAGCAAGTGCAGCGACAGATCGCCGGCGAGACGAACGTCTGATGTTTTGTCGTGCGCTTTTGATCCCGCCAGATAGAAATCTTTGTAAGTGCTCATTCTAAAAAAGTTAAAGTCGCTTGTTTTGATACAGTTTTCCAAGTGTTGATTCTGCCTGGGTTAGTGCTCTCGCGTTTTATGATTCGGGCGCGGTGGATATAAATTTGCTGCACCGCGCCCGAACCTCGCCGCGCAAAGCGGAATTTCGCGCAAAATTGTAATTCTGAAAGGCTATCGCGTTGAAAACAAAGAGGATTGTGCTGGAGGCTCAGCGCGCTTCTCTACGGGAGGAAGTATACCAAAACAGCATATAGCCTGTCAAGCAGAATCTTCATCCAGGATCGGTAGTTGCGCATGCAAAAGAACGGGTCTAAAGATCCGCCACTACGACGAAGAGCCGGTTGAGTCTGACGGCGAAAGGCATAAGATTGCTGCTGGCAGCCGTTCCCGCATGGGAGCGCAGACACCGCGAATTGGAAGGGCTGCTGATGAACGCGGCGGAAAGGCAGGGCATGAGGGATCGCCGGCACAGACTTCTTCTCTTTTTCCTTATCCTGTTGCTCGTTTGTGGCATGGTGTTGCGGCGCGGAAAGATGCGGGTTCTGCCGAGAGCGACCGCAGCGGCAGAAGGCGGCACGGTTTCTGCTGCGCTGGAGTTTGGCGGGCAGACGCGCACCTATCTGGTACATGTGCCGCGCGGGTATGACGCCAAAACACCGCTAGCGCTGGTTTTTGTCCTGCATGGCGCTATGGAAAGCAACGAGAACGTGGAGGAATTATCGGGAATGAGCGGCAAGGCGGATCAGGAGCACTTCCTGACGGTCTATCCCAGAGGCACGGGCCGCTTGCCGACGTGGAATGCGGGAAACTGCTGCGGCACGGCGGTTGCAGAGCACGTAGACGATGTGGAATTTTTTCGCGCGTTGCTGGAAAAGCTCGAGCGCGACTATCCCGTGGACCGAAAGCGGATCTATTTCACGGGCATCTCGAACGGCGCAATGATGTCCTATCGCTTAGCGTGCGAAATGTCCGAGCAAATTGCGGCAATCGCTCCAGTGGAAGGGGCACTAAACATAGATTGCCGTCCGAAGACGCCGGTCTCCGTGCTGATTTTCCACGGCACGGCGGACCGAATCGTGCCCTTCGACGGGGGCATGACCACACAAATCAATCGCTCCGTGGCCGAGGCCGTGAATTTTTGGGTGAAGCGGGACGGCTGTTCCGCGACGCCAGAGCGCGGAGAGATTGCCGAAGCTCGCAGCGAAAAATATTCCGCGTGCCTAGACGGAACGGGAGTGGCGCTCTATGCGATCCAAGGGGGACGACATATGTGGCCGGGCCAGCGGCTCAGCGGCAACAGCGTGCCCGCCACGGATCTGATGTGGGAGTTCTTTGCAGCGCATCCTAAACGCTGAGCGCCTAGGAGTGAAGGCCAGGGCGCTTTCCTTGCAAGTACTATTTTCCGAGAGGCTCCGAGCCGTTCCCTGAAAGTGCAACCAAGAGGTTGCTTTTCACCGAGGGCTGGAGTAACATGCAACGCGGAGGTTGCGTAATGACAAGCGATCGCATCGAGAAGCGGATGGAGTTGAAGGCGCCGGTTTCGCGAGTGTGGCGGGCGCTGACGGATTACCGGGAATTTGGCGAATGGTTTCGCGTGAAGCTGGAGGGGCCGTTCGTGGCGGGCAAAGTCACGCGCGGCCAGATTACTCATCCGGGCTATGAGCACGTCAAGTGGGAAGCGATGGTGCAGAAAATGGAGCACGAGCGGCTCTTTTCCTTCACCTGGGCGCACCCCAAGTCCCTCCGCAAGGAGGATTACTCACCGGACTACGCAGGGGAACCGACGACGCTCGTGGAATTCAGGCTAGAAAAGACCGCTGCTGGCACGTTATTGGTGGTCACCGAGTCCGGCTTCGATCAGCTTCCCGGGGACCGCCGTCTCGAAGCGTTCCGCAGGAACGATGGCGGCTGGACAGAACAAATGAAGAACATCGAGAACTATGTCGCACAGAAGCCATCGTAGTACGGCTGCGCAACGGCGGACGCAGGCACTGGTGTTTGCAGCTCTGGGCGATGAGACGCGGCTGGCGCTGGTGATGAAGCTTTGCGGCGGCCAGCCGCACTCGATCTCGCAACTGACCCGCGGCTCCCGGCTGACGCGGCAGGCGATCACCAAACATCTTCGCGTGCTCGAGCGGGCGGGAATCGTACACGGCGTTCGCGCCGGCCGCGAAAGCCGATTCGCGTTTGATCCGGAGGCAATCGCGGGAATGCAGGAGTATCTCGATTATGTTTCGGAGCAGTGGGACCAGGCGCTGTCGCGATTAAAGGCGTTCGTCGAAAATTGAGCGGCGGTGGTTATTGCAGCGGCTGTCCCGAGGCCAGCACCCCTTTGCCGGTGCCCCATGGATGGATTTCGGGTTTGACCAGACCAGCTTTGACGATTGGATCTTCTTGCGTCAACTTGGCGGTCTGCTCGGTCCCCACGCGGAAAATGGCGACTCCCCGCAGTACTCCCGGATCGCTGAAGGGAAGGGGCCCGGCAACGGCCAGGCTTCCCTGATCGATCATTTGTTTGACGAAGGCGTGATGCTGCTTAATTACATCCATGAAGTCCGGCGCTTGGGGGTTCCACTGGTCGCTGGCCTTCATAAGCACGAGGGTGTACTGCTCCAATCCGGGCGGCTCGGAGGGAGGGTGAATCGCGGTGGGGTCGATGAGCCATGGCCCGTGCACCTCAGCGGACAGCCGGCCTGCTTGAACCGCCGGATCGCTATCGGCCCACCCTTGCGCTTGCGCCGCGGAGTCCGCTTGCAACACGAAGATGCCACGGAGCGTGGTGTCATCCATGAAAGGTCCGGCAATTACAAGTTTATGTTCGGCGGCCAGCTTACGGATATTGGCCATGTGCGCTTCCTGAAGCTTTTCACCGGCTTCTTTGCTCAGTTGTGGAGCGTTGGCGGGACGATTCAGCAGTACGAGGAAGTATTGCTCGGGGCTCGCGTTCGGCGGGGTCTGTGCCGGCGCGGACGCCGCGCCTGCAAGCGCGACCAGGCTGAACAGAAATAAGACGCTCGTCGAAATTTTTCTCATAAGCGATGCCCGCGTTGCGCCATGTGTTCTCGATGGCGTGACCTTTGCGCCGCGAGACGGGGGCGAGTATACACCCATTTTGCCGCCTACCTCGGCGCTCGTGGCAAGCGACCCGCGGATCAACGCGCACGTCGAATAGCGAGGGAAGCTAGACCGACGAGGTCTTGGAGCGCTGCTGGGGCACCGAGCCCATGGAGCGAAGTGCACTGTCGGGCGGCTCGAATTCGATGTCAGGCAACTGTTCAACCGCTCGGCGGAGGAACTGCTCCCAGCTTGAGTGGATTAGTTTGAGGTCATGATCGCCAGCGCCGACGCGGCGATATCTGGTGACTTCCAGCGAATCTCTTTTGTACAGCAGCAAGTCAAAGGGCGGGCCGACGGTGACATTGGAGCGCATGGCGGCGTCCATGGAGAGAAGGGCGTATTTCGCGGCAACCTCCAGCGAGGTGCTGGATTGAATCCCGCGATCGAGAACCGGCCTGCCGTATTTACACTCTCCCAGTTGCAGGTAGAGGGAGTCTTCCGTGGCCGCTAAGGGGTTTCCCTGGGGATAAATCAAATAGAGATTGGGCTCCTGGCCGCGGACCTGGCCTCCGAGCAGGAGGTGGACGTTAAAGCTGAAGGAATCGCGCTCGAGAGATGCGCGGTCCATGTCGGAAACCTTGCGGACGCAATCTCCCACGATGCGAGCGGCGTCGTAGAGCGAGTTCGCTTGCGCCAAGCCGCGACCGGAATCGAAATCGTCGCGCAGAAGGGTGATGACGGACTGACTGATGGACAGGCTTCCGCTGACCAGGATGATGAAAACGCGCTCGCCTGGATGGACGAACTGATGCATTTTGCGGCAGGTGTTGACCTGATCGAAGCCCGCGTTGGTGCGGGAATCGGAAGCGAGAACCAGGCCTTCTTTGGTCATGATGCCTAAGCAGTAGGTCACGAGGTTGCCTCAAGGGTAGAACATGTACAGCGAACGCGCCGCTGATGGACTAAGGATCGCAAATTCATGATGTGCCACGGGAAAAAAGAACGCAAGTGTGCTGCCCAGCGGCGGACAAACGGTCACGACACAGAATGGAAATGAGGGAGAGTGCAGAGTAGAATTTGAGCAGTGAGGATGGTGGGCAATTTAGGGTTGCCGAGCTTGGTTTGAGGCAACGTGATTCGGAATTGATGCTGGCTTGCTATGGGAGAGCTCGATTATGGCTAATCCGTTTCGTACGTCTAATCCAGTTTTGAACGAGAAGGCGTTTCGCGATTTGGCGGCTACCGGCGAGGCGATGACGCTGCAGGGGACCGTCAACAAGACGGGCCTGTTGCTCTTGTGCGCGGTGGTTACCGCGGCGTGGACGTGGGGCATGGGGCGCTCGGAAACGCCGGAAGCGGCGCTGCCGTGGATCCTTGGCGGCGTGATCGGCGGATTTATCGTGGCGCTCATTACGACCTTTAAGGCGCAGTGGTCGCCGATTACCGCGCCGATTTATGCGCTGCTGGAAGGATTGGCGCTGGGCGGGATCTCGGCTTATTTCGAACATATGTATCCGGGAGTGGCGATGCAGGCCGTAGGCCTGACGTTTGGCACGCTGTTGGTAATGCTATTGGCGTACAAGACGGGGCTGATACGGGCCACGCAGAGATTTAAGATGGGGGTGATCGCGGCTACCGGCGGAATTGTGGTGCTCTACTTGGTGGAATGGGTGCTCGGCGGTTTATTTCATGTAGCGGTGCCGGCGATCAATGGGAGTGGCGTGATTGGGATTGGGTTCAGTCTTTTTGTGGTGATCATCGCGGCGCTTAACTTGGTGCTGGATTTTGACATGATCGAAACGGCGGTCGGAGCTGGAGCGCCAAAGTACATGGAGTGGTATGGCGCGTTTGGGATGATGGTGACCTTGGTGTGGCTGTATCTGGAGATGCTGCGGCTGTTGAGCAAGATGCGGCGGCGGTAAAGCGTTGCGGCGACCGCTACAAATTCCATAAAGGGGCCACGTGCGACAGGGTGGGACGAAAACGGAAGCGCCGGTGCTGACACAGCGGTTTGTGGAGGCGCTGCGCTACGCGGCGGAGCTGCATCAATTTCAGCGGCGCAAAGGCAAGGGGCAGCCGTATGTGGGGCATTTGCTGGGCGTGGCGGCGATTGTGATTCAGCACGGCGGGGGTGAGGATCAGGTGATTGCAGCGCTGTTGCACGATGCAGTGGAGGACCAGGGCGGGCTGCCGCGGCTGGATGAGATTCGCGAAAAATTTGGCGAGGAAGTGGCGCGGATTGTGGATGGGTGCACGGACTCCTATGAAGCTCGCGGGGAGAAACGCGATTGGGGAGAGAGAAAGCGAGCTTATATTGCGCGGGTGGCCAACGAAGCAGAGGACGTGAGACTGGTTTCGGCGGCGGATAAACTGGCAAATGCGCGGGAGATCCTGGCGGACTATCGGGTGGAAGGGGACGAAGTGTTTGAACGGTTTCAGGGGCGCAAGGAGGGGACGCTGTCTTATTACCGAAGACTGGTGGATGTCTTCCGGGCGGCCGGGAGCAGTGCGCTGGTGGAGGAGTTGGAGCGGGTGGTTGTGGAGTTGGAGAAATTGGCAGGAGCGGCGGGGCGCGAATAACGTGGTTGCGCGTCGAGCGGATTGATTGGCGGGTCCGAAGACCCGCGCTAGAAGGGTTTACGGCTCGTGACGCCGGAGCCCTCCACAATGGTGAAGATCATATCGGCGGGCAGGTCTTGAAGTTTTTCCATATTGCCATTCGGCCAGCGAATTTCTACTGAGTCGATTTTTGTGTTGGAGCCGAGGCCGAAGTGTTGGCGGAGATCGTTTTGCGAGAGATAGCTCGAGCCGGAGCGGACCTCGCTGAACTGCTGAATACCGTTGGAGTTGATGGTGATGCGGGCGCCGATGGCGGCGCGATTGCTCTTGGTGCCGATCAGGTGGAAGAGTACGCGGTGGTTTCCGTCGTGATTGGTGTTTAGCAGAAGACTTGGCGGTTGGCCGACATTCAGCAAAAGCACATCGATATTTCCAGTATTAAAAATGTCGCCGAAGGCTGCGCCGCGCCTTGATTTTAGCGGAAGAGCAGCCAATCCGGATTCTTGGGAGACTTCGTCGAAGGTGCCATCGCGATTATTGCGGTGCAGGAGCAGCGGTTGTTGGTAGCCGGCCCCGGCGTTCGCGGAATCGACTTGCGGGTACACGTGGCCGTTGGCGACCAGAATGTCCAGCCAGCCGTCATTGTCCATGTCAAAGAAGGCGGTGCCCCAGCCAACGTAGGGATAGCTTGGCTGACCGAGGCCGGAGGTCCAGCTCACGTCATCGAAACCCTTTTTCCCAAGGTTGCGATAAAGGGAGTTGGGTTGTTCGGCAAAATGGGTGACGAAATAACTTAACTGGCCGGAGTGATCGTAATCGCCGAAGTCAATTCCCATGGAGCCCAGCGCCATGCCGTCGCCGCTCAGGGCTACGCCATCAAGCATGCCGACGTCAGTGAAGGTGCCGTCGTGATTGTTGTGGTAGAGGTAGCTGGGCACGGAGTCGTTGGCGACGAGCAGATCGGGCCACCCGTCATTGTCGTAATCGGCCCACATTGCACCCAGGCCGTAGTACCCGATGTCGTCGTGGACGCCGGCTTTGACACTCACTTCTTCAAAGGTGCCGTCGCCGCGATTGTGATAAAGCAGATCGCTTTCGCCGGGAAGTCCCCAGGGACCGCACTGCACGAGCAGACCCTTGTACTTGCAATATTTGTTGCTGCCAAATTCGGGGAGATGATTTAGATCGACATGGACGTAGCGAGCGACGAATAGATCGACGTGGCCGTCGCGATCATAGTCGCCCCAGGCCGCGCCGGTGCTAAATCCGCCGCCACGCACGCCGGCTTTTTCGGTTGCGTCTTCGAATTTGCAGTTGCCGAGACCTCGATACAAAACATTTCCGCCGTAGCCGGTGACAAAGAGATCGAGATGGCCGTCGTTGTCGTAATCGGCGACGGCGACGCCCATGCCCCAGCCAACGCGTGTAAGTCCAGCCTCTTTCGTGATGTCTTTAAAGGTGCCGTTGGGCTCTTGATGATAGAGGGTGACTAGCGGGTCGCCGCCGGACTTGCGGTAGTGATCGATGGTCGAGCCGTTGACGATGACGATGTCGAGGCGGCCGTCTTCATCACAGTCGAAGAGGCCTGCGCCGCCGCTGATGGATTCGACGATGTAGCGCTTGTCGCTGGTGGAGATGTGCGAGACGGTCAGGCCGACTTCGGCGGCGATGTCTTTGAATTGCGGAATGGGAGGGAAGCCGGGACGATCCAGTTTCGCGGCAGGAAGTTTTTTGGCCGACGGAGGGATCGGAACGGTGACGCTCTGCGCGTTCAAGAATTGCGGAAAGAAGAGGGCCGCGAACAGGGCAAAGGATGTGAGATTTGTAACAGCGATTCCTCGCATAGGAACCATGGTAGCGGAAAGTTAGAGGCTGCCAAAGAAGATAGCGCGAATGGCAAAGCCGATGTCCGGTTAACGCATTTCGCGAAATTTACTTCGGCCGTCAAAGACGCCACGCTTGCCGCATTCCGACGTCACCTCCTCTGCAAGGGAGGAGGAATTGCGCGTCAGGCTTCGTGGTAATTGAGCAAGACGAGTCCTACCAAAATAAAACAGACGGGCCAGATCCAGGAAAGGACGCGCCGGGCGCGGTCCTCTTCGGGCGGAAGACGGAGTTCCAGCCAGCGGGACCAGCCTGCGGCGATGCCCAGGATGGCCAGGGGAATATGGCTGAGCTCGATGAGCAATTCGTCTTTGACATTTCCCAGAGCGTGAGAGTGGGTGAGCAGAATGGCGCCGCCTAAGGCGCAAACACCTGGAAAGACCAGGCCCGCGGCGGGAGATTTTACGCGGCCGGTCACCACCGACCATTCAAAAATAGCAAACGCGGTTACGAGTAGAACGATCACACGATGCTGGAGAACGTCTGGAGAGGAAAAGCTTTCCCAGAAACCGTTGGGGCCGAGCGGCCAATTTTCCGGGTCCGAGCGTAAGAACAAAAAGACTGCCAAGCCCAGGAACATCAGCGGCCAATGTTTGGCCCACGGAAAATGACCCGTACGCGCGAGAAAAGACAGTAAACCAACTCCCAGCACAATGACGCCGGCCCAATTGTGATTGTATTCGGACCAGGCGATGTCGCCCGGACCGGCGGAGTTGGCGGCAGCTTGGCCAGGGACGAACGACACGGGGACGGTTATGCCGCGGGCTGCTTCGCGCTTGGCGATTTGCTCGGTGGGTTCGGAAAGTGCGCTGTGTGGAGGACTCTTCAACCGCGGTATGCGCGGCGCGTAGCGTTGGAAAATTTCCGTGGCGCTCACTTTGTCGGATCCGAGATCGATCGCCGGGGGCTGAGAGGTTAAGGAAGCGGCGGCGAGAATAACGGTAAGGCCGATGCCGATTTCGACTTCGCCGAAGCGCAGCAGGCTGGCGGAGCCGATTTTGGAGTTCGCCGCGATGGATGCGTTGACGGTAGGCGCGTTAGAGTTCGCGTTGCGGACGATGAAGTAGTTCAGCGCGCCCAGGACCAGCAGAAAACCAAACAAAATTATTTTGGCGCTGACCATGGCGCCGTAGGTGGTGCCGTAAAGAGCGGACCACGAGCCGACGTAGGCGAGCGACAGTCCGAAGCCGCCCGCGAATAAAAGCGCGACGCTGATGAGCGCGAGTTGGGAAAAATTGGCGGTGATGCGCTGGCGGACCTGTGGATCGGATTCGCGTTTTAGAGAGATGAGCAGATAAGGCAGGCCGCCGATCCACGCGGCGGTAGCCAGCTGGTGCAGCCCAGTGAGGAAGGTCAGAAGAACGCGGTGCTGCATGCGAGCCACGGAGTGGCTGGTCATCAGGGCGGACGCGAGGATGAGCATTGCGGGTATGAGCAGGGCGCTATTGCCTCGCCATTTGCCGAAAGAGCAGACGGCGGCGACGACCAATGCTGCAGCGGCTGCGAGCGCGCCGGCGTATACGAAGTTCGCGCCGACGGCGTCGCGGAAAGGCATATCCGCCGATTGCATGAGAATGAGAGTGTTGGCCAGGACGTAAAACACTTGGGTGGCGGCCAAAGTCAGCGAGAACCCCACGATCCATTTACGGCAATGGTTAACCACCGCATCGGTACGCAATTGCGGCGCGCGGGTCACGGCGATTATGAAAATAATCCCGCCAATGGTGAGGGTCTGAAAACACAGCGTGGCGGCGCGCAAAAGAACTGACAGATAGCCGAAGATGTTTAAAAGTTTGTCCATGCGGGGAATCAGGGCGCGACGGTGAAGGGAACCTCTCCACGGGTGATGTGGCCATCGGAAGCCAGAACCTGCCAACGAATGCGGTATTCACCCGGGGCCAGGCCGGCGCCCTGCGTGGTGAGGACGTCGGGAGACGGTTGCTCGCCGATGGCAAGCGGTTTTACAGATTTATCCGGCATGAGGAGCGACAGGCGGGACCGGCCGGCCTCGACGCGCACGTTGAAGCGCAGACGGATAGGGACATCAGGGCCCTTGACGCTCGAGCTGGCCGCAGGCGACGCTTCGAGGAGCACGGCGTGGGCGGCGGCCACGTGGACATTGACAAACAGAATTAGCGTGGCCAGTACGCAAGTGGTTGCCAAGACAGCTCGATTCGGTGATTTCAACTCTTCGTCCCCCATTACAGAATGGCGCACCAAGGCTCCACATTCAACCAAGGATCAAATAAAGATACATGGAGTACAAATTATAACTGATTAGAGAGGATAAAAAGTCTCGAATGGCCGCCCAAAGGGGTTCGTAGCAAGACGTTTTTTCCCATCGTTTTCCAAGTCCGGGAGAGCACTCAGGTTCAGGAAACTGGCCGCTGCGTCGCGCGCCGACCGACGAGCAACGTGTGCGTCTGCGGATCCAGTGCGGCTTTTGGCTTCGAAGATGATGTGCCGTAGGTGATGCCTTCGCGAATGCCAGCCAGAGGAGCGGTGTCAACGAAGCGCACGGTATCGCCGTCTGGTACGATGCCAAGTTGTTGCCAGATTTCCGGCAGATCCACGGGGTAGGGCTGGTCTTTCATTTTGTTATAAAGAGTTTCCAGCACCGTGGTGCCGGTAGCCTGATCCCCTGCGGCGAAAGCTTTTTCGAGGGGCCAATCGTGCAGCATGCTTCCGCCGGCATCGAGGATGCCGCGGAGGGCGTCATCTAAACCCATTTTGTTTTGTGTTTGCTTTCGGATTTCGATATCGGCCAGGAGGCAGAAAAGTGCCCCGCCCCAGTAGGTGCGGCCCCAGGTATGCGTGTGATCCAGGCCCTGGTCGCCGGGCTGTGGAAGGCCCTGGCGCATGTCCCGCACAACTTCAAACCACATTTGGCGCGCGTCGAATTTTTTGGCGCGCACGCGGGCGATGGGTTCGACGTATGTTGCGGTGCCTTCTTCGATCCAGTGATGATTTTCCGTTACGGAGGGAAATGTGAGATGGACCATTTCGTGCGTCAACATCCAGTCTTTGGCCAACTGCGCTGCAGTTGTGGACCTGCCGACGTGAATGCGGATTATGCCGCCGTCGTCGGAGGCAAAAGTCCGTCCGCCATGTACGCCTTGCCCGTCGGAAACGATGAGGTGCAGCGCCACGTGAGTGACAGGGAAGCGCAGATAATAAGTGGCCACGGATTCGGCGGCGTCGCGGACCCAACTGAGCAATTCGTCGTGCGACAGAGTCAGTTCACCTTCTTCGAGGCTGACGTCGATGCGGGAGTTTCCGATTTGAAGGGTGGAGAGCATTTGTGGGGGCCGGGTGGCGCAAGCGCTGGGGAGATTGGTAATGGCTGCGATCGATAGTAGCAGGAGAGCTTTGGTTGCAAGATTCTTATAAATTGGTGGCGGGCGTTTGTACATGTAGTAGAGATGTGTGGGGCATGGGAATGGTTTGACAGGGGATGAGAGCACCGCCTGAAGTCTGTGACGCCTTAAAGGCGTTTGGCGAAGTAGCGATCGATCACCGTGTCCAGGGCGATCAGACCGGGGCCAAAAACAAAAATTAAGAGCCCCGCGAAAAGAAGCGTGTATTCAGCGCCGGCAGTAAATTTATCCGGATCACTTAGAAAGGAGAGAAGAGCTTCGCGGTCCGCGGTGATGTAAGCAACCAACATGTCGACGGCGAGCATTAGTCCGACCAAACGCGAAGCCAGGCCCAGGACCAGCAGGATGCCTGCGAGGAATTCAAAGGTAGAGACAAAAGTGGCGGTGGGTCCGGGAGCGGGGACGCCGAGGCTGGTAAAGAAGTTCGTGACGTTATCGAGGTGGTGCAGCTTACCCCAGCCGTTTTGCGCGATTTGAAAACCCCAGTACAGGCGGACGAAGAGCAGGAAGGGAGATTGCAGATAGGAGGCGATTTTCGCGAACCAGAGATAGAGTTTACGTAATTGCAGCAAAAAATGATTCATGACGCCTGAGCCTCCTCCGAACTTTGCCGGGTTTCTGGATTTTCCGTATGGGATTGATTTATTTTTCCGAAAGACAGAACCAACCGAGGGCCGACCAATTGTGAAACCATTGCGCGACGTTTTGCACACGCTGATCCGCGGGCATGGCACTGCCGTGGAAAGCGCCGGCGACGGCACTTTCCAGGGTTTTTCCCGCGCGCAGGGCATACAGGATGCGGAATTCCTCGCGTTCGATCCGGCGAAAATAGACAAAATAGTCCACGCGGTGCACCACTAGAAAAATGGGCGCGGGTTTTAATCGTGCGACGGCGGCCACGCGTTTGCGGCGATGTTTTTCGCTAAAGGCGTTGCTGGCGAAGTCGGCATCATCCTGATTCTTGCCTTTTACCGCCAGCAACAAGTCGTCAACCGGGTATCGCAGGTCGAGAAGTCGCACGTACGGTTGCGTGCGCAGACGCAGCGTGACGGGGTCCGCCCCCGTCAGATTTTCCGGTTTTAGCTGAGGCAAGGACTCGCCGTCGAAAGCTTCGATGTCCGCCCATTCGAGGCGCACCATATCGACGGCCAATTGCTGGCGTGTGCCCGCGAATTTGGGGTGTTTGCGGAGCCAGCTTTCGAGCTTCGCGCCGAGATTCCGCAGGGTAAAACTCGTGGAAGGGCAGTCGCGGAGATACGCTTTGCTCAGTGCGTCGAAGCTGCGGTCTCCCAGCACGGCACGGAGCCCTGGAAAATCATCGGTCATCGCGCTCAGGACTCGGAACCAGTATTGGCGATTGTAGATTTCCAGGCGCTCGAAGGAGCTGAGCCGGTTGTTGGGCTTGATGAAGCTGGCGGCTTCCGCCCGCATCGAGCGGCCGCTGGGCGCTACGTTGCGCATCCGTTCGCCGGGCGTGAGCGGAGTCATTACCGCGCGAGCCATGCGGCGCTGCAGGGCGTGGAGCTTCATACGGCGGTGGCCAGCGAAGCGCTCGCGAGAAATTTATCGGCTTTCAGGGCTTCGTCGCGCACTTCGTTAAAGGATGGGATGTGGTCATCCCACTCAAGAAGGGTAGCGGTGTGGCCGGCGCGCTGGATGGCGCGGTCATAAAGCTTCCACACGGGATCGATGACGGGATGATCGTGGGTGTCCAGAATATACTTGCGATATTTTGAATGGCCGGCGATATGGATTTGCGCGACGCGTTCCGCTGGAATGCTGTTGACGTAAATGTGCGGATCAAAACCATGATTCTGCGAAGACACGTAGATATTATTGACGTCCAGCAGGATGCCGCAATCTGCGCGCTCGACCACTTCGTTCAAAAATTCCCACTCGGTCATTTCGGAAACATGAAATTCCGCGTAGCTGCTGACGTTCTCGACCACCAGCGGAACTTCCAGGAAATCGCGCACTTCGCGAATTTTCTGCGCGGTGATTTTTGCCGCTTCAAAGGTGTACGGCATGGGCAGCAGATCGTGCGTATAACGGCCATCGACGCTGCCCCAGCAGAGGTGGTCGGAAAGCCACGGCGTCTTGGTGCGCTGGACTAAAGTCTTGAGGCGGCGCAGGTGTTCGCGATCGATTTTATCCGCGGAACCGAAATACATTGATACGCCGTGCTGCACGACACGATACTGCTCCAAGATGCGGTCGAGGATTTCCAGCGGCCTTCCGCCGTCGACCATGAAATTCTCGGAAATAATTTCAAACCAGTCCACCACCGGTTTGCGCGTAAGAATGTGGTCGTAGTGCGTGGCGCGCAGGCCGATGCCGATTCCGTAATCCGTAAAATTATTGAAACGATTCGCGGGCATGCATTACTCCGTCACCTCAGCGGAAGGCCGGCGCGAAACCAGCCCTCCACTGGAGGTGAAGCGTTCATGGTTATTGTGGAATTACGCGGTCGGCATCTTGGAGCCGTCGGTCGCGCAGCCGCCCTTGCCCTTGCAAGAGTTCTTGCCTTTGCAACCGTTGTCGCTGCTCTTACACCCACCATTGCCCTTGCAGGAGTTCTGACCCTTGCAAGCGTGCTTTTCCTTGGTCGCGGGCTTGGGCGCAGGAGTGTCCTGTGCGCTAAGCGAGGACCTCATGCTGGGCAACAGATTCGAGGCTTGCACCGTCGCGCCTGTGCCTGCGAGCAAACCGGCAATAGCCGCGCTGGCGATCAACATCTTATTGGACTTTGTCATGTTACTTCTTCCCTCCAGTGTGATTTTACTTGACCACTTACTCCGGGCAGAATACTGCCCCGAAGACCTTAGGCGTTGCGAAGTGTAAAGCTTCCTCGCCCCGCAGCGCGGAGCGGGACTCTGGGCAAGGCCGGAGTATAGCCCCGAATGTGTTCTGCCTCAATAAGAGTCGCTCCTGGCCCCAAGGTTACAGACGGGGCCAAAATCGGAACGGCGTGTTGAAATTGCAAGCTTTGCGTGATGCGAAGTGTGCGCATGGGTCTACTGGCCAGACCCGGCGGAATTGCTTGCCTGGGCCATCGAGAGCTTATCGACTTTGCCGCGTATGTCCTCAGGTTTGAAGATCGGGGGCGAGCAGACGCGCTGGGTGCAAACAAACGCTGCGGAGGTCTTCAGCCGGGGATACTGCACGTCGGGATTGGGCAGTACGCCTTCGCGAACGTCCCACCATTCGAGGCGTTTGTAACTGGCCGGATAGCGCGACGCGGATTGGAACAGCGCTTGCGCGGCGGGGTCATCCTTGGGGCCGACCACCGTAAGGTGCAGCGGAGGGCGGACCACTTCATAATCCACCAGTAACACGCTGGCGGCAGGCAAGCGCCGGGCGATTGCGGGCGCGGCCAGGTAGCGCATGGCCTGATCGGTCATCGATTTATAGACGGGCCGCGCGGTGTAATGGAATAACAGGTTTGCCGTGCGTGCCAGCATCACGTTCTCATCGCGCTGGGGGTGCAGCTTGGCGTCGCGATCCGTGGCTTGCGCGGCCGTCAGGTAACCGGCCGGTCCTTTAAATGTTTCATTGATGTAGGCCATCGTTTTTTCCGCGCCGGCCAGCCATTGGCGGTCGCCGGTGGCGCCGTAGAGGGCTACGAACGCCCGGGCCATGGCCACGTTGTCGCCCAGATAGGGCCCGGCCGCGTCCTTGGAGTCGTGGCGAAATCCTCCGTTGGGCAAACTGCGATTGGCCTGCACCCATCGTGCGGCGCGCGTGGCCTGCTCGAGATACGCTTTGTCCCCTGTCGCGCTGTAGAGCGCCGCCAGGCCCGCAACGGCCCAGCCGTTTTCGCGCGCGTACATGTGCTTGTCGACGCGTGGAATGCCCTGCTTGCGCCGCCCCGCATCATTCAGCGCAAAATACTCCGCGCTGTGATGACCGTCGATCACGTCCGCATCCTGGCTGGTGTAGAACGCCCCCGTAGGGCTCGAAAGAAATGTCGTCAAAAATTTGCCGATGGCCTGCGCCGCGTGCAGGTACGCCGGGTCTTTGAACTGCGCATAAGCCTCCGCATAGATGCGCATGTCCTCCGCCTGCATGGACATGATTTTTTCAAAGTGCGGCTTGTTCCAGACGCCGCCGGTGGAATATTGATAGACGCCGCCCCACACCGGGTCCAGCAGATTTAGCTGCGCGGTCAAGGTTTGCCGTGCCATTTTTTCCGCTTGCGCATCGCCGTGGGCGGCGTTGTCCAGCGCGTATTCCACGGAATCCCAGTCCATAAATTTGAAGTCGTCGCCCCACGCCCCTTCCCTGGCATCGTAGCCTGCGAGGTAGTTGGCGCGCAGTTCATCACGCAATTTTTCTGGCAACAAGGGATTTGATGGATAGTTGATGGGTATTTCCGCCTGCACCGAAGGGCCGGGCGTGGGATCGTCGATGATCGCTTGCAAGATGCTGGCAAACTGTTTGGGTTCAAGATAACCCTGGCGCTTGATGATTTCCTGGCCATGGCCATCGAACACCACGGTAGCGGGCCAGCCATAATCTTCGTAGCGATTGGAAAGGTCGGGTCGCGAATCCTGGTCCACCTTCACCGCCAGGTAGCGCGCTTCGATCAGCCGGCGCACCTCGGGATCCCGATAGGTGGTTTCGTCCATCACATGGCACCAGTGGCACCACACCGCTTCCAGATCGAGCAGCACAAATTTGTGCTCGCTCTTGGCTTGCGCGAAGACCTCGTCGCTCCAGCCTTGCCAGCGAATCTTGCCCGTCGTTTCCGCCTCGGCTGAAGGCGCGGCATTCCTGGCCGGCGCGGCCCCCTGCGCGTAAACCGAGCGGGCCATCAGAAGCGCGAGGAGCAGGAAAGAGGTTCGCATGTCTGGCTCTGTCGAACTATACGTAAGGAGATGCTTTTCGGATTTGCACGGAGGAAAGTGTAGCTACCGGACGCGCGGGAGACAGTAGCAAGGTGCGTTGGGTAAGGCAAGCCCGAAACCCGAAGGAGCGCAGGTGTTGATGTAAATTATTTAGAATTAGTTTGTTAGAACGGGAAGAGGCTTTCGTTCGAATTATGTCCCGAGAAGGTTTGGTTGGGGGCGAGCGTAGCCGTGTTCGTGGGCCCAGAGGGAGAGCGGGAGAGCAGCGAGGTCGTCGACAATGGGGACGGCGTGGCCGTCCTTGGTTAGGTCGATGGTACGCAGGTAAGAGTGACAGGTATCGCAGGCTTCCACGCGAATGTGGGGGAACTGTTCTGCGAAGTAGACCGGGAGCTTGCCTTCAGATTCTTCGCCGCAGGTGGGACAGAGGATGCGCCGGAACTCCCATTCTTGCGAGCAGAAGGAACAGAGCAGGAAGCGCTTTGCACCATCGCCTTCACGGCGGAGTACGCCCGCCAATGGCCGCCCTGCGCAGAGAGGACACGCGTTTGTGGTGACCAGGAGAACAGGCTGAAGCATCTGCTCTGCCAGAAATTCGGCGTGCGGTTGCAGGAAAGCTCTGGGAATAAATTGCTCGAAGGGGGCTGCGGCCATAGACGCATCCAACGAGCGCGATGCTTCATCACGGATGCCTGCGTCTGTCCAATAGCTGGACAGCAGCCCGATCCAAGATTCGGCCGATTGCGATGAGACCTGCCGGGCGGAATCGGCGAGAGGGGAAGGCGCATCGCGCACGATGATGTCGAGGAAGGCGCGAAAGTGGGGAAGTACCAGCGTGGCGTCAAAGCTATCGCGGAGGGGAGAGGGAACTGCGTCGCTTCGCGGTGCCGCCGCGCCAGCGGCGATCCGGGCGTACAAACTTTTCTGAAACTGCGCGATGGCTTGATAAAAATTCAGGAATTCGGCCGCGAACGGATGGTTCTTCGCCAGGTATTGCGCGCGTTGCAAGCGGTCTTCGTATTGGCCGCGTGCGGCTTGGAAAAGGTTCATTTGGGCGGAGGAGCCGGGTCGCCCACGACTTCTTTGTACCACGCGGGATGGTATCGCTTAGCGAACTCTACGGAGACGTCGCCGCGAATGACCGAGCCGAACGCGCCGCGCTCGGCGAAGACGCTCATGTAGATGTGAATCATGAACAGTCCAATGGCCAACATAGCCGCGGCGGGATGAATGAAGACAGATATGTAACGAAGGATGCGCAGGTTCCAAGGGATGTACTCGGGTAGCCACAAGATCAGACCGGTCGCCAGGAGAAGTGCGCCGCAGAAGACGAAGCCCCAGAAGAGAAGTTTTTGGCCGGCGTTGTAACGGCCCGCGGGAGGCATTTTTTCATCTTCATTTTTGGTGTAGTAGCCGACGTTGCGCCACCAAGCCTTGTCGTTTTCCGTGGTGTGCATCTGCGTGTGCCACATAATGTAGAGGTAAAGAACCGCGCCTACGAAAATGAGTCCGCCCCACGGGTGCAGCGTCCGGGAAACTTGAGGGCCGCCGCAGACGTAAGCTATCCAGAAAAGCCAGGGGGACCAGAAAGCCAGTCCGGTGAGCATTAAATAAATAAAGGAGCCGGCGGCAATCCAGTGGGTGAGACGTTCGTGCAAATGGTAACGAAGGATTCGGCCGTGGGGAAGCAGCAACTCTCGCTCGCTCATGGATGCTCCTCCTCTACGCGCTTAACCGTCTTTTCCTGGGCGTTGGCGATCTGGTCGCGGATGTCCTGGTCCTCGCGGTCTTTTGGACCGAAACGCAGATAGTGAATAAAGAGACCGATCAGGCCGCCGATCATGGCCGCGTTACCCAGCCATTTCAGCGGGCCTTTCCAGAGCTTGACCGAGAGCGGGATGTGCGGATCTTTGGGCAGGCCGCCGTAGAGTTCGGGCTGCGTGGCGTCGTGGAGCACGTACATAACACCGGTGCCGCCCACGCCTGCGGGGTCGTAGACGCCGGCGTTGGGAAAATTGTAGTGCTCGCGCAATTGCGTGGCGCGTTTTTCGGCGAGGTCCTTCATGTCTTCTTTGCTGCCGAAGTGCAGGCAGCCGGTCGGGCAGGCTTTGATACATGCGGGCTCGAGGCCTTGGCCGACGCGGTCGGCGCACAGGCTGCACTTGAAGACGCGCTTGGTTTCCGGATTGAACTTGGGAATGTTGAAGGGGCAGCCGGTGATGCAGTAGCCACAGCCGATGCAGTGGTCTTGCTGAAAATCGACAATGCCGTTGGTGTACTGGATGATGGCGCCATCGGCGGGACAGGCCGCCAGGCAGCCGGGCTCGGCGCAGTGCATGCATTGATTTTTGCGCATGAGCCACATCATGGAGCCATCTTCGCGCTCGTGCTCGTTAAAGAGGATGAGGTTCCAGTAATTCCAGCGGGTCTCCGGCATGGTCTGGTAGGTGTTGTCGAAGATGGTTTCGCCGAAAGGCAGGTCGTTCCACTCCATGCAGGCCACTTCGCAGGCCTTGCAGCCGATGCACGTGGTGGTGTCGATGAGTTTGCAGACCGTGTAGTCGCGCTGGGTGTCTTCGCCAGGCACGGCGCCGGCATGGCCGGAAATTTTTTGAATGCGCAGCGTTTCCTGGCTCATGGTGGCCTCTAAACCTTTTCGACCTTCACGAGAAAGCCCTTGAATTCGGGCGTGTGCGCGTTGGGATCCACCGCGGTGTGCGTGAGCTGGTTGGCCAGATCCCGCGCGGTTTTGCCTTCGTCTTCGGCGATGCCGCGGTAACCCCAATGAAAAGGAATGCCGATCTGGTAGGTTTTTTTGCCGTCGATGAGCATGGATTTGATGCGCTGGGTGACCATGGCTTTGGCTATGTATTCGCCCCGCGCGCTGGAGACTTTGACTTTTTCGCCGCCGCGAATGCCCATTTCTGCGGCCATTTCCGCGGCCATCTCGATAAACGGTTCGGGGACCAGCTGCACGTTCATGGGATTATTTTTGGTCCAATAATGGTAATGCTCGGTCAGGCGGAAAGTGGTGCAGACCACCGGGAAGTCCTTGGCCGTTCCGAATTTGTCGTCGGCATCCTTGAATTTGGTGACCACGGGATTGGTGGAGCGCTCCGGGTGGAGCAGATTGGCCAGCGGGCTTTCGATCGGCTCGTAAAATTCCGGGAACGGGCCCTCGGCGAAGGCGGCGAGCGGGGCGAAAATGCGCCCGACCCCTTCGGCGTTCATGATGAAGGGGCCCATATGATCCTTGGGCGGGGAATCGGCCTTGAAATCGGGGATGTCGTTACCGACCCACTTTTTGGCGTCCTCGTTCCACCAAACCTGTTTCCGCGAGGGGTCCCAGGGCTTGCCGTTCACGTCGCAGGAGGCGCGATTGTAAAGGACGCGGCGATTGGCCGGCCAGGACCAGCCCCAGCCAGGGTGCACGCCCATGCCGGAGGGATCGGAAGGATCGCGGCGCGCGGTCTGGTTTCCCGCTTCGGTGAACGCGCCGGAGTAAATCCAGATGCCGCAGGAGGTGGTGCCGTCATCTTTTAGCCAAGCGAAGCCGGGGAGTTGCTGGCCGGCTTTGATTTGCTGCTTGGTGGCGGGATCTTCAAGGTCCGCCAGCGCTTTGCCGTTCAGCTCTTTCAAGACTTCGGCGAGCGGCGGGTTCAGCGGTTCGCTGTAATTCCATGTCAGGTTCAGGATCGGATCGGGAAACTTGCCGGGGTCTTTTTTGTATAAATCGCGAACTTTCAGGAAAATTTGCGCAAGGATGGCCTGATCGAGGCGGCAATCGCCCGGCGTGGGCACGGCGGCGTTCTTCCACAGCAACCAGCGCGCCGAGTTGGCGAAAGAGCCGTCTTTCTCCGCAAAGCCCGCGCACGGCAAACGGTAAACCGTAGTCTGAATCAGCTTCATGTCGCCCTGAGCCAGGACGCGCGGCGACTTCCAGAATTCGCTGGTCTCGTCCGGATAAATCTCGCCGACCACCAGCCACTCGGCTTTCTTTAGCGCGTCGATATTTTTGTTGGTGTCCGGGCCGATGGCCACGCCGTTCATGCCGAAGGCCAGCATGCCTTTGACGGAACCGTTGTACATGTCGTTCCAGAGATGGGTCCAGGAATAATCGCGGTCGACCTTGGGAAGATAGTCGAAAGCCCAGCCGTTTTGCTTGGTGGCGGCGTCTCCATAGAGAGCTTTCAGGAAGCTGACGCTAAAGGCTGGGGTGTGGCTGTAATAGTTCCAAGACTGCCACGGCTGTGGTTTGGAAGCTGTGGGGGTGACGCGTTTCATCCAGCCGTCGAAGTCGGCATCGGCGGGGGTCGGAACTTTCAAATAGCCGGGCAGACTGTCGTATAGGCCAGCCATATCGGTGGCACCCTGAATGTTCGAGTGGCCACGGAGCGCGTTTACGCCGCCGCCGGCGCGGCCGACGTTGCCAAGCAACAACTGCAGCATCGCCGCGGTGCGAATAATTTGCGTGCCGAAGCTGTGCTGCGTCCATCCGACGGCGTAAATGATGGTGCCAACCTGCTTCAAATCGCCGTCCTTGCGGATGGAGGTGTAGGTGTCGGCGGCTTTGAGGAATTGCGTTTTGGGGATACCGGTAATGCGCTCGACGATCTCCGGCGTGTACCGCGAATAGTGTTTCTTCAGAAGCTGGAACACGCAATTCGGATTTTGCAGCGTCAGGTCATAATCCACGTTTTCGGGCATGGGCGGCAGAGGCGTAGTCACCTGGTTCTGACCCGTGGACATGCCCGGAGGGTTGGGCAGGGGCTTGCCGTCAGTGCCTGAATAATTCCAGGAGGAGCGGTCATAGCTCATTTTTGCGGCATCGAAGCCGGAAAAAACGCCATCGGTGTCGCCGGGCATCTTGAAATCGTTTTTGACCACGAACGCGGCGTTGGTGAAATTCACGAGATATTCGTGCGCGATGCGATTGTTCTGAATGGCGTAATTGATGACCCCGCCGAGGAAAGCGATATCCGAACCCGCGCGAATCTGGCAGAAGAGGTCCGCGACCGCGGAGGTTCGCGTGAAGCGCGGATCCACGGAGATGATTTTCGCATTGCGATTGCGCTTGGCTTCGATGGCCCACTTGAAACCGCACGGGTGGTTTTCGGCTGGATTCCCGCCCATGATCAGCATCATGTCGGTGTTCTTGATATCCACCCAGCCGTTCGTCATTGCGCCCCGGCCAAACGTTGGTCCCAAACTTGAGACCGTGGGGCCGTGTCAAACTCTGGCCTGATTTTCCAGATGCACGACCCCCAGGGCGCGCATGGTTTTGACCACCAAGTAGTTGAATTCGTTGGTATCCGTGCAACCGCCAATCCACGAAATGGCTTCCGTGCGATTTACGGTTTTACCCGCGGCATCCTTCTCGATAAAGCTGTCGTCACGGGTTTTCTTGATGCGCGCCGCAATCTCGTTCAACGCGTCGTCCCATGAGATATCTTCCCACTGCGTGCCGCCTGGCCGGCGCACTTGCGGCTTCAGGAGGCGGCGGTCATTCAGGATGTCTTGCACGAGGGATGAGCCCTTTGGGCATAGCGTGCCGCGATTGGTGGGGTGGTCGGGGTCGCCTTCCACATGGACGACCTGGGCCGTTACATTTTTTGCGCGATCGCCGAGCGTGTAAATGATCGTGCCGCACCCCACGGCGCAGTAAGGGCATGTCGAGCGCGTCTCGTTCGCTCTGCCGATCTTCAGGGTCTTTAATTCGGCGTAGGCGGGCTGAACATCGAAGCCGAAGATGGCCACAGCGGTGCCGCCGACGGCGGTGAGTTTGAGGAAGTCGCGACGCGTAGGTTGCAAATGAGGCCCCCTTGATACGCAGGGATGTAACAACGCTCAACCTGACGCACTACATCTAACCCCGGTACGGGAATAAGTCAAGTTGTAGATCTGCGCAGTTAAGAATAATTCTTCTACGCGGCAGCAAGGGTTGCGCGGATCTGTCAAGGAGAGACTACGAAATGGCGCGCCACGGAAAGGTCGGCTTGCCCTCTGGACTCGCCGTCGAAGCGTTAGGCAATCGAGCTTAGCGCTTCAAAACATTGCGCGTCGAGCGCTCGCGGAACGTCCTTGCCGATAATACTCAGAACCTCTCCCTTGGGTAGCGCGTCGCGATACGGCCGTTTGGCGGACAGCGCGTCGTAAATATCTGCCACCGCAATGGCGCGCGCCGGCAATGACATTTGGTCGCCGCTCAATTTGCGAAAATAGCCGGAGCCGTCAAGTTTTTCATGGTGGGAACTCGCGACGTACGCCAGTTCCTCGAAACCCGCCACCTTTTCCAAGATTTGCTGCGTGTAATACGGATGCAGCTTAACGGTGTCCCATTCCTGCGCCGTCAGTTTGCTCGGTTTATCCAGGATATTGTTGGGTACGCTCAGTTTCCCGATATCGTGCAGCAACGCCGCGCGCCGCACCATTTTCGTGGTGGCTTCGTCAAAGTTCAGCTTCCCCGCGATATGCAACGTGGCGTTCATCACTCCGCGCGAGTGCGCATGCGTGTATGGCGATTTTACGTCGATCACCTCCGCGAACGCTTCGCAGACGCTATCGAGCCGGGCATCTTCCGCGTACAGGATCAGGCCCACGGGCTCCAAGTCCATTACCGCGTCGCGCACCGAACGGTCTTCCAATTTTTCCCACAGCGTCGCGTCCTCGCGTAACTCCCGCGCGGCGCGCACTAGCTCCGGATCGAACCACGTTCCCGAGCGATCCTCCAGGATCTGATATCCATCCGATGGCCCGTTGATCGCTGCAAATACTTCAAACGTCTGGCAAAGGTTCATGATGCGCGCAAGCAGCGGAATCTCCTCGCCCTTGCGCCCCGCGGGAAAGCCTTTACCGTCCCAGTGCTCGTCGAGAGAATAGATGGCGTTGTAGGTCTTCTCCGAAAATCCGATCTTTCGCGCGATTTGCGCGCCGCGGTCGCACCGCGTGCCCACCAGTTCCTCGGCCTGCTTGTTGCGATTGGTGGCCACGCTGGCGATGGCCAGCAATCGCTCCAGCCGCGAGCGCCCGGGCATTACATTACGCAACAAATATTCCAAGCCATCGAAAGTGATGCTGCTCCAGTCCGTAAGTTTTGCTTCCGCTTTAGCTCTGCGCTCGTCGCCGCCCAGAATTTCATACATCCGCGCGGCATTGCTGCTGCAACCCGCGTCCTTCAGCAGTAGTGCGTAATATAAGTCCGCCGATTCGCTCGCGGGTACACCACAAATTTCCGCCAGCCTCATTCCCAGCACGCAACACTTTACGGAATGGCCCATGGGCTGGCCCTCCGTAAGGTCCAGGGCGTAGGAAAGCGCGGAAATCAGATCGGACATGCGGAGGTACGCGGGCGACGAAACCGGGCGTTCTTGCACCTCAACGGCAGCCATGGGGACCTCCATGACAAGGATATCGGCTGCGTGGTATTACGGTTTAAATGCGCGGATAGATGTGCCTGAACGGAAAACTACGCGTTCTCAAGGTCCCTATCTCCCGCGGTTCAGCGAATTAGACGAACGGTGACTTTGCGAGCTGCGTTGGCATGGGAAAGGGCGCGCCGGGCCTAACGGGAACTGCGCGTCCCATCACGTTGCAAGGCCAAGCCTAGTTTTCGGTTCGGGTGAGAGGCCCTCCGCTGCGTGTTAATGTGATTGCCGCGATCTGAGTTGCCAAGGCACGGAAGGAGAAAAGGAATGAAGACGCTGATGGCGCTTGCCGTGGCTGTTGTTGTTTTGTTCCCGGCTTGCCTCCGGGCGACTCCTGCAAAGCCGGCGTTGCAAGTCGTGGTGCTGGGGTCCGGCGGGCCACGGGCGTTCGGCAGGGCCGGGTCAAGTTACATCGTGCTGGTCGGAGGAACACCGCGGATTTTGGTGGATGCGGGACCGGGTGCGTTCTTGCGGATCGGAGAATTGGACCTGGATCTGGACAAGGTGGATACGGTTTTGTTGACCCATCTGCATATCGATCACAGCGGAGACCTCGCGGCTTTCTTCAACGCGCGCGCGCTTACCAGCGACGGACCGATCGCATACCGCGTGTTTGGCCCGGACGGGGCAGGACTCTTCCCCAAGACCTCGCGATTTGTAGATTTACTGGTGGGAGAAGGCGGCGCCTTTGCGTATCAGAAGACGTTTGGCGCGCGCGAGTCGTTTACGGTTCGCGATCTGGCCATCAGCCTGGATTCCGCGCTCACGAAGATTGTGGATGAGGATGGTTTGGTCGTGGAAGAAATCGCCACGCATCACGGCGATTGTCCGTCGGTGGCGTACCGGATTTCGTATAAGAGCGTGGTGGTGGTTTTCTCCGGGGACATGGATGCGTCGGCGCTGCCGAATCTGGTGCAACTAGCGAAGAATGCGGATTTGCTGATTTTTAATTGTGCCGTGCTTGACCCTCCGGCTTCGCCCTCGCAACTGTACGATCTGCATACGCCGCCCAGGAAAATCGGCGAAGCCGCGCGCGACAGTGGAGTAAAAAGTTTGCTGCTGGGCCATCTTGCTCCGGACGTGGAAGGGCAGGAGGCTGCGGTGCGCAAATCGATTCGCGCGTCGTATGCCGGGCCGGTTGCCTTCGCCAGCGATAAGCTGCAGGTGCCCGTCGGGAAGTGAAACTAACCAGGATTCAGACAGAAGGCTCGATATGTCTGACCCGCATCACCGCTGCAATCCCGCGCGTCATGATATAAAGCTCTGCGTGATCACGCAGGCGCGAGTCCTCACGCACTCTAGGAGACACCATGCCCACCCGCAAAATTCTCCTCACCGGCCTGAGAATACTGGCAACATGTCTTCTGTTTGCGGTCTGCTTTGCTGTTAGCGGTGCTCTTTCCGGACTCGACAAGATCGGTCAGCAAACGGTCGCTTCCCAACCCGCCCCGCCTGCTAACCAGCAGGTTCCCCTGATGCCCGACAATTTTCTTCGCAGCTTTCTCGTTTTTACTCTCTGTGCTGGGGGCACCCTCTCCTACCTCATCCTCAGGTCTCGCTGGCATGGCTGGATGCTTGTCGGCGCCATCTTCGTGAGCATGTACGGCATCTCGACCGTCGCCATTCAGGTCGAATCCATGGCCTTTCTATCAAACAAATTGCCTCCAGGAATGATTCGGGCCCTTTTTGTCCAAGGTGCGATTGCTGCGGCTCTGTTCGCGCCGCTCGCCGTCCTGGCGCTCGGCAAGTGGCGCGCTGCTTCGCTTCGCGCACCGGTGTCGCCTGTTGCCCCGCCGAAGCTGGCTTCGATCCTGCTGCGGATCGCCATACTCGTGGTGGCCTTCGTCTTCCTGTACATGTTCTTCGGCTACTACGTCGCTTGGAGAAACCCTGAACTGCAGCGCTTCTACGGGGGGCCGGAACTAGCCACCTTCTGGGCGGCATGGAGGCACAACTGGATTAGCTCCCGTTGGATTTACGCTCTTGCAGTGTTCCGCGCCCTCCTCCACATCGCGTGTCTGTACCCACTCGTTCGCATGCTTCACACTTCCCGGCGTGAGTCGGCCCTTGCTGCGGCGCTCTTTTTGGCTTGCTGGACAACCGTGTTGCTGCTGCCGAATCCGCTGATGCCCGCCAGTGTCGCGCGGAGTCATTTTTGGGAGACCCTGGGCTTCAACTTGGTCTTCGGCGCTCTCGCAGGATGGCTCCTGTGCTTTACTGCTCCCGTGCCCCAAGTGGAACGAACCTAACAGCCAGCTGGTATCCGATTACGGATGTCTGATATCTCTTCCCGCCTACTCCTTCACATGCGCCAACGGAATCTGCGAAAATAATTGCAGATCGATGATCATGTTCAGCCGCCGGTCCAACTGAAAAAACGTCGCCGCCTTCCTTCCCGGCAACACCTGGCTCACCACCGGCACATACTTCAAGCGCAGCGCCTGCGCCTGCCCGTCCGCCTCCAGCCAGTTCCGCACATAAATCAAGGCATCTTCGTCGCTCATCGTTTCCCACATCTCCGCGTACTGCTTCAACAGCGCATACTTCTGATTGTTCACTTCCTGCAAATCTTTCACGTAATGGTTGTAGATCGGCCAGAACTTGTTCGCCTCGCCGTCCGACAGCGACATATTCTGCCCGACCACCTGCATTTTCATTGCCCGTAAATCTTTACGCAGCAACGCAATGTCCTCGTCCGTCACCGTCGGGCTGATCACGTTCTGCACGATAACTTCCTGCCCCTGCGCCGCCGCCCCCAGCGTCTTCGCCCCCGTCGCAGCCATCCCCCCGCCCAACGCCGCCGCCACCACCATGCCCGCAACAAACGCTCCAGCCAATCCCGCCGCTCCCGTCATTTTGCACTTCATAATTTTTCTCCCAACCTTTGTCCTCTTGCCGCAAAAAACCACCGAGAACAGCAAGTCCGAGTGCATGTTAATACAGTTGGGCCGCTAACGGATTCAGCGTGAATCACGCGCTCACCCCTCGACGAGCTGTTGTCCCCCGTCGATGTCGTACGTTGCTCCCGTGACCGCGGTGTTCGTCATGAGGTGGACGGCGAGCCTGGCTACGTCCTCCGGGCCGACCACCCGCCCGATGGGCAGCGTCGTGCGCAGTTGCTCGCGACGCGCGTCCAGTTCCGCGCCGAGCAGCGATGCCGACAGTGGCGTGTCGACGAAGCCGGGGGCGATCAGATTCACGCGTATAGGCGCGAGCTCCAGCGCGAGCGCCCGGGTGAGCGCGGGCATCGCGGCGGTGAGCGCCACGATGAGCGGGCCCGCCCCCGGCCGCCGACCACCCGTTCCCCCTATGAACAGGAGCGTTCCGCCCGCGCGAACCTTGCCAACGGCGCGCCGAGCGGTGTGTAGCCGCAGCCAAAATTCCTGGTCGACGTTGCGCCGCGCGCGCGCGAAATCGATATCGGCCAGCCGCGCGTAGTACGGGCTGCCGGCGGTGAGCAGCACATGGTCAATTGGCGTCGGCAGCTCGTCGAAGAAGCGCCCCAGGCGCTCGAAGTCCGTGGCGTCGAACGCCGCACTGCTGAGCGCGCCGAGCTCGCGCGCGGCGTCCTTCAGGCGTTCGGGGTCTCGGCCGGTGAGAACGACATTGGCGCCCTCGGACCGTGCTCGCCTGGCCGTCTCGAGCCCGATGCCCGAGCTGCCGCCGATCACCACCACGGTCTGCCCGGCGAGCGCCGGTTCGCGGCTGACGCCGGAGTTGCTCACTTCGGCAGCTCGGTCCCGGCCTGCTCCGCCACCATGTACGTGGCGTACCAGTCGGGCCAGTCTGCATCGGCCGCACCGATGCGCTTCTCATGCTCGCCGTGGGCGGTCGAGGCGCGCCGCATGGCGCTCGCCAGATCCTTCGCCGAGGCAAAGGTCGTGGCCGCGGGGTCGATGCGACCGGCAAGCCGCGTCGTGATTTCTTGGAACAGCCAGCCATTGCCGTCCGGATCACGGAACGAAGCGAACGACCGGTAGCTGCGATGCTCGCCATCCGGACCGCTGACCCGGACCCGGCCATACAGGTAGGGCTCATCGGGGCCCGCGTACACGCCGTCGTTGTGAAACAGTTCGCTGATCTGCACGCCGCGGTCCAGCAGCTCTTTCCGGGCGGCCTGGATGTCGGAGACGATCAGGTACAGGCCCTGGGCCGAGCCGGGCGCCGCCGCGGTGACGTTCTTGCCGAAGATGACCGAGCAGCCAGAGCCCGGCGGCGTGAACTGGATTATACGGAAGTCTTTACCGTTGTCGTAGTCGGCGTCCAGCCGCCAGCCGAGCTTGGCGTAAAACTCCTTGGCGCGGTCGACATCCGAGACCGGGATGACCACGATCTCGAACTTCATGTCGACTGGCGCGACGCTGGTGTCGATACCGCGGACTGCATTCGTGCTCATGGCTGCCTCCTGAGTTGTGTCATTTTCTTGCCTCCACGCAACGTGTGCGCGGTTGCTCTTGACGGCGCACAACGGGTAAAAACGAAGTCGCGATCATCGCTGTTATATCGCTGAAGATCATCCAAGTCACTCCGAATCGCACCGAGTGCCGAATCGGCGACAGTATAGCCATTTCACCGGGACCGCCACCAGTCGTCAGCGCTTGATTTAATGCGCATACCGCACAAACGGAATTGATGGATCGAGACTGGAATCAGAGTTCAGGACGAAATGAAGGTTGCGGGCCGGAACCTGCCGCAAACAAATGGCAAGAAAGTCTGGTGCGCCTGGTGAGGTTCGAACTCACGACCTCTAGCTTCGGAGGCTAGCGCTCTATCCAGCTGAGCTACAGGCGCGTACTAAAGATGCAGTCTTCACCGCGCGACCATCCGAAATTAGCCGCGCACTTCATTCTAACGCGCATTCCCAGCCCTCCGCCACAGCGCTCTTGCGGCGAGCTCATCCGCCACCATTGTCGCCCGAACGTCAGCCCGTCGCTCGCGACTTTATTTCCCTGGCCAGCTTTTCGATCTCCGCCGCCTTTTTTACCATCGCCAGCGAAAGCACCTGCGTCGAATCCGTCTTCTCTACCTCCTCCTTCAATTCGCTGGCCAGTTGATACAATTTCTCAACGCTCTTCTTAATATCCTTGTCGTTTGCCGCCAACGTAGCCTTGGTTGGCGGCGTTAATTTCGGATCTTCGTCTTCCGGAGTGGTCGCTTCCGTCCCCTTCGGTCGCGGAGGATTCTGCACCGCCGCGGGTGCCTGCGCACCCCAAGCCCGCGTCGCAAACGATGCCGCGCAACCCGCGATCAGTCCTAGCCATCCCCGCCGCCTAAGCCTCAGCAAATTCGATTCATTCATAAGCATTCCCTTTGCACCGTGCCCATCCATCCCCTGCACCCCATCGGCCGCATCCACCAGTGTTATACTCCCTCTCTCTTAAAGATTATGTCCAGTTCCTTCATCTCCTGGCCGAATTTCACCCTCGCCAACCTCCTCCACCTGCTCGTGATTTTTCTGATCGTGCTGGTGCTCAACCGTTTGCTGCGCGTGTTCACCAAACTGCTCGTCCGTCCCGCGGCCTCGCAATCCCGTGCCGCGCTAAGCCGCGAGCAGCAAACCCGCACCGTCTCCGGCATTCTATACAGCGCGGGCAGCAAAATCATTTGGGCCGTGGCCATTCTCATGGCCCTCAACGAAATCGGCATAAATGTCACGCCGGTCGCCACGCTCGCGGGTCTCGCTAGCCTCGCCCTCGGTTTCGGCGCGCAAAATTTGGTCCGCGACATTATCACCGGCTTTTATATCGTTCTCGAGGATCAGTACGTCGTCGGCGACACCATTCAGGTCGGCGACACCGTCGGCCGCGTCGAACACGTTACTTTGCGCCGCACCGTAGTTCGCGACCCGCGTGGCGCGCTGGTCACTATCGCCAACGGCGAAATTCGCACCGTAGCCAACCTCTCCCGCGACTGGTCGCAAGCCTTTGTCGATATCGCCCTGGCCCCAGACACTCCTCTCGAGAAAACGCTTGCCGCTCTGGAGCTCGCCGCCGCCGACCTTCGCGGTGACCCCTCCTGGTCCCAGGCGCTGGTGGACGGTCCTAGAATTCTCGGCATGCAGAATATCGACCGTGCTGCCGCCACCGTCCGCCTGCAAGTGCGCACCGCTCCAACCCGCCAGGACGAAGTCGCCCGCGAACTTCGCCGTCGCATCCACATTGAATTTCAGCGTCAGGGCGTTCCGATGTCCACCGTCCAGCGCTTCGAGCTGGCAAATCCCGCGACATCTAGTTCATCAACGGGGCCGGCTACGCCGCAACCTGCGGCGCAATCCACCCCCTTTCCAGCACCCTTTCCATCTCAAGACCAGCTAGCCAATGCCGCGCCGGAATCGCAGCCCTAAGGATTTCCCCGCGGAGCCAGGAGCTATACTGTCAGGAGGACCCCCATGAGCCAAGTAACCTACGAAGAAGTCAACTTGCTGCTTCGTCTCTACGATATGCGCCGCGAACCGCAGTTACGCAAGGCCCGTGCGTGGTTCACCGATCATTTTCATCCGGAAACTCCGGACGAGATGATGCAGAAATATCCTCAGGGCAGCGAAGAAAACACCTACATCCGCATGGTCATCAGTTATTGGGAAATGGTCGGCAGCATCGTGAATCGCGGCCTGATCAACGACGAACTCTTCTTTGAAAGCAACGGAGAAATTTGGGTGGTCTGGGACCGCATGCGCGCCGTGGTGCCTGTCTGGCGCGCCGCCTTCAAGAATCCCTTGCTCTTTTCCAATATTGAAGAAACCTGCCAGCGCCTGGAGCAGTGGCGCGAAAAGCGCTCCCCCGGTTCGACCGCCGCAATGCGCCAAATGCTCGGCGAAGTAAAACCCAAATCCAAATCCACCTGACCATCCGCGAACCGGCAGGATCGATGAGCGTAATTGATTCCATGACAATGTCGGCTCCCAGGCGTCCCTGCCGTTCCGGCCCCGTCATCCTGAGCCCACCAAGCCAGCCCATTATCCTGAGCCACTAAGCCAGCCCGTCATCCTGAGCGGAACAGGCCGACGCCTTCGCAGCCCCGTCATCCTGAGCGGAACAGGCCGACGCCTTTTCCTCCGCGTTCGCTTCCTGCGCTACACAGGCCGACGCCTTCGCAGCCCCGTCATCCTGAGCGGAACAGGCCGACGCCTTTTCCTCCGCGTTCGCTTCCTGCGAACGCGTCGGCCTGTGCAGCGAAGGATCTCTCTTGGGTTTCGCCGCCCTCCCATGCCACCATCCGCGCCCTGGAACGCATCTCCCGATTGGCCCCTTCGCGTCGAATCGCGTCCTGACCGCTCCGCGCATCGTCATTCTCCACGCAGTGCCACCCTCACCTCATGTCCTTCTGAGCCACCAAGCCAGCGCGTCCTCCTGAGCCACCAAGCCAGCCCGTCATCCTGCGCTACACAGGCCGACGCCTTTTCCTCCGCGTTCGCTTCCTGCGCTACACAGGCCGACGCCTTCGCAGCCCCGTCATCCTGAGCGGAACAGGCCGACGCCTTTTCCTCCGCGTTCGCTTCCTGCGAACGCGTCGGCCTGTGCAGCGAAGGATCTCTCTTGGGTTTCGCCGCCCTCCCATGCCACCATCCGCGCCCTGGAACGCATCTCCCGATTGGCCCCTTCGCGTCGAATCGCGTCCTGACCGCTCCGCGCATCGTCATTCTCCACGCAGTGCCACCCTCACCTCATGTCCTCCTGGGCCACCAAGCCAGCGCGTCCTCCTGAGCCACCAAGCCAGCCCCGTCATCCTGAGCGAAACAGGCCGACGCCTTTTCCTCCGCGTTCGCTTCCTGCGAACGCGTCGGCCTGTGCAGCGAAGGATCTCTCTTGGGTTTCGCCGCCACCCATGCCACCATCCGCGCCCTGGAACGCATCGCCCATAGCGCTCACCATCCGCATCGGGGGCTCTAAGCGGGCGGCGCAATCTCGGTCGTACGCTTATCATTTACCGGGGTGGGCGGCAAATCTACAGCTACCTTCGACGGCAACGCCACCCGCACGCAGTTGCGGCCCGCCGTTTTGGCTGCGTAGAGTGCCGCGTCCGTCTCAGCCAGATATTCTGCTGCCAACATCGCCACCCAATCGACGCTGCGCAGTAAGCCAAAACTCATGGTCAGCCGTAGCGGCCCGCTGTCCGTAACAATCTCGCGTTTCGCGATGGCCTCGCGCATTTGCTCGGCGCGCGCTACCGCGGAGCTCGGATCGCAGTTGTTCAGGATGATCAGGAACTCTTCCCCTCCATAGCGGCCCACAAAGTCGTAGGACCGTACCGCGCCCTGCAGCCGCCGCGCCACCTCGCGCAGCACCTCGTCGCCCACCGGGTGGCCGTAAGTGTCGTTGACGATCTTGAAGTGGTCGATGTCGCACAGCAAAATGGCGGTACATTTTCGTTCGCGCCGCGCGCGCGTCAGCTCCCCGTCCAGCAGTTCGATAATAACTCCGCGATTCCATAGTCCCGTCAGCGCGTCGTGCGTGGCCTTGAAGCGCATCTCTTCACGCGCCTCCACCAGCCGGTCCTCCAGATGCAGAATGCGCAATCCCGTGCGCAGACGCGCTTTCAGCTCTTCGGCGTGAAACGGCTTGGTCAGGTAATCGTCTGCTCCCGCTTGCAAGCCCGCCACCTTGTCTTCACTGGATTCCTTGGACGTCAGTAAGATCATGTACACATACGATTTTTCTTTGCGCGTTCGCACCGCCCTGCACACCTCCGGGCCGGAGACCTCTGGCATCTCCCAATCCAGCAGCGCCAGCCGCGGCCCCTCGTTACGGCACAATTCCTCTTGAGCCAATCGCCCGTTCTCCACCGCCATCACGTCGTACCCCGCCTTTTCCAGTGTTTTTTCCAAGAGCCGCCGCGATACGCCGTCATCTTCTGCAATCAGTATTTTCACTTGCAATCCTCCGCCAGGTACGACTCCAGGGCAGGCAAAAGCGTTGCGGACTCCGCCTCGAACGCTTCCAGTGCCGCGCGTAATCCCGCCGTCTCGGTCCCTTTACCCAGGCGCTCGAGGTTGGCGGCCAGCGCCGAAGCGCGCTCGGCCCCGAGACTCCCGAACATCCCTCTCATCGCATGGCCCGTGCTGCTCACACGCTGCAAATCCAAGCGGGTTACCGCGCTCCGCAGCTCTTCGCGGTACCGCGGAAATTCGTCGGTAAAAATTTCCAGCAACTCCCGCAACAGTTCTCGGTCGTTCTCCAGTCGTTGCAGCAGCATGTCAACGCTGAACGCCGCTTCCGGGATGAGCGGTTCTGGTGCGGAGTTGGCCAAGGTAGCGTCGGCTGCTTCGCTCCGTTCGGACGCTTTTTCTAGTTCTGTATTTGGCGCTTCGGGCCGAATCGGTTCCGAAATGTAGCCTTCCATGCCCGCCTCCAAAACCTGCGCCCTCACCTTTTGATCTACCAGCCTGTCTTCCACGAACACCAACAACAGTTCCGATAACGGGCGCATTCTCCGGGTGTGATAAGTTGTCTTCCCCCGGTCACACTTCATCTCATCCCTCCGCATGCGTCGCACGCCACTGGCCACTTGTGCTCCGTCGCCGGGGGTAAAACGTCTCATTCAAATGGTGTTGCGATCATTGGAGCGTTTTCTGCGAAGCTGCCGTGGTTCGCCGTGGAACACTGGGGAAAAACTGATTCGATTTGAAACTGCTTCTTCGAAGTGCCTTGGTGTCAACTTTTCGGTTCGACAGTTGCCAGGGTCGAGTGGCTGGGTCGCTGCTACGTTCCGCGCGGATTGCCAATGCAGAATCGTCGATGCTGCGTCTCGCGCCGACTGCGAACGCGAAATGTCGCGATTACGCGAATCGGATGTTCGGGGGGACGCCAAATCCACTCGTCAAAACATGTGTGTCAGGCTGTGTGTCAGGCTGAGTTAGTCAGGCTTAGTTACGCGCGTTAGTTGTCGCGTTCAATGAGAGCAGCCATGATTCTATTTTGCGTATCTGGTAATGGATGGTTTTCGTCACGGAGCAACCGTGCTCCAGTGACGTCACCCTTTTTCGGGCGTTAACCAATCGGTGGGTGGAAAACTGATCGGCCAAAAGTGTGGTGATGGGCTCTGAAACTCAAATGCTACCGCGTAGCGCCCGTCTTCTGATTTTTCGACGCGCCGGATCGTTGCGCTCACAACTTCCGATGTTTGGTAGTTGTTCAGCAGTACTCGTTGCTCCGCTGGCAACTCCATGCCGATATCGAACAGGCCGCCGTGCGCATTCACAACCAGGGTTTGCACTTCCACGCAGATCCGGCGGCCCTTCGGCAAAATAGCTGATAACCGGAGCGGTACCTGTAACGCCACCCGTTCGCTTCGCCTCCGGCCTCGTTCGCCAGTCGAGTTGGTTTTGACCTCAAGATTCGATGTGACAATATCCCCTGACATTTCGGCTCCTGGCCGGACCCGGGCCCTTACTCATGTCGTTTGCGTAACGTACTCGCTGGTCAACCTCAAGTCTAAGACGCCATTATGCAGCCTAAACTATCAAAGAAGCTGTATATTGCCTAAAAAGATACTTTCACAGGGAAACGAACAGCCCAGTGCATCCCCGAGCCAGCTCTCCGAGTGTCCTCGGGAGATCCAGTACGTACAGACGGGCTATTGACAAAGTAACAATACCGTGACATAACATCCCATGTCACGGCGATTCCCATCTCGGTGCTCGCAATCCTCGTACCTGATCACTCCACCTAGCACACAGACTCTGGCAACATCGCGCAAAACGCGCTCCTTTGTTTTCAATCATTTGCGCACTCTTCTCAATTCCAAAATGCCGATATCTCTAGTATTTTCTTTACGTTGTGAACTCTTTGCGAAAAACACCAGGGGGTGGGGGTCTCCTACGACCTACCCCAGCCAAGGAATTTATGTCGTATCTCCGAGGCACGAAAGGAGTGAGAAGAGTACCTGCAACGCAAGCACGAGCAATCACTCCACCTGGCACACAACTTCGGTCGGGCAAATCGGGTCCGGAGACAGGTTTCGAGCTGCTGATAATTCGTCCTGCGGAGGGTGATTGGCATCGAAACGGCCGATGGCGTGAATCCTCGGTTGGACCGAGTTCGCTGCTCCGATTGTGCGAAGTTCAAGAGCGGGAGATCGTAGGGCGCAAAATCTCGACCTGTGCGAAATGGGACTGCGAGCCTCCAATCCTGATGTCAGGATGGGCGCATGCTTCGTCATAACAACGAGAAACAATCAGATCGCGCGACACTTGCAGGTGTCAAAAAGGAACTAGCGAAGCCGCGCATGGCCAAGTCCGCAAGAATCGCGGAACTGAAACTAGACACCACGCGAATTCCAGAATACGCAAGTATTACCATGCCGGGCACCGTCGATAAAATCATCCCGCCGCAAAGTACGCGCCATCCGGAAGCGGCGGATATTGCCGTTGAGGGAGCCTTGTCGGATCAAATCCTTCGTATTGAAAATACGCTAACCGACGAGCACGACGATGAAGTGAGTCTCAAAAAGGGCGCCCACGTTGACATCACCGTTACGGACAAAGCGCGGAGAGCAAGACGACATTCCTGAGCGGTGTGCAAAACAAGACAGCGCGCGTACAGGATAAACTGTATGGTGTAGCCCGAGGCACAGTTCCGTGGCCCACATCTGCAATCATTGCGAAGACTTCGAAAAGCCTGTTACGTCCGACAACGGCATATCCTTGAAGTACCCCGTCAACGGCGCTGCAAGCGAGCTGCAAATCGACCTATACCTGCACCACGAATGCGCCGCAGCGTGGTCGCGGGACTTCAATATTCCTCTACCGTCTCACGCGGTTCCCGCGCGACTCCGAGACGCGGAACCTAAGGTCATCGCTGACGCGGCTCATTCCTGACGGTGGCAAATCAACCCTTAGTGGCTGTACCGAAGGTCGGTCTGGTGGTAGGTGTTTATCTGGCTGCAATGCGGGCATTCGATTTCCAGCCCATCGTCCGGGAAAAACGGCTTCCTTTCCTCCAAAAAGTTCACAAGTTTGTAGGTGTCCACTTCGGCGTGGCGGAATGAGTTTTTGCAATTCCGGCAAATCAAGAACCATGAAGGCATGACCGGAGACCCGTTGTAGAGTGGCTCGAATTCCCGCGCTTTGAACATACCGTGGACGCTTTAGGGGAATTGCTGCAACGCAGACATTGCGGAGAAGCTTCCTGTTGTCTTTTGGATTCGCTGTCGGCAGTTCTTGGTCTTCAAATCTTTAAAGTCACAGACCTTGGAACCGGGGTCATCGCTTTCGACGGCGGCAATTTTTCGAACGTATGGGATTCAAACCGCAATTTCACCTGAATGTGTCAGACAGCGCTTGGTGGCGAAGAGGTCAATCGGGAGATGCGTTCCAGGATGCAGATGCTGGCATGGGGGGCGGGGAAAGCCAAGAGAGATCCTTCGCTGCACAGGCCGACGCGTTCGCAGGAAGCGAACGCGGAGGAAAAAGCGTCGGCCTGTTTCGCTCAGGATGACGGGGCTGCGCAGGCGCCGGCGTGTTCCGCTCAGGATGACGGGGCTGCGAAAGCGTCGGCCTGTTTCGCTCAGGATGACGGGGCTGCGAAGGCGTCGGCCTGTTCCGCGCAGGATGACGGGGCTCCCCTAGGTGGCGCAGGATGACGGGGGCGCTTGCGTTGGTTCGCACAAACGCCTGGGCAGTTTTTCGCGCTCAGAGCGCCAAATTTTTCTAGTAGCCGGAGCCGGTTTGCGCCGCTTTCGCATCATCCGAGGTCACCGGTATGGGCCGCAGGACGCGGTGACTCTCGACGTAAGAATACAGGCCGAGCATGGCGACGAAAAACAGCAGCACGTAAGCGGTCCGGCCAACAATTGTGTGCACAGATTTTTTCACGGCGGAAGGGTATCACAGGACCGCGTTCCAGCGAAAGTCATGTGTCGCACGCGAATTTTGATCAGTTTGGCCCAGTTCCGAGCGCCAGTTCACCATTTTTTGGGATCAGATCAACGTCGCGAATGGATTTCTGTCCATTAGGAAATTAACCATGAAATCCAGCAGCGGCTTTGGCGGTGTCACGACAATGCCTCGTTTCCCAAACTGGACATCAAAACAATGGGCGCGACAATGGGCGCAATAACGGGCGCGCCAAAAGCCTTGTAGACGATTTCATCCAGCGTAGGGTAGACTCTGTGTCCCCTGAATCCGCGTTATGTGAGGTATCCGTGAAACACCTAGTTGAAGTACCCGTCGCGTTTCGCGACCAGCTCCAGCAATCGCAAGAGTCGGGCTTCGGATATCATGTAGCCTCCGTTGGACTCAAAAACGGCAAGGTCTTCGAGCAAGTAGCCGTCAGTGAGGGCTGTATTATCGAGGTTCGGGGATACGATGGAATTCCATTCACGGCAAATGAAATCGAATCGATAAAAGTCAATCATAAACGCTGGAATTTCCGCGATCGTTCTCACGAGCACGAGTCCAAGGCTAGAGCTGCCACGGCCTAGTCTGCGGGTCCTCTTTGCGTTATGGAAAACCTGCTGGTGGAAGAGTCTGCCGCAAAAAGACGCTGTAACCCGCTAAAATGTAAGGGAAAAAGTGGAGGCGCGGGTGGGATTCGAACCCACGAATGGAGGTTTTGCAGACCTCTCCCTTGGGCCACTTGGGTACCGCGCCGAACTTACAAGTATAGCAAATCTCGCAGCGCGTCTCGTCGAGCGGGGAACACTCTACCCTTAGCTTAAATCTGCGCTGGATCACGGCGGTGCCAATTCAGCGGCTCCGGCCGGCTATTTCTTTTCCATGGAATAAGCGATCTTGGCTTCGCGAAGGAAGCGAGCGGACTCTTCCGGAGGGGTGGGATTGATGTAAAACCCGGTGCCCCACTCGAATCCCGCGACCTTGGTCAGCTTGGGAATAATTTCGATGTGCCAGTGATAGTGCGGGTTGATTTCCTCGCTGATGGGCGAGGTGTGAATCATAAAATTGTAGGCAGGGCGATCGAGGACTTCGTCGAGGCGCATGAGCGTGTCTTTCAACATGCGCGCCAGGCTGGCGTACATGGTGCTCTGATTATTTTCGAAAGATGAACCGTGGACCTTGGGGAGCAACCACATTTCGAAAGGGAAGCGCGGCGCGTAAGGCGCGATGGTGATGAAATGATCGTTTTCGCCGATGACGCGTTCGCCGGTATCGCGTTCCTGGCGAATGATATCGCAAAAAATGCAGCGCTCCTTCTCGTCGTAGTAGTGCCAGCAACTGTCGACCTCTTCGCGGACGCGCCGGGGAACGATAGGCAGAGCGATGAGCTGAGAATGCGGATGTTCGACGGTAGCGCCGGCGGCTTCGCCATGATTCTTGAAAATCAGCACATAACGAAAGCGCTTGTCGTTTTTTAGATCCAGCATGCGGTCGCGATAAGCCCACAAAACGTCTTCGAGAGCGCGTTCCGGAAGGGAGGCCAGGGTGGCGGCATGGTCCGGCGTTTCGATGATCACCTCGTGAGCGCCCACGCCATTCATTTTGTCAAAAAGTCCCTCACCTTCCCGGTCGAGTTCCCCCTCGATGCCCAGCGCGGGAAATTTGTTGGGTACCACGCGGATGCTCCAGCCGGGGGTGTTCGCCGAGCCTCCGGTGCGGCCGTAGACGAGAATTTCAGACGGAGTCTTGGCTTCGCTGCCGGGGCAGAAAGGGCAGTTCTTAGGACTTTTGGCGATTACACTTTCGCGCAGAAAATCGTTGGGTCGCTTGCCGCGCTCCGTGGAGATGATCACCCAGCGTCCCGTGATTGGATCTTTTCGCAGCTCTGGCAAACCTATCCTCCTCGAGAGGGTCGACGAAACGCCATTGCGAGCGTCCGCGAAAAAAAATCGCCGGGGACTGCGCCGCAGCGGCGAACCATGCGGGTGCAAAAATAAGGCCCAATTGTACCGCGTTAAAAGGAATTGAAAAGGCTCCGCTTGAGGTGTGTGCTTATGGGGGCAAAGTTTACACTTGCGGGCTGAAAGCGTCTTTGTGAAGGCGCACGATGGGGGACCGGCCAATTTCGTTGTCGATGGCGACAACATCGAAACGCAAAGGGCAGTCCGACTTGATGCGGCGCTCGCGGAGGAAAAACTTGGCGGTGCGCACCAGCACGTGCTGTTTGCCAGAAGTCACGCTGAGTTCGGGCAGGGCGGTGAGTTCTTCGCGAATGGTGCGCGTGCGCACCTCGACAAAGGCGAGGGTCTCGCCGTCATAACCGATCATATCGATTTCGCCCTGGACAGTGCGGGGATGGTAATTGCGGGCTACAAATACGTAGCCTAGGCGCCGCAAGTACCAGTAGGCGTAGGTTTCACCGCGAATGCCAGTTCGCCGGGAGATTTCTGTACGGTGTTCCGGCGAGGGCCGTGGTGCCTGAAGGGGGTCTTCATCGCGCAGGCCTCGGCGCGCGCCCCAGTGCACGACACGGAAGATCAAGCGGGAAACGATGGGCACGAAGCCTCACAAGGAGCAGCGACGAAACCGGTAAGTTTGAGGAGTATACCAGAGGTTAAAGTTATTTATAGTAACCATTGGTCGGGGCGCCCGGATTTGAACCGGGGGCCTCCTGCGCCCAAGGCAGGCGCGCTACCAGGCTGCGCTACGCCCCGACCGTGACTGCTTTATTCATTCTAAAGCACTTTCTAACTTTACTCCTAGCCCGTCCCGTCTTTTCAACGCCGACGGTGCATGAACGGTGCATGCACCAATAGATGCTGATTTGTCTGTGGTGTCCGAAAATCCCGGCGCTCCCAACCGCTGAAAATAAAGTGCGCCCAGTCTTTGCGCTGCGGAAAGGATGGAGAAATTCTCGGCATGGCGGAAAGCGTTGGGATTGGTTAGAATCCAGCTCGCTCCATCACATTCCACAAACGCGCGCCAAAAAAATGACACTGGTTGCATCCAAGCGAGAATTCAGCGGATCGATTCCCGTTTCCGTTTCGGAGATCGATGTCCTTTGGATGACCGCGGGACTGGGTTGCGATGGAGACACGATCGCTGTGACGGCAGCCACGCAGCCGAGCGTCGAGGAACTGGTTCTCGGGTCCCTGCCATGGATACCCAAAATCCGATTTCACAATCCCTTCCTGGCTTTCGAGAACGGAGATGAGTTCGTTCGTTTTTTTCGGGAAGCAGCGGAAGGGAAGCTTGCGCCTTTTATATTGGTAATCGAAGGCTCGATTCCGAATGAAAAAAACAAGAAAGAAGGGTATTGGGCGAGTTTTGGAACGGATTCCATGACGGGACAACCGATCACGACGTGCGACTGGATCGACAAATTGGCCCCGAGGGCCTGGGCGGTGGTAGCGGCAGGAACTTGCGCGACGTACGGCGGAATCCATGCCATGGAAGGAAATCCGACAGGTTGTATGGGCTTGCCGGATTACCTCGGATGGAAATGGAAGTCCAGCGCAGGCATCCCGATCGTTTGCGTTCCCGGTTGTCCGGTACAGCCCGATAATTTCACGGAAGTCTTGCTGTACCTGCTGAATATGCTGGCGGGCCGAGCGCCGATGATTCCGCTGGATGATGCCTTGCGACCGACGTGGCTGTTCGGGTCCACGGTTCACGAGGGATGCGACCGCGGAGGGTACTACGAGCAAGCGCAGTTCGCGGACGAATACGGTGCAAGTACGTGCATCGTGAAACTAGGCTGCTGGGGTCCGGTGGTGCAATGCAATGTCGGGAAGCGCGGATGGATGAACGGAATCGGGGGATGTCCGAACGTTGGCGGGATTTGCATCGGGTGTACGATGCCGGGCTTTCCGGATAAGTTCATGCCGTTCATGAACCAGCCGCCTGGGTCGCTGCTGTCTTCCAGCGCGGTGATGACGTATGGGCGGGCGATCCACGCGTTGCGGCGGTTCACGCAGGCATCGTTGAACAAGGAACCTGCGTGGAGAAAGCGCGCGGGGCCGGACGATTGAAGCTGGTCAGGCAACGCGGACGGCGAGGGTTGGAATCCATTCTTTTTTGGCAGTGTTTTCGTGGCGTGGCAAGAGGCCAGAGATGACGCCGGATTTCTTGAAGGAAGCTAGCCGGACTCGAGACGTCAGGCACACGGCCGTGGACGACGAAGAGACCGGCAATTTGCGCGAGGCCGAGAGAGCACTGCAGGAATTGGCAGCAGTTTTTCTGCAGCGGCAAAGCGTGGTTGCGAATTCGGCATTGGATATTGCGGAGAGTCAAAATTCGGCGAAAAACGTTGAAATGCCATTGCTCAACATGGAGGCCAAGTATCGGGCACTCGTTGAGCAAATTCCGGCCGTGGTGTTCATGGCTTATTTGGACGAAGGTATCGGCGAGGCGTACGTAAGTCCGCAGATCAAAGCGGCATTGGGCTTTTCTCAAGACGAATGGCTGGAAGATCCCGTCCGGTGGTATCAGCAGATACACCCCGACGACAAGATGAGGTGGAGCGTGGAGGCGGCCGAAATGTTTCTTTCGGGGAGGCCGCTGCGGTCCACTTATCGGGTGATTGCGCGGGATGGGAAAACGCTGTGGTTTCAATGCGAAGCGAAAATGATTCGCCATGAGGATGGACAGCCGTGGTTCATCCACGGAGTTGGTTTCGATATTACGGAGCGAAAAAGCCTGGAAGAAGCGATTCTGGAAATCAGCGCAACGGAGCAACGGCGCATCGCACAGGATCTGCACGACGGGTTGGGGCAATTCTTGACGGGAATCGCGTTCATGAGCAAGGTTCTGGAGGAAAAGCTTTCGGATAAGTCATTGCCGGAAACCGCAGAAGCCGCGAAGATCGTGAAAATGGTGAACCAGGCCACCGAGCATACGCGGCAACTTGCGCGGGGCTTGCACCCAGTTGCAGCAGAACCGTTCGGACTCATGTCCGCGCTAAAGACGTGGGCCAGCGAAGTGGAGGAGCTGTTTCACATCCGGTGCAGTTTTCAGTGCGCCAAACCGCTTGCGATTCGCGACCCAAATCTGGCCACGCATCTTTACCGTATAGCGCAAGAAGCAGTGCACAATGCCATTCGGCATGGGAAGTCAAAGAACATTGTTGTGGGGTTGTCGGGCAAGTTCGGTACTGGCACGCTGGCTATTAAGGATGACGGCGATGGATTTCCAAAGAAACAGGTTGGGCAGCCCGGCGTCGGATTGAGCATCATGAACTACCGCGCCGATATGGTGGGGGGAGCAGTGAAGGTGCAGCCCAACGAAGATCGAGGTATAACGGTGACTTGCGTTTTCCCGATTCGAAACACGGAATAGGAGTGGCACTGTGGCGAGCAAACCTCAAATGACGCCTTGCGCGAATAGATACAAAGTGCTGCTGGTAGATGACCATCCAATCGTACGACAGGGACTTGCACTGTTGATCGACCGCGAAGTGGATCTGTCCGTATGCGGGGAAGCGGAGGGTGCGCATACGGCGTATCACGCGATCGAGGCACTGAAGCCAGACATTGTGGTCTTGGACATTTCCTTGAGCGGCCCAGATGGGCTCGACGTGCTTAAGGAAATCCGAATGAAGACGGCGGAGCTGCCGGTGCTGATCCTCTCCATGCACGATGAGTCGATCTATGCGGAGCGTGCGATGCGTGCAGGGGCCAACGGCTACATCATGAAGCAAGAGGCTACGGAGAAAGTCTTGGTGGCCATCCGCAGAATTTTGCAGGGAGACGTGTATCTAAGTGACCGGCTGACGAACACGATGCTGCAGCAATTCGTGCGCGGAACGGCGCCATCGAAGAGCTCCCCGCTGGTCAATCTTACGGATAGAGAACTGGAAGTGTTTCGTTTAATCGGCGAGGGACATGGCACGCGGCGAATCGCCGACGAATTGCACCTGAGCGTCAAGACGATCGAGTCTTACCAGGCGCATATCAAGGAAAAGCTGGCGCTGCGAAACGCGCGCGAGTTGGTGCAACATGCGATTGAATGGACGGTAAACCTAAGCGGCGGGTACTAGGACTCCCGTCTTGGTGTGACTGCCAACCGGGAAACCCCTAGGCCCGTATACGGCCTTCCCCTACGACAGAATCCGCTTCTACCCGATTGTAGAATCTTGCTGTGACTGTAATCCTCCTCATCGAAATTTTGAATAGCGTGGTTCCCAAAGTGGGAGCAATGCGGCCCGTCTAGCGATTTTCGCGGTTCCCTGTTGGTCCGCGAAGTCGCGAGTGCGGCGGCAGTTCCTCGCAGGGAGAACAGCCCCGTTGGAATTCGTAAGAGCCTGGAAGGAGATACCAGTCATGACACCCGAGGCAGTTCCTTACGGCCGCAAGACGCAAAGACCGTCACCCGTCTCAGACATTCATATTTTGTGGATTACGGCAGGTCTGGGCTGCGATGGCGACTCGGTCTCCATCACGGCGGCAACGCAACCCAGTATCGAGGATGTTTTGCTAGGCGCCATTCCCGGCTTGCCCAAGGTACATCTCCACAATCCCGTGCTCGCGTACGAGGTTGGGGATGAGTTCATGAAGTATTGGTACGAAGCCGAGAAAGGCAGACTGGATCCTTTCGTCCTTGTTGTCGAGGGATCGATCCCAAACGAGAAAATTAAAAAAGAGGGGTATTGGGCTGGGCTGGGGACCGATCCTAAATCGGGCCAACCGATTACCACCAACGAATGGATCAGTCGGCTGGCGCCGAAAGCGCTGGCGGTGGTTGCTTGCGGTACTTGCGCGACTTACGGCGGTATTCACGCGATGCAGGGGAACCCCACGGGAGCAATGGGCTTAGCGGATTATCTTGGGTGGGATTGGAAGTCCAAGGCCGGCTTGCCGATCGTGAACGTGCCGGGATGCCCAGTGCAACCGGACAATTTCATGGAAACACTGCTGTACCTCCTGTATCAGGTCGCGGGTCTGGCTCCGATGATTCCTCTCGACGATCAGCTTAGACCTACGTGGCTTTTTGGAAGCACCGTCCACGATGGATGCGACCGCGCGGGTTACTACGAGCAAGGCGATTTTGCCGAAGTCTACGGCTCGCCGAAGTGCATCGTGAAACTTGGCTGCTGGGGACCGGTGGTCAACTGCAATGTGCCGAAGCGCGGCTGGATGGCGGGCATCGGCGGTTGCCCGAACGTCGGGGGAATCTGCATCGGCTGTACCATGCCGGGTTTCCCGGACAAATTCATGCCGTTCATGGATGAACCACCGGGAGCGAAGATTTCGGCGGCGAGCATCACCCTTTACGGCAAGGCGATTCGCTCCCTGCGATCGTTCACTAACGCGACGGTAAATAAAGAACCAAAGTGGCGGCATTCACGACCGGAACTTACCACTGGCTATCGACCCGGGGCGTATTAAAGGATAAAGGAGCTGAGATCATGGCAACAATGACTTCTGCAGCGAAGGGTACGCCAACCGGTTCGAGAAAACTGGTGGAGATGAATTGGGACCCGATTACTCGAATCGTCGGAAGCCTCGGCATATTCACGAAGATCGACTTCGATAATCGTCAGGTCGCCGAGTGTCATAGCACTTCGTCGATCTTTCGTGGGTACAGCATCTTCATGAAGGGCAAGGATCCGCGCGACGCTCATTTCATTACGAGCCGTATCTGCGGAATCTGCGGCGACAACCATGCAACTTGCGCCACCTATGCGCAAAACATGGCTTTCGGGGTGCGACCACCAGCGATGGCCGAATGGATCGTGAACCTCGGCGAAGCAGCCGAGTACATGTTCGACCACAACATCTTCCAAGACAACCTGGTCGGCGTGGATTTTTGCGAGCAGATGGTAAAGGAAACCAACCCCGGAGTGCTGGAGAAGGCTGAAAAGAAGGCCGCACCGGGCTCGAATCTTCACGGTTACCGGACCATCGCGGACATCATGCGGGCGCTGAACCCCTTCACGGGATCGTTCTATCGGGAAGCGCTGCAGATGAGCCGCATGACGCGCGAAATGTTCTGTCTGATGGAAGGGCGGCACGTTCATCCGTCGACGCTTTATCCGGGCGGCGTCGGAACGGTGCCAACGATTCAGCTGTTCACCGACTATCTCGTGCGCTTGATGAAATATGTGGAGTTCATGAAGAAGGTTGTTCCGCTGCATGACGATTTGTTCGATTTCTTCTATGAAGCGTTGCCGGGCTATGAAGAAGTTGGCCGACGACGGGTGCTCCTCGGGTGCTGGGGATCGTTCAATGATCCTGCGGAGTGCGACTACACATACAAGAATATGAGCAAGTGGGGCAAGAAGATGTACGTCACCCCCGGGATCGTAGTTGACGGCAAGCTGGTGACCACGGATCTTGTGGACATCAACCTGAACATCCGCATTTTGCTCGGCAGTTCTTACTATGAGGGCTGGGAGAACGGCGAAAAGTTCGTGAAGAATGATCCGCTGGGCAATCCCGTGGATCAAAATCACCCTTGGAACCAAACGACCACGCCGAAGCCGCAGAAGCGCGACTTTGCCGGCAAATACACCTGGGTCATGTCGCCCCGCTGGCTCGACAAGAGAACCGGCGATCACTTGGCGATCGATACGGGCGGTGGACCGATCGCGCGGCTTTGGGCGACGGCGTTGGCTGGGCTAGTGGACATCGGTTACATCAAATCAACCGGTAGTAGTGTGAAGATGTATCTGCCAAAGACCACTTCGCTTCCTGAAGTGGAGTTCGAATGGAAGATTCCAAAGTGGAGCAACGCCATCGAACGCGATCGGGCTCGCACATACTTCCAGGTATATGCAGCGTCGGCTGCGCTGTATTTCGTGGAGCAGGCTCTTGCGGAATTGCATGCGGGCAGAACCAAGACCTGGTCTGAGTTTACTGTTCCCTCCGAAGCGATCGGATGCGGCTTCCACGAAGCGGTGCGCGGTGTGCTGTCTCACCACGTAGTGATCCGCGACGGCAAGATTGCAAACTACCACCCGTATCCACCGACGCCCTGGAACGCGAATCCCCGCGACATTTATGGAACGCCCGGCCCCTACGAAGATGCGGTGCAGAATACGCCGATCTTCGAAGAGAACGGTCCGGACAAATTTAAAGGCATCGACATCATGCGCGCGGTTCGCAGCTTCGACCCCTGCCTGCCATGCGGTGTACACATGTATCTGGGCAACGGGAAGACGATCGAAACGCACCACTCGCCAATGTTCGGCATGAACGCGTGAAGTCCGACGGGTAACGAGGCGGGTGGCAACGCGGCCGCCCGCTTGAACTCGTCTTTGAAGGAGATCATGGCGCAGGACACGGCAATCCAAAAGCAAATGCAACGTGTTGGGGAGATCGTTGAGCAGTTTGAGTCCAGTGCCGACCCCAGCGCTCGATCCATGGCAAAAGAACTACTTGAGTCGGTCATGGCGTTGCATGGGGCGGCGCTCGAGCGGATGTTGGAACTGGCTGCCGATGCCGGCGAAGTTGGTGAGACGATCATTCGAAAATGCGGACGCGATGACCTGGTGGGAAGTGTGCTGCTTTTGTATGGACTCCATCCGGAGAATTTAAAATCGCGAGTGCAGCATGCGATGGAAAAAGCCAAGATGTCGCTGCAAGCTCATTCTGCAAGCGCGGAGTTGGTGTCGGTCGGCGACGACGGCACAGTGGCCATCCGGATTGAGGTCAAATCCACAGGTTGCGGGTCTTCGGCTGCATCGGTGAAGGCGGCTCTGGAAGCCGCGATTCGAGACGCCGCGCCGGATGCCAGTTCGATTGTGGTGAATGAGACGGCTGCAACCCTCGTGGGCGCTGGATTTGTATCGTTGGCGCAACTTCAAAGCGGGCAGGCCATGACGGCCTCGTCCGGGGCGCGAGCTCATCAGACCGGTGACTGACATGCTCCCGGCGCTCCCATCCCAGCAGGACAAAGCATTTGCAACGCTTCGGCAATTCGCGCGCAAGCGAAGCGCGGTAGAGCGTTGCGAAATGTGCAGTCAGGAACTCGCTCCCACGCACGAGCATCTGGTCGAGCCGTCAAATCGCAGGTTGATCTGTGCGTGTGGCGCGTGCGCCATTCTGTTCGAAGGGCAGGCCGGTACAAAGTACAAGAGGGTTCCCAGGCGAGTCGTGTTCCTCCAAGACTTTCAACTGACAGACGCGCAGTGGGATGGATTGATGGTTCCCATCGAGATGGCGTTCTTTTTCTACAGCACGCCACATGGAAAAACGATCGCGCTTTATCCAAGCCCTGCCGGCCCCACAGAATCCTTACTCGCGTTGGACACATGGGCAGACATCGTTGAGACGAATCCGATCTTGAATGAGATGGAGGCCGATGTGACGGCCTTGCTGGTCAACCGTGTCGGGCGCGGCAGAGGTTCTCATGCGGCGGAATATTACTTGGCGCCCATCGACGAGTGCTACAAGCTGGTCGGCTTGATCCGCACGCACTGGCATGGGCTGTCCGGCGGCACCGAGGTATGGCGTGAGATCAGCGCCTTTTTTGCCGCGCTCAAGAAGCGGGCAGGCTCTGGCAGCGAGGCCACGCGTGCCTGATCTGCAACTTATTGTCGAAAATGCGGATGTGGTGCAGCACGCTGCCGCCCCGTTGTTGGCGTTTAAGGTGGGCATCATCAATAACCCGAGCGACGAGGTCATTCACACCATCGCGCTGCGGGCGCAAATTCAGATTGAAGCCAGTCGCCGGAAATACGAAGCCACGGAGCAGTCTCGCCTGTTAGATCTTTTCGGAGAGCCGGATCGCTGGGGCCAAACGCTGCGCAGCATGTTGTGGACGCACGCGAGCGTGGTGGTCCCTGGTTTTACCGGCAGTGTGCAGGCGGAAATTCCGGTGCCGTGCACGTTTGATTTTAATATTGCGGCTACAAAATACTTTCACGGGGTGACCAGCGGAGATTTGCCGCTGTGCTTCCAGTTCAGCGGCACCGTTTTCTACATGAATGAGGATGGGACGCTTCAGGTCGCGCCCATCTCCTGGGACAAAGAGTCGAAATATCGATTGCCGGTCAAGGTCTGGAAGGATTTGATGGAGATGTACTATCCGAATTCCGCCTGGCTCTCGCTACGACGAGATACCTTCGAAAAGCTCCATCAATACAAGATGCGTGAGGGTATTCCCACATGGGAAGAGGCGCTGGAGAGAGCCTTGAGCGCCGTTCCCGAGACGGTGCAGTCGTGAACGGCGCATTGGTTGATGGAATCGTGAAAGCGGTGCTTTACGAAGGATACATGCTGTACCCCTACAGGCCGTCGTCCGTGAAGAACCAACAACGATTTAATTTCGGCGTTGTGTATCCGCGGGCTTATAGCGAGGCGCAGCACGGGGCGGACGCCTGGACGATGCAGACGGAATGCCTGGTGAAAGGAGGCGGCGACGCGCACTGCATGGTGCGCGTGCGATTCTTGCGCATGGTTGCGCGTTCGATTGGAAGACCGCTGATCCCTGTGACCGATTTATCTTCGCTGAGCGAGGAAAATATCGAGAAGGTCGAGAGATTGGAGATCGGTGACAAGGTTCTTCGCGTTTGGCAAGAGGCTGTCGAAGAGGTAATCGAGGTCGCGAAATTCAATCTTCCGGCCCTCGCCTCGCAGTCCATGCAGTGGTCCTTCCGGGTATCTCCCAAGCGAGAAAGAGAAGCGGTTCGAAATGACGATGGACTGATCGTGGGAGTCATTCAGCGCGATAAGAACGCCCTGTCCGGAACGATTGATCTCGCGGCCGAACGCGTGGCTCCGGAATTGTTCAAGCTTACGATCCACATTTCGAACGCTTCACAGATCGACGGCGATGGGCCGATCAACCGCGAAAACGCGCTTGCGCACGCTCTAGTTTCCACGCACACGATTCTGGAGGTGCGGGGCGGGGAATTTGTTTCGCTCATCGATCCACCGGACGCATACCGCGATTTTGTGGCGAGCTGTCAGAACGTTGGCACCTGGCCGGTGCTTGTCGGAACACCAGGTGAACGCGACACCATGCTTTCTTCGCCGATTATCCTCTACGACTACCCGGAGATAGCTCCCGAAAGTCCCGGGGATTTGTTCGACGGCGCGGAGATCGACGAAATCCTATCACTGCGCATTATGACCATGACCGAGGAAGAAAAACGGGAGATGCGAGAGTCCGACGATCGCACTCGGCAAATTCTGGAACGCACGGAGTCCATGCCGGACGAGCAATTCATGAAACTCCACGGAGCTTTGCGCGGGCTGCAGTCCGTTAAAGGAGAGGCGCCGTGAACGAATGGGAATGGCAGCTCCTGGAGGACAAGAATCCCGTGGATGCCGTCGAGATCATGGGCATAAAGATCCGGAAGGGCGACCGGGTCCGGCTTAAGCCGCGCGCCGGCGGAGACATTTTCGATATTGCTCTCGAAGGAAAAATCGCGGTGGTCGAGTCGATGGAACAAGATTACGAAGGAAAACTGCACGTTTGCGTGGTCGTCGATGACGATCCGGGCCGCGACATTGGTCTGATGCGGCAGCCTGGCCATCGCTTTTTCTTTGCGGCGGACGAAGTCGAACCGGTCACAGCAGAGGAACATATTTCGGCGGAGCATGAGAAAAGAATACTCATCGCCGGAATCGGCAATATTTTTCTGGCGGACGATGGCTTTGGCGTGGAGGTAGCGAGACGTCTGGCCAACCGCGCCTTCCCCGCGGGAGTGCAAGTCGCGGATTTCGGCATTCGCGGCTTCGACCTGGCGTACGCCTTGATGGAAGGTTACGAGACCACCATTCTCGTGGATGCATACCCCGGCGACGGTGCCCGCGAACCTGGCACACTCTTTATTGTCGAACCGGACTTGAAGGAACTGACTTCTACTCCGGGTCAGCAGGGCCTCATCGAGCCTCATGCGATGAATCCCCTGAGTGTATTGCGGATGGCAACCAGCATGGGCGGAGAGTTGAAGAGAGTGCTGCTGGTGGGCTGCGTGCCCGCCACTCTTGGTCCGGAAGAAGGACAGATGGGACTGAGCGATCCAGTGATGGCTGCCGTCGACGAAGCCGTGAAGCTGGTCGATTCACTGGTGATTCGAATTCTTGCAGGAGAATTTGCCGCAAAGGAATGAACCGGACGTCCATCGCGTAAAGGAGACTCTCATGGCGCTTGAAATTATGAATCGTACGGAGCAAGCAACTGGGGCCGACAAGGACACGCTCTACATGCTCGGAGGTGTGGCCCTTGTAATTGTCGGAGCAGGTTTGGTGTTGACCAATCCAACAGTGCGCCGGTACCTCGGCCAGACCCGCTTGGGCGATTTTGCCTCGGCCGCCATACCCGACATCGAGCGGTATTTTCGTTTGCGCTCGATGTAGCGATCTCCGCGAGCGGCGTGATCGATTCCGCCTGGGCCGAGATCAGTCGCTTTTTTTGCCCGCGAGCGATACACGCGACATCCCGTGTTCAGGAGTCGTTCGCCGTGTCTATTGCGCCTTGCGGCATCAGGGAATTGGGATACGAAATGTCCAGGCACCACGATGCAAACAAAAATGCAAAGAGCACTCGCGCCGTTGAAATTCTCGATCGATAGATCCGCAAGTCGGTTTACAGTACAAGCGTTTGCCACCGGCATGCTGTCCTTCGCCGGTCACAACCCTGTGATTGGGGTTCGTGATTTCGAAGGAGAGTTGGGCTTTGTCCCGGAGACGTACGAAAGAGGCTTCGTCCGTATGACACTTGGTTTGACGCAGCTCGATGTACTGGACGAGATGAAAAGCGACGACCGCAAGAAGCTCGAACAATCCATGTACAACGACATTTTGGAAGTGGAACGCTTTCCCTCCGCCGTCTATGAAAGCAGCGAGGTCACGGTCAACAAGCTGGGCGGTGGCCTTCTACAGGCGCGTGCCGCGGGTAACCTCTCATTTCGCGGCGTGACGCAGAGTCAGACTATCGATGCGCACATATCGGATATGGGCGCCATGCTGCGTGTCTCCGGTGAATTTTCGCTGCGCCAATCCGATTACGGGATCAAGCCGGTGTCCTTCGCGGGCGGAGCGCTGCGTCTTAAGGATGAACTCAAGTTCAAATTCGAACTCGTAGGGCGCAAACAGGAAGAAGAACCAGCAACGAACGCATAGCCGGAGTATGTCAACGGCAAGGGAGCTGCAACGTGTGCCTGGCAATACCTGGAAAAATTGTTGAGCTAGATTCGCAACATTCGCAAATGGCGCTCGTTGACGTGGTCGGCGTACGCCGCAAAGTGGACTTGGGTCTCCTGCAAGATCAGGCACCGGTTCTGGGTGATTGGGTGCTGATTCATGTGGGATTTGCCATGAGCAAAATCAGCGAGGCCGATGCCATCGACCAGATGAGAATGCTGACGATGCTGGGCGAGGCTCAAGCCGCGATGGAAGAAGTGCGCGGGTACGGATTGGGCGATGAGGAACGCGAGCAACGAACATCAGGCCAACCTGGTCAAAGGTTCATTCAATGAAATTCGTCGACGAATTCCGCGCTCCCGAGCTCATCACTAAGGCTGGCGAAGAAATCCGGCGCCTCGCCGATCGCAACCGGCACTACCGCATCATGGAAGTCTGCGGCGGTCACACGCACGCCATCTATAGATTTGGATTGAAAGATCTGCTGCCGGACAATGTCGAACTGATTCATGGCCCCGGATGCCCAGTTTGCGTTCTCCCGATGGGCCGCATCGACGATGGGTTGTCGCTCGCCGCGCAACCGGATTTCATCTTTGCCGCGTTCGGCGACATGATGCGCGTGCCGGGAACCCACGGCAGCCCGCTGGAATATAAAGCACGCGGCATGGACGTTCGAATCGTGTATTCACCCGCCGACGCATTAAAGCTCGCGCGCAACCATCCCGAAAAACATGTGATCTTCTTTGCCATCGGGTTCGAAACCACTGCGCCATCTACCGCGCTGACGCTGGTACGCGCGAAAGCCGAAGGCCTGAGCAATTTTTCCGTGTTCTGCAATCACGTCACGATTATTCCCGCCATTCGAGCGATTCTGGATTCCCCGGACATGCGGTTGGATGGATTCGTAGGTCCGGGCCATGTTTCGACGGTGATTGGTTGCCGGCCCTACGACTGGATTGCCAAAGACGCGGGCAAACCGGTGGTCGTTTCCGGATTCGAGCCGCTCGACATCCTGCAATCCATCGTCATGCTCTTGCGCCAGCTTCGAAATGGCGAGACGAAGGTTGAAAATCAGTACAAGCGCGTGGTTCCGTGGGAAGGGAATAGTGCGGCGCTTCGCGCCATGGCCGAAACGTTCGAACTCCGCCCTTATTTCGAGTGGCGGGGCCTGGGCTTCATCTCGCAATCCGCGCTGAAGATTCGCTCGAGCTATGCGCAGTGGGATTCCGAGCAGCGTTTCTCGGTTCCTGGGATTCGCGTGACCGATCCGAAAGCCGCACAATGCGGTGAGGTCTTAAAAGGCGTGCTCAAGCCGGCACAGTGCAAACTCTTTGGCCGCGAATGCACACCCGAGCAGCCCGTCGGAGCGTTGATGGTCTCATCGGAAGGTTCCTGTGCCGCCTACTACAACTACGAGCACAGCAAGACTGTTCGTATCGCCGGCGCGGCGAGCAATTGAGAGCGAATGAAATGTCCATAGCCACCCTTGCTCCGAAAATCAGATTTCGCGAAACACAGATCGAAATGGCGCATGGCGCAGGCGGTAAAGCCAGCCGCAGGCTGGTAGAAGGCCTATTCGCACCTATTTTGTTCGGTTCCTCCACGGAGCCGCTTGGCGACGCTGCGCACATTCAAATCAACGGAACGCCAATCGCCATGACCACGGACAGTTTCGTGGTCAAGCCCTTGCGCTTTCCCGGCGGCTCCATCGGTGAACTCGCTATCAACGGTACGGTGAACGATCTTGCGGTGTCCGGCGCCAGGGCCGAAGCCATCGTGGTCACCTTCGTTCTGGAAGCCGGTTTGCCCACTGAAATCTTGGAGGCCGAAGTTCGCGCGATGGCCCGCGCTGCGGAGACGGCAGGCGTGAGGATCGCCGGGGGAGACACAAAAGTCGTGGAGCACGGCAAGGCCGACAACATGTACGTCACGACCACGGGAATCGGCCGGCTGCTTTCCGGAGTCGACATTTCCGCGCAGTCGGTACGGCCTGGTGACAAGGTTTTGCTTTCGGGTCCGATTGGCGATCACGGCATCACCATCTTACTGGCAAGAGGCGACCTCGAAATGGAAGCCGATCTTCGGTCGGACACACGATCGGTGCTCCCGCTCGTTGAGGCGCTGGTGAACGCAGCGGGCACGGGCGTGCGTTGGATGCGCGATCCTACCCGCGGAGGCGCAGCTACTTCTCTTAACGAACTGGCACGGGATTGCGGCCACGGCATCGTCCTCTTCGAAGAAAAACTTCCCGTTCGTGATTCCGTGCGCGGCGCTTGCGAGCTTCTCGGCCTCGATCCTCTGCACATCGCCAATGAAGGACAATTTCTCGCCGTCGTATCCGCCGAGCTCGCGGAATCCGCCTTGCGGGCTTTGCGCGCCGCGCCTGGCGGCGAAGAAGCTGTAATGATCGGCGAAATCCGCGAGCGACCTGCGGGCGCGGTACTGGTGACAACTCTTTACGGAGGTAGCCGGCTCGTGGACATGCTGGTCGGCGATCCTTTGCCTCGGATCTGTTAGGAAACCATGGCAATGGGCCTAGAGTTAGCGACGCAAATCGAACTGCGATTGCTTTCGCGCAATCAATTGTTCGAGTCCTTCTTCGCGCGGGAAGCTCGCACACTCGCGGAAGCCTGCCGCGAGATGTCCGAAAGATTCCTGCGCGGCGGCCGATTGCTCGCTTTCGGGCGGGGTCCGTATGCCACGGACGCACAGCACGTCTCGGTGGAATTCGTGCATCCCGTTATCGTCGGGAAGCGCGCTCTTCCGGCGCTGGATCTTTCACTCGCTTTTGAACCGTGGCTGAAAACGCTTGTTCAAGCCGACGATATCGTGATGGGATTCGGTCCGCCCGAAGGCGACCCGGAAGTCTGGGACGCGCTGGAAGTGGCTCGCCAGCGCAATGCAATGACGTTTGCCTTGCCCGGTGTAGAGGGATCCTATTTCGCCGCGGCTGCCACACAAAATCCCTTCATCCATCAGGAATTAAACGAAATCCTGTATCACACGCTCTGGGAGACCGTGCACGTGTTTTTCGAACATCGTGAACTGGGCCACGATGTAGGAGAAGCCGCGTTCCTTTACCCATTTCTTGGCAAAGAAAAGCAGCAGACCTTTGACGTCACAGCGGAAGCAGCCGCGTCCATCGAGATGAAAGTTCGCGACGACGCTCTCCTGCGCGCTCGTGTCGCCCAGGAAGAATCCGAAAAAATCGGCGAAGCGACCATGGCGATTTGCCAGCGCGTCGAAAAAGGCGGCAAGCTCATCATCTTTGGCAACGGTGGCTCGGCAACCGACGCAAATGATTGGGCCATCGACTGCGTCATGCCGCCGATGGGATTCAAACCCATTCCCGCTATCTCTCTGTCAATGGAGCCCGCGAATCTCTCTGCGATAGCCAACGACGTCGGCACAGAACTCATTTTTCAGCGTCAATTAATCGCCCAGGCTCGGCCCAACGACGTGGCTGTAGCGATTTCCACTAGCGGCGGATCGAAAAATATCGTCGTGGCGCTGGAAGAAGCGCGGAAGAGAAATCTGCTCACCGTCGCGCTCCTCGGCTATGACGGCGGGGAAGTTTTGCGGCGCGGGCTGGCGGACTTCCCGTTGATTGTTCGCTCGGACTACATCCCCCGCATTCAGGAAGTTCAGGCGTCAATCTATCACCTCATTTGCGAAGCGATGGAGGACTTCGAGCATGCCTAACGTGGAGCTGTTTGGAACCGCGAGTTGCCCGTACACCTGTGAAATGCGGGAATGGCTGGAGTGGAAGAAAACCGATTTCACCGAATACGACGTCGAGACCGACGGCGACGCCCGCGAGCGCATGCATCAGGTGGCGCAGCCTCCATTTATGGTGCCGCTATTGGTCGAAAACGGCAAAGTGATTCAGGTCGGATGGCAAGGTCGCGGCTGCGTCATTGGAAAATAACGGATGCCAAGCGCTTACTCAATGAAGATCAGTGGCGTGGTGCAGGGCGTGGGATTCCGTCCGTTCGTGTACAGACTGGCGCGGGCAAATGGATTGAAGGGCTGGGTATCGAATGCGGAAGAAGGAGTGGAAATTCATCTCGAGGGAGACGAAGAGCCGCTCCGGTCATTTCTTGAGGGAATGAAAACGCAATTACCACAAGCTGCGGCGATCGCTGCAGTCACCGTGGAATCCGCAAGAAACTTCGGCTATGGGGATTTCACGATTCGGGAAAGCAGGAGAGGTGGGCAGCCCACTGTTCGAGTTTCGCCCGATTTGCCCGTGTGTGAGAATTGTCTGCGCGAGCTTCGCGATCCGCGAGATGCGCGTTATCAGTATCCCTACATCAACTGCACCGATTGCGGTCCGCGCTATACCGTCATTCGAAGTTTGCCGTACGACCGCCGTAATACCACGATGGCGGATTGGCCATTGGACGACCGATGCGCAGCGGAGTACACCGACCCCACAAATCGGAGGTTTCACGCTCAGCCGGTTGCGTGTTCCGCCTGTGGACCTCATTACTTTTTTCAAGTCGGCGACGAAGTTGTGCGCGGCGACGAGCCAGCGATTCGACACGCTGTCGATGACCTTCGTGCGGGCAAGATTGTGGCCGTGAAGGGACTTGGCGGTTACCACCTGGCCTGCGATGCCACCAAGGTGCAGGCACTCAGCGCCATGCGATCTCGGAAATATCGCAAGGAAAAGCCGTTTGCTGTGATGGTGAGTGGCCTCGATACCGCACGCAATTTGGTCGATCTCTCGGCCGATGCAGAATTGTTAATGACATCGGCCGCCCGCCCGATTGTCCTTGCGCCTGCAAAGGTGCGACTGCCTGGCGTTGCGCCCGACAACGACGAGCTGGGCGTGATGCTGCCGTATACACCGTTGCATTCTTTACTGTTCGCGGCCGGCGCTCCGGAAATTCTCGTGATGACCAGCGCAAACCGCTCCAGCGAGCCGATCGCCTACAAGGATGAAGACGCTCTGCGGCAACTCTGTGGTATCGCGGACAGTTTCCTGATCGGGGAAAGGCCCATTGCTCGTCGTGTGGACGATTCGGTGGCCCGCGTGGGCGCTTTCGGTCTGACGATTCTTCGCCGCTCACGCGGTTACGCCCCCGGCGCGGTTGCCAAATTGCCAAGCGAACGGCCCATCCTTGCCCTGGGCGCGGACCTTAAGAACACCATTACCCTTGCCGTCGATGGTCAAGCCTTTGTCAGTCAGCACATTGGAGACCTCGATCACTACGCGTCGTTTTGCGCTTTCCGCGAAACCGTGCGCGATCTGCTTTCGATGTACGAAATCAATTCGAACGATCTGCTGGTGGCACACGACTCCCACCCTCAATATGTTTCGACGGCACATGCCGGCGAGTTTGCAGAATCCGAAAAATGCGCGGTGCAACACCATCGCTCGCACATTGCTTCCGTACTGGCGGAACGCGGCGCTTGGGACAAGCGCGTCATCGGCGTCAGTTTCGACGGAACCGGCTATGGCGACGACGGTGCGATCTGGGGCGGTGAGTTTTTCGCCGGCAGCGTGCGCCAGGGCTTCGAACGCGTCGCCCATCTGCGGAGCGCGATTCTGGCCGGGGGCGACGCAGCTGCTTCGAATCCGGTACAGGCAGCGGCGGGTTTTCTCGATCAATTGACCGAACTGCCCGACTTGACGGCGGCGCCGTTTTTATTTTCCGCTCGCTACCGGAAGGCTTTGCAACTGGTGCATTCGCATCTTCGCTCCTTCAATACCACTTCGATGGGACGCCTGTTCGACACGGCCGCGGCGCTTCTCGGGTTCACGCGCGAGATGACCTTCGAAGGCCAAGCCGCGATGTGGCTGGAACGCCTCGCCAGACGCGCATCCTGGACGGATGCCTATCCCTTCCCATATGCCAACGGCGAATTGGACTTTCGTCCGCTGTTGAACGCCGTCATTCGCGACAGGCTGCGCGGTCGCGAAGAAAGCGAAGTTGCCCGCGCATTCCACCGAGGAATTGCGGAAGGGCTTCGCGACGCCGTTGCCGTTCTTTGTTCCACGCACGCCACGGATACCGTCGTCCTCTCCGGTGGTGTTTTTCAAAACGAGTTGCTGTTGACCGACGTGAAGGGCCTCTTGACAACACTAGGTCTGCAGATCTGGACAAATCATGTCGTTCCATCGAACGACGGCGGAATTAGTCTCGGCCAGGCCGCCCTTGCCGCGTTGGCAACCCCTGGAACTCAAGCCACTTTCGAGGCATCCGACTTTGCGCGGGCCGAACGAGCGACGTAAGCGGAAAAGGATTTGTTACATCGGATTGGTCGACTTAGCCAGGGATTAGGTGATGTCAGAATGCATGAACTCTCTATTGCCATGAGTATTGTGGAGATGGCGCAAGAGGAAGCAGAGCGCCGCGGCGCGCTGCAAATACAAGCGGTACATCTCCGGCTCGGACAATTATCCGGAGTCGTGAAGCAAGCCTTGCTTTCTTCGTACGAGATGGCCTGCGCGGCTACGCTCCTAGAAGGCTCGCAGCTTTTGATCGAAGAAGTTCCCGTCGTGGCTTTTTGCCCTAAATGTGAATTGCCGCAACTAATTGCCTCCATTCAGTGGTTCTGCTGCCCGGAGTGTGGGACCCCGACACCCACGGTACTGCATGGAAAAGAGTTGGAAGTCGTAGCGTTGGAGATGATGGAATGAATGCCGAAACTCGTGTGCAGCCGTGTCCGGTGCCGCGCCTGGTGGAAGTCCGGCAAAATGTTCTGAAGCAAAACGACGTAGTTGCCCGCGCGCTCCGCGAGCGGTTTCGAACGGCCGGCGTGCTGGCTGTCAGTCTGGTGTCCAGCCCTGGCTCCGGCAAGACCGCGTTTCTCGAGAAAATTCTCACGTTCCTTCATTCCCGTTTTAATGTCGCGGCGCTCGTGGGAGATTTAGCCACGGAAAACGATGCCGCTCGCCTCGCCCGCAGTCAGGCTCCCGTCAAGCAAATCATCACTGGCACTGTCTGCCACCTCGAAGCCACCATGGTCCAGAACGCTCTCGACGGATGGGATCTAAACCAGTTGGATTTTTTATTCATCGAAAATGTCGGCAATCTGGTGTGCCCGTCCTCCTACGATCTTGGAGAAGCCCTGCGGTTCGTCCTGCTCTCCGTCACCGAAGGCGAGGACAAGCCGCTCAAGTACCCGACCATCTTTAATAGCGCTGACGTCGCCATTATCACGAAGTCAGACCTGGCTGCTGCCGTAGAATTCGATGAGGAAGCCGCACGACGCAACATCCAGGCCATTCGGCCTGGAATGGAAGTCTTCAAGCTTTCGTCCAAGACAGGAGAAGGGTTGACTGGATTTCTCGAGTTCCTCGAACGCCGGCATAGCCATTCGGGTGCACCCGCCTCAAATTGAAATCAGCGCGCGTCCCAACAACGCCAATCTTCTAATTGTCTCCCTGGCAGGCAGCTCGTGTTACTCCGTCATTTCCCCACCGCATTGATGAAGGAAAGTTCCTTGCGCACCATCGGTGCCACTTGCGTTCCGAGAATCTCGATCGCCTGCATCATTCTTGCGTGCGGCAGAGTCGAGACGCCCATCTGAAACGTGAGGCGGGAAATGCCACCCAATGCCTTGTTGATAGACAGGATTTTCTGCGCCACGGTTTCCGCGTCGCCGATCAGCAGCGCGCCTTTGGGACCGCGTGTGGCGTCAAACTGCGCCCGTGTAGTGGGCGGCCATCCGCGTTCTTTCCCGATCTCGGTGAACGTGTGCGCGTAGCCAGGATAAAAGATTTCGGCGGCCTCCTCGGTGGTGTTGGCGAGAAAACCGATCAGGTGCAGTCCCACTTGCAACTGGTCGACGGTGTGGCCCGCGCGTAACCCAGTCTCGCGATATAACTCAATTAGCCTGCGGAACCGGTGCGGCTCGCCCCCGATGATAGCCACGACCAATGGCAGACCGAGCATTCCTGCCCGCACGAAAGAGGCAGGCGTGCCACCAACGCCGACCCAGATGGGCAGCGGATCTTGCAGCGGGCGAGGATACACCGCCTGACCCGTCAGGGCCGCGCGATGTTGGCCCGACCAGGTTACATTCGCGTGGTCGCGAATGGTCAATAATAGATCGAGTTTTTCCGCGAACAGCGAATCGTAATCTTCGAGCTTCAGCCCGAAAAGCGGGAAGGATTCAATGAACGAGCCGCGACCCGCAACGATTTCCGCGCGGCCCTGCGAAATCAGGTCCAGCGTCGCAAATTCCTGGAATACCCGCACGGGATCGGCGGCGCTCAAAACTGTGACAGCGCTAGTCAGGCGAATATTTTTGGTGCGCGTGGCGGCCGCGGCGAGGATCACCGCCGGCGCGGAGTCCAGAAATTCCGCGCGGTGATGTTCGCCGATGCCGAAAACGTCAAGTCCGACCTGGTCGGCGAGTTCGATTTCGGCGAGCAAATGGTGCAGGCGTTCGACGGGACGCAGAGTTAGTCCGGTAGCAGGGTCGGAAATGGCCGCGGCAAAGCTGTCGATGCCGATTTGCATGCTGGTCGCTCCGAGTGGGTTGGCAATCTCATAGCTTGGATGCTTGAGCCGTACCTCCCAGGCACATTCGGAAATCTTTGGACGGCTCGATCTTGCGGAGCAGCGGAAAGGGATTGTTTGGCGTCAGTAAAGAAGATACTGCTAGGAGTAGCTGCCGGTGGCGCGTCGCTCGTAGGCGAGAGTTTCGAGAATTTTTTCGGTAGAGAACATATTTTCCGGAGCCAGTGTCAGTTTTGGTTTGACGCGGCGCAAAATTTCTTCAGCCATGCGGACCCGTACGTCGTAATTCAAGCTGTTACGGCGATTCAGGAAAGAATCGATGAGCGAGTATTCTTCCGGAGTCAGTAGATTGGCGCCCAGGAGACCAGACGAAGCAGGGCCGGACTCAGGAACGGCCTGCCAAATCGGCTTTAACTCGTTTAGGGAAGTTTCACGCACCACCAGAGCGCCGACAACGAAGTCGCCGAGCCGCTTGTTGCGCTTGTTGAGAAACGCGGTGGTCATGCCGACGCCGTATAAAAATGGCATCCAGTCCACGATGCGCAGCAAGTTGCGCCCGATGGTTTCTGCCGGCGTGAGCGGCCTTCCGGAATCCTTGATGACGCGAATGCCTTCTTTGCGTTTGCCGGGTGTTTGTCCATTCCACAAAATTTCAAAAAAAGGGAAATAACCGAAGTACAGGAGGAAATAAAACAGGATAAAAATGGCAACGACCCATATCCCGGCTGCGCCGAGCGTTCCAATCGAGACGCCGATGCCGAAAATTGCCACCAAGCCAACGATGAAGCCCACCAGGAATTGCAGTAGCGTATCGTAGGCAATCGCCAGAAACCGGCTGCCGATTCCGGCAATGGCAAAATCTACTTCCGTCTGCTCCGGCGTCTGAATGGTAAGCTGGTCGGCGGATGCAGGTTGCGGCGGAACCGAATCGAGCGGATTTGAGGTCATGGTATCCAATCGCTGGCTGGAGAAGCGAAAACCTTACTGGGCGCAGCTCGATGAGCTGGTGAACCGCAGTCGCCGGGGCATCGCGGGCCTCAGCCACACAGAATTGCAGACGCTGGGACTATTGTACCGGCAAACGGCTTCGGACCTGGCGACGGTACGCGAAGACGCGTCGAGCCGGCAACTAGCGGCGTACTTGAACCAACTGCTCGGCCGCGCGCACAACCTGATTTATCTGGGCCACAAACCGAAAGTCAGCGCCCTGGTGCATTTTTACCGCGACACGTACCCGCGGATATTTCGGGAAACACTATCACGGACGATGCTGGCGTTTGCGATTTTTCTGGCGATGGGAGTCGCGGCGTGGGCGGTGACGTGGCACAATCCGGCATTCGCATATCGTGTGTTGGGGCCGAGGATGATGGAGACCATTGAGCAACGGAAGATGTGGACCGATTCGATTGTGGGCATCAAACCACTGGCCTCCTCGGGGATCATGACCAATAACCTCTCGGTGTGCTTCACCGCGTTTGCCTTGGGGGTCACCGCGGGGCTCGGAACAATTTATATGATGGCCTTCAACGGACTGCTTATCGGAGTGATTGGCGCAGCGACGCTGAAATCGGGAATGGCGCTGCAATTTTGGAGCTTCGTTGCTCCGCACGGAGCGCTGGAATTGCCGGCAATTTTTATCGCGGGTGGCGCGGGCTTGGAAATCGCGACCGGCATGCTGTTCCCCGGTTTGCTGCCACGAAAACTTGCACTGGCACGCGCGGGCGGACGCGCCTCACGTCTATTGATGGGCACGATACCGCTGCTGGTGGTTGCAGGACTGATCGAAGGATTTTTTTCGCCGAGCGATGCGCCGGTGGCGATGAAGTTTGGCTTGGCGGCGGTGTTGTTGACTGCGCTTGCGACATACCTTTTTAGCTCACGGAAGAAAGATCCCGCAGGGGTCACAGCAAGTTCCGCTCCTTGATGTCCAAATACTGATTCACCAGCGAAGAAGCAAGAAGTCCCGGAACGAGCTCGAAGGCGAGAACACCGCGCTGTCGCAGCCCGCGCATCAGCAAATCGCGGCGAGATGCGATTTCCAGTGCCGCGGCGTGCCTGTACATTTCTTCCGCGGTCTGCGGAATTTTCTCGGCGAGCGCCGCTAGATCCGGTTGACTGACGGCACTGAAAACTACCAGATGCCTCTTGGTCATTTGCATGGCGTATTCGACCACTTCGGGCGTGGTGGGCGTTTCGGCAAAGTCGGTGATCCAGACAACTAGGCTACGCCGGCTCTGCTCGGTGAGCAGAAGGCGGGCCGCCAGCGCGTGATTGGCTTCGGCAGCCTCACCCCGAACCTGCGCAAGAGAATCGACGATGTTGCGCTGGTGCTGCGCACCGCGACCTACGGCGAGATTCTGTTGGATGGCGCGGCCGTAAGCCAATAGTCCGACGCGATCGCCACACTGCCCGGCCACTTGTGCGAGAGAAAGGGCGGCGTTCACGGCATAATCAATTTTCGCGAGACGAAGATCGCTATCCTCCTGACGGATCTCCGCGCGGGTGAGGCGGCCGGCGTCGAGCACGATCCACACCGCCTGGCTGCGCTCGATTTCAAAAATGCGCGTGGTAAGCCCGTGGCGCCGTGCGGTAGCCGTCCAGCAGATGTCACGCAGTTCATCGCCAGAGCGATATTCCCGCAAGCTTTCAAATTCGCGCCCGTGGCCCCGTTGCCTGCGGCGGCGCTTTTCCATTTCCACTTGGCGGCTACGGATCAAATGCAAGACTTGCTGGCGCGCCTGCTCCAGATCGGGAAGGACGCGCACGGTTTGCGAAATATCGGCGGTGGCCCAGCGCCGCGCGAAACCGAGTTCGCCCTGATATTTAATAAACAGACGGCCCAGCTGGACGTCGCCGCGCACACGGGGAAGAATTGCATAGCTCGTGGTAGCTTGCTGGTTCGCGGGAACGATGAGTCGAATGGATGGTGGAGTGTCGCGAAACGATGCGGGCGTTTCATCCACCAGCGTGCAACGAATTGCGGTTTTGCTGGAATTGCCGACGGCCAGAGTGATGTCATTCGAGGTGGCGAGCGCCGGCGGATGTCCCCATGTGCGGCGCGCTTCGAGTTGGCGGGGATTTGGCAGGCGCAACAAATCCAGCACAAAAGCCAGCAAAATCAAAATGTCCCACAGAAACATCCCGGCGATGAGCCGGGAGTTCCACCACGCGGGAACGAGCCACAAAAAACCAAGCAGGAGCGCCGCGAAAAAACGCGCGCCAAAACCAAAAGGCACGCGGCCCTGAGGCTTTGCTGTGGCGGCCACCTCCGGCGGCACAAGCGGGCGCGGCGAACTCATCAGCGCTTCCCCGGCGAGAGCATTTTATTTGGGTACTTCCACAGCAGAGATGACCTGGGTAATAACCTGATCCGTGGTGAGGCCTTCAAGGTCGGCTTCGGGCTTCAGCAACAGGCGATGGCGAAGGACAGGGAGGGCGGCGGCTTTTACGTCATCGGGCAAGAGATAATCGCGGCCGTCCATGCCAGCCAACGCGCGGGCCACGAAGAATAGGCCGACGATAGCGCGGGGACTGCCGCCGAGGGAGATGGCGGGCCAATCCCGGGTCCGGCGAACCAACGACACGACATAGGAGTAGAGAGCGGGTTCCACGCGAACGCCGGCGATTTCCTGGCGTGCGGCGGGAAGTAAGGCCGGATCAAGGGTTGCGAAGTCAATTTTATCGAGGCGGCGAGGATCGAAACCTTGCTCATATTGCTTCAAGATTTCCATCTCTTCGGTGGCGGAAGGATAGTTGATGCGAATTTTCAGCAGGAAGCGATCGAGTTGCGCTTCGGGTAGGGGATAGGTGCCCTCGAACTCGATGGGATTTTGCGTGGCGAGGACCGTGAAGTTTTCAGAAAGCGGATAGGAAGTGCCGTCGATGGTGACCTGGCGCTCTTCCATGGCCTCAAGCAGCGCGGCTTGGGTGCGCGGCGAGGTGCGATTGATTTCGTCGACGAGGAGCAGATCGGTAAAGATGGGCCCGCGATGAAGGCTGAAGGTGCTGTTACTCAGATTGAAGATGTTGGTGCCGGTGACGTCGGCCGGCATTAGGTCGGCAGTGCACTGCACCCGATGAAAGCCCAGGCCGCAAAGACGCGCGAGAGATTTTACCGCCAGAGTTTTGGCGAGACCCGGAACACCTTCGATGACGGCATGGCCGCCGCAGACGAGGACGAGCAATAGCTGATCGAGAACTTCCTGTTGACCAACAATGATTTTTGCGAGTTCGGTGCGAACTTGCGTGGCGAGCGCGGAAAGATGTTGCACAGTTAGGTGTTCTCCCTTTGGAATTGTGCGCGAACGTGCAGTCTCGCGGCAAATTCTTCGAGTTTCTGGACGACTTCGAGAGCCTCGCGGGAAGGTAGCTTCGACGTACGAGTGGCCACCTCGGCCGTTTGCAGGGCACTCGTTAGCGCCGACTGTTTCCATCCGAGGCGCTGTTCGGCGGCGGCGGCTAGCTGCCCATTCGGCGTGTTGGAGGCCAAAGCGAGTTGGCGCGTGAGCACGGAACGCAGTCGTGCATAGGATACCGAAACGGCCGAAGACGCGGCTCCGGCACGTTCGTACAACCCTCCGAGAGTGTCGACGAATTCGAGCGGAGAAAGACGGGAAATTTCGGCGGGAATGTAGATGGGTCCGCTTCGGCGGCTGAAGGAGAAGAGTATGGCGAAGGCCAGCAAGGCAATTTGCAAAGCGCCCCAAGCCAGAGAAGTTTTCTGCACGTAGCTCCAGAGCGAACGTCGCTCACCGTGAAAATATTCATCCCAATAGATTTTGTAGGGTGCGTTTGGCGACCAGTTGCCGACAGCATTCAGAAAAAACACGAGGTTATCGTCGTGGGTGATGCCCGTGTTGGTCAGCGGCGTGGAGCCGGCCCACCATAGAATTTGTCCCCTTCCGACTTGCCAGCTCACCACGGAGGGAGAGTTCAGATCGCCGTAAATCGCAAGTTGCGAGGAGTTCGGACGGCTCCAGTAGGCCAGCGGCTGTATGGTGATTTTCTGGGCGCCGCGCGTGAGCATGCAGGGCAGGTTCGGTGAAAAGGACTCCAAAGTCGGCTTGGGGTCTTCGTCAGAAAGATGAGCTTTGGGAAAATAATTGCGGAGACTGGCGCCGGTGAAAAGAACGTGGCCCCCTTTTTCAACGAAGTTTTGCAGCGCGGCCAGCTCTTTGGCGCTGGGGGATTGCGCGGGTTCCGCGAGGATCAGCAGCGTCTTGCCTGGATCGAACGTGAATTCGGAAGTGGAATTTGGCCCGGGTTCCACGTTGAGTTCCGTAGGTGGATTTTCCCAGCGACGAACGGGATAGTGGAGTCGTGCGAGCAGACGATAGGCGGCGGCTGCGCCCGCAGGAGATGACGAATAGGTGGACGGAACCGGGGAGTTAAATTTGTCCGACGGCGGCGGAAAAATCACGGTGGCGGCGAGCATGAGGAAAAGCAAAGCTCCGCCGATGACCATGAGTTTCTTGTCGGATGGAGCTATTCCAAGGGGCATCCGAGAGCCTCAAGCTGCAGCAGCGAGTCCCGAAAATCTTCGGGGCCGGCGCCGCGATTGGCGTACCAGATTTTTTCGAGCCGCGTCGTCAGCGCGGTGAGCGGTTCCCGGTAAGCGACATTAGGAGCACGTCCGAGTGGGCTGGGTTGCGAGGCGAGGCGCAGATATTCGCGTGGCGTCTTGCTGCGATCCCTGGGCAGCACTCCGGTTTCTTCGAGGCGTACAATGCCCGCCCAGTAAGCGGCGTGCACCGCCTCGCGGAACTCGTTGCGGGCGGCGGATTCGCGTGCCGCGCGAATCCATTCCTGCCAGGAGCGCGAAGGCGCGACAAACACCGATCGCGGCAAGGCATTCATGCGGTCATAGCGCGTGACAAAACGAAAAAGCCACAAAGCCATGAAGCTTACGCCGGCCAGCATCAGCAGCCAGAACACAATTTGTCCCCCGATGGGATGACGCCGCATGCCACCGAGCATCTTGAGCAACATGCTCTCGACCCAGTCTTCCACGCGTTGGCGAAAAAGTTGCCACGCACTCGGCGGACGTGTGGCGGCGAACTCATCTTCGTTCAAGATCTTCGCGAGTTCGGAGCGCGCGTTGCTGGGGCTGGTTGCTGTGGCAGCGGAGTAACTCTGAGTTTCGGCCGCTAGATTGCCAAGCCAAATCTTTGCCGCGTTAGCGTCGTGCGCAGAGAGCTTCTCGCGCAGAGACGCCGTGGATACGGAATAGGAATGCTCCGGCGTAGCCACCGTCCATGCCGAGGGCAGGGCGTCGCGTAAGGCGTCCTGCTCCTTCGGTGCAGGATTTTTGTCCAACACGCCGGAAAGGCGATGAAGTTCGGAGGTGAACGACGCAATATCGTAAGGAGTTCCAGGAGGCGAGGCGGGCGCCTCGGAAACGCTTGTCGGCGTTTGGGCGAGCACGGCGGCGTGCCGCGTCGGGTACAGCAACAGCAGAGCGCAGAACAGGAATCGCTTTATGGGCACCTTGCGGTCCTTGCGTTGGCGGGCCTCGTGAACGTCAGGAAAGCATCGATGGAACGCTGGACGTTCCCGAAGGCACATTCCCGCTGGGATACATCATGAGTTGCAAATCAAAGGCTTCCTTACGCACGCGGAGGTCATAGTAGAACACAGAGGTAGCGATTAAAAGAATGGGGCTGATAAAAACTTCGGCGAGAAAACTGCCCACTTGTAGAAAGCCGGTCCAGAAACGCAGCATGGCCGGATCCTTGGCTGACATGGCTATGCCGACACCAAACGGCAGAGCGAACACAAACGCGATGGAATAGAGCAAGACGAAGTACAGAAGGTAGATCAGGAACGCGCGACCGGCGTTGTCTTTGGTGAGAAAAAAGCTGCGCTCCAGCGAAGTGCGCGGGCCGAGATCTTCGAGCAAGGCTGCGGGCACGCAGGTGATCAGGCGGCAAGCGATGTAGATGCCGGGTATGATCAGCAGGATAAAGCCGCCCATCACCGCCAGACCATTCAGCAAGAGCACGCCAAAAAGATTCGCAAGCTGGCCCCACACCCGGCCGAGCGATTCGGAAATACTGGTGCTTCGCCCAAGATAGAGTTCGGAGACGGCGAAGATCGTGGCGCCCTGCGAAAAAAGATAGGTCACAAGATAGATGATGATGGCGACTAAAGCCCCGAAGATACCGAAGGCCATCAACCCGCCGGAGACTGACGTGGACGATGGACGGCCCAAGGGAGTCGTAGCCGGGTACTTGACGAGGAAAACCTGACAAAGATTGAGCGCCAGCGTCAACAGATGTGGAATGGCGGTGATGCCCACGAACAAGACGAAATTGCGGCGATAGAGGGAAAAAGTGCGATCGAGGATTTCGCCGAGAGACAGTGGACGCAGGCCGAGTTCTGCCATCGCAACCTCCCAAGTGTGTGGAACGAACTTCGTTGATAGACACGTTATCAGAGGTTCAGCACGAAGGCGAATCGCACTGCGGGCGGGTTGCGCAAAGTCTACTAGGTCGTGGAATGCGCCGCGCCCATAGAAACAAAACTGGTACGAACACCGATTTCTTGGGGAAACCAAACCGCTTAGTTCGTTTTGGAAATGCTGACCTTCTCGGAAACTTGCGCCGGGCTGGGGAGTTGCGAGCGGTCCCAGCCGCCGCCAAGGGCTTCCACGAGCTGGACGGAGGAGGTCATGACCTGGGTGTGGAGATTAGCCAGAGATTGCTGGTCGGCGAGTAAGGTGGTTTGCGCGACCAGAACATTTAGATAAGTGTCGACGCCCGTTTCGTAACGCGCTCTCGCGAGATCGAGATATTGCTGGGCGGAATTGACGGCCGTTTGTTGTTGCTCGATTTGTTTGGAGAGAATGCGGGTGGCGGCCAGGTAGTCTTCCACTTGCTGGAAAGCGGTTAGAACCGTTTGGCGATAGCTGGCGACGTCGGCGTTGTAGACGGCGACGTACTGCTTGACGGTAGCGCTGCGCAGGCCGGCATCGAAGATAGTTTCAGAGACCGAGGGCCCGACGGACCAGAAACGGCTGGGCCAAGTGAGAAGGTTCTTTAAAGCGGAACTTTCGAAGCCGGCGGAGCCGGAAAGCGTCAGCGTGGGGTAGTAGGCGGCGGTGACAACACCGATTTGTGCGTTGGCGGCGGCCATGTTGCGTTCAGCGGCGGCGATGTCCGGGCGGCGTTCGAGGAGTTGCGAAGGAACGCCAACGGGGATGGCCGGGGGCGCGGCGTCGAGCGGCTTTGCGGGAATGGAAAAATTGGAGGGCGTCGTGCCGATGAGCACGGCGATGGCGTGTTCGTACTGGGCGCGGGCGATGCCGAGATTGGTGGCAGCGGCTTGGGCGTTATCGAGCGCGTTCTGCGCCTCGACGAGGGAGATTTGGTCGTCGACGCCGGTTTCGTAGCGCGCGCGGGAAAGTTCGACGGATTTCTCATCGGCGGCGACGGTGTCGTCCAAAACTTTTTGCACCGCATCTTGGCCGCGGAGTTCGAAAAAAAACATCGCGAGACTAGCTTGTTCTGTGAGGCGCTCGTTTTCGAGGTCCGCGGCGCTGAGCTGAGCGTTGTACTGGGCTTCATGAATCGTATTTCGGACTTTGCCCCAGAGGTCCGGTTCCCAAGTGACTTCCGCGGGAAGCGAGATGAGCGTGCTGTGGTAGTTTGGCGTGGTGGTCGTAGCGCTGCTGCCGGAACCGCTGCTTGTCGCAATTGTGGTCGTGCCGCCGCGGACATTCGCGGACGAGCGCGAGATTTGATAGGACGGGCCCACGCTCACCGTGGGGAAAAGTTGCGAACGAGCTTGCGCGATAAGTGTGCGCGCTTCCATGAAATTTTCGAAATATTGCTTGATGTTTTGGTTGTTGATGTTGAGTTGGTCTTCGAGCGAATTCAATTCCGCGTCGTTGTAGATCTCCCACCATTTGCCGTGGAGCATGGCGTCTTGCGGTTGCGCGATTTTCCAATCGCCGGAATTTTTGGGATTTTGCGCGGGCGTTTCTTTGTAGGACATGGGAGGCGCTTGCGGCGTGGCCGCGGGCTGGTGGTATTTAGGCCCGACGGTGCAACCGGCGCATAAGAGCGCGGCCAATGCCAGCGTGCAGCGAATGGCGCGCCGGAGATAAGGTGATGTTATTTGTCGAGTGTTGTTCATAATTTTGACCATGCCATCAGTCCGCGGCGGACGGAGCGGGAGCGTCCGCGTGAAACGTATCGCGGTCCTCTCCCAGAACTCGAAGGCGCAGGCGATCGAGAGTTAGGTAAACGACGGGTGTGGTGTAGAGAGTGAGCATTTGACTGACGATAAGCCCACCGACAATGGTGATGCCGAGCGGACGACGGAGTTCGGAGCCGGTACCGGTTCCAAAGGCCAAGGGCAAAGCCCCAAACAGTGCGGCCATGGTAGTCATGAGGATGGGACGGAAACGCAGCATGCAGGCTTCGAAAATGGCTTCTTCGGTGTTCATGCCGCCTTCGCGTTCGGCTTGCAGCGCGAAGTCGATCATCATGATGGCGTTCTTTTTGACGATGCCGATGAGCAGGACGATGCCAATGATGGAGATGACATTGAGATCCTGCTTGAAGAGCATTAACGCCAGCATGGCGCCCACGCTTGCGGAAGGCAGTGTGGAGATGATGGTGAGCGGATGAACCAGGCTTTCGTATAAGACCCCGAGGACGATGTAGACCGCGAGAAGGGCGGTCAGGACGAGAATCGGTTCGCTACTTAGCGATTGCTGATAGGCCTGCAGCGTGCCGGCGAAAAATCCGCGCAGCGTGGACGGCGCGCCCATGCGCTGCTTCATTTGCTCAATGGCGACGGTGGCGTCGCTCAGGGAGAGGTTGGTCGCAAGATTGAAAGAGACGGTGACTGAGGGAAAAAGACCGGTGTGATTCAAAGCCAAGGGAGTGTTGTTCTCCTGGGCCTTGGCTATGGTCATCAGCGGAGCATTTCCGGTAGCGGTGACGCTGCTGGCACCTGTGGGATGAAAATAGACGTTCCTCAAGCCTTCGGGATTTTGCGAATACCGCGGATCGACTTCCAGAACCACATAGTATTGATTCAGTTGTGTGTAAATGATGGAGACTTCGGACTGGCCGAAGGCGCTGTAGATGTCGGCATCCAGAGATTCCGCGGTTTGTCCCAGGCGCGCGGCGGTGACGCGGTTATAGGTCAAGAGTTCGTCGAGGCCACCGTTTTGCTGGTCGGAGTTTACGTCCTGAAAACCAGGAAGTTTTTTCATTTCCGCAAAAACCTTCGGTCCCCAGGTGGTGAGCTCGGAAATGTTGTCGGACTGAATGGTGTATTGATAGAGGGCGTTGCTGGAGCGTCCGCCGATGCGGAGATCCTGGGAAGCTTGCAGAAAGGCGGAGGCTACCGGCAAGGCGTTCAATTTGGGGCGTAGACGGTTGATAATCTCTGGAGCGCCGATTTTTCTTTCGTTCAGCGGTTTTAAGGCGATAAAGACATTTCCAGTGTTTGTGGCGCCCTGGCCGCCGGTGAAGGCGATCACGTTGTCGACGGCGGGATCCTTTTGGATCACCGCCTCGATCCTGCGGATGGAGTCATTCATGGCCGGAAACGAAGAGTCTTGCGGACCTTGCACGCCGCCGGCCAGCGAGCCGGTGTCTTGCTGGGGAAAGAAACCCTTGGGAATTTTCCAAATGACCACCGCGTTCAGGGCCACGGTTAGCACCAGAAGCACCAGAATCAGCACGGAATTGTCCAAGGCCCAATGCAGACTAGTGCGGTACCCGGAGAGCATGCGGTCGAAGGCTCGTTCCGTGATCATGTACAGGCGGCCGTGTTTTTGCCTGTGTTCATCGCGCAGAAGGTACGCGCACATCATCGGTGTGGTGGTGAGCGAGATGACCATGGAGACGAGAATGGCGGTGGACAGCGTTATGGCGAACTCGCGGAACAGCCGGCCGACAATGCCCCCCATCAGTAACAGCGGAATGAACACGGCGATCAGCGAAATGCTGATGGAGAAAACCGTGAAACCAATCTCCTGCGCGCCTTTCAGTGCGGCCGCAAAGGGTTCCATGCCGGCCTCGAGATGGCGGGTGATGTTCTCCATGACCACGATCGCGTCATCCACGACGAAGCCGGTGGATATGGTCAGGGCCATGAGCGAAAGATTGTCCAGGCTGTAGCCGCACAGATACATCACCGCGAAAGTTCCGATAAGCGAAACGGGAACGGCGACCGCGGGAATGAGCGTGGCACGGCCATTGCGCAAGAAAATAAAGACCACAATGATGACCAGGACGATGGAAAGTGCCAGCGTACCCTCGACGTCGCTCACCGATGCGCGGATGGTGGTGGTGCGGTCCAGCACAATGGTGATGTCGATCCCCTGTGGAACGGAGGCTTTCAGGGAAGGCATCTCGGAGCGAATGCGATCGACGGTGTCAATAATATTGGCGCCCGGCTGGCGGAAGACGACCAGCACGATGGCGCGCTTGCCATTCAAATATCCGCCGGTGCGAATGTTTTGTACCGAATCGACGACCTCGGCGACGTCGGACAGCCGGACCGCCGCGCCATTGTGGTAGCCGACGATGACCGGCCGGTATTGCTCGGCATGGGATATTTGGCCGTTGTCGACGATGTCCGCGCTCGTGATGCCATCCGTGATTTGTCCTTTGGCGAGATCCGTGTTCTGCAGGCGCAGCACAGACTGCACATCTGTCATTGCCAGGCCGTAGCTGGCGAGTTTCGTGGGGTTGACCTCCACGCGTACGGAAGGCAAAGCTCCGCCGCCGACGTTCACCTGGCCAACGCCCTGCAGTTGCGAAAGTTTTTGCTGCATGATGGTAGAGGCTTCGTCGTACAGCTTATCCGGCCCGAACTTGTCCGAAGTAAGTCCGATAATCATGATCGGCGAATCCGCTGGGTTCACCTTGCGATAGGTGGGATTGGAAGGCAGGTCAGAAGGGAGATAGGTGCGGGCGGAATTGATGGCCGCTTCGACGTCGCGCGCGGCGCCGTCGATGTTGCGGCTGAGGTCGAATTGGATGGTGATGGAAGAGGCGCCCAGGGTGCTGCTCGACGTCATTTCCGTGACGCCCGCAATGTGTCCGAGCTGGCGTTCGAGCGGCGTGGCCACGGAGGAGGCCATGATTGCGGCGCTGGCTCCAGGCAAGCTGGCGCCGATGGAGATGGTGGGAAAGTCCACCTGCGGCAACGGGGAAACCGGGAGCACTTTGAAGGCAATGGCGCCGGCGATAGCGATGGCCACGGTCAACAGCGTGGTGGCCACTGGTCGGTGAATGAAAGGTTCGGAGACGTTCATTGCGAACCTGCCGGTTCCGGCGTCGCGCCGCTGTTTAGTGCGTGAGACTTTCCTGAAAAACGTTGCGCAATATTGTCAAAGAAAATATAGATGACCGGCGTGGTGTATAGCGTGAGCACCTGGCTCACCAGCAATCCGCCCACCATGGCAATGCCCAGCGGTCGGCGGAGCTCAGAACCGATGCCGGAGCCAAACGCCAGCGGCAAGCCCCCGAGCAGCGCGGCCATGGTGGTCATCATGATCGGGCGGAAGCGCAGCAGGCAGGCTTCGTAGATGGCATCGGTGGCGTTTTTTCCGTGATGGCGCTCGCCCTCAAGCGCAAAGTCCACCATCATAATGCCGTTTTTCTTGACGATTCCGATCAGCAATACGAGACCGATGATGGCCACCACGCTCAGGTCCTGGCGAAAAAGAATGAGGGCTAGAAACGCGCCGACTCCCGCGGAAGGGAGCGTCGAAAGAATGGTAATGGGATGAATGAAGCTCTCATACAGAACGCCGAGCACGATGTACACGGTAACCAGCGCCGCAAGGATGAGCAGTGGCATGCCCGAAAGAGAGTTGCGAAACGAGGCCGCCGTGCCCTGAAAATCGGCCTGCAAACTCGCGGGCATATGCATGTCTTTCTGGACTTTGGTGATGTCCGTGATGGCGTTGCCAAGCGCGGCGTTGGGACCGAGATTGAACGAAACAGTGATCGACGGGAATTGGCCTTGATGGTTAATGGAGAGCGACTCGGTCTTGGTTTCGAAATGCGAGAACGCACTGAGCGGCACGGCGCTGCTGTACGCGGAACTAGTGGTTCCCGCGGAAGTGGCGCCTTTGCTGGAGGTTGCGGCTGAGGCGCTGGAGGTTAGTGCATTCGGCGGTGGCGTCAGTGTATTCGCGGCCGGAGTGTATAGCGGTGAGGTAGTCAGCGCATTTGAGCCCGCGGATGTGGAACCGTTGCCGGTAGAGCTGGCGGCAGCGCCAGATGTTCCCGAAGCTGCGTTGGCTTGAATGTACAGTTTGTTGAGTTTGTTGGGATCGAGTTGAAACTGCGGTTGCGCCTCCAGGATCACGTGATATTGATTCAACTGCGTATACATGGTGTTGATTTGGCGCTGGCCGAATGAGTCGTAAAGCGTGTTGTCGATGGTGGTGGGCGCGATGCCGAGCCGCGAAGCCGTGGCGCGGTCAATGACCAGCGAAACCGCCAGTCCGCCGGGTTGCTGGTCGGTGGCCACGTCTTCGAGATCCGGTAGTTTTTTCAACTTGGTTACAAATTGGTTGGTCCAGTCGTTCAGCTCGTTGGCATCGGGGTCCTCGAGGGTGTATTGGTATTGCGTGCGGCTCACCCGGTCGTCCACCGTGATGTTTTGCACCGGCTGCATGAAAAGTTGAATGCCCTGGACGTTCGCGAGCTTGCCTTGCAAACGGCGGATGACGTCGGAGGCATTGAGATCGCGCTGGTTCAGCGGTTTCAGGTTGATGGACATACGTCCGCTGTTGGTGGTGATGTTGGTGCCGTCGGCGCCGATGAAGGACGAAAGGCTTTCTACCGCCGGGTCCGCGAGGATGACGCTCGCGATTTCCTGTTGTTTTTCCGCCATGGCGACGGGTCCAATGGTCGGAGAGGCTTGCGAGATGCCTTGAATGACTCCGGTGTCTTGAACCGGGAAGAAACCTTTGGGTATCTCGATGTACAGAAAGATGGTTAAAAGAAGCGTAGCGAGCGCGATGAATAGAGTGATGGTTTGGTGTCGCAGAACAAATTTTAGCGTGCGTCCGTAAAAGCCGATCATGCCGTTGAAGCCGCGTTCGGTAATTTTATAAAAGCGGCCCTGTTGCGCTTCCGGATTATGTCTAAGAATGCGCGCCGCCATCATGGGTGTGAGCGTCAACGAAACGACGGCGGAGATCACAATGGTGACCGCCAGAGTTACCGCGAACTCGCGGAACAGGCGGCCCACCACGTCGCCCATAAACAGCAACGGGATCAGCACGGCGATCAGCGACACCGTCAACGACATAATCGTGAAGCCGATTTGCTCCGCGCCTTTGAGCGCCGCCTCCATCGGCGGATCGCCTTCTTCTATAAAACGCGAAATGTTTTCGACCATTACTATGGCGTCATCGACCACGAATCCGGTCGAAATGGTGAGCGCCATCAGCGAAAGGTTGTCGAGGCTGTAGCCCAGGGCGTACATGGCGCCGAAGGTGCCGACCAGCGAGAGCGGCACGGCCACGCTGGGGATGATGGTGGCGTACAGGCTGCGCAAAAATAGAAAGATCACCAACACCACCAGCGCAACCGTCAACCCCAGCTCAAATTCGACGTCGGAAACCGACGCCTCGATGGAGGTGGTGAGATCCGTGAGCGTGGTGACCTCAATCCCTTTGGGCAGGTTTGCTTCCAGCTGTGGCAGCAGCGCTTTAATGCGTTTGACCACGCTAATGGTGTTGCCGCCCGGCTGGCGCTGCACGTTGACGATGACCGCGGGCGTCTTGTTCATCCACGCAGCTTGATTGGTGTTCTCCACGCCATCCACGATTTTCGCCACATCGGTGAGCATCACCGGCGAGCCGTTGCGGTAAGCAACCACGACGCTGCGGTAATCGGCGCTGGTGACCAGCTGATCGTTGGCGTCAATCTGATAGTCTTGCCGCGCGCCGTCAAAGTTGCCTTTGGCGGCGTTCACGCTGGCATCCGTCACCGCCGTGCGCAAATCCTCCATGTTGAGGCCGTAGCTCGAAAGCTGCGCGGGATTGGCTTGGATGCGCACCGCGGGTTTCTGGCCGCCGCTAATGCTAACCAGGCCGACGCCGCTGAGCTGCGAGATTTTTGGCGCCAGGCGCGTGTCTACCAAATCCTCCACTTGCGAGAGCGGGATGTCACTAGAAGTGACCGCCAGGGTAATCACCGGTGCATCGGCAGGATTCGTTTTGCTGTAAATCGGCGGCGCCGGAAGATTCGCCGGAAGAAAATTTTGTGACGCGTTGATGGCCGACTGCACTTCCTCTTCGGCGATATCGATGTTCAAGCTCAAATTGAATTGCAGCACAATGACCGACGTGCCGCCAGAACTGCTGGAGGTCATCTGGCTTAAGCCTTGAAGCTGGCCGAACTGGCGCTCGAGCGGAGCCGTGACCGTCGTCGCCACCACCTCCGGACTTGCTCCCGGATAGAAAGTCACAATCTGAATGGTGGGGTAGTCCACCTGCGGCAACGCCGATACTGGCAGCTGCGTATAACTGACGATACCCACGAGCAAGATCGCCGCCATCAATAACGACGTGGCGACCGGGCGCAAAATAAAGGGACGTGACGGACTCAAGGGGCGTTGCTCCCCTGAGCGGCGCTGGCGGGAACGGCCTTGTTGGAGATCACGACTTTGGAATTGTCTTGCAGCTTGTCAAAACTGGTGTTGGCCAGCACATCTCCGGGGTTGATGCCGGTAACCTGCTCCGTTCCGCCGTCCGCAACTCCGGGCTTGATGGTGCGCATGTGCGCGGTGTTGTCCTGAATTACGTACACGAACGCCGTTTGCCCGTTGTATTGGATGGTGGACGTGGGAATCAGCGTTGCGTTTTGGATGGTGTTCACCAGCAGGCGCACGTTTACAAATTCATTCGGAAAAAGCGAAAAGCCTTTATTGTCGAATGATGCGCGCGCCTTGACTGTTCCCGTTGTGGTGTCGATCTGGTTGTCGAGCGTCAAAAGCGTTCCACTGGCGATTTTCTTCTGGCCCGCGCGGTCGTAGGCGTCCACGGTGAGCTTGGCGTGCTGCTGCAAGCGCGGCTGCACCTGGCCTAGATTGTCCTCTGGAATGGTGAAAATCACGGTGATTGGCTGCAGTTGCGTGATCACCGCGAGCGTGGTGGCTCCCGAAGATTGCACCACGTTGCCTGGATCCACCAGCCGCAATCCCACTTTGCCGGTGAAGGGCGCGTTGATGTGGCAGTATTCGACCTCCACCTGGTCGTAATTCACCATCCCCTGGTCCAGTTTCACCGTGCCCTGGTCTTGCAGCACCACTTTTTCCTGGTCGTCTAGCGTCTGTTTGGGAATGGCGTTGCGTGCCCACGCGTCTTTGTAGCGCTGCAGGTCCATCTGCGCCTGTCCGAGCACATTTTGGTCGCGTTCGAGCGTGCCCTGCGCCTGCAAGAGCGTGGCGCGATAGGTGCGGTCGTCGATGTCGATCAACGGATCTCCTTGGTGCACCACCTGCCCTTCCTTGTAATGCACCGCCGTCACCGTGCCGTTGACTTGGCTGGTGATGGACGCGGTGTAAACTGGTGTGACCGTGCCAATCCCGTCGAGATACACGCCGATGTCGCCTTTTTGTGCCGTCGCGGTATTGATGGTCACTGGGCCGCCACCGGCGCCCCTCGATGTTTTCGCGGTGGTCTTTTCATCGTGTTTGTGCAGCACCAGCCAAAAACCCAGCGCGAAAATGATGAGCACTGCAATCCAGATCAACATCCTCACCAGCTTGCTGCGGTGTGGCTTTGGCGGGGGCAGTTGATGATCCGGTCCAATGACCGGGTGTGCAGTCGGATCAGCGGGCAAGGCAGTTCCTATTCATAGTGATGGCGGACCGTGGGGCGTAAGGGTCCGTTATTGATGGACGAATTCTAGCCCGGTTTTGGATACAGGCCAGGAAAAGATTGCCGATCCGTCCAGGCTATCCGGTTCGATGCCGGCCCCGATTCGTACGGGTGCAGCCTCCAAAAGGGGCGCCGCTCGCCGGCCCGAATGGCGTTCGTCAAATCAAAGCCAAAGGGCGCCCTCGGCAGGCAGGGCCTCAAAGGCGAAACCGCCACTTTGGCCTCAAAGATACTCAAATTTAGAACGAATGTTCGATTGCAGTTCCGTGATGACGTCGCCGCCATTCGACGCGGCTTTCGCGAAATTCCAGATATGCCTGCCGGTCGGGATCTCCTGAATAAATGGCGCGTCCAAACTGAAAGACGCTCGTGCAGCCAAATCGCAACAACTCCGCGTTGTCCATCAACGCCAACCGCGCACGCAGATCCTCAACGAAGCCTTCGTTGATTTTTTCCTTGGCCAGTTCTTGCTGGGAAGATATTTCAGAAAATCGCCGCTTCGCGATTTCTAGAATGGATTTTACGAATTCCACGGCATCATCGGCTGGCGGGGGTGGTTCAATACCATTCTTGGCGAAGGATTGGTTTGCGACGCTGGCTCGGAGTGTCATACTTAACTAGCATAATACTACAATAGCCATAATCAATACAAATGTAACTTAGCTGTTACGTACCCCTAAAGGGTAGAAGGAGTGCAAAAAAAAAGGGACCAGATGACTCCGGTCCCCCTTTTGGGACAAAACACATCACTCTCGTATCCGATCTACCGGCCAGAAGTTGAGACGTTCTGCCCCGCATTGGCCTTGGGCACGCTTACATACCCGCTGACGGTGTCCTTGCCCACTTTATTGATTACCATCTCTTCCGGAATTTTGGTCCCGGAAGCGTAAAAGAAAATAGGTTCATTCAACGCGCGGTTCTTCTTGTCGAAACGCTTGTCTTCGACGGTCATTTCCACGCTGAATTGATTCTTCTTCTCGTTCACGGCCTTGAGTTCCACCGTCACGTTGCCGACCTTCTGCGGCTTGTTTTTGCCGGCGATCGTGAATTCCACGTACTCGCGCTCGCCCAGGCGGCGGAGCTGGTCGATTTCGTCGTGATTGCGCGCGATCAGCGTGCCCATCTCACTGCGTGCCATTTTCAGGTCATCGCGGGTAGCGTCCAGGTCCGTGCGCACGCCCACTACTTTGGTATCCACCGACTTCACGTCGTCGGCCGTGGCTTTGGTGGCCAGTTCGCTGTGCACCGAGGTATCCAGCGCCGTCAGCTTCTGCGTGGTGTCATCGTTCAGTTTCGCGGACTCTTCGCGCGCTTTGCGCAATTGGCCCTGCGTAATCTTCAATTTATCGGTCACGACCTTCAGGTCGCCCTGCAGGTCCGCGTTCGCCTTTTCATCCTGCGCCAGGCGATCCTTGAGCGAGGAGACGTCTTGGAGCTCGGCTTGTTGCGTGCTCTTCAGTTGCGTCGCCACCGATTGCTGCGTGCTATCCAGCTTCGTTGAGGCGTTGTAACCGAACGCCAACCCTCCAATGGCGATGAGCCCCAATACGATGATGGCCGGCAGTTGCCACGCCGGTGTCGTTCTCGTTTCCACAATTCGTTCTTCGGACATAATTTGATTTCATCTCCTATTTACTTCGATTTCTAAAGAATTTGACCACCTGAATTCGATGTCCCGAGTGATGAGGCGAAATCCTGACGACCAGAACCTGTTAGTCGCGGACTCGTATATACGGAATAGCATGCCGCGCACCAATACCAAGCCTGGCGGGCTCCGTTCTAACCCATTCATTTGCAACAGCTTATTGTTCCTGCTGAGTACCAGGGATGGTACTAGTCCGCGCAATCTTTACGCATCGCATGACAATCTGATGAAACCTTGACACAGTTTCCGTTATTCAGCCCGGAATTCCACTCCTCGCGTCCGCAGCTCTTCGGCAAGTTGCTCCGGAGATTGAAAAACGATCCCGGCGATGCCCAGGCGCCGCGCGGCCTCTGCGTACGCGGCGATGTCATCGATATAAATGGCATCCTGCGCCGCCACCTTGCACGCTTCTAGCGCGGCGCGATAGATGAGCGGGTTCGGTTTGCTGGTTCCCACGGCGCAAGAGTAAATCCGGTGCGGAAAAAAACGAAAAAAGTCGTAGTTGGCTTCCAGGTGCGCAACGTGAATCGGATCCGTGTTGGAGAGCAGGCACAACCGATACTTTTTAGCTAGCTTTCCAAGAAAGCTCCCGTCGAGCATGGGCTCTGGGTCGAGCACGCGGTTCCAGACCGCCACAAACCGCTCGAAGGTTAACGTGATGCCGAACCGCTTGGTCACGCTCAGATAGAAGTCGCGTGGGGCCATGCGGCCTTCCTGCCAATCGAGCCAGCTCGGATGCTTTTCGAGCGCCGCCCAAATCTCTTCCGGTGAAAGCCCGGTGTTTTCCGCCAGACCGGCCATGGCGCGGTGCACATCGATGCGCACCAATACGCGCCCGATATCGAAGATGATGGCGCGATATTTTGCCGCGGGCATGGACTACTCTCCGGGCGCCACGGTGGGGGTGGCGGAACTCGGCGCCGCACCCGAGCCTCGGCGGGCGCGCAGGATGCCGATAATGCCCGGCAGTATCGAAAGGAAGATCACCGCAAAAATCACGTAGTGGATGCGATGCTCGATATTGGGCACATGGCGGCCCAGAAAATAGCCGCCGAGAATCATACTTCCAACCCACAGGAATCCGCCGAAAACGTCGTAGGCCAAAAACGTCCCATACGGCATGGTTGCCGCGCCCGTAACCGGCGGGCAGAACGTGCGAATGATGGGCACGAAGCGCGCCAGGATCACCGTCTTCCCACCATGCTTTTCGTAAAAAGCATGCGCTCTTTGCAGATGGCTGCGGCGAAACAGGAAGGAATCTTTGCGGGTGTACAGCGTGCTGCCTGCGGCGCGCCCGATCCAGTAGCCCACCTGATCGCCGGCAATGGCGCAAAGAATTCCCGGCAGTAAAATCCAGTGCAGCGGGATCACGCCGGCGGCGGCAAAAACACCCGCGGTCACCAGCAGGGAATCGCCGGGCAGAAAAAACCCGATGAAAAAACCGGTCTCCACGAAAATGATCAGGCAAACCAGTGGGGCGCCGCCCCAGCGAATCAGTTCTTTCAGTCCTTCGGGATTATAGAGCGCACGGAGAAAGTGGAGGATCGATTCGAGCACGCGGTATTGGTCCTTTGTGTCATCGGCGTACGTGCCGCCACAGGAACGCGCGCCAGAACAAATGCGCGGTTACGCGCGGACTGGAAAAAGCCGTGACCAATACGGTAGCAGAAAAGCGCGGGATTCTCTCCGCATTCGTGCCAGATCAGAATCAGGATGCACACGCCTGAGAGCAGCACGGAGAGCCGAATCATTGCGCCACCTCGCCATGCGAAAATTCTTCGCGCCAGGCTTTTGCGCGCCAAGACTCCATCTGCGCCGCAACGAATGCTTCGGGTGAGCTCGCCGCCTCGGCAACCTCTAGCAATTTGCGTATGCGTGGCAACGCGCGGCGCGCCACCGCGGCCCCGGCGGCGATGGCTTCCGCGGTCCGGTGGAAGTCGTCCCATGCCAGCCCTTGTACGTCGGGGCGCAGCACCAGATCCGCATGTCGCTCCCAGACTTCCGCCTGATGCTTTTGCGCGGCGCTGACCGCGCGGCTCACCACTTGAAAGATGTTGGTCGGGGCCCCGCGATAACCGTCTTGCACTCCCACGGAAACGCCAATCACCGTGCTCGCGCCCATGTTGCGGGCCGCGACCGTGGGCACCGGCGCGACCAGGCCGCCGTCCGCCAGATAGCGCGTGCCGATTTGCACTGGCTCGAACAGTCCGGGAAACGCGCAGCTCGCGCGAATAGCTTCGACGAGTGGGCCGTGCGTAAACACCACCGCTTCGCCGCAAGCCAGATCGGTGGCCACCACGCTCAAGGGAATGCGCAAATCTTCAAACTGGCGCGATTCAAAGACGCGCTCGATTAGTTGGCCGAGGCATTGATTGCTGGCCAATCCCAGGCGGGACACGTGCCAGCGCGCGATGTCTCGTACCCGCAGCTTGCTGCAAGTTTCGATCAGCCGCTCGAGAGGTGCGCCGCTCGCGTACGCTGCGCCCAGGATGCTGCCCACGCTGGTCCCGGCAATATGTGAAATCGGGATACGGTTTTCTTCCAGAACTTGCAGCACGCCGATGTGCGCAAAGCCCCGCGCAAATCCGCCGCCCAGCGCGAGAGCTATGCCTGCGCGCGCAGCCGGTTGCGGATGCGCAACGTCGAGCGAACTCCGCCGCCCTAGGCTTTGCGCGGATTCCGGCGCGCGATGGAAGCGTCCCTTCATCACTATTAAGGATGAATTCTGGCGATGCTCCACCCAATGGGACGCGCGTCCTGTCTTGGCAGTACTGACGTACTCGTGGCGTCTTGCGGATGCGCACGGATTTTTCCACTGCCGTTTCGATGATTTTTTTTCGCGCCTGCGGCAATTCCTGCCCAAATAAAAACTAGTACGTTCTTACCAGTCGCGTACCCTCTCTGTACCATTGTTGGTCGCACGCGCCTGCGCGATTCTCTCTCTCGGCAGGATGAACTTCACCACTGCCGTACTGAGCGGGGGCTGAGAAAGATCCCATGACCGAGGCATTCAATGCGTGGGTTGGTCGGGAAGTGATATTGCAAGTGGCCCTCGGCGATATCAAGGTGCCGTTGCGCGGCCGTCTCCTGAAAGATGGCGATGAGACCGTGCGCATGCGCATTGGCGAAGGCTGGGACGTGGACATCTATAAGGTGATGATCCTGGCTGTTGAGCAAGATGTTGTGGCCACACGCCCGGCATAAGAACCTTGGCGAATTCGCTGGTGTGTTGAGGGAGGAATCATGAAGGCGCAGGAATTCAAATACGTCACGCACCGCCGGGCGGCGCTGCTGCTCGGTTTATCGGAACAAGAACTGTGGCACCTTTCGAGCGAATCGGGATTGGGTCTGCGCGAGACCGCCGACGGCGTCGACGAAATATTTTTTACCTATGAGGATTTGCGGCAGATCTGCGTACTGGCCACACAGCACGTGCACTAAAAGCGCTGTCGCTAAGCCGCGTGCGTTAAAAGGCGCACAAAAGAGTTTGCAGAGTTTACCCCAGGCCCCCCTCACGCAGTAACCCCCGCCCGGGTCGCTCCCCCCAGCGACCCGGGTTTTTCTTTGGTCCCCCGGAATTTCTCGCCACGATCACGGCGATCTGACCATTTGGTGTAGGGGCGCAGCATGCTGCGCCCCAGTTTGCCCGGACGTATGATCTCCGCCTCGTCAATCGCGACTCGAGTTTATTCAGGGAGCGTGGCCGAGGTGGTGATGGTGAGTTTGAGCGAGCAACCGTCCGAACTCGCGCCGGTCACCGCGGAGAGAGATTGGCCTCCGCCGATCCAGAGTTCGATCGGTCCGGCAGGGACTTGGCGGGCGCCGTTGGCATCGACGATGCTGAGTTCACGGGGAGAAAGCGTGAAGCTGACCGTTTGTGATGCGTGCGCAGCAAGGTGTACGCGTTGAAACCCTGCCAATGCGCGCAACGGGGCGCCGTCTAAGCCCGGGTGCGAGACGTAAAGCTGCGCGACTTCGTCGCCGGCGAGTGTACTGGAATTGCTAACGAGCACGTTCACCGCGACGGAAGTGTTGGCGTCCATCTGCCCTGGCGTGACGGTGGCTCTCGAGTACGTGAATGTGGAATAGCTGAGCCCATATCCAAAAGGGTAAAGGGGTTCTTCGGAAAAATAGCGATAAGTGCGGTTGAACATCGAATAGTCCGTGAAGGGCGGTAACTGCGCCAAGGATCTATAGAAAGTGATCGGCAGCCGGCCGGCGGGATTGTAATTCCCGGAGAGCACGTCGGCGACGGCATTGCCGCCTTCTTCCCCGGGATACCAGGCTTCCACGATGGCGTCGGCGTGTTCGTTGGCCCAGTTCACGGCTACCGCGCTGCCATTCGTAAGGACCACCACGAGCGGTTTGCCGGTCGCCGTCAGCGCTTCGAGTAAAGCTTGCTGCGGTCTGGGAAGGGTAATGTCCGTGCGATCGCCGCCGAAGAATCCGGGGTCGCTGGCTTCGGACTCTTCGCCTTCGAGCTGCGCGGTGATGCCGACGACGGCGATGATGACATCGGATTTGCGTGCGGCCTCGACGGCATCTGGCAGCAGATTTGGTGGAATCCACAGCAGGCGGACGGCGGACTCCCAGTGATTATGAAAATACTCGAGGCGAATGGCGTACGCGTGACCGGCTTGGAGATGCACGAGCTTGGTCAGGCCGCGCTCACTGTGGGGGGCCCAGTCGTCGATAAAAAGCTTTCCATCGAAATAAAGGCGGCCGCCCCCATCGGTGCTGATGCCCAGCCGGTAGTCGCCGTCCACCGGTGGAACGAGCTCTCCGGACCAGCGCGCGGAAAATCGATCGGCAGGCACGCCGGGCGCGGGAGAAACAAAAGTCCACTCGAAATTTAGAACTGGATCCACTCGCTTAAAGACCGGTGCGCCCGCCAGATCGGGGTTGGAGAAAAATTCCGCGGTCAGGCCGGCTTGCGAATCGGGCCCGCCAGCGTGCGGATTAGGTGTGCGCAGAAAGGATGCGGGGACCACCAGAGGCCGCGTCTCCGTCATCGGCGAACCGGTGGAGCTGCTGATTTTGGCGTCCGGAAAGCGTTTGCGAATACCGGCAAGAATTGTGGAGTAAGAAGAGGGCGTGCCGTTGTAATTGCCAAGCAGGGCATCCAGCGAATCGGCGGTGGGGCCGACGACCGCGATGGATTTGACCGTGGATTTCAGCGGAAGCGTGTGGCGATCGTTCTTGAGCAGCACGATGGACTCGCGCGCAGCTTCCAGCGCAAGTTGGCGATGCGCCGGCGTATCGACATCGGCGAGAGATAATTTTGACCACGGCACGCGATCCGGCGGATCAAACATGCCCAGACGGAAGCGTGCTTCAAACAGCCGCCTCACCGCGCGATCGATATCGTCGATTCCGGCCAAGCGGTCGGCCAAAGCGTGATTGAGAATTTCATACTGCGGTCCGCAGGATAGATCCGTGCCGGCCTTGAGCGAGAGCGCGGCGGCTTGGTCGAGGGTCATGACAAAATCGTGGCCCTGATAAAGGTCATTGATGGCCCAGCAATCCGAGACCACGTAGCCGCGAAATCCCCATTTGTTGCGCAGCAGATCAAACAGCAGATGGTTCGCGCAAGCCGGCTCGCCGCGCACGGAGTTGTAAGCGCACATGATGGAATCCGCGTGGCCTTCGACGACCGTGGCGCGGAAAGCCGGCGTATACGTGTCGTAAAAATCGTGCAGCGAAACGGGAACGTCGAAGCGATGACGAAGCGTCTCAGGCCCGCTGTGCACCGCGTAATGTTTTGGAGTCGAAACGGTTTTGAGGTAATGCGCGTCGCTGCCTTGCAGGCCGGTAACGAAGGCCACTCCGAGCCGCCCGGTGAGGAAAGGATCTTCGCCATAAGTTTCCTGACCCCGGCCCCAGCGCGGATCGCGAAAAATGTTGATGTTGGGAGACCAGAAGGTCAGGCCAAAGTATCGGCCGGTATCGTTGTGCTCTATGGCATCGTTATATTTACCCCGCGCTTCGGTGGAGATGACGTCGGCGACGCGATGGAGAAGGTCGGTGTCCCAGGTGGCCGCCAGGCCAATGGCCTGCGGAAATACCGTGGCGTAGCCGGCGCGCGCCACGCCGTGCAGGCCTTCGTTCCACCAGTTGTACGCGGGAATATTTAGGCGCGGAATGGCGGGAGCGACATCCTGCATCTGCGCGACTTTTTCTTCCAGCGTCAGGCGCGAGACGAGGTCGTTGACGCGCTGCTCCAGCGGAAGTGCCGGGTCCAGGTAAGGAGCCGGTGCAGCAGGTGGCTGCGAAGCTGGTGCCTGCGAAGCTGGTGCCTGCGCAAAACAGGCGCCAGGAAATAGGGTGAGAAGGAACGACGCCATTGCTAATTTTTTCACCGCGCGATTCTCACGCAGTGCCGTTGGACATTCAAGTTAAATCGTTTCAGAAAACCTTTGACAGCAGGCGATCTTCTGACGAGACTTACCCTCGGCGAATTGCTTCCGTTGGACACCGAATGATCGTTAGCTCGTCTTTTCGCGGACTTATCGTTGCGGGTGTGATCGTTGCAGCCGTTTTCTTGGTGGCCCTGCGTTCTCCCGCGCGGCCGCAGCCCGAAACCTTCGACATCGTCATCGCCGATGGCCGCGTCATGGATCCGGATTCCGGACTCGATGCACAAAGGAATGTAGGCATTCGCGCTGGCAAGATTGCGGCTGTTTCCGCAGATCCGCTGCACGGCAAAATCATGATTGCCGCCCAGGGCCTGGTGGTTGCTCCGGGATTTATCGATTTGCACAAACACGGACAAGAGCCGCGCAATTATCAGTTTCAGGCTCACGATGGCGTCACCACCACGCTGGAGCTGGAAGTTGGCACCGATGATGTGGACGCCTGGTACGCCCACCGCGAGGGCCAAGCGCTGATCAATTACGGGGTCAGCATCGGACACATCCCCGTGCGCATGAAGGTTATCGGCGATCCCGGCGTTTTCCTGCCCAGCGGCGACGCGGCTCATAAACCGGCCACCCCAGGGCAAATCGCGGAGATGCGCAAGCAACTCGAGTACGGTCTGCAGCGCGGCGCGCTCGCGGTGGGCATGGGCATCAACTACACGGAGGCGGCTTCTCACGAAGAGATTCTTGAGATGTTTCGCGCCGCGGCGAAGTATCACGCGTCCGTCCACGTGCACCTGCGCTACGCAGGACTACAAGAGCCCGAGAATGGTTTGGCCGGAATCGAAGAAGTAATCGCCGCGGCGGCCACCACGGGCGCCCCGTTGCACGTGGTGCACATCACCAGCATGGGGCTGCGCGACACTCCCCGACTGATCGCTGCTGTGGAGGGTGCGCGAAAAAACGGACTGGACGTCACGACCGAGTGCTATCCGTACACCGCCGGCAGTACCCGGCTGGAATCCGCCGTCTTCGATCCGGGATGGCAAGAGCGCCAGGGAATTTCCTATCACGACTTACAGTGGACAGATACCGGCGAGAGACTAACTGCGGAAACCTTCGAGAAATATCGCAAAGCGGGCGGCGACGTGGTTGTATTCAGCATTCCGGAAGAGATGGTGCGCACGGCTCTGGCGAATCCCATCGTCATGATTGCCAGCGACGGCATGCCGTTGACCGGACCGAAGATTCATCCGCGCGGACAAGCGACGTTTTCCCGCGTGCTGGGGCATTATGTCCGCGAGGAAAAGACCCTGGACCTGATGACCGCGTTGCGCAAGATGACGCTGGTGCCCGCGCAGCGGCTGGAAAAACGGGCGCCGGCGTTTCGCGATAAAGGACGCATTCGCGTCGGAGCCGATGCGGACATTACCGTCTTCGATCCGCAACGCGTCATCGACCAAGCCACGTTTGAACAGCCTTTGCAGTATTCCGAAGGGATTCAGTTTGTGTTCGTGAATGGAGTCGCGGTGGTTAAAGACGGGCAGTTGGTAGACGGCGTTTTCCCGGGAAAACCGGCGCGTGCGCCGATCATGCAGTGAGTTTCTGCAGTGTGATTGCGGACCTGGATTTCGTGTGCAGTTGCTAATGAATTTGATCATGGCAATTCGCGAAAAGCGAATTTGCGGAGCGAAAAACTTTGCACTTAACAGCTGCTGACTGGGCCGCGATTCTTGCATATCTGCTGGTGACGCTGGCGATGGGTTTATATTTTCGCGGGCGCTCCGGAAAAAGCACGGAAGACTATTTCGTTTCCGGGCGAAACGTTTCCTGGTGGCTGGCGGGAACGTCGATGGTGGCGACCACGTTTGCCGCGGATACGCCGCTGGCCGTCAGCGGACTGGTGTACACACAGGGCGTGGCGGGGAATTGGCTGTGGTGGAGCTTCCTGCCCTCGGGGATGATGACCGTTTTTTTATTTGCGCGATTGTGGCGGCGCTCGGGACTAATCACCGATGTGCAATTCGCGGAGATGCGCTATTCCGGAAAACCGGCGGCGTTTTTGCGCGGCTTTCGCGCCGTTTATCTGGGCTTGATGATGAATTGCCTGATCCTGGGCTGGGTGACCAAGGCCATGGTGAATATCATCAGCACCGCGATGGGCGTCAGCGACACAAAAGCACTGGCGATCTGCGTTTTTTTTCTGATGCCGTTCACGGGAATTTATGTTTCGCTCGGCGGCTTATGGGGCGTGTTGTGGACGGATCTTTTCCAGTTTGTGTTGAAAATGGCCATCGTGATCGGCGTGGCCTGGTATGGCGTGCACGCCGCCGGCGGCATGCAGCAGATGCTGGCGACGCTGGCGGCGAAACGCGCGGCCATCGGTTCCGGCGCCAGCGACATCACCGCGTTGCTTCCGGACTTTTCGCGCGGGCTCACCGGCGAAGCGCTGTGGACCTTGCCAGTGATTACGTTTGTGGTTCATCTCGCAGTGCAATGGTGGGCGTTCTGGTACCCCGGAGCGGAGCCGGGCGGCGGCGGCTACATTGCACAGAGGATTTTCAGCGCCAAGGACGAACGCAACGGTTTGCTTTCCGTGCTGTGGTTTAACCTGGCGCATTATGCGCTGCGTCCGTGGCCGTGGATTCTGACGGCGCTGGCAGCGGTGGTTTTGTATCCGGGCCTGGCGCAACCGGAAAAAGGCTACATGCTGGTGGCTACGCGGCAGACGCCCCATGCGTTGCTCGGTATTTTGCTGGCGGGATTCATGGCCGCATTCATGTCCACGGTAGCGACGCAATTGAATTGGGGCAGTTCGTACCTGGTAGAAGATTTTTACCGGCGCTTTCTAAATAAAAAGGCCAGTGAAGCGCATTACGTGAATGCTTCGCGGCTGGCCACCGTATTTCTTGTTTTCGCGGCCGCGTTCGTGGCGTGGAACCTGCAATCGGTGAGCGAAGGCTGGAAAATTGTGCTGGAGCTGGGCGCTGGGACGGGCGGCGTGTATTTGCTGCGCTGGTATTGGTGGCGCGTAAATGCGTGGAGCGAAATTTCCGCGATGATTGCGGCGCTGGTGGCGGCGCTGGCGCTGCATTCCACGTCGTTGTGGATGGCCATTGCCGGGCGTGCGCAACCGTTTTCCGGTTCCGATCCGGTGGTGTTTGCCAAATCCACTTTGTGCACCACGGCGTTCACCACGTTGGTATGGCTCGCCGTAACATTCATTACCGACGCCGAGCCCGGCGAAATTCTCGTCAAATTTTACCGGAAAGTGCGGCCACAAATTACTGGCTGGCAACCAGTGGCGCGGCTTTGCGGCGATGAACCTGTCACGCGCGACCTGGGACGAAATTTGTTGAGCTGGATCGTGGGTTGCGTACTGGTGTACGCGACACTTTTTTCGATCGGCGAAATTTGTTTCGGCCGCTATTCGGCAGGGGCTGTGCTGGCGCTGGTCGCAACCGCTAGCGGCGGGGTGATTTGGCGGCTGGTGCAGGGATCGCCGGCCTGGCAAGACATCTAACGTGAAGCAACCAGCAGGCTCTTCAAGTTCGATGCACCCTGAAACATCGCCAACGCCGCAAATGGGGCCAACGCCGCAAATAGGGCAAACGCCGGCCGCAGCGCGAGGGGCGCGCCACGCGGTGCTCGCGGGGTTTTTTGGCTGGACGCTCGATGCGTTCGATTTCTTCATCGTGGTGTTTCTGTTCGACACGCTGGCGCGCCAGTTCGGCGTCAGCAAAGCGCAAATCGTATTGACCACGACGGCCACGCTGGCGATGCGTCCCGTTGGCGCGGTGCTGTTCGGGTTGCTGGCGGACCGTTTTGGACGGCGCATTCCGCTGATGGCCAACGTCATTTATTTTTCACTGATCGAGTTACTTTGCGGATTCGCTCCCAACTTCACGATATTTTTTATTTTGCGGGCGCTGTTTGGCATCGGCATGGGCGGCGAATGGGGCGTGGGCGCGTCGCTGGCGATGGAAGCGGCGCCGCGCAAATGGCGCGGCATTTTAAGCGGCATTTTGCAGAGCGGCTACTCGATAGGTTATTTGCTGGCGGCGATGGCCACGCGATTCCTTTTGCCGCATTGGGGCTGGCGCGCGATGTTCTGGATTGGCGCGATTCCCGCGCTGCTGGCGCTGTACATTCGCACGAAGGTGCCCGAATCGCAGGCGTGGAAAGAGCACAAAGCGGCGAGCACCGGAGAAGTTTTGTCCGTGGTGGCGAAGCACTGGAAGCGATTCGCTTACCTGGTGGTGCTGATGACCTTCATGATGTTTCTCTCGCACGGCACGCAGGATTTGTATCCGGATTTTCTGCACGAAGTGCACGGCGTGGCGCAGGCGGTGCGCGCGAACATCGCCATCATTTACAACGTGGGCGCGGTGCTGGGCGCGATCGTTTTCGGGCATTTTTCGCAACGCTTCGGCCGGCGCAAAAGCATGATGGCGGCGCTGGTTTTGGCCCTGTTGGTGATTCCGCTGTGGGCGTTCGGCAGCAGCCTGGCGCTGCTGACTGCCGGCGCGTTCCTGATGCAGGCTGGAGTGCAGGGAGCGTGGGGCGTAATTCCGGTGCACCTGAACGAACTGGCGGCGGATTCGGCGCGCGGTCTGATGCCTGGTTTGGCCTACCAATTGGGCATCCTGTTCGCGTCTCCCACGAACTCGATCGAATACGCTTTGCGCGACCAAGTTGGGTACCAGTGGGCGATCGCGGGGTTTGAGATTGTGACCATCTGCGCGCTGGGGGCGCTGCTGTGGTTTGGGGCGGAGGACCACGGCAAGGTGTTCGTCAGGGGAGAAGCGGCCTAGGCGCGCAATTTGTGCCCTGCGGCGGAGCGGATGCGCCGCGGAGGAGGCGCGACAAGCCCCTCGGAATCGCGAAAGGTTGTGATTATAAAGGAACTTAAAGTTGCTTTGTTTTGTTAACCTTTCGCAAGTGTTCATTCTAGGGGGTTTACGGGGAAAATCTAGTTACCAAGTGGTTAGCCGTGAGGGAGTGTCGTCTTTTCCTTGCAGTGGACGCGGATTTGGCAGGTCGCGCGCGACTTGAGCTACAGAAATCTGGAAATTTTCCAGGGATCGAGAAATCGAGACAGTGCAAGGCAGACTGGACGGAGGGCGCGTTTCTCTACAGGTGGAAGCGCATCGCGTGTCAGCATCCCGATCAGAAGAAGTTTGGTACAGCTGGCGCAAATGGCGGGGTTTGCAGCGATGAGTAAAACTGGTGCGCCCGGGGGGATTCGAACTCCCGACCTTCTGGTTCGTAGCCAGACGCTCTATCCAGCTGAGCTACGGGCGCACAGTTTTTAAATTGTAGCACAGCACGTTATTTTTTTTGCCGGCCTGCGCTCCCACGACCAACGAAGCCGGCCGGCAGTACGCCGGCTCGACCCAGGGTGAGTGCCAGGCGTCAGGGATGAAATTTGAACTCTATTTGAACCCTGGTTTCCGTGCTGGCTCTCTCGTATTTCCAGTCTCGCAGGGCCTTTAATGCCGATTCCACAAAGACGGGATGTCCACCGATGACCTTGGTGTCCTTTATTTCTCCGTCCGGGCCAACGGTCACTTCTATTTTTACGGAACCCTGTAAACTGAGCCGCCGCGCAACCAGAGGGTATTCCGGTGCGGGGCTGGCGACCAATTTCCTGACTTCTTGACCGGCCGCTCGCCATTGGCACAAACCCATCGTGAATGCGAGGAGAGCAGCGACGAACGCCTTCGTTAACGCCGATTTCGTTTTCATGACCCTTCCCAAGCCGCTGATGACATTTTAAAATCAGCGAGTTGGATTTCGGAGCACCTTCCCGGCGCAGAATGTTTGGGAAGATACTGGACGACCGTACAGGTCGCTACAGCCGTCCGGTGCGCTGCTGTTACGGACAATCTACGGACAACTGAGAGAGGTAAATCGGTGCGTCTGACTCGTACGCCGCACCGGAGGAACAGTGGGGGCTTGCACGCGGTGATGAGCAGTCGGAACGGCTAGCAGTCCGGACAAACTGCGTTACAAAATATCCTGGCGGGAGAATCGTCGAGTATGCCACAGGTTGAAACCGGTGCACGTCTATGGTTTTTCCCAACCCTTAATTCCTTAAGCGGCTTTTTGAAGATTCACACCTCCTTCTGCACAAGCAAAATGTCACTATTGTTTCTCGAAGAGCTTAAGTGTTTTAGATCCGTAGTCAATTTGGACGATATATTTTTCCATGAACTCATTCCCTAGGAGCCCGATACCGTACTTGGTTTTCAACGGGGAATTCAATATTGACTCACATAATCCCACAGTCGCTGGAGCTTGTCTTAAATCCTTCCCTATTACCATCCAATCGATCGTTCCGAGATCTACAGGTATGAGAGGTCCGACCTGGGTAGCTATAGAACCCGAGCGTGTAATAGTCTTCAGGTTTACAAATCTTTTCATTCCTTGCCCGAAAATGACGCCCTCGCTGCTGCCCGTATCGATCAACAGTCGGCAATCTTTCTTGTTGCCTGGGAGTTGGCATTTGAGAAAAGCAAAGCCGGCTGCCAATTCAATGGAATCGTCCGACACTTTGCGGTACGCACTGAGCTGAAATGGTCGCTGCGTCAGCGCCAGTCTCCAATTTCCGTAATCTATCGTCAGTGTCTTTCCTATAAGAAAATCTGCTCCGAGCGTTCCTATTGCGCCATAACGGCCAGGGCACTGAATTTGCTCGTTATCGGAGGTATCAATATAGAACGCATGTAAATCGCGAACCTCTGTTTGGCCCAATCGGATACTTGGTACAAGAACTCGCTTGTAGGCGCGAACGCCTCCTGCGGTCGTATTGGTTGATGTGCGGACCACTTCAAAGTTCAACTCTTGGACTTTCTCTTTGCTCAGTTGCGACGCCTGCGCTCCAGTATCGAGACAAAACAGTCCGGTCAAACGCTTCCCTGATTTATCTTGAACCTCTGCTTCTACCACAATCTGCCTCTGTGAGTATTGCATCGGTTCGAACAGGCCAGCCGTGTCCGCACTCTTGATAGCTTTTTGGCATCGCCCGGACAAAGCGAACACGGATCCCAGGCAACATAATGATAGTAGTCGCATTCGATAATGTGAATTCACCATCCACCGCCGAAGTCGCGATCTAGCGCCGAGCAGGCATCACCAAGGATATCTCGAATCCGCTTGCGGTCGCTCAGCTAGCGCGGCGATCCGTACAGCGCCGCCGCCGTCACTGTGCTAGCATCCGTGGCACCTCTTGGAAGGAGGAATCCAAATGAGTGGCCCGCAACGGTTGGTCTCATTAGTGTTGGCGTGCGCTTCGAGCGTAATGGTGGCTGGCGCGCAGTCTCCGACAACGCCTGGCCCGGAAGTGAAGAAGCTGGCGGTAATGGTCGGCAGATTCACCGTCGAAGACGAAGTGAAAGCCGGGGCGATGGGGCCGAACTCGCCAGCGATGAAATTCACCGGCACGGACGATTGCAGATGGACGGCCGGCGGCTTCGCGGTGATCTGCGAGGCGGCACTCTATAGACCGGGGAGGAGGAAATACACGGAGACTTCCTTCACTTGCTACGATCCGGTTTCCAAGACCTACCTATACCACGGAGTGGACAGTTCAGGAGCAATAGAAAACAAGACTGGCACGGTGAACGGCGACGTCTGGACCTGGCTTGGGGAGAGCATTTTTGCCGGGAAGCCGTATCACACCCGATACATCATGAAGTTTGTTTCAGCGGACTCCTACGAATACACGGATGAGTTGGGCGAAAGCGAGAGCTCCATGAAGGTGTTCGTGAGCGGAAAAGAGACGCGCGTCGCGGACAGCAAGCCCGCGAAATCGCAAGCAACGCCATGACGGGCGTCAGTCAGAAATGATTTGGCGCGGTGGATTCGGAGGATCGAGGTATGATTTCCGTCGACTGCGCTGGCGCGGAATTGTTGGAGCGTGCGTCGGCCTAAAGCGTAGGTGCACGGAAAAACCGCAGCGGCTTTAACGCAAAGGAGATTCTCAGGTGAAGCGAACTATCGGGTTGGTGGGGATTTGTGTTTTGTCGCTCGGAGGTTCCATACAGGCGCAGGCTCCGCAAGGGCCGCCGAAACCGGGCCCGGAAGTGAAGCGGCTGGCGTATTTTATTGGCGACTGGAAAGAAGAGGGTAAAGCTACCGCGCACGATATGGCCGGCCCGGTGTCGTCAACGCAAAAGTGGGAATGGGTTTCCGGAGGATTTTTTATTGTGGGTCATTCGAACAACAAATCGCCCATGGGCGAGTTTAAGATCATGGCGGTATTGGGATATGACCCGGAAACGAAAATGTACACCTACAACGCGTTCGACAGTTGGGGCGAAACGATCACGGCCAAAGGAACGGTCAGCGGCGACACTTGGACTTGGACAAGCGAGACGATGATGCAAGGCAAGCCGATGAAAACGCGCTTGACCGAGAAGGAAGTCTCCAAAACGCAATACACACTCAAATATGAATCGTCCACAGATGGCGGCAACACGTGGACATCCGATATGGAATCGACGTTTACGAAGGTGGTGGCGGCGCCGGCTGCGAAGTAAGAATAAGTCGAGATGATTTTCAGGGCGCGTGGCGGATCGGCTGCGCGCCCTTTTTTATTGCGTCAATTCAGCGCGTATCGCAGGCACTTGCCGCAGACTGCACGATCGAGCGGTCCGCCAGGTTCGCGGCAAACCGCCATGTGCATAAACTGGAGAACATGAAACGCGTGGTCATCATTGGTCGCGGGGCGTCAGGCAAATCGACCCTCGCGAGGCGCTTAGGCCAGATCACCGGGCTGCCGGTGACGGAAGTAGATAAAATTTTCTGGCAGCCCGGACTTGTCGCAATGCCTCGGGAGCAGTGGGTGGCGATGCAGGAGAAGCTGGTGGCGAGGGACCGATGGATCATCGAAGGTGACCTCGGGGGCTACGACGCTGTGGAGGTCCGGCTTCGTTGTGCCGATACGATCATCTTTTTGGACTTCTCCCTGGTCCGCTGCGCCTGGCGAGCCATTCGGCGATCCCGCGAACGCGCTGATTTCTGGCGTTGGCTTGTGGCATACCGGTATCAGAGCCGCCCGATCCTCCGAGCAGCCATTGCCAAGCACGCACCCCATGCGGTGCTCCACGTATTTCGCAGCCCTAAGGCACTCGGTCGATTCGTCGCGGACGTGGCCGCCGTCACGCCAGTTGCCTAGTTGCCGTACAATGTGAGTCCTTATGCGTTCCATGGTGATGGGCGCGCTGGTTGCGCTGCAATGTTTCGTTGTGCTGTTCGTGGGGTTGCACAATTGGATTCCGCTGGGAACGCTCAATGACGTGAAAGGTGTTCGCGCGGAGTTCCCAGGCAGCAAACTTCTGATTACCACGCTCATTAACTTCACGCCGGTGGCGATCGGATTGGCGGGGAGCGTCGTGTACTGTGGCAGAGAATTTCCGGGATGGCTATTGTGGTGGCTGTGGATTACCTACGGGCTGGCATGCTATGGCTCGTTGACGGCGTGGTGGATTCCGTATCTTTTTCGCGCAGAGCCAGAACGCGCCGCGCGCTATCGAGTGATGTATGGAGCGACGCACGCCTTCCTGCCCGAGCGCAATGGCATCAAGCCGAATACGCTGCACGTGCTGTTTGATGTTGTGACGGTCGCGTTGTTGATCGTTTTAGGCGTGCTGACCGCGCAGCAGAGAACGTGACACAAAATTGGCGAGGAAAGTTCTAAAATCGCTCCTTTAGACGCGGCGTTTTGCCTTCAACGCGTTCTGGAAACTTATGGACTCCCGCGAAGCTGCACGCTAACCTGAAGTGAGTACTCCGAGGCCGACCATGAAACGCTTTTCCGTACTGTTACTGTTCTGCTGTGCCCTCGCGGCGAGCACGCGCGCGCGACAAATTACGCATCAACCGGGCAGCTCGCAAACGGCCAACAACCAACCGGCCAGCGCGCAACCAACAAGCGCGCAAGCAACTGGCGTGCAACCTACGGGGCCCGATGCTCCCGCTACCCGGGAAGACATCGAAGCGTACCTGCAAGTGACACATTCCAAGGAAATGGCCCGGAATATGCTGGCGGCGATATCGAAGCCCTTGCACAAGATGATGCATGAGGAATATTTGAAGGATAAAGACAAACTCCCAGCCGATTTTGAGGCGCGCATGGACAAGCAGCTGGACGATCTGATGAAGAATATGCCGTACAACGAAATGATGGAAGCCATGGTGCCGAGTTATCAAAAACATTTGACCAAGGGCGATGTTGCCGCGCTGGTGGCGTTTTATTCCTCTCCTACGGGCCAAAAGATTCTGAAGGAAATGCCGCAAATTACCGCGGAAGCGATGCAAAGCATGATGCCCATCATGCAAAAATACATGAACACGGTGCAGCAGCAGTTGCAGCAGCAGGCCGCGCAAATGCTGCAGCAGTCTTCGCCAGCGCCGGCGAAAAATACGCCAGCGTCTCCGAATTAAACCGCGAATTTTATTGGGTTGGAACGCGCGACCGACCGGGGGCCGCGCGGCAAGGCGGGCAGTTCCTTTAGCGGCGACCTACGAGACGAACCGGATAGACTTTCGCAGCCTTGTAATCCCTGCACTTGCACGCGGGAAACCCGCACACGCTGCTGACTTTTCCGCCGCTGCGAATACCCGTGGGGTGATGGATGGACTTTCCGTGTCCGCATTCGCAGGCCTGCTTGTTGTAAAGACTCGCCATACCGACAGACTATCACGAGCGAAGATGCGCGGAGGGACAGAAACACGAGGCAGCGGCGTATCAGGAATCAGACGAGTTTGTGCGCCGGAATAATAATTTTGTGACGGCAAGGAAAATCGTACGACGCATAAAAATGCAGAGTTCGAACTTTTCGCCTCGAGCCATCATCGCATGGCGAACAGCGTGGGCGCCTCCGGCGGCTCCACGGCAATCGCATTCAATTCGGGATACGGCCGGCGCAGCGTTTCCGGGACAGCGATTTTCACGTCCTTGAGGATGCTGATCAGTTGCAGCGCGTTCACCACGCCTTTGCCCAGATAGTGGTTGTTGGTTACGACGTAGGTACTTTTCGCGGCGGCGCTTACGGTGCGAATACGTTCAGCCCAGGGCAGCAGCTCTTCTTCGGAATAAAGATAGTTGTAGCGCTCGAACGCGGGAACCGGCACGCCTTTATTTTGCGGGAAAAAATCCGGACGTTCCGCGAGAGAATTTCTTTCTGCCGGGATGGCGCTCGTTCGTTCAAGCGCTTTGTCCCCTTCCGCAGCGCGCGGCTTGGGGTTTGCGAACCAAGTATCGTAGCGGCGGCCATGCAACCGCACATAGGCAATCTCCGAGGTAACTTCCGCTGAAGGCTTCAGCGACCGGCCGATGAGCGGCTGATCGATGTTGCAGAAACCGGCGCGATGTTCGCGCAGCAGCGCAAAAGTCTCCGGCACGTTCCACGAGGCATGGCGGAATTCAATGACCAAGGGATATTGTCGAAACCGCCGCAACAGGCCGCACAAGTGGACGACGGTTTCCTTCGTGCGATGAAACGCGAAAGGGAACTGCGCCAGGACAGCGCCCAGTTTTTTTTCGGTCATCAAAACATCGAAACCGAGGCGAACTTCACGCTCGTCGCTCAGGCTGGGTGCGGGATCATGTGTAAATCGTTGCCACAACTTCGCGGTGAACATAAATAGCCGATTCGTCGCCACGCGTGCAATCCACTGCTTGGCCTGCGGCACGCCCAGCGGCCGGTAAAAGGAAGTATTTATTTCAATGGTGTCGAAAAAGCGCGCGAGATAATTGGCTTCGTGGAATCCCTTGGGACGCGGCGAGGGATAAACCACGCCGCTCCAATCCTTATATGCCCAGCCGGCGGGCCCCACGCGTAATTCGTGGCGGACATCGGCGGGTGAATCGCCGGGCGGTTGCTGCGTCGGCTTGGGTTGGCTTTTGGCCATTGGCGAGCAACAGCATCGTTCCTCGTCGCGCCGGTGTCAACGCGACGGTGGGCTAACCTTGAAGAATTCGCTCGAGCGGTCAGTTGTTCGTACCATTGCCGCGCACGCGGCACGCTGCTATGCTGCCATTATGACCGGTGCCAGAGAATTCTCTGCGTCGCGTCCTACCGTAAATTCCCCCACAGGTGTGATCATGAAAATGTCGATAAGCTACAAACACGTGCAAGCGCACCAGCCCGTCGAGGCGGAAGTCGCGCACCGCATCGCAAAACTGAATCGCTTGCTGAAGAGCTACGAGCCGGATCTGGTGCAGCTGCACGGAACGTTTACGCAAAATCCCCACAAAGAGGAACATTCGTTTTCAGTGAATTTGGCGCTGCCGACCGGATCGCTGCACGCTACGGGCACTGCGGAAAATCCCCGGGGCAGCTGCAAACAGGCCTTCACCGAGCTCGAATGCCAGCTTAAAAAACACCAATCCATCCTGCGCAAAGACCATCAATGGAAACGCAAACGCCCGATCGCCAGGGTCGCCGCTGAGTGAGAATTCATGAGCGTCACGCGTTCGAAAAAAAGCGCCGAAAATCTGCGAAATAAAAAACAGACGTAAAAGAGGATCAATCATCGAGCGACGGAAGCAAGCGCCTCGTCATGCTACAATATTTGGACCGCGAGACAGGGGCGTAGCTCAGTGGTAGAGCAGAGGCCTTTTAAGCCTAAGGTCGTGGGTTCGATCCCCACCGCCCCTACCAATCATCTTTTTTCACTCGCCGGCCCCACCTGCTAGCTGGCACGGGGAGATCCCGCCACGCGGTCTCACAATAAAAAACCACGGCTAGATTGCGTCTTCTTCCACTCCGGGTCCAAGAATTCTTTGCTCCTTACCGAGGATTCCAACGGCGCGCTGGATCGTTATTGATACAACGTAACGATTGGAGCAGGCGTGTGCGGCGGAACGTCATCAAAGCACAGCGCTTAGTTTGAATCGCAATGGTTCGATCCCACCGCACTTGATGTGCCACCGTGGTATGCTCTGCTGGTGTCTTTTGGTCAAGCAGAAAATATGCGGCCACCCGGCAGTGACGCGTGGAATGCAGTGAACCATTCAGGAGGTGAGTAGGTGCGCAGGTATCGGTTGGCGTTTGGCGTTATGACCTTAGGTTTTTCGCTTGGGCTTACTGTCGCGGGCCATCCAAAGGAGGCGCCGAGTCAGGTAATCGAATGGCCCTCCACGGGAACGCCGATCTTTCGTTTCACCTTCGGAAAATTCAAGGAGGTTGCGGCGATAGGCAAGCAGCTCGCCATGACCACGGATGTCACAGCCGAAAATTTGTGGCCCAAGAAAATCTCGCACGCTGATTTCGTGGTTTATTTTTATGACAAAACCAAAGTGCGGATTGGGCAAGGATGGATTGGACGGCGTACCGGTGGGAACCACGCCAAAAATTGTGCAGGTTTTGCCCGGCAAACATGAGTTGCTATTCAGTAAGGAAGGATTCAAGAGCGGGACGTTTCCGTTGGAGATTACCGCCAATGATGTTTCCGGGGGCAGCGTTAGTTACGAACTTGGGACTTCGGCGTTCGACTCTCTGGAGTTGCGCGACGGCACGGTTCTCAGTGGCGACGTGCAGTCCATGACCAACACCGAAGTTATGATTCGTGTCGGCGGGACAATTCAAAGCATTGACCGCAACAAGGTGAAGCGCATTGTGCTGATCCAGCGCGACGTCCTCCCGCAATGATCGGTTTAAGCTAATTGTCCAGCTTTGCAAAATCGCAAAGCGGTTGGTGGCCCGGAGGCGGAGAGCAGCCATGAAACTGCCCGGAAAGCTGGCTAGCTGACAACGTATGTGTAACGCAACGATTCGAGGAGGCGTGTGCGGCGCACCGTCATCGAAGCACAGCGCTTAGTTTGAATCGCAGTTCTTTTGATCCCCACCGCCCCTACCAATCCTTTTTTTTTCTCAATTACTTAGCAGGGAGATGACGGAGCGCCATTTCCGGCTCGCGGCATCTGTGCCGATGGTCGCCTCTAAAGTAAAGCTAGATCCCCCGGCGGGCTTATCGAGTGGAGACCACCATCTCGTGCTCATGCTCGTCGATGGTCATGGTCACTCGCTCCTGCGTTGCGCGCTCAACGTAAACGCGGTAGTAAGCGAAAACGAGGTACATTGCTGGGACTACGAACAGCGATGCCGTCCATCCTGCAGCGCGGCTGGACGCGCTGATCAGGCCAGCAACCGCGGCACCCAGCACGTAGTAAGGAAACGACCAAGCGTGGCATTCGCGCCACACGGCGGTGAACTTCTTTTGTTCGACCAAGGCAATAACGCCGGAGACCAACCCGGTATCCGCGACAAAGAAAATACAGGACGCGGGCGCCAATAACAGAACCAGAGAACTGGAAGCGAAAGCCTGCATCAAAAAGTGCGCGCCGAGCCACGCTGCGGCTCCGCTGAGAGACAGCGTGGCGACATTGAACGCCGCTTGAATCGCCCGCGGATTTTTCTTCACGCCCCAGAAACACTGCAGCAGCGCCGCAGCCGCGGCCAGAACGGTGGTCTCGGCAAAACTGAAGGCCGAAACGCCGATCAGGATGAAGAGAAAACTGCCAGAGATGTTTCCGGTGATGCCTGGCAATTTGACCTTCCAAGTGGCCGCTGCCAGGCCCAGTAGCAGGAACACGATGAAGCGGATTGGATCGGCCGAGTGCCACTGGAGCAATCCGGCGAAGAGCAGGCCGAATCCCAGCAGGGTGACCGAGACGATGTAGGTTTTAGCGAAGAGGTTCATGTCGCTATCTCCGTCCTTCTTTCGCCAAGCCTAATCCGTGTCCCCCCCGTCGCCATCCGACAACGCTTGCAGTCCAGAATTGCCCCAAATCACGCTCTGGCCCCAGATGACGCTGAAGGCCGAATCGGCGGAATTACCCCATACGACCGATTCGCCCCAGATAACCGAAAGACCGGAGAGGGAGTCAACGCCCGAAAAAACAGAGTTACCCCACACTACGGAGTTGCCCCAAATTACGGAGTTGCCCCAGATCACGGCATTTCCGTTGAAGGTGAGCTCAACCTCGCCGTTGGCGGAGTTCAAAGTGACGGTCGGAGATAACGCGACCCCCGAAGCGCCGGGAGCGAGATCGGTGCTGGACAATGCCGCAGTAACGTTCAGTTCACCCGCCCCTACGGCGAAAATGTCATGCTGCTCGTTGTAGATGGATCCCGTTCGTGAGATCGCCTGCGCGTATGGCTGGTAGCCTTTATACGCGGATTTCATCAGCTGAGCTTTTACCTGATCAGGGGTCAGGCCAGGAGTCTGCTGCAGCATGAGCGCGACGGCGCCGCTGACGACGGGAGTGGCCATACTTGTACCACTCAAGAGGAAATAGGAAGCCGAGCCCGCCACAGCGCCGCAAACCCCGAGAGCGTTGCAAGGGTATACGTCGAATTGCGGGTAATTTGCCGCTAGGGTGCTTCCGGGAGCCAGCAACGAGGTGATGTTATTGCCCGGCGCGACGAGGTCCGGCTTCGCAATGTGGTCAATGAGCGTGGGGCCCTTGGAACTGTAGCTGGCAATCTGTTCGTTAGCGTCGGTGTACGGTGAACGCACGCTGGTAGCGCCGACGGTGATTACGTAAGGATCGTTTCCCGGAACGTTGATGGTGCCATAGCCGAGTTCGCTAAAAGTTTCGTCTCGGCCGGAATTGCCCGCCGCTACGACCACCACGATGCCGGCGCTCCATGCGGCTTCGACGGCCTGATCCAGCGGATCCATCGTGTAGGTCTCGAAAACCGGACGGCCCAGGGAGAGATTGATCACGCGGATGTTGTACGTGCTTTGCAGCTGAATAGCACAATCGATGGCGGCGATCACATTACTGTCGGTGCCGGCGCCGTTTTGGTCCAAGACGCGCAGATTCACGATCTGAACGTTGGGCGCGATGCCTTGATACTCCGTGGCGTAGCCGCTGGACGAGCCAGAGCTGGCTCCATTGCCGCCGAGAATGCCGGCTACGTGCGTGCCGTGGCCGTATTCGTCGGAGGTGTTGGAGTCGCCGGGGACAAAGCTCTGACTGTAGACAATGCGCGAAGACGTTTGATCGTAAGTATTCAAGTCGGGATGACTGTAGACTCCGCTGTCTATGACCGCCACGCCGACTCCCGTGCCATCCCATCCCTCGTTGAAGGCTATATTGTCGTTGACGGCGTTGTTGTAATGGTCCATCGATCGCCGGATTTGACGGTCTGGCGTGATGTAAGCCACGTGCGGATTCTTTGCGATTTCTCGCAAGGCGCCGGGAGAAACGGAGTAAATCGCGCCCTTCACTAGAGCCAGATCTGCAACGTGCGCGCCACCTTGACTCGCGACCATCTGATGATTCGCGTCGGTGGGACCGTCGGTATATTGCACAATCACGTTGACGGGCTTGCTGGGGTCCAGGTTCTGCAGGTCTTGCGAGATTTTCTGCTCTGGCTGCAGCGCGGCGGCGTACCCGCCCGGGGTAGATGCGGAGTCTGGAGGAGCTTGCCCGGAATCATCGCGAGTAATGGCGACGACGTTCGCATCCTTGGCAATCTCTTCCAAAGAGCCGGCCGGCATCACGTACGACTCGGTGTTCTTGTTGACGGCGTTCTCGCTATTGCGGGTCGCTGATGAGTTTGTGGGCTGTCCACCAAGGCTCTGAATCGTCTGGTGTTCTTCGTTGGAGGGCGCTTGCTGGAAGTGAATCAGTACGCTGACGGTAGAGGCTGGATCGACGGCCTTCAGGTTGGCAGCCACTTTTTCGCCGTTAGCGAGCGCAGGATTGGCGATGAGCAGTGCGCACAATAAAAATGTGGCGAAGCGCGAACCCCATCCGGCTCCCCGCAGATCGCGTCGCGCGCTGGGTGTCTCTAGTGCAAGGCGTTGGTCTCTCACGCAGGCTCTCCCAAAAGGATTCCCGATTTCGAAGCTAGATTCACCGCCAGACACACGCTGGGGGGACCGCGCGTGGTTTGCCGCGCAGAGAAGATTGCAAGCTCCCTGCCAACCCGAACATTTCATAAGTGACTGTAATAAATAGAGTTACATAAGAATGAGGCTGCGGCTAAGGGACAACTTGTCCCCTCGACCAGTGTGCGACTGTCCTGAGGAACACTAAGTTGAGGAGCTTCATAGGATTGCGAAGGCGCGCCAGATTGTCGCTTGGCAGGGCGCATAGCGCATCCGTTCGGAGAATGCAACACTAACAAAAATTGTGGTTTATGGGATTCAGGCGAGGGTGAGACTGCGGCGGTGCTGGGTGGATGATGCCCGTGAACTCCACAGGAGATAGATCAACAGGCCATCGTCGGCTGATTCTCTCGCATGGAATAGCTTTTTAGCTTGCGACTTAATGTGCGGCGGGAAATGCCAAGCGACTCAGCCGCCTTGGCATGCTGGCCGCCCGTTAGATCCAAGGCCCGCAGAATCATGCGCCGTTCGGCCTCTTCCAGAGTAGAACCATCGGCAGACGGAACTGGCGTGCCGCCATTTAGAAAGCCCTCGGGGAGATCTTTGACCTGGATGCAACCATTCGATGCGAAGATGGCCGCGCGAATGACCACGTTTCGCAGCTCGCGCACATTTCCCGTCCATGGATGCGCCAACAATGCCGCGCCAACATCCCTCGAGAATCGCAACGGACATCCGTGCTGCGCTAAGAAAAATTCCGCCAGCGGTAGAATGTCTTCGCGGCGCTCGCGGAGCGCGGGGACCTGCACTTTTACTTCACACAAGCGGTGAAACAAATCAGCGCGAAACCGCCCCAGTCCGATGGATTCTTCTAGGTCCTGGTTGGTCGCCGTGATGATGCGCACGTCCACGGACGTTTTCTTAGTACCGCCTAGCTTGTAATACGGGGCGCCATCGAGCACTCGCAAAAGCTTTACTTGCATTCGTGCGTCTAACTCGCCGACCTCATCCAGGAACAGGCTGCCGTGATCGGCCAGCTCGAAGAGTCCCTTCTTAGCCACGTCAGCGCCGCTAAATGCTCCCTTTTCGTAGCCGAACAACTCACTTTCCACCAGGTGTTCCGGCAGCGCTCCACAATTCACGTCCACCCATGGCTGACTGCAGCGCAAGGAGTGGTGGTGGATCGCTCGCGAAATGATCTCTTTACCCACCCCGCTCTCGCCGGTAACCAGCACGGCGGCGCCGCTTTGCGCGATACGCGGGATACGGCCCATGAGCTCGAGCATCACCTGACTGCGAATGACCGCAGGGGCGCCCAGGAAGGATAAGCATTCGGCAACTTCGATCGTGCCGCTCATGAAGCAGACAATATGGTTACCGTCCCACTCCGTCCATAGTACGGGAAGAACACATTAGTAGAACCTTAGTACCGCCCGTAAACGTAAACAAACAAACGAGATAGGAATATCGAGGCTACGCAGGAGGTTCCCGGCGACGACAATCTGTCCCACGGTTGCGACGCTTTGTCTTCGCTGGGCGGGTGGCGCAACCAACACGAATTGCCACGCGTCAGGCTAAGTCATTGAGACGAATGGGATACCACCGCAGATGCCAATTCGTCGTTGCGTGGCAGGCGACATGCATTCTATTGGCGCGAGGATCGCTGTCCGATGAAACCGCTGTCCGCCCTTGCGCGAGCTTTCATACTCGCCACCATTGTCTGCGGCTTCGTAGTCTTCTTTCTGGGCTTTCGTCACGCGACCTGGAGCAACCTCGGTCCCTTTTTTTGCTATTTCGCGCTCGCCATGCTGGCCTCTGGGATGAAGGTCAAACTGCCCGGCGTAACCGGCACCATGTCTGTAATCTTCCTGTTCATCCTGATCGGAATTCACGAACTGAGCACCGCCGAAACGCTCTTGATTAGTTTGGCGGGCACCCTCGTGCAATGTTACTGGCACACCCGCTCGCGTCCGAAAACGATCCAAGTCTTGTTCAACATCGCCAGTATGTCGACAGCGGTTGGCGTCGCCGCCTATGCTTATCATGCCAGTGCCGGTGTGTTGCGGAACAGTCCGCCGCTGATGCTCATCCTGGCGGCCACCGTTTTCTTCATTCTTAATACCGCTCCGGTCTCCGCCGTCATTGCTCTGACCGAAGATAAATCGCTCCGCAAAATCTGGTCGGAGTGTTATTTCTGGTCTTTTCCCTACTATCTCGCAGGGGCGGCCATCGCCGCGCTAACCAGTCTGGTACAGCACTACGCCGGGTGGCAGAGCTCTTTGCTGGTGATGCCCGTCATCTACTCCATCTATCGCTCTTACAGCGTGTATCTGGGCCTGCTCGACGGCGAGAAGAAACACGTCGAGGAAGTCGCCGCGCTGCACATGCGCACCATCGAAGCCCTGGCGCTGGCGATCGAGGCCAAGGATCAAATGACGCATTCCCATTTGCAACGCGTGCGCGTCTACGCCGTCGAAATCGGCCGGGAACTGGGCCTCGACGAACATGAACTCAACGCTTTGCGTGCCGCCGCGGTCTTGCACGACATCGGCAAGCTGGCTGTGCCCGAACACATTCTCTCCAAACCCGGGAGACTGACCGCCGAAGAATTCGAGAAAATGAAGATTCATCCGGTGATCGGAGCGGAAATACTCGAACAGGTGCAGTTTCCCTATTCCGTGGTGCCCATCGTCAAGGCGCATCACGAAAAGTGGGATGGCACTGGCTACCCGCAGGGGCTGAAAGGCGAGGAAATTCCCATTGGCGCGCGCATTCTTTCCGTGGTGGATTGCCTCGACGCGGTCGCCTCCGACAGAAAATACCGCAAAGCCCTGCCGCTCGACGACGCTATGGCGGTGGTGGCCGCTGGTGCCGGAACCCAGTACGAACCCCGTATCGTCGAGATTCTGCGGCGCCGATATAAAGAGCTGGAGCGCATGGCGACTTCACAAACCGCCGAACGCGCAAAACTTTCCGTGGACCTGAAAATTTCTAACGGCAAGGCCCCCGCTTCCGGCTTCGAGCGCACCATCGCTCTCCCGCGCTCCGGCAACGGCACCTCGGTAGATTTCCTGGTCTCCATTGCCGCGGCGCGTCAAGAAGTCCAAATGCTTTTCGAATTGAGCCATGACCTGGGCAACTCTTTGAGCCTGGACGAAACTCTGTCGGTCCTGGCCGTGCGCCTCAGGCACCTAATTCCGTACGACTCGATCGCCATCTACGCCATCAGTGACGATGCACTGGTGCCGCAGTACGTCGGCGGCAATCACTTCCGCGTGCTTTCATCCTTGCGCATTCCGGTGGGAAGCGGTATTTCCGGCTGGGTGGCGGAGAATCGCAAATCCATCGTCAATGGCGATCCTTCGCTGGAGACCGGTTACGTCCATGATCCCCACTCCACTGGCGCATTGTGCTCCGCTCTGGCCATTCCACTCGAAGGCACCGAAGGCGTTGTCGGCGTACTTACGCTCTACCGCACGGAAGTCGACGCATTCTCTCGCGACCAATTGCGCATCCTGATGGCCATCAGCTCCAAGCTCGCGCTCTCCATGCAAAACGCGCTGAAATACCGCGTGGCCGAAGACTGCGCCACCACCGACTATCTTACCGGCTTGCCCAACGCTCGCTCGCTCTTCATACATCTCGACAGCGAACTAGCGCGCGCCAAGCGAAGCGGTTCCGGTCTCACCGTGTTCGTGTGCGATCTTAACGGCTTCAAACAGGTGAACGATCGCTTCGGCCACTTGGAAGGGAATCGCGTCCTGCGGTTGTTCGCCGATAAGCTCAAAGAATCCTGCCGCGAATACGACTACGTCGCGCGCATGGGCGGCGATGAGTTCGTCCTGGTCATGCCCGGGCTGAGCGCCGACGCGGTGGCCAAAAAAGAAGCGCAGCTCGGCATCCTTGCTGCCGCCGCCGGGCGTGAAGTCTGCGGCCAGGATGTTGTCTCCCTCAGCATCGGCGAAGCCTATTATCCTGACGACGCCGTTGATGCTGAGCAGCTCCTTGTCGAAGCTGATCGCCGCATGTACGGCAAAAAGCAGAAACAGCGTAACGAGTTGCGCACCGCCAGCCCATTGCTGAACCTGCACACACAATCCCTCGCCGTACACTAGGGAGCACCCTGGATGCAGACCAATGTGGCTACGCGCTCTCCCTAAACATCTTTTGAGACTCGCGCTCACGATCCTCTTGGGAGGTTTGCTGGGCGCCACGCTGGTCCGTTTCGCTCCTGGTTTCGGTGTGGACGAGCGCGAACTGGACTCGCGCCTGAGCACGCAAAGCATTCATGTACTTCGCCAATCCCAGGCGTCGCAGCGCGATATTCTCGGGTATTATCGCGCCTATCTACAAGGATTGTTCCGTGGCGATTTAGGTGTCTCAACGTCGCTGGGCCGCCCCGTCGCGCGACTATTTGCCGAGCGCCTGCCGGCCACGCTGCGTAACGTGGCTGTGGGGGTTGCCGCCGGATGGCTGTTCGGATTTTTTCTGGCGTTGCCCATGGCGCTATCTCGTCGGCGCAGTTATGAGGTCGCTACTGCGGGCCTGAGCGGAATGTTTCTGTGCTTGCCGGCCGCCGTTTTGGGTCTAGGAATGGTGTACGCCGGCGGGGCAGCCGCGATGGCGATCGCGCTGGTGGTTTTCCCCCGCATCTTCCACTATTCCAGGAACATCCTCACGCACGCTTCCGAGCGTCCCCATGTTCTCGCCGCCCACGCCAGGGGCTTGCAGCCGGCGCGCATCGTCGTTTGGCACATTCTGCCCAACGCCGCGCCCTTGCTTTTTGCTCTGATGGGAATTTCCGTGAGCATCGCCCTCGGTGCGGCCATCCCCATTGAGGCCATCTGCGACTATCCCGGCGTTGGCCAGCTCACCTGGCTCGCTGCGCTCAACCGCGACCTACCGGTCCTCGTGAACATTACGCTGCTGATCATGATCATTACGCTGACCGCCAACTCAGTATCCGATCTGCTGGGCCAAGCGGTCGCCAGGCAGCGCATATGAGTCGCGCGCGCCTCATTGCCATCGTCTTTCTGGCCATTACTTTTTCTGCGGTGCTGCTCGCGGACTTCGTGGCGCCCGCGCCCTACGCCAAACAATTCCGCGAAGTCCCTAACGCCGCGCCTTCCGCCGAACATCTCCTCGGGACCGATGATCTCGGCCGCGATTCGTTGTCGCGCCTGCTATACGGCAGCCGCGTCTCGTTGCTCCTTGCCCCCGCGGCTGCTCTTCTTACCACATTGATTGCCGCGTGCATCGGCGGGCTCGCAGGCTATCTGGGCGGATGGTTCGAACGCGCTGCTCTTGCAGCTACCGATCTCTCCCTGTCGCTCCCGTGGCTGTTTCTGCTTTTGGCGGTGCGCGCGCTCTTGCCTCTCAATGTTTCTCCGATCGCGTCCGTGACCATCACATTCGCCCTCCTCGGCGCCCTCGGCTGGTCTTCTTCAGGGCGCATCATCTGCTCCGGCGCCCGCTCCATCCGCCAATCCGATTTTGTGCTGCAAGCCCAGGCTTTGGGCATTTCGCCGCATCGCCTCCTTCTCCGCCAAGTGCTCCCCAATCTCAAGCCCGTGCTAGCCGCGCAATTCTGGACCTCCATCCCCATTTTCATCATCGCGGAGGCCAATCTCGGCATTCTTGGACTCGGGGTGGCGGAACCGTTGCCTTCGTGGGGAAATCTCCTTCGCGGACTCGAAAATTGGCCTGAGGTGAAAGCTAATCCTTGGAAGCTCGCGCCGATCCTCATGCTCGTCGCCGTGGTGAGTTGTTTCCAGCTCGTTTTTCAGAAACGCGAGGAGCTCGCGTCATGACCCGCTGCAGGCTGGTCGTTCTCGCCTTTTCCGTCTCGTGCGGGCTACTCATCTCCTCCGCCCGCGCGCAATCCGGCGGCGAACTTCGCTTTAGCCTTAAGTCCGAACCCAAGACGTTCGATCCCATGCTCGCGGATGATGATTCCTCCGAAACCGTCCGTTATCTCACCACGGGCTACCTGATTCGCCTTAATCGCCAGACGCAGCAATTGCAGCCGGAACTGGCCAGCTCCTGGAAAGTTTCAAACGGCGGGCAAACCATCTCCTTCGAACTTCGCAAAGGCGTCCTCTTTTCCGACGGCACACCCTTTACCGTCGAAGACGTCGCCTTCACCATGCGGAAACTCATGGATCCCAATCTCCATTCCCCTTTCGCCGATCCCTTTCGTTCCGCTGCCGGCGACGTAAAAGTCACGGTCAAAAACCCCAACGCCATCGTCCTGCAATTTCCCGCCCCGGTGGCCAATCTCGAACAGCTCTTCGACGGCGTTCCCATACTTTCCGCAAATTCATCGCAGAACGACACCGCTGGCCTTGGACCCTTCGTGGTCGCCGAACACAAGGCCGGCTCCTACATCCTGCTGAAACGCAATACCCACTACTGGAAGCACGACGCCGAGGGCCGGGCCTTGCCTTATTTGGATTCCGTCCGCCTGGACATCCAACAAAACCGCGACCTCGAAATCCTTCGCTTCCGGCGCGGTGAGACGCAGCTCATCAACACCATTGAAGCCGACAACTACGATCGCCTAGCCGCGGATATGCCCGCTGCCGTTCACGATGCCGGTCCCTCCTTCGACACCGAACAAATGTGGTTCAATCAAGTCGCCGCTGCGCCTATCCCCGACTACAAAAAGGCCTGGTTCCGCTCGCAGAATTTCCGGCGCGCAATTTCTCAAGCCATCAATCGCGCGGACATGTCTCGCATCGCCTTCAATGGCCACGCGCGGCCGGCCGCAGGCCTGCTCTCACCCGCCAATCAGTTCTGGTTCAATCAAAATTTGCGCGCCGAAGAAACCGACATCCCCGGTGCGCTAAAACGGCTCGCCGCTGACGGTTTTCATCTCGACAAAGACGTCCTTCGCGACCGCGATGGCCACGCCGTCGAATTTTCCGTCATCACCAACGCCGGAAATAAAGTTCGCGAACGGCTGGCCGTGCTGATGCAGGACGATCTTTCCAAAATTGGCGTTCACCTCAACGTCGTCACCCTGGATTTTCCTTCGCTCATCGAACGTATTAGCCGCAGCTTCAATTACGAAGCCTGCCTCCTTGGTCTCGTAAACGTCGACCTCGACCCCAGCACGCAAATGAATGTTTGGCTCAGTTCCGCCAGCAATCACCAGTGGAATCCTGAAGAAAAATCCCCCGCCACCGCATGGGAAGCCGAAATCGATCGCCTGATGCGTGCCCAGGCCTCTACCACCGACAACCGGAAGCGCAAGGAATATTTCGATCAAGTCCAGCAAATCGTCGCCGACCAGGCGCCGTTCATCTACCTGGTAAACAAAAATGCGCTCTCGGCCATTTCTCCCAGTGTCCACAACGCCGCGCCGGTAGTCCTACGTCCGCAGACCTACTGGAACATCGACAGCCTGTACATCACCAGCACCACCGCGGGTATCCGCCCATGAGCCGTCGCGAAATCCCCGAGACTCACGGCGGCGAAACGTTGCTGTCGCTGAATATCTCGGTAGACTATCCCGGCAAAAAGGATGTGCTGCGCAGCGTAAGGATGCACATCGCGCCGGGCGAAATCCTCGGTTTGGTAGGGGAAAGCGGATCCGGCAAAAGCACTCTGTCGCTGGCCATACTCGGACTGCTCAATCTGAAAGGTGCGAGCGCCGCTGGACACATTATTTTTCAGAACCGCGACCTTTTGACTCTCTCGCAACGCGACCTCCGCCAACTCCGCGGCAAGGAAATCGCTTTGGTTCTGCAGAGCCCCCACTCGGCCCTGAACCCCGCGCTAAAAATCGGCACGCAGCTTTCCGAAGCCTGGGAGGCCCACGCCAAGGGCCCGCGAGAGGCTTGCCGCCGCGCAATTTTGTCCACGCTCGAAATGGTCAGTCTCCCTGACGGCGAACTTCTGTTAACCCGCCGCCCCGGTGAACTAAGCGTTGGCCAGGCCCAGCGTGTTCTTATCGCGTCGGCCATCCTGCATCGCCCGGCACTGCTCATCGCCGATGAGCCCACCAGCGCCCTCGACATGATCACGCAATCCGAAATCCTCCGCCTGTTCGCCCGCCTCAATCGCGAACTAAACATGTCCATCCTTTTTATCTCGCACGATCTTTTGGCCGTCGCCTCCGTCTGTCACCGCATCGCCATCCTAAAAAGCGGCGAACTCGTCGAATCCGGTCTGACGGAAAAAATCTTTCACCATCCAAAGCACTCCTACACTCGCCAACTCATCGCCGCCCTGCCTGCTCTCCCGTCAGCTCTAGAAGACCAATCCGTTCCCGAATTCTCCCATCCGTAGTGGCGGTCTTTAGACCCGTACTTTTGCATTGCAATCGAACGAGGTTGTTCTTACTCATTCCAGGGCGAAACAAATCCCCCTGCATTAACGCAGCGACTTTGTGCACTCAATTAGCCCATCAGACATTTGCATCGCAACTTCATCGGCCTCATGTTCCCCGCGTGGATACGGTTGCTCCTCGTACCGATCCGTTACACAAACGGGCATCTTTTCCCTCCAAAACTCCGTCCAATTGTTATTATGCTTAGAGTGAGAAACATGCCACTTTCCCGGCGTTTGCGCCCGCAAGCGGGCATGACATTAATCGAACTGATTATCGCCACCGGCATTCTGATGATCCTATCGACCGCGGTCCTCCCGGTGCTTCGCTTCACCATGATCCGCGCCAAAGAGTACGAATTGCACCGCGACCTGCGCGAAATGCGCAATGCCATCGATCATTACAAGGATGACGCCGACCGCAATCTCCTTCGTACGGAAGTCGGCAGCAATGGCTACCCTCCCGATCTCGACACCCTGGTCAAAGGCGTGAACACCGGAACCAGCGGCACGGACAAAAAACGCTACCTCCGTCGCGTCCCGGTCGATCCCATGACGGGTACCAAAGATTGGGGTATGCGCTCCGTCCAGGACGACCCCGACTCCACCAGTTGGGGCGGCGGCAATGTTTTCGACGTCTTCTCCAAGTCTCCAGCCACTGCGTTGGACGGCAGCAAGTATTCCGACTGGTAGTTTTTATTTTTTCCGTAGTGGCGGATCTTTAGACTCATATCTTCTTCTTGCGTCCGCGCCCCAATGGTTGTGAGAAGTCTCGCCAAACTCTAAGATTGATGCATGACCGCTCCACGCTCATCCCATCCAGACAAATCCTCCGCAATCCCGGCGTCGCCGCTCTGCGACTTCCTCGATCTGAAAGCCCAGTTCGCCACCATCCGCGAAGAAGTCATGGCCGCCGTCACCAAAGTAATGGAGACGCAACTCTTCATCTTGGGCGACGAAGTCCGGCTCTTCGAGGAAGAGATCGCCGCCATGCTTGGCGCGAAACATGCCGTCGGTTGCGCCTCAGGCACGGACGCCCTGATCCTGGCCCTGATCGCTGCGGGTATTGGCCAAGGAGACGAGGTCATCACCACGCCCTTCAGTTTCGTCGCCACCGCCGGCTCCATCGCTTGGCTGCACGCAAAACCCGTTTTCGTCGACATCGTTCCAGACAGCTACAACATCGACCCGGAAAAAATATCCGCCGCCATCACGCCGAAGACGCACGCCATCATGCCTGTCCATCTATTCGGATTATCTGCGGACTTAGATCCGATTCTCGCGCTGGCCAGAACCCGCAATCTGGCGATAATCGAAGACGCCGCGCAAGCGGTCGGCGCACAATATAAAAATCGCTACGTTGGAACCATCGGCGAGTTCGGATGTTTCAGTTTCTTTCCATCGAAAAATTTGGGCGGCGCCGGGGATGGTGGCCTCATCACTACGGAAGATACCGCGCTCGCGGAACGTCTCCGCGCCTTGCGGATGCACGGCAGCAAGAAAAAATATCACCACGACATGCTCGGCACCAACAGCCGCCTGGACGCCCTGCAAGCCGCGGTGCTCCGCGTCAAGCTCCGCCACCTGCCGGCATGGGCCAAGGGCCGCCAGGCCAACGCCCAGCGTTATCGCGAACTATTCGCCGCAGCCAAGCTGTCTGAGTTCATAAAATTTCCGCCAATTCCGCCGCCACAATACCAGCACGTCTACAATCAATTTTCCATTCGCTGCCGGCACCGCGACGCTCTGCGCGAACACCTGTGCCTGGCCGGAATCCCTTCCGAAATTTATTACCCCGTGCCTTTGCACCTGCAACCCGCCTTCGCCAATCTCGGTCACCGGCCCGGCCAATTTCCCAACGCGGAAGCCGCCAGCGCAGAAGTCCTATCGCTCCCCGTTTTCCCGGAGCTGCGCGATACCCATCAGATGCAAATTGTGAATGCCATCGCGGAGTTTTACGCTAAGTAGAAAAGCCTGCTGGATGCGGTCCGCCACAGCGCCGACTGTTTTCTTGAGTTCGGGTAAAGCTTCCATCGCATGGCGGAGGTCAACGTTTTCCTCCGGGGTTGCCCGCGCTACGGGAAAAAGAGCGGTGATTGGAACTGAACGAATTTTTTGGCCTGGCAAGCGGAAGGCCCTTGCCGTTGACTGCGTGCGGAAGCCGCGCGCCAACCGCTAATCGTGCAGCACCACGTTGAGCAGGGAACTGTGGATCTGCATGCCGCCGTTATAATGGATGAAACCCATCTTGCGGAATTTGTTCATGAAAAAGTTGATGCGGCTGCGCGTGGTGCCTACCAGGGAGGCCAGGGTTTCCTGGGAAATGTCGGAGATCACCGTTTCGGGCCGCCCTTCCTTGCCGTACTGCGCCAGGAGCAGCAGCGCGCGGGCCAGGCGCTTTTCCGTGGAATTGAAGAGCTGGTCCACGAGGTCCGACTCCACGCGAGTGTTGCGTTTCAGCATGTAAGCGATGAATTGATCCGCGAAATCTTGCTCCTCGTGCAAGGCGCGTATCACCTCTTGTTTCTTCATGACCAAAAGAGTAACCGGCTCCATCGCGGACGCCGTGGTCATTCTCACCGGTGAGCCGTTACTGATGCAGGCTTCACCGACGAAGTCGCCGGCTGCGAGCAACGCGAGAACCGCCTCTTTTCCCTGTTTGTTAATGACGGTGATTTTTACAGTGCCCACCTGAATTAACGAGACCGTGTCGGCCGGTTGGCCTTGATTGAAAATTTTCTCCGATTTTGCGAACTGAACTGTCGTCTTGGCAATCGCGGAGGACTTAACGCGTTTAGCGAGAGGAACGGCCGATTTGACTGGCCTTAGCATTGTCATGAGCCGTGACTAAATTTTACCACAAGTCATTTAAGGGTCGGTCCACGTGTTTTTGCCTGGCGCTGCGTGCTACTTTAATTTTGCAACCAGTTGGTTTTCTTTCGCGGCGTATAGGGCGCGGTCGGCCGCGGATAACAGCGTTCCGATGGCATCGCCGTCCTGCGGAAAACTGGAAACCCCGATACTGACGGACAGCGCTGGCTCTTCCATATCCTCAGCGAGCAGATCGCAAATCCGGCTAGCGACCAGTGTGGCGGCGTCTCCACCCGTCTCCGGAAGCACCACGGCGAATTCGTCTCCGCCTTGCCGCGCTGCAGTGTCCGAGGACCGGCCACAATCGACCAGAATCTGCGCCAGCCTGGCCAAGGCGCGGTTGCCAACCAGATGGCCGAAGTGATCGTTAATCTTTTTGAGGCCATCCAGATCGAGCAATAGAACGGAGAATTCACGGCCGGTGCGTTTGGACCGTGCGATCTCCGCGTGCAAGACCTCGAAGAGCTTGCGATGATTGGCTAAACCGGTCAAAGAATCGGTGGAGGCCTGACGGCGGAGATTTTCCTCCAGCGCACGCTGGTCGGTGATGTCCACCACGATAATCTCATAGCCTATAAAAGCGGCGTACTCATCAAAAATGCCGCGGCCACTGAGCCGGGCTTTCAGGAGCGTGCCGTTTTTTCGCGGCCAGGTGATTTCGAGCGGCTGGATTTGGACAGCCTCCGGCAAGAGGCCGGTTAGCGGCGTCGCCGGACCGAGATCGAAAATGAACTCCGATGCGCGATTCGCGGCGAGCAGGTCCTCTTTGCAGGCATAGCCAAGCATGTCCAGCAGCGCCTGATTGGCGTCGAGAAAGTTGCCTTCGGCATCGCAGCGAAAAATACCGTAAGCGGGATTCTCCACCAGCGCGCGATAGAGCGACCGCGAATGGCGCAAAGCCTTGCCGGCCTCTGCAAGTTCGGCGCGCAGGGTGGATTCATTTAAGGCGCGCTTCACGGCCATCGGTAATTGCCCGAGATGTTCGCGCTCGATGTAGTCGAATGGGCCTTCCGTGGTTAGTTGCGTGAGGGGTTCCGCGCCCAGTTCGGTGACGAACAGCACTGGCACATGTTGGACCGTTTGATCGAGAAATCGAGGTGTCTCGAAGGTGTTGAAGGCCGGTATCGGGTATTCGGCGAGTACCACGTCATAGGAATGATCATGGAGTTGCTCCCTGCCCTGCGCCAGCGTGGAAACCACATCGGCGCTAACAATGAAACGGGCCTTCTGGAGCTCCTGCAAGCAACTCTCCACGACCTGTGCATCACGGTGCACGAACAAGACGCGAATGTGCCGCAAGCGGTGGGAAGCGGAGCGCTCCGCCTGGAAACCGATAAGGTCTGACTGCACATCTTTGTGAGCCAATTCTGCCATTTAAGCCCACCCACACCCCAGGGACGCCGTCCACGATGATGCCAATGAATGGCCAGAACTTTTACGCCATCCTCAACACGGTACTTTTCTGGTACGAACCTGTCTGTCCCATTTTGCACAGCTAACCACCTAAGTGCATGAGGAGAATCAATCTGCCTGAGCCGGCCAACCGCTGAGGTGTGCAAAATGTAACAGACACGTACGCTCCACTGGCGCAGACTCGCACGGGAATTTCGGCACCTGTTGCGGGAGGAAAATCGCCATGAAAACTTGCCCGGTATGTAGCAGTGAGCGCATCCATCAATCGCGGCGCAGGGGAATCCTTGAAAAATTCGTGCTGGCCATGATGTTCGTGCGGCCATTTCGCTGCGAACGTTGCGATGCGCGCTTTTTCCGCTGGTCCGTAAGCGAGAACCCCAATGCGGCGCGGTCGGCGACCGCTTACTGATTTACAGTGATGCGCTCTTGGGGTCTTCGGGCCTCTCCCGCCGATCCCTTTGGTCGCTCGCGAAATAGCTTCAGCGAATGAACGTTAGCCCGTGCGGAATGAATTGCGGAAATACATACGCATACAGCAGCACGATCACGCCCACAATCGCCGCCAGCGCCACCGAGTGCCAGAACACAAACCTGAAAATCATTCCCTCGTTCCCAACTTGATTCGTCGCCGCCGTGGCAATGCAAATCGATTGCGCGTCGATCATCTTCCCCATAACGCCGCCGGCGCTATTTGTCGCGCACATGAGAATGGGGCTCAAATTTAATTGCTGCGCGGTAATTTTCTGCAATCCGCCAAACAAAACATTCGATGACGTATCGCTGCCCGTCAGCGCCACGCCTAGCCAGCCGATATACGATCCAAAAAACGGGAACAGCCACCCTGTCCGCGTAAACGCTAACCCCAGCACCGCGTCCATCCCCGAGTATCGCGTCACATAACCTAAACCTAGCATGCATGCCATGGCCAGCACCGCGAATCGCATGCGGGATACCGTGTGACCAAAAATTCCCAGCATCGCGCCGGGGCCCAGGCCCAGCAGTGCTCCCGCCAGCAATGCCGCCAGAAAGCATCCCGTCCCCGTTGCGGTGAGCCAATTAAAATCAAACTTTGCATTTTCCGCGGTGGGCTTCGGAACTACCGGCTGCGCGCGAAACACGGTTCTGTGCAAATACGGCACTTCCCAGCCGCCCGTTTTGAACGCCGGTGTAGTCGCTTTCCCCATCGCCGCCTTTACCGTGGGCAGCCCCCACATCAACACAAAGAGGGAAAGAATCGCGAAGGGCATCCACGCCTTTGCAATCTGCGCGCCGGTGTATACCCTGGCCACTTCTTTTCTCTCCAGCTTCGCGGCATCTTCTTCGCGTTCGTCCGCGAATCGCCAAACCCTCTTCGGTTTCCATACCCGCAAAAAAATCAGCGTGCAAACCAGCGAGACCACTCCAGCCGCAATATCCACCAGGTTGCTGTCCATGTAATTCGACCAAAAAAATTGCGTCCCCGCAAAAGAGATACCCACCACCAGAATTGCCGGCAGCACTTCAAACGTCTCCGACCAACTCACCATCGCGCGCACCAGCCAGAACGGCACGATCACCGCCGTGAACGGCAAAATCCGCCCGATCATCGCGTTTAAATCGCTCTCCGGCAGACCCGTCACCGCCTGCAGCGCGTGCACCGGGGTGCCGATCGCGCCCCACGCCACCGGCGCGGTATTTGCGATCAAATTCAGCGCCGCCGCATGAAACGGTTTGAATCCCAAGCCGATCATGAACGCGCCCGCAATTGCCACAGGCGTGCCAAATCCCGCCGCTCCTTCAATGAACGCGCCGAAGCAAAACGCGATGAGCAGCAGTTGCAGCCGCCGATCCGCCGTGATCCCTGCTACCGAATGCTTCATGATTTCAAATTGCCCGGTGGCCACCGTTATGTCGTAAAGAAAAACTGCCGCCACCACGATCCACACAATTTTCAGCAGCCCGTACGCTGCGCCATAACCGAAACTGGTCAGCGCCAGCATTCCCGGCATGTGAAAAACAAGAATCGCGCACAACACCGCCGTGGCTGCTCCCGCGACCGCGCACCAATGCGCCTGTACCTTAAATCCCGCCAGAAGCCCCAGCAGCACAATCACCGGAAGCGCCGCGACCAGCGTCGACAGCCACCAATGGCCCAGCGGATCGTATACCTGTGTCCAAGTCACGCGTTCCTCCAAGGAAGGCGGCAATCGAATGCTGAGATACTTCCTCCGGGCGGTCTTGTCAAGCGATAACTCGCGCGCCAAAAACTATTTCCGCCAGCCCGCAGGAATTTCCACGTACGACGAATTCAGTTCCGCGACCGACGCGCACCCGAGCAGCCGCATCGTTCGCTCCACGTCTTCGCGCAAAATCGCCAGCGCCCGAACCACCCCCGTGTGACCAGCAGCCGCCAGCCCGTAGGCATATCCGCGCCCCAGCAAAACTGCCCGCGCTCCCAAGCAAAGCGCCTTCACAATATCGCTGCCACGCCGGATTCCACCATCCATCAAAATTTCCACCTGCCCGCCAACCGCCGCAACAATTTCCGGCAGCGCGCGCAACGTCGCCGAAACTCCGTCCAGTTGCCGCCCTCCATGGTTGGAGACGATCATCGCGGCCGCGCCTTCGTTCACCGCGCGCCGCGCATCGTCGCCGGTAAGCACCCCTTTCACCACGATTGGTCCGGCCCACGCCTTGCGCAGCCACTGCAAGTCCTTCCACTCCACCACCGAAGCCGCAAGGGCTGCGGTCACATCCACCAGCGTCATCGGCTGATTGTTTTCTAGCAGAATGTTTTCCAGTTTCGGTACGCCACCATCGCGCAGAAAAGAACTGAGCCACGCCGGGTGCGAAATAATATCCGGCACGAAAGGGATTTTTGCCAGCAGCGATCCGCCTAGCAACTGCTTCATGCCGTTGCGCGGATCGCGCTCCCGCATGCCCGCCACCGCGGTATCAATCGTGATCACCAGCGCGGAAAATTTCGCCGCGCCAATGCGTTCGATGGCCCGCTCCGCCGCCCCGCGTCCGCCAACCAAGTACAGCTGATACCAGACCGGACCGGGCGAAGCGGCCTTCACCGTTTCCAATTTATGCCCGGAAATTGTGGAAAGAATGTAGCCGGTGCCAAATTCCCCGGCCGCTCGCGCGGCGGCAACTTCTCCGCCGGGGTGCATCAGCCGGCTGTAGCCCACCGGCGCCAGCATCGCGGGAAACGCAATCTCCGCGCCGAGCACGCGCGCGCTCAAATCGCACTTGCTGATGAACACCGCCTGCCGCGGACGAAACGTCACATCCTCAAACACCCGGCAATTTTCCCGCAGCGTAACTTCGCCTTCCGCGCCGCCATCCAGATAATCGAAAACCACCCGAGGCAGACGCTTCTGCGCCAGGCGCCGCAAATCAGCGATAGTAATGACGCGGGGAGGCCCTAAATTGCTCACGATATAGTGTGACTGTCGCCTTTCGTATCTGCGAGTCTACGGCTAATCCACCTGCAAAAAAAACCACCATTTTTCGCTACCGCATACCTTTCCGGGTCCTACAACAAACACCCTATCGCGCAATCACCGGTAAAGCTCTACGGTCGAAGTCGAAAGGCGTTCTCCGCATCTCCTCGGTAAGTCGCCCTCCTCAATCTAGGCGTCCGCGAGCCAAATGCACTAACGGGCTACGAAAACTGATCGGGCAGAAAGAAGTACAATGCGCAAAATGTTTGGTATTCGCTTCCTGTTGTTCTCTACTTTGTTATTGGCCATGTCGGCAGCTTCGTTCGGCCAAATCGGTATTTCCATCACCCTCGCGCCACCCGTCCTGCCGGTCTACGAGCAACCCATCTGTCCCAATGACGGCTATCTCTGGACCCCGGGCTACTGGGGCTACGGCGATGACGGCTATTTCTGGGTCTCTGGCGACTGGATTCAACCTCCCGAAGTCGGCTTCCTTTGGACCCCTGGCTATTGGGGTTGGGGCGGAAACGCTTATAGCTTCAATGAAGGTTATTGGGGCCAGACCGTCGGCTTCTACGGCGGCATCAGTTACGGTTTCGGCTACACCGGCAACGGCTACGAAGGCGGGCGTTGGGACGGCGGCCACTTTGACTACAACACTTCCGTCAATCGCGTGAATACCACCATCATTCACAACACCTACAACTCCACCGTGGTCGAGAACAATAGCCACGTCAGTTTTAACGGCGGTACTGGCGGAATCCAAGCCCGCGCCACCCCGCAGCAAGAGGCTGCCGCGCAAAGTCGGCACATCGCTCCCGTAGCCGCACAAACGGCTCACGTGCAAGAAGCTCGCTCCAACCCGGAGATGCGCGCTTCCGCCAACCATGGCAATCCGCCCGCCGCTGCCGTCGCCAAGTCCGAAGCTGTAGCGGCCAAGCCCGAGGCTGCGGCTGCCAAGCCCGAAGCCGCCAATGAACGCGCCGCAACGGCGGCCAAAGAACCCGAAAAAGAAGGCGCCGCTACGAGCGAAGTTAAGCCCGAGGAAAAGCCCGCTGTCGCCGCGCGTCCAACTCCAGCAGCCCACGCCAGCGAACTACAGCCCCATAAGACCACCGCTCCCAACACCGGCAACGCCAAAACCGACCAGAAATATCAGAAGCAGCAGGACACCCTGGCCGCCAAACAAACCCAGGATCACCAGAAACTGGCGCAGCAGCAAGAAAAAGAGCACCAGCAATTAACCAAGAGCAACGCCAGCGACGCCCAAAAACAACAAGTCGAGCAGAAGCACACGCAACAGACGCAACAGCTCGAAAAAACCCACGCCGCCCAAACGCAAAAGGTGCAAACGCGTCAGCAACCCGCTCAAGCGCCATCCAAGCCCGCCGAGACTCATCCGGAGGCTGAGAAGCCCCACTGATTGCGCCCTTCAGGGTGTCGCAGGTTTCGCGGAGGCCGGGCGCAATCGCCCGGCCTTTTTTTTTGAGCCAACAGGCAGCTTTCACGGCGTCATGCACGGGACGTCGGGCGCCATCGATCGCGGTTTTCTCTCGTTAAGCACGCACCATACTCGCTCGAGAATTAACGCTGCATAATCTCGACGCGCCTCCTTGGGGTGGCGCCCGAATGGTTTACAGTTGGACGCCTCGAAATGATACCCTCTCGACAGCGGTGTCATTAACATGCCTTCGGACATCCCGTCACTCCCTCATCGGCGCTCCCCGCGCCGGGCTCCGATTCTGTCACGCGCACCCAAGCGACAGGTACTAGCAGCGACGAGCGAACCAGCACGACTTGAAGACGTTCTGATCACGCAGAAGCTGAAGTCGCGCCGCCGCCGAAAGCCGAATGCCCATGCCGAGAACGCAGCTCTCCAAAGTCTTGCGCGGGTGATGGCGACGGCGCCGAACGAATTGGTCGACTCGCTACTTTGCATCGTTCTGGAGTTGTGCAGCGCCGGCTCCGCGGGTTTGAGCCTGCTGCAGATGCCGCCGGAGGGCGAGCCCATTTTTCGTTGGACAAATCTGGCAGGAGCGTTGCGCAGGCATCTTGGCGGTACTACACCGAGACATTTCAGTCCCTCCGGCGTAGCCCTGGATGCGCATGCGCCACAATTATTCGCGCATCCCCGCAGGCGTTTTCAATACCTCAACGAATTGGACTTCCCGGTCGTCGAAGCGTTGGTAATTCCCGTGGACCTGGGAGGCGAAATACCTGGCGCCATTTGGATTGTTTCGCACGATGATGAAGTGAAGTTCGATTCTGAGGATGCCCGCATCATCATCGCGCTTGCCGAGTTTGCCGCCCGCGCTCTGCATCTGACGCATCTCTCGGAGATTCGGCAAACGGCTTATTTGGCCAGAGAAACGAAGATCGCAGCGCATGAACGTACGGAAACGGCTTTGCGCCAAACGCAGTCCCGCATGGAGGTGGACCTCGCCGCGCGTGCCGCTCAACTCGAGCAACTCTCCGCTAGACTCCTCAATATGCAGGACGAAGAGCGCAGGCGCCTCGCGCGCGAATTGCACGACAGCGCCGGGCAATACCTGGCGGGAATTCAAATGAATCTGAGCGCCTTGCTGCGGCCAAATTCCGGCCTCGCGGATCTCGCCCGCGCTCGCGTTACCGATTCCATGGACATGGCCAACCTTTGCACCTCCGAGATCAGAACGATGTCCTACCTCCTTCACCCTCCGCTATTGGATGAAATGGGTCTTCGCTCGGCAATTTCCTGGTACGCGGAGGGCTTTGCGAACCGCAGCGGAATACGCGTTGCCCTGGAAATCGCGGACACGATTGGGCGGCTGCCGAGCGAGATTGAAACCGCATTGTTTCGAGTCGTGCAGCAAAGTCTGGCGAATATTCACCGGCACTCCGCGAGTGCGGTCGCGGTTATCCGCATCAACATAGATGCCGACGCCGTAAACGTGGAAATCCGCGATGAAGGGCACGGAATATCGCCGGAGGTTCTAGCCGGATTTCATTCCGGCACCCGGCTGCCCGGGGTGGGCATGGCTGGAATGCGGGAACGCATAAGAGATATGGGAGGGACATTCGAGGTCAGCTCCAGCGATAAAGGCACGTCGATCCAGGTGCGCTTGCGGCTGTCGGCTAGCGCTAGATCGGTCACCCTATAACGGTTTTCCGGCGCGGATACACACAAACACCCATTGCTTGTTCCGTGGATACCTGCTCAACTGAATTCCTGCCCTAGACGTGAGGGTCTCCTCTGAGGCCTTCCCATGATTCGCATTCTGATTGTTGATAATTACCAACATATCCGGGGCATGATTCGCGCGCTGTTGGAAGCCGAGGAAGGCTGGATGGTCTGCGGCGAAGCTGTCGATGGCCAGGAAGCTATCGATCAATGTGTGCTGCTGAAGCCCACTTTGATCATCATCGATATCCACACGCCGATCCGCAACGGCCTGGAAGCGGCCCGGGAGATATTCCTCCGATTCCCTCGAATGCTAATCCTGATTCTGACCATCGATGGATCGCCCCATTTCGCACTCGCCGCCGTCGCTTGTGGCGCGCAAGGACTTTTGGTCAAGGCTCGCGCTAGCGAGGATCTTGTGCCCGCGGTTTCAGCGTTGCTTCGGGGTGAAAGATATTTTGTGACGTGAGTGAAATCACCGCTGGCAATTCGAATTCGTGGGCCACGGACCGCTTGCGAAGTGAAATAACGTGCCTATCTCGATCGAATACTCTGTTTGTCACAGGTGCCCGCAACGTTGCAGGTTGCCTTGCGCTAACACCAGATTAGGCGCTGAATTCACTCTTTCATTAAGAGCGACGGAGCGTTTTTCCGTCAACGCTCGATCACGCGAAGTACTACCAGTGTCATGTCGTCGCTCTGGGGCGCGCCTGCGGCGAATGCGTCGGCTGCCTGCATGATTCGGGTAACGACGCCTTGAGCGGGCAGGCCGGCGCAGCCGGCGATCGCCTCGATCAATCGCTCTTCGCCCCATTCGGTGAGTTCCGGGCTCATCGCTTCACTGAAGCCGTCGGTGTAGATCACCAGCAGGTCGCCTGGCGCCAAGAAAGCTTCCGATTGTTCGTAGGCACAATCCTCCAATAGACCCACGACGGTTCCGCCTGCCTGGTCGAGTCGTTCGACACGGCCGTTCGTCGCGCCGCTCCGCAGCAAGATCGGGGGACAATGACCGGCGTTCACATAGCTGAGGCGGTGTGTGGCGGGATCGTACTCGGCATAAAAGAGTGTGGCGTAGCGGTCGTCGGGAGAAGCGTCGAAGAGCATCTGGTTGACGCGCGTGATGAGTCCCGCGATATCGTCGCCCGCGCGCATGGCGTCCGCGCGCAAGGATGCCTGCAGGCTGGCCATCGTGAGGGCGGCGGCGATGCCTTTGCCGGAGACGTCGCCGAGGGCAACGCCAAGCTTGCCATCCGGCAAAGCGAGAAAATCGTAGTAGTCCCCGCCAACACCAAGAGCGGTGCGGCAGCGGCCGAAGTAGTCGAGGCCGGCAATCCCGGGCAATCTCTGAGGGAAGAGGCGCTCTTGTACTTCGCGCGCAATCTCGATCTCGCGGTTCAACTTTTCGCGGCGGCCAATTTCCACTGCGATAGCTGAGGTCAGCTCGGCATTCGAGAGCGCCAGGGCGGTCTGCGACGCCACCGATCTCAAGAGACGCAGATCCGTGCCGGAGTACGGCGCTTCGGAGCGCTTTTCGCCCAGGCTGATGATTCCAAGCAGATTGTGCTTGGTCATCAGCGGAAGTAACAATTGCGGCTGGAGAGAGGCCAGGTTGCGGCGCTCGTTTGCTGACAGCGCCGCGTCGTTCACCCAGGAGTCTTCGTCATCGAAATAAACGCGCTCAGGTCCGGCCCCTTGCTTAAGCAGGTCAACGGTGGCGCCGGAGTCGGGCAGGGCAACGTCCAGGGCGCCCGCGAAGCCCAGCGCAAACGCTGGCCGGTAGAAACCGCCGTCTTCAAGGAGCACCGCGACGCGCGGAATGTGCAAAGATTCGGCAATGCTGGTCGCGACTCTTTCCAGGAGCGGGCGCTTTTCGACGATGGTGCGCACCTCATCGCCCAGCGCTTCGAGAATTTGCTCGGCATCGTATGCGTCGCGAAAGAAACGGCGGTCAATCCATTTGCGCAGATAATCGGCGGCACGCCGCAACATCAGGACCAGGAAGGCGCCCCACGCGATCACGGACACCTTCTGCGCTAGGCTCCCGTGCGAGACTGTCAGATTAATCGCGAGGAGTAGCACGCCAGCCGTCAAGGCCACCTGCAAGACGCGAATGCCGCCAGTGGCCAGCGCGTACTGCAATCCCTGGCGGACGACAACGCGCACGTCTAAAGCGCGCTGCACCACAATCACGTACGCCAGCGTAATGGGGAAAAGAAGTAGCAGCGTCAGTGAGACCAGCACCAGCCATTTCGGAAAAATCTGCTCGAATTCACCGCTTTTGATTTGCGCAATGACAATCAAGATCAAAGCCGGTGTCAGCGATACCGTCGTGCCTACATACAGAAGGCGTAATCGCCGTTTCGCGTCCGGCGAAACGGCCGTGCCAGACTTGAACAAGATACTCGCAAAAAAGCTGCCGATAGCGATCAAACCGAACCACGACGCGACGGAACCAAACCTCTCCCAGAATCTTGACAAGCGGGAAACCGTCGCGAAGCTCTCCATTTCCCCCATCCGGATGGCAATCGAAACGACGGCATCGACGATGACCACGGGGGCTAGCACATATTTTGCCAACCGTACCCAGCCTTGCGCGCGGTTGTGCGGAAACGGTTGCGGAAAATACAAGCCGAAAAACAACATGCAAAATGGCCACGCGCCGTTGCATCCCATGCGGTAAAACTCGGCCAAATCGCGAACCCCGCGTCCCCAGCTTTCCGTTCCGGAGGTATAAAAGCTACAAAGTCCCAACAGAACTCCGATGAGCAGCCAGGCAGAGATGTCGCGCGGGCGCACGAGGGCCACCCAAAATCCCAGCAGAATACTGAATGCTGGCAGAACCACCTTGAGCACGATGACGACTGCTGCCGTCCAGTGGATAGTCCTTCGGGGAGTGGTAAGCGGAATCTTCGTTGTTCGCTCAGTGTTTGAACCCGGCGTCTGCACCGTTACTTGCAGTGTATCTCCCGGCTTCGCCTTGGCGATGGCTTCGCCGAACACCGCCAAGCCTGTGAATGGTTTACCGTTTATGTTGGTGACAACGTCACCCTCGCGGACGCCGGCATTGTGTGCCTCTGGTTCGACAAACGCCGCGGTCGGCTCTCCATGAAAATATCCGGGGATGAAGGGCCATTGCGCAACGCCGCGGTCGAAAAACCCAGGAAACGCTGCAATCGTGGCACGCACTTGATAAGCGCACGCTGCGAAAAACAGCAGTCCAAGAACGACCCACTGAGCAACCGGCGGTTTCTTCTTCTTCATGGCACTCTACGAATCGGCTTATGCTCGGCGCGATTTGATTTATAGATGCGCCGATTCAAATGCAACATAGCGGCTGGCTTCCCAGTCGGTTCGTCGATCCTCTGGAAACGAACCAAAAGAGACAGATATCAGTTATTAGGTAAAGCGAACATGAGCCGGGACGCATCGGGTCACGCGCCGACGCGCCTCGGCTCAGTCATGCGGCGCCTTGGGTGCGCACGAAGCCCAAATCTTAGCGGCAGTCGAACCCAAAGCAAGATGGCATCTCGTGGCGTTTCGGGGCACTGGTTCAAGGCCGCTATCTCTTAGCCTTGGCCCATCTAGCTTTTGCCGCCTTGCTAATCTTTGCCCGCACTTCCGCAGACATCGTGCGCTTCTTCGACGCGCTCTTTCCGCTCAAAGCTGCGATAGCCGCATCAATTCCCGCTAACCGCTTCGCCAGTGTTCCTCGTTCGTCGTGGAGCAGCTTCAACAAATCGGTCATCAGTCAGGTCTCCTGGAGATTCTGCGAGATTGTATCGCAGAACGGCTAAAGTCCCCGTATCTGCGATAGACGGAGGCTTTCAATGGTGTTCCTCCGCTGCGTTGGCCTGCTCCATATTCGTTTTTACCTGCGCTCTGGTCATGATGGCGCCGCAAAAGTGGCGCGCACTATAGGCGCTCGATCAAGGAGCTGCGTGCTCCAATGGTCTGCGGTGCCGCGACACAATCAATGACTTGCCTGCGTTTAGCGTGCATAAGATTCTCTTTCGTGCCGTCACCCCCAGTAGCGGTCGCTACTCGACTCTCGGTGCTTGTATTCCCTTAGCCGCTCGCCTAAAAGCATTTTTATTCCGATGTTTTTCCGGCAAGAATCCAATCGAGAGCCTCATCCAGAACACGAAACACACGAATCCCTTTTTCGCCCGCCGTCTCGCGAAGCATCTTGAACATTCTCCCAAAATCGAATCCTAGGTCGTCGGTTACCAGGATCGCTCTACGGGAACAGGGCCAAAACACGGAGCGTTCGGCGAGTTTTTGGACATCCGCAATTTCTAGCTCTACTTTGTTGACATGACTGAAGTCTAGTAGCTGCGAATAGCTGGGATCAAAATTAGGGTCATTCAGAAGCTGGTCTTGGTGCGCCAGCGCGTCCGCCAGGTTAAACTCCGGAGACTGTACTCAGAACGACCTTGTGCGTTGTGTCGATTTTGTAAAACGCGGGCATACAACCAAACAATCTGGGCTAGCACACGACATGATACGCCCATAAACCTAATTTCCGTGCGCCCCAGGGAAATGCCGAGAACATTGTAGGGAAAGAAACTCTATGCCTCGAGAGGAGCTGGAACGCCCTGCACGTCCAGTGTCCCGCCTCAGTTGGAAATGGAGAAAGCGTTCATCCGTTAAGACACTGACGGAGCGAACACATGAAAAAGCAACGGAAGCACTACACGCCGGAAGAGAAGGTCGCCATTCTGAGGCGGCATTTGGTGGAAGGAGTGCCGATCTCGGATCTATGTGACGAACTGCGGCTCCAGCCGAACCGCCGCCAGCGGGTTGCGTGAAAGAAAACGATGCGCGGCCTGCCATGCCCCAAACGACGGTCGGTATCCCAGTGGCAGCTCTCTTTTCCCTTTGACGAACGGATAAGGGCAAATGTATGCAATATTCTGCACAAACGCCGGGTAGCGGCAAAGGAGGCATCTGGAAACGTTGTGCGCTAAGCCATCTCGAATCAATAAGTAGCAAGCCTGGCACCGTTTAGCGAACTCCGGCAAGGCATTGGTTCCTGAAATGCAACAGATGGTCAGTTTCTGCATTCGCTGAACGTGGGTGGAATGCGCAACTCCCCGCTGCCAACGGCGACTTTCGGAGGAGGGGATAGATGAAGATGAACAAATTGCTATGCGGCTTGACCTTGGCAGGAATGTTTGCGTTGGGTGGGGCCGTAAAGCCCGCCTATGCCGATGACATAGTGTCAGTAGCCGGTACGGAGTACGATGTCACAAACACACCGTACGAAACATTCGCCAGCGCATCGACGGTACTCGAAGAGCAACCGTGGTGGGGCAACCCCACTCTGGCTGATGAACTCGCATCCGCTGTGTATCTCGCTTTAGGGGACCCCAATGTTAACGGACAGACCCCGGATTTTGCATATGGTTTGGGGACTGACTCCGCTGGTTCCACCACTTACACCGCAGTAGAAAACTACGATTATAATGAGTGCTACGGCGGCGGCGACTGCACCCTCAGTGACTGGACATTGGCGAACCCCGAAACAATCTCTACTACCTACCCGTTCTCTTTCGCAACAGCAACCGTGGTCACCACCCCCGAAACCAGCGCAATCAGCCTCCTGCTAGTCGGTTTAGGGTCGTTGGGGGTAGTGATGGCGATGCGGAAGCGTAAATCTCAGGGTCTAGCACAGGCCGCTTAAACGTATCGCTCACGGTGACACCACGGACCACCCACCGCGTCCAGCGTCGAACGTATCGCTCGTTTCGCTCATAAAGCCGAGCTATACGTTCTCGAAATGCTTGCCAAGTGGAAGGCGCGACACCGGGCACGCCTCGCTTCGTAACCGCAAACCTGAGCTACAACGATCTTGCCCCAAGGGGCGGATTACTCACTAACGGAAAACGCTCTCTCTCCATTTCAGGCTGAACCAACACACCAGAGATTCCCCCATTGCCCAGGAAGGTTTCGGAGGGACGCTAAATCATTAGACGAAGAATTCTTGGTCTTCGGCTGCGGCGTCAATTGCTTGCACTAATTTGACCGCAACATTGCTCTTGTGGCTTCCGGCGAACCTCGTTGGTCAACTCCTTATTAACGCGCCGGACATCTCGGTACTGTTACACGCGCACTTGGAGTGGCACAATGGGTGAAGAGGTCCAGCTTGAGATGTCCAGGCTACAACCACCCACCCGCCCTGTTTGCACCAGAATTTTATAACCTATGAAGCGTCGCAAGCCAAAACCAAAGTCAAAGCCGAAACCCAAACGGAAGCCCAAACAGCCCCCCTCGAGGGCCGCGGAGCGGGTACTGACCCATGAAGTGAGGGAACCTGTGCACACCATCGAGGCACCGGCTGAAACCGAGCGCCTCGCGAGCACCGTTCAAACGCAGGTCGAAATCGAAAACTCCGCCCACCCGGTGGAGCTTCGCGACGCTACCGAAGACTCTCCCAGCGACGTTGAGATACTGGGTGAAACGGAGGAACTCGCGAGCCTCCTCGAGATACAGGTTGAAATCGAAAACTTTCCGAATCCTCCGGAGATGCGCGATGCTGCCGGCCATCCCGCTGGTCCTCTGGGGGTTTACGATGGTACCGAGATTCCTGTCATCCCGGTGGCCATACCCGCTGATACGGAAAAGCCCGCGCCCCATTCCGCGCTGCCGGCAGGTGTCGATCGCCGCGCTCATCCTCGCTACGCCTTCACTGCTCCCATCGAGGTGGTCGCGCCGGAGCTGGGCGCGCGGATCAAATCGCAGGTGCGGGATTTGAGCCAGCAAGGCTGCTACGTGGACACCAGCAAGCCACTGGCTTTGGGAACAGCCACGGACGTGCGCATCACCAAGGGCGCAACGGCGTTTGAAGCCCGCGCAAGAGTCGTCTTCAACCAAACGGGCAAAGGCATGGGTCTGATGTTTATTGCTGTGGAGCCCCCGCACCTTAGGACTTTGAATGCCTGGATCGCCGAGTCTCGCGAAAGCTCCTGGCGCGCGGCGAATCGCCGCAGGAGTCAGCGCGTGCTGATGAACGTCCCTGTGCGGGTCTCGGGTCAAGCCGTTGACGGGGCCGCCTTTGAAGAGAGGACGCACACCCTGTCGATCAGTGCCCATGGCGCGTTGCTTGTCGTGGCCGCGCCCGTGCATCGAGGGCAGCGATTCATCCTGTCGAACGTGCAGACAAAAGCGGCGCTGGAGTGTGTTGTCGTCCACCTGGAGCACTTTCCGGGTCAGCCAACTCAGGTAGGAGTGGAGTTCATGCTCCCCAATCCGGCGTTCTGGCGCGTGGCCTTCCCGCCGAAAGACTGGACACCGCGCCACCCGGACGCGAAGTCCTCCCGGTAACTTGGCGAAGTAACTTGGCGAATGAACTCAATCGGCATGTCCTAACAAACAAGAACGGGTCCTCGGAAGCGCTGAAGAGATTGTGGACTTGGGCAAGAAGAAAATCTCCGCTTGTACGGACAGTCATTCTTAACCGGGAATTTGTTGGTGGTATAAGCGCATAGCTGAAGGAGAGTAAAGCGCGTAGCAAGGTGTGAATCGATTTGCGCTGCAAAAGCGGTGAGACCTTTCACTGCAATTTCTGCTTGACCTCTTCGATCCTCTGGTCCTGAAAGTCCGGATAGATCGTCTGCGCCAACGTCAGGGCGCGCTGGTAAGCGGCTCGCCCTTCCTCTTTCCGGTTCAGCTTCATCAGCACATCCCCAAGCGTTTCCTGGCTACCGCTATCATTCGGTGCTAGCGAAACCGCTGCCTGCGCTTCAGTTAGCGCCTCCTGTAGCTGCACCTCGGTCGGATTTCGGCTGTACAATGTCATCTGCGCAATGTGCGCGTGAGCCACGGCAGCGGCCAGCGTCACATCGAACTCGCCGTGAAACACCATGACTCCGTCGGCGATGATCGCATCCGGCCTGAGCCGCTGGAACTGAGCGTAGGGGTTGAGCTCGCCTGGCCCCCAAACCGCGCCGGAAAGTTCCGTGGCGCTGATCAAGACCGTTCCGGATATGTGCGGGGGGATATTTCCCACCGGGACGAAGTCAATAAAATCCTGCAGAGGCTTGCAAACAATTCCGTAATAGCCGGGATCGGCAACCAGTCCTCGCCCGAAATAGTCGAACCAGCAATCTTTTATCCCGTGCTCGTCAAGGTACTTCCTTGTGAATTTAAGCTGCTGCGCCCAATCCACGTTTGAATCAGACAGGTATTTGTAAGTATTCGCCGGTCCGCCCCACATCTCATTGGAATAGGCCAGGTAGTTGGGAAACGCATGCGCGGAGGAAGCAACGTGGAATAGAAAAAGCAATGCGACGGCATAAGCCCATTTCCGGCTGTATCGGGCAAGCTGCCACCCTGCAAATGCAGCTAGCACAATCAAGAATGGATACACAGGAAGAATGTGACGCACACCGATATTGAAATCGGACCGGGCCGCGACCACGAAATATAAGCCTGCAGGCACCGACAGGAACAGGAGTTCTCTCCAACGTTCATCGTGGCGAAGCGTGACCGCCACCGGCACCAGCAGAACCAACGCCAAAAATCCTAGTGTAGATTTGATCAGCAATGCTGCTGGAAAGTAGAACCAACGCGCATGACGGTAGATCCTGCCAAACAAGTACATGTTCATGTATTTCGAGGGGAAGACTATGACATCAACCAATCCCATGAGATACGACTCCGGCAACACATGGTGGCGGGCCGCATACAGGATCGCCTTCTGCTCCCACGGATGCTGAATGGATCGAGCGTATTCGGCCAGACTGGGGATCAGTGCTTGGCCCTCCGGCGTAGCTTGATAGCGGAAACCATAGAACGCCCACAGAATCCCGATGGAAATAAGCCCAACAACAAATAGCGAGCTGGCAAACCGTAGGCAGCACCTCAATCGGCCTCCTTGGCAACGCGGAGCGTTTGCGTCGTTGCGCAAGATCTCCGAGAGGGCCAGCAAGCAGAGGATCGGGATCCACAATATCCCGGAATGTTTCGCCGCCAGTGTAAGCCCAGCCAGTATGCCAGTGACCGCGAGCCGCCACGCGGAAGGTTTCTTCACATATCTATAAAACGCATATACCGTCGCAAAAAGAAACAAACTCGCGCCCATATCTGTGGTTATGAAAGCTCCGTGTGCGATCAGGTTTGGCTCGAATACAAACAGAAGTAGTGCGAGCAATGCCACGATCGCTCCAAACATTTCATAACCGGCGGCAAACACCACAAGTGCTGCAGCAACGGTGAGTGTGGCCGCCGCCAGGCGGGCTCGGAACAGCATGCCGTCGGCATTTTGACCGGAATAAAAAAACTGCTTTGCCCCAATGAAGCACTGCGCTTTAAACGGCATGGGGGGCAAAGTCGGATAGTGGACCGGCTGGCTGAGCAGCGGAAGAGCGGCCAGCAGTTTCACTAGCGGAGGGTGCTCAGGATTAACGCCGAAGTTTGCTCTAGTCCAAGAACTGTATCCCGCGAACGCATGGCAGCCTTCATCGAAAGCCATAGACTGCCGATTTGCCGGAACGATCAGCTCCACCGCGAGCACGAGCATCAAGCCCAGCACCCCGCCGGCATACCACAGCATGCGTTGTTTCGAGGCGTTCACATCAGTCACCGTGCTCATGTATCGTCGACCGGAACCTGGGCAGAACAGTGTTTTGTCTGAATGAAAACGACTTTAGCTCTTGTATCCTCTACCAGTTGGCGTCGATCGGGTATTGCATCGACCTATTGAATTCACTGCGCCTGCTAAAACGGACGGTCAGCCCGCAGTTGCCATCGTCGATTGGCCGAAAGACTTTACGCTCGCCGCCTCGTCCGTGCCGATCTCGAAAACGGTATATAGTCTTGTGATCTGCATCACATCGATGACCTTGTCATTCACATGGAGCAGTTTCAGTTCGCCGCCCTGTTTCCGTACCGTCACTAGCGCGCCGACCAGAGAACCTAGGCCCATGCTGTCAATGTAATCGACTGCGCCGAGATTGAGCAAAATCTGCTTCTGGCCCTTACTCAACAAGCCAGAAACCACGTCGCGCACCGAGGCGCTCTCTTCGCCAAGTACAATCCGCCCTTTGATGTCCACAATCGTAACGCTGCCCACCTGTCGCGTGCTCATCGTCATGCTCATGGAAAAACCTCCTATGACATTCGAGTGCCCGAATACTCCCCTGGCATCAGAGCACGCTGCGCAATTCCTTGCAACAGTTCGTCCCCAAAACCTGCGTGGGGACTCCGGGTGCTGGCCGCCGGCACCTCGATCGGCTCGTGCACAACGCCCACCGTATCGAATATGCGGGGCCATTCGATGCGCAAGAATCGCGGGAAGTCGGACGCATCGCCATCGCAGAAGTGAAAGGGAGCCTGCGGCGCTTGTTCCCGAGTCCGCTGACCCGTCCTCAGACGATTAGGACGCTGCTTGGAGTTGGAATGCCGTCAGCCCAGCGCGACCAGATGCGACTGCTGTCGGCTGATACGTAGAGGTTGCCTCCCCTGTCGGCGACCGCGACTGCCGAGCCGTGGCTGGCGATGCAACCGGTGTGGGCGATCCCGTCGAGCCATGCGGGCAGGCCGCCGGCGACCATAACCAGTGGACCCTGTTCATCCAACCCTCGACGATAGATCGCGCCCTTCGGGGCGAAAGGATCCGTCGCGGCGGACACGAGTACATCGTCGCCCGCGAACTCGACTGCGGAGCAATGCGAGGCATGCAGGCCTGCCTGTTCGACCACCCATGTCCTCCCACCGTCGCTGCTGGTGCAGAGCCCGACTGCGGCGGCGGCCACCACGGCGTTCGGACGTTTCGGGTGCGCGCGAACCTCATGGACGTCGCTATGGATGTCGATGGTGGGCTGCCAGGTTATGCCGCCGTCCACGGATCGCGGGATACCGCCGACATGGACATTGGCAAGGAGCACCGCCCCATCCGAAGTTGCGGTTATGGAACGGATCCCGAGCGGCGGTCCGACGCGTTTGCCGTTGATCATTGCAGAGCCTGCGTACCACTGATCGCGTCCGGCGACCTCGTCGAAACCGCGGAGTTGCTCGATCTCTCCGGCCGCGCTAACGCGCAAGACATGTGCGTCGTCGGTCCCGGCGTAGACAACGTCGCCGACCGTCACACAACAAGCAAGATGAAACTCCGCGGTGACGATCGTGCTCCATACGCCGTCGGGCGCGCGGCGGTAAAGCGAGCGTCCGTCGATGATAGCGAGGGCGCCGCCATGCCCGTCAGGGGCGAGCGCTCTCACCGAGTGATTGGCGAGCTCCTGGTCGCGCGTCCCACCGGACACGACGAACAGCCCCTCGCTCCATGTAGCCACAAGTACCGTCGAAGCCGTCACGCGAATACTTGCACCCACTCCTTCTGCACCAACCTCGAGCGTCTGAGCATAGTGGAAGCAAATCACATCCCGCAACGTCCGGTTGCGGAGATGCGCTGATGTCTAACCGAATCAATTCTCGTAGATAAATTGTCCGCGTAAGATTTTGCCATAACCGCAGCCAATTGCATGCCGATAGCCGCATCCCGCCTCGCAAGAGACCTCTAAGTGCAATATTTTTAATGCGTTAAGGCCTACTACGGCCTGGAAACGTATGCACGAAAATCCAAGAATCGGGAGTTTTTCGCCCGCGTCGAATGCCACGAAAACGCCGACGAGAGTGGGTATCGGGGCAGATACTGGCCGAAGGGGCAGGTAAGAGAAATGGCGTGTTTTGTTGGGTTTTCGGGGGGTCTGGTAGGTGTCGTTACGGTTCTGTACTGAAACGAAACAGGGCTGTTCCAAAAGCGTGACAGGGTAAGAGGGACAGGTAACACTAAGGGCCATGCGAGCATTAGGAATACTAGAACCTACAGGACCAGTCTGCGCTGATTTTCCTTCGCCGCCGACGTGCGCGCGTTTCCTGCGCAATGCCGACGTCGTGTCCCGCGACGTCGCTGGGGAGACTGTGGTGGTGCCTGTTTGCCGAGGTGTCGGCGACTTGGACTCCATCTTTACCTTCAATGGCGTTGGCACGTTTTTGTGGGGGCTTTTGGCCGAGGGGCGGAGCGAAGGCGAGTTGGCCGCGTTTGTGGCGCGGCGATTTGCCGTGAACGAGGACGCGGCACTGGCAGACGTGCGCAATTTTCTCGCCGAGCTGGTGGAAGTGGGACTGGTGCAGCCGGTTTAGAGCGAACTTTCCGAGCCTGGGTCGGACTGGGCTCGGCAAGTGGTTAGAAGGAATGGTTCGGCAGTTGGTTCGGTAAATGGTTCAGGGATACGCCGGCGGAAGAGGGAAGTTTGGAAACTTTAGAGTACAGCGAATTCAGCGGGGTGGTGCACCGGCGCTTTCCGGGGAAGCGCGTGCCGATGGACGTGTCCATCGAGGTGACGCGGCGGTGCCCGCTGGATTGTTTGCATTGCTACAACAATTTGCCGATGGGCGATCAAGCGGCGCGGCAGGGGGAAATGTCGCTGGCGGAACACTGCGCGCTGCTGGACGAACTGGCGGCCGCGGGATGCATGTGGATTTTGTATTCGGGCGGGGAGATTTTCGCGCGCAAGGATTTTCTGGAGATTTATACCGCAGCGAAGAAGCGCGGATTTCTGATCACGCTGTTTACGAACGGAATTTTGATCAACGAACGCATCGCCAATTATTTGGCGGAATTTCCGCCTTTTTCCATCGAGATCACCTTGTATGGCGCGACGCGGGAAACGTATGAGGCCTTAACGCAGGTACGCGGGTCCTTCGATCGCTGCATGCGGGCGATCGATTTGCTGCTGGAACGCAAGCTGCCGCTGAAATTGAAAACCGTGCCGACCAGCATCAACCAACACGAAGTTTACGAGATGAAGCGCTATTCGGAGAGCCGCGGAGTGGAGTTCAAGTTCGATCCGCTGATCAATCCGCGGATCGATTGTTCGCAGAGTCCGCTGGCCATCCGGCTTTCGCCGGAGGAGGTGGTGTCGCTGGAATTTTTCGACGTGCGGCGCCGGGAAGACTATCGGCGGCTGGCCAATGAGGATTTGGCGGCGGGAGCGCCGGAGTCGAACGGGGAGCGTTACTCGTGCGGCGGAGGGCTCAACGGGTGCGCGATCGATCCGAGCGGGACGATGAGCATCTGCGTGATTTCACATCAGCAAGGCTACAACATCCGCGAAGGCAGCTTTATGGAAGGCTGGGAAGGACGCATGCGCGAGATTCGCGCGCAGAAAAAAACGCGGCCGACAATTTGCGACCGTTGCCAGATTCAATCGCTGTGCAGCATGTGTCCGGCGAATGGCGAATTGGAGAATGGCGATGCGGAATCGCCGGTGGAATTTTTGTGTCAGGTGGCGCATTTGCGAGCGTATGCACTGGGATCTCCTGTTCCGGAGCACGGAGATTGCCCGAATTGTGCGGCCGGCGCGCAGCAGAACGCGCTACTGGATTCAGCCAAGCGCATTCGGGAGCAGGCCGGAGACGCTCGCGAGTGGCGCGAGCGCCAAGCGAGCACACCGGTATTGCATGTGTTGCAGCCGGCGAGCGCGCAGGGCGCGGCTTGCCGTTCGTGCAGCGCGCATTAGCCAGGGAGAAATTTCGGAGCAGGCAGCAATTCGATTGACGCGAGAAAGAGACGATGGATTCGCCAGAGAAACTCGCCGCTGAAACGCCGGAACCGCGCGAAGGCGCGCCGTACGAGGCGCCCAAATTGTTGCGCGTCAGCCTGCGCCCAGCGGAGGCGGTGCTGGGGCATTGCAAGGTGAACGGCTCGGCGGGCCCGGTATCGGGCTCCTGCAGAAGCGGAACGCTGGTGTGCCGGACCCCGGGATCGTGACGCACACAGAGAATTTTATGCCCCACGCGCAAACACAATTGGCACGGTTGCACGGGGCCCAGGGGGGCGCGGAATCGTACGCCGAACCCCGGCCGAGTGGGACGTCGCAATTGGCGTTTCGCATTGCGGACATTTCTTTTGGTATGACCGCGTGTGACGGAGTGCGCATGGTTTTGGAGCCGTCACTGCGGGATTTTGCGATGCCGCGCGCGGCAAGCGATGAGTGCGACGTGAACGTGAAGGTTGGCCTGGCGGATGCGCTGAAGATGCCAACGCGAAAGGCGCTGTTCGAGTCCGGCGGATTGTGGACGCTGTTTGCGGAAGATGGCGGATACCGCTTGAATTTTTTACGGTCGTTTCCCGGAGAAACGCCTTACAAATCGGCGTGGTTCGACGGGCACTTTCGCAAGGGCGAACTCACTCTTTCGCGACAGTTCTTTGACACGGCGCAGGCGATTTATCCGCTGGAATATCCGCTCGATGAAGTGCTGATGATCCATCACCTGGCGAGCGGCAAGGGTTTGGAAGTGCACGCGCTGGGCGTGGCGGACGAAGAGGGACGCGGGCATTTATTTCTCGGGCATTCGGGCGCGGGGAAGAGCACCAGCGCTCGCTTATGGCAAGCGCGGCAGGGCATTCGCATTTTAAGCGACGACCGCATCATTTTGCGGCGCAGAGGCGGGCAAGTGTGGATGCATGGCACGCCGTGGCACGGCGACGCGGGGATCGCTTCGCCAGACGCGGCGCTGCTGTCGCGCATTTACGTGCTGGAGCATTGGCCGAGCAATGAGTTGGTACCGATGCCGCACAGTGCGGCGACCGCGGAAATCTTCGCGCGCAGTTTTGTGCCGCGGCATTGCCCGGGGGCGCTGAGCTTCGCGCTGAATTTCATCGAGGAACTTGCCAGAGAGTTCCCCTGCCAGACATTTCGCTTCGTGCCGAAGCAGAGCGCCGTGGAGGTACTCCGCGATGCGCGCGATTAAAGAGACCGCGGAATGCAGCATGGCAGTTTCTCAGGGACGGAAACCCATTGATCGCCAATCGCCTGGCGCCGGGGCTAAAGCTCCGAAACGCCAAAGCGAACGTTTTGCTCGAAGCGCTCAAGAAGCGAGTCACGAGGCGGGAAATTTTTCCGCCAAAGGCCCGAGCAAGCTGGTGCTGAAGAAGGATTCGGCGCAGTTCGAGGCCGTATGTCGCGAGTTGTTGCGCAACGGGTTGGCAGTGCGATTCACGGCCGAGGGCGAAAGCATGCGGCCCAATATATTGCCGCAAGACCAAGTGTTCGTCGTGCCGGTCGCCTCAGAGGAACTGAAAGCCGGAGAGGTGGTGCTCACGCAGGATGGCGATGGGCTCCGGGTGCACCGGATGGTGCAGCGCCTGGCGGAATCCGGCGCGGCAATCACGCGCGGCGACGCCGGTCAGGAGAACGACACCGCCACGCAAAGGATTCTTGGCAAAGTGGTCGCTATCGAGCGTGATGGACGAAGGACTTCAATCACGGAGTCCGCCCAGAAATTGCTGCACGCCTTCCGGAAGCTGACACGCCGATTGAAACTGGCCGGAACCCTTCGCTGGAAGAGGATTGGCTCGTCGCTGGCGCTGTTGGGCGGCCTGGCCGCGTCTGGAATGCTCTTGAATGCGACGCCCGCAGCGGCGCAGGCGGATCTCACGATGTCGCAAACGACCTCGGTTTCCGTGGTGGACACCGGGGTCAATGTAACGTACACGGAAATCGCAACCAATAATGGACCTAACGCGGTTCCTACCAAGACGCTGGTTGTGTATCAGCAGACGCCGCCGAATACCACGCTGCAGAGCATTACCGTGGACGCGAACTGGAGTTGCCCAAGCCCCGGCGCAACGGGCCCGATCATCTGTACGTACCAGTTAGCTTTGGCCAGCGGCGCAAACACGTCCGCCGACCCCATTGTGTTCGCACTGAGCGTGAACAGCGGAACGGCATACGGTACAACGATCCTGAACTCCGCGACGGTTACGTCGCAGACGGTGGACCCGGTACCTAGCAATAACACCACGCTTACCAGTGTGCTGGCGGAGTCCGCTACCGAAGCAGATTTAGCGGTCACCATGAGCGCAGCGCCGACGCCGGTGTTCCTGTTTTCGACGCTAACGTACACGATGCAAGTGCAGAACCTGGGGCAGGCCAGCGCTGCGACAGTGAAGGTGCAAGACACCCTGCCCGCGGGAACAACGTATGTTTCGGCAACCGCTCCGGCGGGATGGACGTGCTCAGGAACCGCGACGGTCAGCTGCACACTTTCCGGCACGATGGCGGAGGGCGCGACCGCAACAATCACAATAACGGTGACGGCTCCAGCGACCCCAGGACCAATCAGCAATACAGCAACCGTGAGTTCCTCCACCGCGGACCCGGTGTCGGTGAATAACAGCTCGACGGTGATCACCGTTGTGCAACCGCTGGTATGTGGCACACCCGGAAAGGATGGCGCGGGCGCCACGCTGACCGGGGTGGTGAACACCTATTACCCCGGCACTGGCACGCTCACGGCAGGGGCGACTCCAACGGTTACGCTGGGCGCCGCCTCGGGCGCTTCGACGCCGATCGGCGTAGGCGACCTGCTGTTGATCATGCAGATGCAAGATGCGTTGATCAACGATACGAACACGTCGTCCTATGGACATGGCACGCCGGGCGATCCGGCGACGGGATCGACAAATTTGCAAAGCTCCGGTGAGTTTGAATACGTGGTGGCGACCAGCGCGGTACCCCTGACCGGCGGGGTGTTGACCTTCACGGGTACGGGATCCAACAACGGGACGCTGAATACGTATACGGAAGCGGTGGATACCTCAACACAGGGGCAACAAACCTTTCAAGTCATTCGCGTGCCACAGTACACGTCGGCGACGCTGAGTTCCGGCTTAGTGCCACTCGCGTGGAATGGGTCGGTGGGCGGGGTGCTGGCGATCGACGTTTCTTCGCAACTGACGCTCGGCGGGACGGTGGTTGCGGACGCGTTGGGTTTCCGGGGCGGAGGAGGCATCACGCTGGCGGGACAGACCACAGGTGCGGACACAGATTATCTGACGCAGTCTCCAGCGAACTTGCCGGTTCTTACGTCTGGCGACCCGCCGGCAGGAAGCGGCGCCAACGCCTCGAAAGGCGAGGGCATTGCGGGGACACCCCATTGGGTGGCACCTGCCGTAGGCACCATCATCAATTCCTCAACACCCATCAGCACAGGTCAAACCATTGCAGAAGGGCTTCCCAACGGGAGCTTTGCGCGAGGCGCACCGGGCAATGCGGGCGGCGGCGGTACCGATGGTAGTCCGAGCGGCAACACCAAAAACTCCGGCGGCGGCGCAGGGGGTAATGGCGGCACAGGTGGCCTGGGAGGATACGGCTGGGACAGTTTTGTATCGCTGAATTCGACCGATGGAGGATTCGGGGGGGCCGCGTTTCCGGCTTCGACAAGTGCCTTGGTTATGGGCGGCGGCGGCGGGGCGGGCACGACGAACAACGGTTCTTACTACATCTCGAGCGCGAGTCACGGCGCCGACTGTGGAACAACTTGCACCGGCATTTTCAGCAGCGGGGGAGCTGGCGGCGGAATTGTGATTGTGCACACCGGGTCGGTGGTGGGCGCCGGGACGATTACGTCCAACGGGCAAAGCACCCTTAGCACGCTCAACGACAGCACGGGAGGAGGAGGCGCGGGAGGCTCGATTCTCTTTTATGCGAACACGGGTGCGATCTCCGGATTGACGGTGAGCGCCAACGGCGGCAATGGCGGGCTTCCGTGGCAGACTCAGGCTCCAGGGGCTTTTTCGGGCGAGCGGCACGGCCCGGGCGGCGGCGGTGGTGGCGGCGTCGTGCTGCTGTCTGGAACTCCCGCAGCGGCGACAGTCAATGCCGGGACGAACGGCTATACGGATACGGTGCAGGATTCTTTTGGTGCCACGCCGGGTCAAGCGGGTGTTCTGGGCACGTCGGAAATCATCACGGAAACTCCGGGAGCGCAGTCGGGGGCCTTTTGCGGCAGCGCGGACCTGAGCGTGACCAACACGGCAACGCCGAATCCGGTGGCTCCGGGCGGGACGATCACTTATTCGCAGGTGGTCAACAATGCGGGACCGCTGGATGGCCTAAACGCCGTGTTCAGCGAAGGCATCCCGACGAATACCACGTTTCAATCGATTGCCGCGCCGGCAGGCTGGACGTGCAATTCGAACGCGTCGATCACTTCCACGGGCTTGATCACCTGCACCAACCCCGACTTCGCCGATCGAGCGTTCGGTACTTTCACGCTGGCGGTAACGGTGAATGCCGGGACAACTTTTGGCACGCAGATCGTCGACACCGCGAATATTACCTCCGGTACAACAGATCCCAATCTGACGAATAACACCGCGACGGCGACCACCGTGGTGGGTTCGGCCAGCTCTGCGTACGTGACGCTGACGAAAACGGCGGCTTCGCCAACGGTGGTGGCGGGGGCCAACATTACGTACACGATGGTGATGACAAACTACGGGCCGGCAGCCGCGGCACCCAATGGGCTGTACGACACGTTACCGACGAATACGACTTTTGTTTCCATCAGCGGTCCGAGCTGGAGTTGCAACACTCCTACAGTGGGAACAACCGGCTCGATTGTGTGCAGTACGCCGTCCTTTGCGAGCGGCACCAGCGTTACGTTCACGTTAGTGGTGAACGTGAATGCCGGTGTGGCGAACGGAACCTTCATTACCAACACGGCGTATGCGAACTCTCCGATACCGAATCCGAATCCGACCGCGGCCTCAGCAAGCGCGACGGTAACGGTGGCCGGCTCGTCACAGTCCGATTTGAGCATCACCAGTTCGGCCACGCCCAATCCGGTTTACGACAACAGCCCCAACCCGACGTTTACGCAGGTGGTGACCAATAACGGTCCTGCAGCGGTGGCGACGGCGACCTATACAGACACGCTGCCGGCCAACGCCACATTCGTATCCTTGGCGGCGCCGAGTGGATGGTCGTGCTTGGCACCGTCGCTGGGTGTGGTCACCTGCACCGGTCCGCTGGCGGTCGGTGCGATGGCGACGTTCCCGCTGGTGGAGCAGATTACGTCGGCGGACACACCAGGCACGGTAATTACCAACACCGCGACCATCGGACCGACGGCCACGGATCCGAACACCGCGAACAATACGGCGTCGTCATCCACGGTGGTGGCTTCGCCGACGCAGGCGGACGTAGCGATCGTGAAAACAGCCACGCCCGAACCGGTGGACCAGAACACCAATCTGACGTACACGCTGCAAGTTACAAACAACGGACCGGCCGTGGCCAACGGCGTCACGGTTTCGGATCCGCTGCCCACGGAAGTCACGTTCACGAGTGTCTCCACCACGCAAGGAACATGCACGCAAAGCAGCGGAACGGTGAGTTGCACGATCGGGACCATGAACGTCGGCGCCGTGGTGCTGATCACTATCAACGTGAACGCTTCGACGCTTAGCGGGTCTGGGGGCACGGTTTGCGCCACCGTAAACGGGGTGCCGTACAGCGTTTGCAACACGGCTACCGTATCGTCGACCACCAGCGATCCAGACAGTTCAAATAATTCCTCCACGGCGGATTCCACGATTCAGTCGCCCACCGCGGTGCAATTATCTTCGTTCAAGGCGCTGTTGCGGCCGCAGGGCGGCGTGTTGCTGGAATGGCATACGCAGGAAGAGATCCGCAATCTCGGCTTCAATGTTTATCGCGAAGGTGCACAAGGGCGGCAGCGCGTCAACCCTTCGATCATTGCCGGCGCGGCACTGTTCGTAAAGGGCGCGCAGCCGCAACACGGCGCGAAGACTTATTACTGGATCGATGCGAGCGGGACCGCGCAATCGTCCTATGTTTTGGAAGATGTCGATCTGAACGGCACGCGTTCGGTACATGGGCCGGTAAGAGCGGAGGCTCCAGTTTCAGCGGAAGAGCAGGCCTCCGCGGCGGGCACGCAAACACCGTCCGCGGGAACTTTGCCAGGACGGTCACCGTCATCGCTGCCAATGGCGAGCATTGCAAACGCTCCGCTACTTACGCAATTGAATCAGCTCGCCGCGTCTGCCTCCGCTTCCGCTTCGCAACCACCGGTTCGCGCGTTGCACTATCCACGCCCGCACCTGCCGATCTTGACGCCGGGACAGTATCAGGTATCGCAGGATTTGCTGCCGGCGCTGAAAATTGGAGTGGAGAGCGAAGGCTGGTACAGCTTGTCGCGAGAGCAGATGATCGCCGCGGGATTCAACCCGGGCGATGATCCGCAATCGTTGCAGCTCTACGCGGAGGGCGTGGAGCAGCCGATGATCGTGGCGTCGCGGCCCGCTCCGGGTTATCCGCTGCTGGGCGGCATCGAATTTTACGGCACGGGAATCGATACGCCGTTTTCCGGGACGCGAGTGTATTGGTTGGTGCATGGCACACAACCCGGCGCGCGCGTCACGCGCGTGCAAGCCACGAGTTCCAGCGGCGCCAGCGCAAAAGACTTTCTGTTCACCGTCATTCATGAAGATCGCACCACGTATTTCGCGACGCTGTTGAACGGCGAAGACCAGGATAATTTCTTCGGCGACGCGGTGACCAGCCAGCCCGTCGATGAGCAAGTCACGGTAGCGAATTTGAGCGGCAGCTCCGGATTGCCGGCGACCATCGACGTGACCTTGCAGGGAGCCACGGATCTGCAGCCGCATGCGGTGTCGGTCAGCTTCAACGGCAACCCCGTCGGCGAAATGGATTTTTTGAATCAAGCGAACGCCACCAACACCTTCCCCATCGATTCCAGCTGGCTGCAAGACGGAGTGAACACGGTTACGTTGACCGCCCTGGACGGCGAGAACGACGTCAGCCTGGTGCAATCGGTGCAGTTGCACTATCCGCATGCTTATGCCGCGGATGGAAACTGGCTGCGGGCGACGGCGTCTTCCGGGGCGGCGTTGAGTATCGCAGGGTTCAGCAGCTCGCGAATCTTCGCGTTCGATATCAGCAATCCGCAAGCGATTAGCGAACTGGAAGGCGATATTCACGCGCAAGGGAACAGCTTCGCCATTTCGTTAGGAGTGCCGAACGCCGGCGCCACGGAACACACTCTACTGATTTTTTCCGCCGACCAGATTTCCGCTCCGGCATGGGTGACTTATCACGCGCCCGATCCGGCCATTCATCAGCAGCAGCGCTCGGACATTGTGGTCATCAGTCATCCGGATTTCGTCGCCAGCCTCGCGCCGTATGTCTCGCTGCGCCAGTCGCAAGGCCGCCAGGTGAACGTAGTCACCACGGATCAGATTTATGACGCCTTCAATTACGGCGAACGCACGCCTTTTGCGATACGCGATTATCTACAACAGCTTTCGGCCGAGCCGCAACTCGCGCCGCAAGCGGTCCTGCTCGTCGGCGGCGCTTCGCTCGACCCGCGCAACTATCTCGGGTTCGGGTATCTGGACTTCGTTCCCACGCGCATCATCGAAACGCAGGCGTTCAAGACCGCGTCGGACGATTGGTTCAGCGATTTCCAGCAAAGTGGTTTCGGCACGATTGCGACGGGCCGCCTGCCGGTACGCACGCCGGCGGATGCGGCGCTGGTGATCGGCAAGATCGTTAACTATGAGTCCGGCGCCTCCGCGGGTTCGTGGACTCAGCAAGCCTTGCTGGTCGCCGACCAAAACACCGGCGTCAACTTCAGCAATGAAGCGGCCTTCGCCGTCACGGATCTTCCGTCGTCTTTGCAAACCACGCAGGTTTTTGCCGATGGCGTCAGTGTGGACGCCGCGCGTCAGCAAATCCTGAGCGCTCTAAACAACGGCGCGCTGCTCGTCAATTACACCGGCCACGGCGCCGAAGAACAATGGTCCTTTTCCGACTTGTTCGACGACTCGACCGCGGCAACGTTGAGCAATGGCGACCGCTTGCCGTTTTTCCTGTTGATGGATTGTCTCAACGGATTTTTCCACGACGTGTACGCGGTAAGCCTGGCGCAGTCTCTGATGCTCGCGCCCAACGGGGGAGCCGTGGCCGTGTGGGCGTCCTCCGGTTTCACGAGCGCACCACCGCAAGCCAGCATGGATCAAGCGATGCTGCGCATCATCAAAGAAAATCCTGCCACGCCGCTGGGCCAGGCCGTCCTCGGCGCCAAGTTGGGAGTGACCGACGCCGACGTGCGCCGCACGTGGATCCTTTTCGGCGATCCCAGCATGCAACTGCAGATGCAAACACCGCCCGCACGCAAAAAACCTGAGCGCGCCAGAACACAATTTTCCCGAGCTCCGCGATCCGGAACGCAGTAAGAGTGAATGCAACCGCAAAAGAAGGGAACGACCATGACTTGGCAAACAAAAGTTTCTCTGGGGGCGCTGGCAACCGCCGTAATCACGCTCGCGCTGGCCGTCTCGCCTGCCCACTCGGCGCAAACCAAAGCTCTGGGCTTGGTGGTCCAAACGCAGAATGGCCGCCTCGGCGGTACATTGACCAGCGAAGGTTCCACCATTTTTCCCGGCGACATCCTAACCACCGACACTGACGCCGCTCTTAAAGTCCGCATCGGCCAGACCACTTACGAACTTCTCGGCGACACCACCGCCGTCTTTTATGCCGGACAGACCTCGCCCATCGCCGAATTGCGTCGCGGGACCTTGGTGGTTTCGAACAACAGCGTTTCGGAAGGGTTCAGAATCTATGCCTCGGACGTGCTGATCGTCTCCGGCGAAACGCGCCCCATTCAGGGGCAGGTGGCCTTGAAATCGCGCTGCGAACTGGAGGTCTCCACCAAGGAGGGTCTTATGCAGGTGCTGGCCGGTTCGGAAAAGAAAACCGTGGATCAGGACCACGCCTATCGCGTAATTCCCGAACACTCGGTCTACGACATTCGCGAAGCCATTTCGCCCGAAGATCCCGACTACCACAAGAATCATACTCACGCTGCTTGCGCCGCGGCCTGGGCGCAGCAGGCCACGAAAGGCCCGATGGTGGCCGCCAATTCCCACTTCACGGAACTCGTCTTGGGCGCCGCCGGCCTGGGCACGGCCATCATTGTCCTCAAAGCGCTAGAGAGCCCCGACCGGCCGTAACGGCGTTTGAACATTTGTGTTCTTCGATGCTGGCGATGAACGCGCCAGTTCCCGCACGCTTGTAGTAAAGTCTTCCTTAGGTTCCTGGCTGGCCCTGTTTGCTACCCGGATGCCTCTGTGAAACTTATGTCTACCTGGCGGCGATTCGCGCAGTTGACCGGGTCCGACCGCTCCATCGTCCTGCGCACCGCATGTCTGCTCGTCGCCACGTGGCTGGCCTTGCGCGTCGCCGGATTCCGCCGATGGCATAATTTTCTCAACGGACTCTCGCCGCGCTCGGCCGGAAGCGCCTCAGCAGAGGCCGCGCTGTCGCAAGCCCTGCATGTCACGCGTCTCTCCTCCTCCTCCGCACGTCATCTTTTTTTGCGGACCAACTGTCTGGAGCGCGCGATGGTCCTGCAATTTCTCCTCCGACGCCGCGGCATTCCGGCGGAGCTGCGCTTCGGCGCCCGGAAGCAAGCTGCTCGCCTCGAAGCCCACGCCTGGGTTGCCTGTTTCGGCGTACCGCTCAACGAAGACCAGGGCGAGCATCGCCACTTTCTTCCCTTTGAAGGTGTCAGCCCACGCATGGAGACTCTGCCGGATTGAGCGGTATCGTCGGCATTTTTCAACGCGATGGCGCGCCCGTCGCTCCCGAACAACTGCGCACGCTCGTGGCGCGGCAACGCTACATCGCCCCCGGCGCGGGATCGAACTCGCAACCTCCGGAGCAACCTGACTCGCAAAATATCTGGTGCGACGGTCCGATTGGCCTGCACCAGGTCCCCTGGCCGTCTGGCGCCGCACCCTCAGAACCCGGCTCGAGGGATTGCGCCGAATCTCTGGACCCTGCCACAGCCCACCTGCATATCGCCGCCGACGTCCGCTTCGACTCTCGCGAGCAACTCCGCGCGGAACTCTCGCACGCTGGCCGGCAAGTTTCCCCCAGCGCCGGCGATGCGGAACTACTTCTTCACGCCTACGCTCACTGGGGCTCGAACTGCGTCGAGCACCTCCGCGGAGATTTTGCCTTCGCTGTCTGGGACGCCCACTCCCGCAAGCTTTTCTGCGCCCGCGATCATTTCGGCATCAAGCCTTTTTATTACGCTCTTTTTGACTCGCTGTTTCTTTTTAGCAACAGCCTCAACTCGCTCCGCCGGCACCCGCGCGTCTCCGCCGAATTAAACGATTCCGCGGTCGCCGATTTCCTGCTGTTCGGCCTCAATTGCGATAATTCCACCACCACCTTCCGCGACATCCAGCGCCTTCCGCCCGCCCATGCTCTTCTCGTATCCAGTGATGCCGTGCAACTGCGCCGCTACTGGGATGTGCCCGCGACGGGCCGCATCCGTTACGCACTTGCGTCCGACTACGTCGAAAATTTCCTCAGCGTCTGGGACTCCGCGGTCGCTGACCGCCTCGATGCCTTCGCCACCGGTGTGCTCCTCAGCGGTGGCCTGGACTCTGCGACTGTCGCCGCCACGGCAAAAAATCACGTTCCCGCGCAAAACGTCGCGGCTCTCCGCGCGTTTACTCTTACGTATCAAAATCTCGCTGCCGACCGTGACCCGTACTTCGCCGCAGCCCTCGCCCAGGCGCTCGGCATCCCTTTCGAAGCCATCGCCGTCACCGAACTTCACCCCTTCGAACACTGGGACGCTCTCCCGCCCATCGCTCCCGAGCCCGTCGACGACCCGCTCTTCGCCGCCCTCCCGCTCTCCTTCCAAAAGATCGCGGCACACTGCCGCGTGCTCCTCTCCGGAGAAGGCAGCGACAATCTCATGCATTTTCAAATGTGGCCGTATGCCGCCGATCTGCGCAGCCGCGGAGAATGGTCCCGCCTGGTGCGTGAACTTTTACAGTTTGCCTGGCGCCGGCCGTTCCCCTGGCGTGGTTTGCGCGTTCGCGCGCAAAGACTCTGGGGACGCGGTGAATCCTCCGCTCAGACTTTTCCAAAATGGATCGACCCTGATTTTGCCGCGCGCCACAATCTCCGTGCGCGATGGCGCGCCGGTCAGCGCCTGCCTGTTCCACCGCATGGCCACCCCATTCATCCCGTCGCGCACGCATCCTTATACTTGCCGCAATGGACGCGTTTGTTCGAATTGCAAAGCCCGGGAGTCACCAACACTCCCATCGAGGTACGCTACCCGTTTTTGGATCTGCGCGTCGTGGAATACCTGCTGGCGATTCCACCATTTCCGTGGTTCTTTCAAAAATTTCTGTTGCGCCAGGCGATGGCAGGTCGCGTGCCAGACCCTGTGCGGTTGCGCCCCAAGGCCGCTTTTGCCGCCCATCTCGTGCTGGAGAATTTGCGCCGTTCCGGCCCTTTCGCAACCATTTACGCATCCAAGGGTTTGGACCCAGCGGGTTCGCATTCCGCGCGGTTGAGTTTCGGCGAAGAAGACCCGCGGGGCTTGCGCCGGGCCGAGCTTTTTGGCCGATACATCAACTCTTCGCTGCTCGCGCCCCTGCATGCTAAGATGACAGTGGAACAGGTTAGCCAGAATGCCCGGCCTTTTTGCTTCAACTTTTGGTTGCAGTCGATTGAATGAGTTCGGTATAACTGAAGCTGGAGGCTTTGAATGGTAAAACCTGTCAGATTGGGACCCCAAAAGCCCTATTCTGCGCCGAAATTAACCGTCTACGGTACCATTCGGGAACTTACGCAGAAAGTTGGCCGACACGGTCAGCCGGATAGCGGCCACATTCCCCGCACCAGCACCCAGATTTAGGACTTTGCCGTCAGCCCAGCCGCATCGCTCTCCCGCCTCACTTTTGCTTTCTCCCTGCACATCTTTCTCTAAAAAACCAGTTCGCGGAATGACGCGCCGTTTTTGCGAACGCCCCTTGCACATTCCCCTAGCTGCGGCACAATAACGTCTTGGCTTTTGCCTACTCCGCTTTCGGCTTGCTCATCCGCTCGAACATTCCTCTCGCCGGGCTGCCGTCGGCCGGCGCAGTTGACCGGGATGCGTCTCGCGAAGTGCAAGTTCATCTGAGCGTGGAGCCTTACCAGGACGCGATGCGTGCGCATCGTGAAAGAGAATTAGCGTATGTGAGTTCCTATACCGACGAAACCGGCTCGCCCGCGCTGCGGATCTGGAAGGCCGCCGACGAATCTTTTCTGCGCCTCGATTATCAGGATGGCACGCAATTCTGGATTGCTCGCTCCAGGCGGGATGTGTTTGCCGCGTGGCCGGATAACGTGACGGTGCAAAACGCTCTCACTTATCTCCTCGGTCCGGTGTTTGGGCTGCTGCTTCGCCTGCGTGGCGTCACTTGTTTGCACGCCAGCGCTGTCGCTTTCGGTAATTGGAGCGTTGTGTTTGTCGGGTCCGAGGGCGCTGGAAAATCCACCACTGCTGCGGCCTTCGCCCAGCGCGGCTACGCAGTGCTTTCCGACGACATCGTCGCCCTGCGTGTCGGCGACTCTTCGGATTTTTTCGCAGACGATCCCGAGCCTGCATCCTGCGATCCATCGCGTTCACCGGCCAATCAGATATTCTTCGTGCTGCCCGGTTATCCGCACCTTTGCCTTTGGCCCGATGCCGCCAGATTCCTCTACGGCTCGGAAGAAATATTCCCGCGGCTCGCGCCCGAGTGGGACAAACGAAAGCTCCCGCTCGGAACTCACGCGATGCCCTTTGCGGCGCGCGCCCTCCCCATTGCCGCCATCTATCTCTTCGCGGACCGTTCCGTGGATCACGCTCCGCGTCTTGAATCCGCCACGCGAAAACCCTCGCTGCTATCGCTTCTCGCCAATACCTATGCCAATAATCTTCTGGATGCGGCCTTGCGTGCGGAAGAGTTCGCCGTACTCGACCGCCTGGTCGCCAGCGTACCCGTTCGGACTCTAACCGCACACACGGACCCCTCCCGAATTCAACAACTATGCGATCTGATTTCCAGCGATTTTCAATCGCTGCCACGTGCCAGACGGAATCATCTCTAGGGATGCATTTGCGGGCTGTACGCCCTAGTTCGCCTGTTCCCGGCGTTCCGGCGGCGGAGGCCCAAAAAGGAACCCACCTTCGCAACCAGACATGGTTCTTACGCCGGTCCCGACCCGCCTCGCGTTGTCTAATACGCCACAGTACCGGTTCCCCGGTTGACTCGTGCTCGTCCTGCCAAATTCACTGTGCTAGCATCGTTTTGGGGTTGTCCCGTTCTGGAACATCATCAATGTCCGTATTGAATCCGCGACCTGTGCCTGTCCCACACGGGAACAGTCCGGCCACGTCTGGTTCACGGCACTGACTCGATCCGCGTGTCCGCAGCCCGGCGGCGGAAGCGAATGGGGGACCGAAGACTGAGGAGGAACCGTTATGAAAAGTCGCGGGTCTGTCGTAAAGCTTTTGTCCTATTCTGCTGTCACACTGCTCGCTTGCTGTCTATTGGTTGCTGCTGCGTTCCGCATCACCGGCGCATCGTCGCGCAAGAATATCTCCGCGAAAACGGCTGCCTCTCCGCGTCCGTCAACGAATGCTACTTCTCTGGCGGCCAAGGCCAAATGGCTGCAGGCTTACGGCCAACTGCCGCTGAGCTTCGCTGAAAACCAAGGCCAGACCGCACAGGAGGTTCGCTACGTTTCTCACGGCCCGCAATATGATGTTTTCTTGACCCCCCAGGAAGCCGTCGTGGCTTTGCGACGCACGCAGCGTCTGGACTTTTCTCCGCGTCATCGCGCGGCCTCGCTCAAGGCCTTGCGCGCCCTGCGCAACAGCGCGAAAGCTCCGACCACTACAGCGTTGCACATGCACTTTGACGGCGCCAATCCGGCTCCCCGGGTAATGGGCGCAAGCCAACTGCCGGGCAAGGTGAATTATTTCATTGGCAACGATGCCAAAAAGTGGCACACCGATATTCCCACCTACTCGCAGGTGAAATACACGCAGGTTTATCCCGGTGTCGATTTGCTCTTCTACGGCCACCAGCGCGATCTCGAATACGATTTCGTGGTTGCTCCGGGCGCGGACCCCAATGCGATTCGCATGAGCCTGGCGGGAGCGCGCAAGGTGCGCGTTGATGCTCACGGTGACGTTCTGGTCAGTATTACCGGCGGAGACCTCCGGCTCCATAAACCAGTGGTCTATCAGAACATCAACGGCCGCCGCCAGGAAATCGATGGAAATTACGCCGTACACGGTAAGGTCGTGGCCTTCGCCATCGGCGCATATAATCGCCAAGAACCTCTAGTCGTTGACCCCGTCCTCGATTATTCCACTTACCTCGGCGGCACGAACGATGACGGTAGCAGTTACGCCATCGCCACCGATGCCAGCGGCGACGCCTACATTGTCGGCCAAACTGCTGCCGCTGACTTTCCGCCGACCAGCGCGTTGACTCCCGGGTCGAATGCCGGCGGTACCGGCTTCGTCGTGGAATTGAATCCCGCGGGCTCCACCTTGCTCTACTCCACCTACTTGGGCAGTAGCGCTGGCGGTGACTTTGCCTTCGGTGTTGCCTTCTCCTCAGGCGAAATATATGTTACCGGAGAGACTTTTGGGACTGACTTTCCCACAGCCGGCACAACGCCCGGCTTTAAGCCATCGATCACCACGAATCCGTCGGGTATCAGTTTCCTCACCAAACTCAATCCGTCGCTATCCGGCACCGCGTCTTTGATTTACTCCACCTATCTCGGCGGAAACAACGGTGACTTCGGCAATGCCGTCGCTGCCGACTCCACCGGTAATGCCTACGTAACTGGCGTCACTTATTCAACCGCCGGTACGGGCGACTCCAACTTTGCGGTCTCCGCCGGCGCTTACCAGTCCACGCTAGTGGATGCCAACGGAAGCGCTTTCCTAACCAGGATCGATACCACGCAATCCGGCAGTGCTGGGCTCATCTATTCCACATTTCTGGGCGGCGACGGTGCCTTCGCTTCGAATACTTCCCTCGACGTCGGTGACGCCGGATTTGGTGTAGTCGTTGACAGCACCCACGACGCGTACCTCGCTGGCGCCACGAGCTCCTCCTCCGCCGTGCCCTTTCCAACTACCGCGAACGCTTTCCAAACTGTCCCCAAAACGGGCAACGTTTGGAGTTCCGCGTTTATTTCCGAAATCAACACCACCCTCTCCGGTGCTCCTTCGTTGGTTTACTCCACCTATCTCGGAGGTTCCGGAAACACCCACGCCGCGGAGGGCGACGTCGCCTATTCCATTGACCTGCAGTCCGGTACCACCGTCACTTACGTAACTGGCTCGACCAACTCTTCGGACTTTCCTATTCAAAATGGCTTTCAGACCACCGGTGATCCCAACAACGGCTCAGCATTCGTCACCCTGCTCGACACCTCGGTGGGAACCTCTCTGAAATATTCCACCTACCTGAGCGACACTTTCACCAGCGGCAATTCCATCAAGGCGGATTCCGCCGGCAATGCTTATGTTGGCGGCGCCACAGCTTCGACAACCTTCAAGTCCACCACCGGCGCTTTTCAAACCGGCCTCGCAAGTGGTGCGAATGGCGATGGCTTCATCGCTGAAATCAGCCCGCTCGGAACCCCAGCGGATTTGGTTTACTACAGCTACTTTGGGGGCAGTGGAGCAGGGAGTTCGGTCTCTCCCGACGAAGTCTTCGGCCTGGCGCTTGGCACCACCACAGCTCCTCCTACGGTTTTCATCGCAGGTGTAACCTCCTCGTCGAATTTCCCGGTCACCACCGGCGCGTTCGACGCTGCTCTTAGTGCCGGCAGCACCACGGAAGGCTTCGCCGCCTCATTGACCCTGGAGCCCACCCTGGTCATTTCGCCCACTTCGCTGACCTTTACCGCCACAGCGCAGGGCACCGCCACCGCGCCACAAATCGTGACGCTGACGAACAACACTGCGGTGGCCATTTCCTTCACCAGTGCCACCATCACCGCGGGAGTTCCCGCAGCGGCGGACACCGACTTTGCCGTCACCAACACCTCGTGTGGCATCTCCATTCCGGCGGGTATGTCCTGCACGCTTAGCGTGATCTTCACCGCCTCCACTAGTTCGGAATCTGCGACCCTTACGATCATCGACGGCGACTCGTCCAGCCCGCAGTCCGTCCTTCTCACCGGAACTGCTCCAGCGCTCTTGACCGTGTCACCGACCTCGCTGTCGTTTAATTCCACGGCGGTGGGGACCGCAACCGCGCCTCAGTCGGTCACTCTGACCAACACCGGCAGCACCGCGGTCACCTTTACGAGCGCCACCGTCACCTCCACCGGCGGATTCGCCGCTGACTTTGCCCTTGCGCCGGCGACCACTTGCGGCGCATCCATTGCCGCCTCGGGTGGATCCTGTACCGTTAGCGTGACTTATACGCCTTCCGTCGCCACCCTGGAAACCGCTACACTCACGCTGGTCGATAGCGATCCCAGCAGTCCGCAAATCATCGCGCTCACCGGCACCGTTACCGTCGTCGCTCCGGATTTCACCCTCTCCGCTTCTCCAACTTCCATCACTTTGCCGAAAGGCGCGAACCGCATGTCCACGATCACCGTAGGCTCTCTCGGAACCTTCAGTTCCGCCGTCACACTCGCCTGCACGGGCCAGCCTCGGAAGTCCACCTGCGCTATATCACCGGGATCGGTAACTCCCCCCGCTGGTAGCTCTGCGAACGCTACCCTGACCTTCACGACGGAAGCCCTCGTGGCGCCCCCAGGGTCGCCGCGTTTCTTGCCGCCCGTTTCCATCCACGTGCTCGCGCCCGCATTCGCTGCCGCGTTGCTCGTGCTGCTGATGTTCTTCTCCGCACGGCGCTTCCGTACGCGTCTCGGTCTGGCAGCTGCGACGTTGGTCTTCGTCGCGCTGGCCGGCTGCGGACCTTCGGGCACGCCAAAGGGCACTACCACCATAACGATTACCGGCACATCCGGCGCCCTGACTCACACCACCACCATTATGGTGACGGTCAACTAACGGACCGCACGTTCATCATCGCCGCGCGGCGCCTCCGTCGCACGGCGGTAAGTAAACAAAAGGCCGCGTGCTGAACCCAGCGCGGCCTTTTTTTATGCCATCGAGTTAGAGATTGTCTGACTTTCCTGGGGGTTTTCCTCGCGCGGGAAGTTCGCAACGGCCTGTCGGGGGCATGTCCTTCCGCGGTTCCCGGGCAAAATTCAACGCCTCAATTCTTGCCTGCGCTGCGGTGTTTTTTCGCCAGGCGAAACGGGCGTTTCAGCACATCGGCGAAGCTGCGCGGTTCGTCCGCGCTGGCGTCCCAATCTTCTTCCGTTGGTGAAAAAAGCAGCCGCATAAAATATTTCGCGCCGTTCGCGCCGCCCCCGCTCATGCGCACGCGATATAGCGCGCGCGCCAGCAAACCTGGCGGGGCTTCGCTCGCCGCGGGCAGCCACTGCAAGACCTGCTTGCTCAAGCGCTGCGCCGCCGCGTCCGCGCGCGCCAAAACCGCTTCGGGCACGGGCGCCTGCAAAACTTGTGCGGCCAGCAGCAAGCCGCCGTGCAGCATGGTTTCCCCGCCCACTTCCTCCGCCGCTTGCTCCGCTCGCCTCCAGCGCAATTCCGGATGCCGCGAAAGGAGCGCGGCCACGTCCGCGATCCACATCAAGCGTGCCCAGAAATGTTTTGCGCCATGCACGCAAATGATCACCAGGTGGTCTTCAACGCACGGCGCGGGAATTTCGCGCCCGTCGATTTCCGTGCGCACGCTGCGCGCGAATATTTTTTCGGTTGGCAGCGGCCGTGGATAATAACGCATGGTGCGCTCGTTGTGAATTTCCACCAGCAGATTCGCTTCCCGCTGGCGAAATGCATACTGTCCGGGAATTTTGTTTGCGGCGATGGCGCGCAGCGGAATTTGCGCCTGATAACCCGCATCGCTCATCAGTTGCGTGGCGCGCGCGATGTCTTCGTGGCGCACCAGCAGATCCAGGTCGCCGTAATTCCGCATGCTGACGTCGCCGTAAGCCTGCGCCGCCAGCGCCGGACCCTTCACCACCAGCATGGCGATATTTTGCGCCGCAAAACGCTCCGTCAGGCGAAACAATTCCGCGGACATGCGCAAGGTAAAAAAAGTCTGGCCGCGCTGGCGTTCCGCGAGCGCCGCGCGAATCTCCGCCGGCACCATGGTCTCGGGAAGTGTTTGCGTCGCGGCGGCGAACCGCTGTGTTACGCCGTGCTTTTCCGCCAGAGCCAGCAGCGCCGGCCAATCCACGTTAGCGAATAAATTCGCGAACTTCGCGCCATCCACGCCGGGCCTGGCGCAGGCGATGAGCGCCTCCCATTCCGCGCTGCCGGATTTTTCGGCTGAGACGTTACCGCCGGGGGACGTCGCAGGTGGCATGGTCACTCGACTCCCGCCGACGCGCGGCCGGCGTCATTTCCTGCTGGACTCTTCGTCGGCTTTCCCCGCGCCGTGCTGCGCTCCTGCCGGAAAAACCGGTGCGGTGCTCGCACGCACCACCAGCTCAGGCTCGACGGTGATTACTTTGGCGTAGGGGCTTGCGGGCTCGGCGTTGATGCGGCGCAGCAGCGTTTCGGCGGCGAGGACGCCCATTTCCCGCAGCGGCTGACGCACCGTGGTAAGTCCGGGATTCTGGAACGCCGCGCTCGGAATATCGTCGAAGCCCACCACGGAAACGTCTTCCGGAACGCGGCGCCCGGCGGCGCGCAATGCGTGAATGGCTCCAATCGCAGAAATATCGTTGAACGCGAAAAGCGCGGTGAATGTTTTTTTCGCCGCAAGCAACTTGCGCGTCACTGCCGAGCCAAGTTCGGAGTTGGGGCAATCCCCTTCGAGCTGCACCACCAGGCGCGGGTCAATTTGCAGCTCCAGCGTCTTGGCGCCCTCGACGATGGCCTGCCAGCGAACCTCTGTATCCGAACTGAAATCCTGACCTTTGATAAAGGCGATGGCCCGGTGCCCCAGCGCGTGCAGGTGTTCGAGCGCCAGCCGCGCGGCCCGTCCGTGGTTCAGCGCGATGTTGGTCACCCCTTCGACGTCGCGATGCCCGGAGACCGACACCAGCGGAACCATCATGGCTTCCTCGCAGGCCGTATCCACCGCGATCAAACCTTCCACCGCGCGTTGCTGCAACAGCCGCGGATAGCGGTTCAGCAGATCCGGCCGGTGGCGGTGACTCACCACAAAATAGAAGTAGCCCTTTTCCAGCAGGTAATCCTCGATCCCGGAAATGACCTGCGGGGCGTAGCCTTCGCTAAGTTCCGGCACCAGCACGCCGATGGTGGAACTGCGCTGGCGGCGCAGCGAGCTGGCCATGAAATTGGGCCGATAGTTGAGTTCGCGGGCCGCGGCGCGTATGCGCTCCTGGGTGTGGTGCGGGATGGACTTGGCGGCCGGTGAGCGGTTGATCACCAGGGACACGGATGCCGTGGAAAGTCCCAGGTGTTCGGCCAGAGCCTTGAGGGTGCTACGGCGAGGCGCGGGTTTGCTGGACGGGGAACTCATAGTAAGGCGCCTCGACTGTGGGAACTGGTAGCTCATTCTGGCATAAGCCCACTGTTTCAACAACCAGCAAGCGCCCCGAGTTCGCTTCTTTTGCGGCTGGGCTGCTGTTATTGTTTGGGGCGATTGATTTGCGTGCGGAGGGCGTATGCGTGGATTCACATTGCGGTGGTGCGTCGCAACTTTGCTGGCGTTATTCCTGGCCGGGCGTGGGCTGCCACAGTCGCCGCCGCAGTTGGCGGCCGGAGACGCGGCACTGAAGGATGGTTGCAAGATTGGGCCAGACGGGACGGCGTATGTCACGCGCGTGGTCCCGGTGCCGACCACCATCAGCCCGGAAGCGCAAAAGACGCTGGCGCGTCCGGAGTCGGACGCGCCCAATCCGCGCACACTCGAGGAGCGGCGCTCCGGTACGGACAAGTGGCAGGCCGGAGCCGGAGAAGTATTGAAGAAAATGTATCCCGTGAACGTGGCCGCGGACACCATCGCGGGTGTGCCCGTGCGCGTGATTACGCCGATCAACATCGCCGCGGAAAAGCGCGACCGCGTGCTCATCAATCTCCACGGCGGCGGCTTCGATTCCGATTCCGGTTCGCTCACCGAAACCATTCCCATGGCCAATCTGACCGGCACGAAAGTCATTGCCGTGCTGTATCGCCTGGCGCCGGAACATCCCTTTCCCGCCGGAGTGGACGATGCCGTGGCCGTGTACAAAGAGCTGCTGAAAAATTACCCGCCGAGCCATATCGGTCTCTATGGCACGTCGGCGGGCGCCATCCTGACGGCGGAGGTGACTTCCCAGCTTAAGCAATTGGGTCTGCCCTTGCCGGGAGCTACCGGCGTATTTTCTGGTGTGGGAGACCTGAGCAGACAGGGAGATTCCATCGCGCTTTACGGCTTGAACGGTTTCTCCGGGCATCTGGATCCGCCGGATCCGGACATGGGCGGCATCAAACATTACACCGGTTCGACCAACCTGAAAGATCCGGTGCTTTCACCGCTTTTTGCGGATCTCCACGGCTTTCCGCCAACGTTGTTCATTACCAGCGGGCGCGATTTGCTGTTGAGCGGCACGATCATCCTGCACCGCGCCTATTTGCAGGCGGGTGTGTCTGCCGAGCTGGTGGTGTTTGAGGCGCTGCCGCATGCCTTCTGGAACAATCCGGCGCTGCCGGAGTCGCGGGAAGTCGATAAGTTGATGGCGGAATTTTTGGATCGGCATTTGGGTAAGTGAAAGCAAAGCTGCAAAAGTTAATTTAGCAGCACAGTGCTCGCAAGGAAAAAAACGGCTGAGCCACATAGGCCCAGCCGCCTTTTCTTGATGGCTTGTGCTGGGTGCTCCGATTCCGGAGCGCCCCGCGGTTTGCGTTTAGAAGCTGAAGCGTGCGCCCAGGGTTACGACACGCCCAGCCAGGGCGAACTTATCCCTGCCGAAGCCGGGAGCATCGATGTCGTTCACGATGGCATATTCATTTGGATTGAAGTTCAAATTGTTGAACACGTTGTAGGCGTCCATGCGGAATTCGAACTTGGCATTTTCGCCGAGCACCGGTAATTTCGGTAAGCCGAAGGCTTTCGAGAGTGTCATGTCCACGTCCCGATAGCCTGGTCCGGTAAGCGAGTTGCGATGTAGACCCACCGTGGGAAGCGCGTCCCCATACGCAGCACCGTTGTACGTGGTGAACGTCGGCGTGGAGAAATACGCCGCGCCACCCAACGGGTAGTTCGAGCCGGTCTTGAATTGCTGATTGCTGAGGCTGCTGCCGGCGCCGCCCAGGTACGAGTACGCAGGAAGTTGCGTGTAACCGCAACTTCCGCAATACAGGCTTCCTGATCCCCCAAAATTCACCACGGGAGTCCAGGGGAATCCACCGTGCAGATTGAAGATGCCGCTCAGTGACCAGCCACCGACGATCTTTTCCACCCAGCCATTGCTGCCGTGGAAGAACACCGGCTGCCACAAGCCATAGAGCTTGAAAGCATTGCCCACGTTGAAGTCCGAAGGCCCGTAATTGAGGCTGGGGTTATAGGGATAGTCTTGTTCCGAGTACGGCGCGGAACTGTCGTCCATGCTCTTGGACCACGTGTATTCCGCGTCGAGCAAGAAGTGATGCGCGAACTGATGTTTTGCTTCTAATAGCAGGGCATTGTAATTGGCATAGCCGTTGGTGTTGTAGAAGTCCCCGCCCCCAATCTGCGGGTTCAGGGCATAGCCCAGAGCCGCGGGCGCAGCATTCGGACTCTCGTTGAAATAGATGTTTTCAGACTTGCTTCCCTGATACGCCGCAGACACTACAATGTCGTGACCCACATTGTAGTCGGCTTCCAGCGAGTAGTGATGCGTGTGCATGGTGGGAAGGTCCGGCGGGAGGATGAACACATTCGTTGTCGCGCCGACAGGTAGTCCATTGGGGCCGAAGGTCGAAATAACCTTGGAGTTCGCCGGATAATCATAGATCGAATGGATGTTGGACGATACCGCATAGAAGATGTTTGGATTGATGGAACTCGGCGAGGATGATCCGAGATACGGCGATACGACCAATCCCGGATTTTGAAAGATATTGCTCGAGATGGCGATTTCTTCCTGGTTGTAGCTCAGGCCGTAACCGCCGCGGAACACTAATCTTCCTTGGAATCGATCCGGGCTCCAGGCAAAACCGATCTGCGGACCGATGTCACCCTGATTCGCGTTCCACGAATGGTGCAGGCGAACCGAAAGGTCCGTCAGGAAGTCAGCCCCATATCCAGGAAGGGCCTGGTACAAGTTGCCCTCTTTTGAGGACAGAGGACCAAAGTAGGAATAGCGCAGTCCCGCGGTGAGTGTGAAGTTCCTGCGCACCTTGTAGCTGTCTTGGACGAAGAACCCCCAAAAATCTTCGCGGTCGTCCTGGCGCGATGTCGAAGGTATGCCCGTAGCGGGATTGAACTGCGAATTTTCATTGTACGGTGCGTCGTTCAGGAAGTCCCAGAGGTTATAAAAGTTGTAGCTGGGCACACCGCACGCCGCGCAGTCCTGCAGGTAGTGCAGCTGCGTGACTTCGCCACCGAATTTAACGGTGTTATTTCCAATAATCTTCGTGGCTACGTCCTTGATGCTGTAGGTCCATTGGTCGAAAATGCTGCCAACGTTCGGCCCGAACGATGCGAAGTCATTGATGCTTCCGAAATTGCCGATATAGTCCGAGGGCAATCCCACGGGCGATTGCGGATTGTCGTTGACTTCGTTCCAGCGCCATCCCGCGCCATTCGCGCGCAGTTCGTTCAGAAACGTCGGCGAAAAGGTGTGGTTCCAGATTCCCGCGAACGCCTCATTGATTTGGTTGTGGTGGAAGTAGTTGTATCCCCGCGCCGCGCCATTCAGAAAGCTGGCGGATTGCGGAACGTAGTACAAGGTAAAGCTGATGCGATCCCGCGCCGTGGCATCCCAGTCGATGCGTCCATTGTACTGGTATTTATCGGTGGTACTTTGGCTCAGGGTGCTGTAATTGGCGATGTCCGGCACGTTGCTCAGGCCGCCCCCAACGCCGGGGTTCGCGGGATTGACGTAGCCGAGATCCTGGTTCCCCACGCCAGTGGTAATAGGCGAACCGATATTCAGCCCGCCGGCAACCTCGGCGCAGTTCGGAACGGGAGTCTGAACCGTAACGTGGGCCGCGTCGACGAGACCGGCATCGGCGCAGGTGTCATTATTCATCGTCGCGTGCGCCGGGGCGCCCGCGGGAAAAGCGAGGTACTTCGCCGCGATGGGTCCAACATTCGTCGTCAACGCTTCGAATTGCGGCGTTTCGAACCAACCGTTACCTTGGGTGTAGGAGTTCGGCTCTTGAACCGTTTCATAGTTAAAATAGAAGAAGATATGGTTCTTCCAGATTGGCCCGCCAACACCCCCGCCATACTGATTGAAGAGGTTGTTGTCCCGCTCGACGCTATTGCCTAGGCCGTTAAAGCGCTGGTAGGCGTTTAGGCCCGGACGGTGTGCGGTATAGAAGGCACTGCCATGCCAGTTATTGCTCCCGCTCTTGGAAGTCACCTCAATCTGGGCGCCCGCGAATCTTCCTTGCTCCGCATCGTAGGCGTTGGACAGTACCGTAACGCTTTCCACTGAGTCTTCCGATGGCGTGATGATGGTCGTTCCGCCCCACACCGCGCTGGTCGTGCTGATTCCGTCGATGGTGATGCCGTTGTTTTCGTACTGTTGTCCGTGGGCCAGAGCCTGCGGGCCATTTTCCGTGGCAAAGATGCCGGCATTGCCTCCGGTTGAGCCCGGTCCCTGCGTGCCCGGAAGACTTTCACCGCCGCCGCCGCTGCCCTGTGCGCCATCGCCGAAGACCCCCGGCGCCAACTGCAGCAGTTGAAAGACGTCGCGTCCGAAGGAAGGCAAATGCTGAATGTCGTTGCTGGTGATATTGCCGGTCGTGTTGGCCGTTTCGGTGTCGATCGCCGGGATCGATGAACCTTCTACCGTCACGGTCTGTACTTCCGCGCCCACTACCAGCTGAACCGTTACAGCGTTCGGCTCGTCCGGGATCAGCTCGAGATTGTCGATGACGTTCTTCTGGAAGCCCTTTGCTGTCGTTTCCAAGCGGAATTTGACGGAAGCTTGTAGCGCGTTGAAGTTAAAAACGCCGGCATCGTTGCTGACCCTCGTCTGGGTTTCCCCGGTTGCGAGATTCGTCAGTGTGAGCTGGGCGCCGGAAACTGTTCCGCCAGACGGATCCGTTACCACGCCTTGAATCGAACCGCGATACTGCGCCCGGGCTCCGGAGGCCAAAGCAGCTACGCAAAGAACCAGCAGCAGTGCGCGCAGGGCGAGCTTGCTGTACACCATCATGAGGACTCCTCTTCGAACGAAATTTGGACACGCCCTCGACAGACACTCTCGACCAGTAAATCGGTTAACTATTATTGTTTGGCAGTATAGCTATCGATTTTTTGAGTGTCAACAAATCTGATTCGCGATGGTTGGATGTGCGAACCGCGAAACTCGGGGGCATGCTATGGTCAACTTTAGGGTGCGGCTGAAACCGGCTGGCTGCCCGGCACGGTGGCAAACCGAGGGTGGCCTTCCGCGCCCAGCACGCTGGAACTGGTCAACCGCCTTGAAACTGGCATGGCAATCCTTGAGTGAGCTTTCGATGGCTCCTTGCCTGTCATTTGATCTTCTTGACGTGGATTTGCCGTCCACCAGCGAGGTGATGGTGTAGCCAGTAACGAGCGTCACGGGAGAACGCGACACTTCCAAGATCGCGGAGACGCTCAGTTGTCAAAAATTTTCTATCATCCAGGCGTTGCTATCGGTTGTCCAGCCCGCCACCGCCAAATGCCGCCCGTCGGGAGACTGTATTCCTTTGGTGCCCATGAAATTGAGCTTTTGCTGCCATAGCGCACTGGCTTCTCCTCTAAGATTAACGCGAAGCAGGGTGGTAACTTGGAGCGTCTGGCTGGAAACAAACAGAGCGTTTCCGTCGGCAGACCAATCGACTGACCAAAGGCCGTTCCATCCCCTTACTGCTAAATCGGTTGTCACCCCACTCTTTAGGGATAACAGTCGAATGCGCCCTTCGCGCGTCATGACGACTTGAGACCCATCCGGGGAAAGGTCCCAAGGGATTAATATGGAGGGCTCCCTTTCCATGGTGGCAAATGCACGCCCTCGGCCCTTGATGGGATCGACAGAAGTAAACATAAGATGACCTTGCTGTTGCTCGTCAAAGACACAGAGGTTGGCAGGGGCACGTGTGCAGCGGATGTCCGTCGTACCTAATGCAGTCAGAACCAATTGCGGGGGTCCACCAGATACAGGGACCCGCATGATTCGTACTGGAACCGAACCACCGGGATGTCGGGCTTCAGGAAGAGCCATGTACAAAATCCAGTGACCGTCAGGACTGAAACTGGAATACCACTTCGGTTCGGGTCCGAGAGGGAGCAATTCGGCGGTGTCGTCTTTGTCCAACGTCTGCTTGAAGATATCCCAGCTTCCATCGCGCTCTGACCAAAACACTACGGCCCGGCTATCTGGCGTCCACCGCTCAGGCCACTCGAAATGTTCGTCGAACGTGAGGCGGCGTGTGTTATTTAGATGTGTTCCCTTTGCATCCAACTCTCCAACATACACATGGGGCTTCGCGGTAAGCCTAAGAAACTCCATCTGCTTTCCGTCTGCCGTGACCGTGAACCCTGAGAAGGAGAACCCCGGCCAGTTTGTTAGTTGCCGGGGGTGGCCCGTGGGTTCGCCTGTTTGCGTGATCGTCCTCACTTCCCAAAGATCTGAGTCAGCGCCAAGCTGCACGTATTGCCGCAGGGAGTAGACGATACGTCCATCCGGCAACCAACAAAGCCCCTGCAATTTTGGGCTTGATAGAACCCGAGTGGGAGGGCCGCCTTTTAGACTCACACTCTCGATGGCGCTCACGTATCCGGTACCCGCGAGTACTTTCGAGTAGGCGAGGCGTTGCCCGTTCGGAGCCCAGGCCACTTGGTTAAAGTATTCACCACGTTGTGCGGTCATGATACGCCGCTGATCATCTCCATCCGCCGTGCTCACCCAAATCCCCTGTGCCGAGCCCGAATCGTAATCGCCTAGAAAGGCGATCTGAGAACCGTCAGGGGAAACGGACGCAGCGGCGGCACCATCCCGCAGCTTGCGTGCTGCTCCGCCGAGGATGGATACGGCCCAGAGGCTGGGGGTCTCACCGGGGGTTGTAACGGTGAGAAGAACCTTGCTTCCGTCGGGAAACCACGAAAGGGGAGCACCCAAGGTCGCCGGAGCGCCTGAAAAGACGCTGGCGACTGCGAGCCCTGAAGGAAGAGTCAGCTGCTTCGTCTCGCCCGTGCTAATTAACCGCAGGTGAAAGCCATTTGCGTCGCCGTATGCCAGGAACTTGCCATCCGGCGAAATGGCGGCGGCTAGAACCGGGTTATCTGGTGAATTAGCAGTCAGTTGTCGCTGGACCAATTCCAGTGGGGTTGTCGGGCCGCGAGATCTACTCAAGCTGACAAGAAGTAAGACAAGAAGTGTTACCGTAAATGCCGCAGCAGCAAGCAGCCACGGCCAGGCCTTCCTTACTGTTCGTACGCTGCTTGTCCCGACTGAGACGGCTCCGCTTGTTGCTTGTGTGCCTAGGTGGCGCAAGTCGACTGCGATTTCTTTAGCAGTTTGGTACCGGTCTTCCGGATCCTTGGCGAGACACTTGAGAATAATGTCGTCAGCTTTTGCCGACAGCTTTCGATTGACGTTGCTCGGAGGGGAAGCCGGACGATTCAGAATTTCATCAACCAGCCGTGCGGGCAGCGATGAACTATACAGCCGCTGCCCCGTGGCAATCTCATAGAGCACGACCCCCAATGCGTAGATATCGGAACGCGCATCGAGATTCTCGCCGCGCAGTTGTTCCGGCGACATGTAGGGGAGGGTGCCCGTAACCGCATTGGTTTCAGTCAACGTAGTGGCCTCGGGTTGATTGGACTCGGCTGCCAGCTTGGCCACGCCGAAATCGAGAACTTTCACCAGTCCCGACTGAGTAACGAAGATGTTGCCCGGCTTGATATCGCGATGAATTATTCCCTTGGAGTGTGCTGCACTGACCGCCTCGGCAATGGGCATTCCCAATTTCGCGACGAGCTCAGTGCCCACCACTCGCCGGCCCGCCATATACATGGCGAGCGTCTGCCCATCAAGATATTCCATCACGATAAATTCGCGGCCCTGGTACAGGTCGATATCGTAAATCGTGCAAATATTGGGATGGTTCAGCGACGAAGCAGATCGGGCCTCGCGGCGAAAACGCTCTAACGCCACAGAATCCGCTGCCATACGCTCAGGGAGAAATTTCAGCGCGACCAGGCGGCCAAGCCTAGCGTCCTCGGCCTTGTACACCACCCCCATGCCGCCCATGCCGATTTCTTCAAGAATGCGGTAATGTCCCACCGCAACGCCCTTAAGGTCAGGCCTCGGCGCAGCTGCCGCCGTGTCGGGCCGAGCGCTGCTGGTGTTCACCTGGCCCGCAAATGCCGGTTTCTCCATGAAGCTCGCTGAGTCGCTGTGATGAGCTAGCAGCGATTCCACCTCGCGGCGCAGTTCTTCATCGCCAGCGCACGATTCCTCGATTACAGAGCCGCGCCGGCTTTCGTCGGCCTCGAGAGCCTTGTGAAAAATGCTTTCGATTTTGCTCCATCGCTCAGGCTTCATCGGATTTCTTTCCGCTCAGTTCGCGCCTCAGCCACGCCTTGGCCAACCGCCAATCACGCGCCACGGTATCAGGTGAAACCTTCAATACTTCCGCGGTTTCCTCAACGCTAAGGCCGCCAAAAAAGCGCATTGTTACGACTTGGCTCTTGCGGTCGTCCACTTTCGCCAGCTGATTGAGCGCGTCTTCCACAGCGACCAATTCAGCAGAGGGTTCCGGGGAGATTACCGGAGCATCGTCCAATGAGATCGCTTTTGCTCCATCGCCACGCTTGTGCGACTGCCGGGCACGGGCCTGGTCGGTAAGAATGCGCCGCATTTGTCGCGCACACAGCGCGAAGAAGTGCGCCCGATTCTGCCAGTCAATCAGCTTCAGATCGGCTAGACGCAGATAAAGCTCATTGATCAGAGCGGTCGTCTGCAGGGTATGGCCATCGCGTTCCTGTGACATGCAACGGCTGGCGGCCCGGTGCAGCTCGCGGTAAACCTGAGGAGTCAGCTTGTCTAGAGCACGTTCGTCGCCTTGGCGCCAGGCTTGAAGCAGTTGGGTGATTTCGTGTTCGAGGGCTTCGTCCATCCAAATCCCCAGCGCCGAAGGCCGCGGCCAATTGCGTAAACATTACCACACTACCCGGCAGTTACAGGATCAGGTGCCCCAAGAAGTTTCTTTCCCCACTTACAGGTTTCGGCCGCGATTTTCGCTATATGGGGTGAAGGCAAGCAAATAGGCGCGGTGAGCACGACATCCGCGCCCCAGGATCAAAGGAGAAACGGACATGAAATCGACACTCATGAAAATGGCAGCGCTGCTCAGCGTGCTTCTCGCGGGGGCATTGTTGACGGCGACGGCTGTAGCACAGTCAGGAGCCGACCACGCCAATAATTGGCGGGACGAAGACGAACAACTCGCACAAATGGCTGAACTGGAGCAGCTTCACGCAACCTTTCATGCGGCAGTCAGCGTGCGCGATCCGGTGAATGGGGATTCGCCTACAGTGATAACTCAACGAGTCCGCGACGCACTCTCGATCTGGACAAAAGACGCCGAACTCACGATTGTCAACACTACCGCCACGGCCGGAAATTATGTCGGCAACGGTGATCCGGACGATCCCGCGACGTGCCCTGAACCCTCGGGCGACACGTCTGCCACCGGCCAACAGGGCACGCTGTGCACCTTCTTCAAGTATGTTTCCGGCGGGTTGCAGGCAGCCAATATGTTCGTGTCGCTTTCTCCGGCATTCAAAACGAAGTTTGTTCCTGTAAAGGACGATGACGGCCGATGGAAATCATCGGTCTATTTCGAATGCCATTACTTCGACGTATCGCTGAATCCGGCCACCGGCCAGCCGTTTTGGAGAGCCAAGAGTCACGTAAGCCTTGACGGTGAAGCGAAAAAGATCGACGGGCGGTGGTTATTGACGCGCGCTAGCTCATCCGCCGTTGGAGTTCCGGTTCCGTGAAGCAAAACATCCGATGCACGCGCTCGCCAGGGCCGCAGCGCGTGCATCCGGATCGTACCACCACTTGAGTATCTTTGATGCTGTCTGGGAGGTCGTCTACGGCGTCCTGCGCAGTCCCGAAGAAGCGCGCCTGCGCGCCGAAATCGCTGCAAGGACAGCGGATCTCCCGCGAGCTCGTCAGGAAGAAACTTCGGCGCAACATGCCGGCCCAGCTTCAGGTCTTCAGCTTCGTACACTACGCCCATGCCGCCGCCCCCGAGTTTCTCGATGATGCGGTAGTGCGAGATGGTCTGCCCAATTAGAGATGGAGAATTTGACATCTCGCGCCAATCTTAGGGTGCGCCAGTAGGTGATAACTTACAGGTTAAGTTCAGGTTAACGAATTTACCGGACAAGTGAATTACCCGACAAAACGAAAGCAGGATCCTGAAAAGCCAGCGTGTCAATGGAATCTGCAATCAGCCCACGAATTTTAAATTCGCAACGAAAATATTTGATTGCGATGTATCGTTGCGGCGGCAAACTGAGGACGGCAGGAGCTGGATGAATCTGAAATTCGAGGTTTCGCGCCACGGGTGGAGGTGCAGGATGGTGGACAGGGTGTACGAACGGTCGAAAAGGAATGGGGAAGCCGGGTTGAAACCCAGCCAGTCCGCGCGCTGGACGATTTTGCTGGCTTTCGCGGTTGCCGCCGGGACGGCGTTCGCGCCAGCGGGACGGGCGGACACGCGATACTACGAGCACACATTTTTTGACAATAGTTCCACCAGCATTTCCCGCGACAATTATTTTTACAGCTCTGGCCGGCCTTCCGCGCCCAGCACGCTGGAACTGGTCGACCGCAAACTGCCCGTCGAGACCGCCATTTTCCTGACGCCGCCGAATGCCTTGAAACTGGCATGGCAATCCATGCCCGACGGCGGCTGGGACGCGGAAATTCGCGTGGTCAATTTTCGTAACCGGCAGATTCATTTCGACGGCGACACGCTCTATATCTGGTGCTATTCGCCAGCGGGCATCGCCGCCGCGGATTTGCCGCTGTTGCGCCTGGAAGACGCGGGGCGAAATTTTTCCGCTCCGCTGCCGTTCGGCCAGTTCTCCGGCGACATTCCCCCGGCCGCGTGGTTCCGGGTAAAAATACCGCTGGCAAAATTCGCAAGCGCCTCGCTGCACGAATTCGTGGCACAAAATTTGGCGACCATCGTGTTTTCGCAAGGCCCCGCCGACGGCGCAAAACACACGCTGCTTCTCGACGAGATTCGCATCGACTCTGCGGCTTCCGCGCCCGCCATCGCGATTACCAGCGCCGGGCCAGTCCACCTTCACGCCAAGGGTTACGAGCGCCACATCGATCTGGAGTGGGATCCGCCACAGATCAGCATGCCAGCCGTCATGGCGCCAGAGGTGGCCGCACCGTTTCCGCGCGTCGAGCGCTACATTATCTATCGCTCCGAAGACAACAAAACGTTTCGCCCCATCGGAATGCAGGTTCCCGGAGTCACCCGTTTCACGGATTTCGCAGGTTCGAGCGGCAAACCGGTCTTCTACCGCGTTACCGATTCCGACGCGTGGTACCGAGAGTCGGTCCCGTCCAATGTGGCGGCTGCCGCCACCCGCGCGCCCGATCATCCGTTTACCGACGACGAATTGCTGACCATGCTGCAGGAAGAAACTTTTCATTATTACTGGGATGGCGCGCATCCGGATTCCGGCACGGCGCTGGAAAATATTCCCGGCAACGATCGCATCGTGGCCACGGGAGCAAGCGGATTCGGAATCATGGCGTTGATTGTGGGCGTCGACCGCGGATTTATTTCGCGCGAACAAGGCTTGGATCGCATGACGAAGATCGTGACCTTCCTTGAGAAAGCGCCGCGCTACCACGGAGTGTGGTCGCATTTCATGGATGGCCACACGGCGCAGACTTTGCCGGTGTTCGACATGGTCGACGACGGCGGCGATTTGGTGGAGACGGCGTTCCTGATGGAGGGATTGCTCGCCGCGCGGCAGTATTTTGTCAGCGGCACAGGGCGCGGCGACGACGCTGGCGGGAAGAAGCTGTTTTCGCGGATCACGAAACTGTGGGAAGGGGTGGAGTGGGACTGGTACAAGAAAAGCCCGGAAGGCAGGGCGCTGTATTGGCATTGGTCGCCGGATTTTTCCTGGCACATCAGCAACCGCTTGACGGGTTTTAATGAGGCGATGATCGTTTATTTGCTGGCCATGGCTTCGCCGACGCACGCGGTTTCGCCGGACCTTTATTACACCGGCTGGGCGAATCAGGTGCATGCGGCAATCGGTTCGCGCGCGGACGATCCGGCGCCGGGGGACCGCTACACGAACGGAAAGAGCTATTTTGGAATTAAATTGGACGTGGGATGGGGAAGCGGCGGGCCGCTCTTTTTCCAACACTATTCCTTCATGGGATTCGATCCGCACGCGGCCACAGATCGCTTCACGAATTATTTTGAGAACAACCGGAACGCGGCGCGAATCAATTTGGCGTACTGCATCGCCGATCCGAAACATTTCAAAGGTTACGGCGCGGATTCGTGGGGATTGACGGCCAGCGATGGTGCGGAGGGCTACAATCCCAGCGCTCCGAACGACAACGACGATCGGGGAATCATGACGCCCACCGGGGCGCTGTCTTCCTTTCCGTATACTCCCGAAGCGTCGCTGGCGGCGCTGAAGCATTTTTATCGCGATGACGGCGCGTGGCTCTGGGATGTTTACGGTCCGCGGGATGCGTTCGACGCGACGGAAAATTGGGTTTCGCCGATTACCATGGGACTGAACCAGGCGCCGATCGCGGTGATGATCGAGAATTACCGGACGGGGCTGGTGTGGAAGATGTTCATGCAGAATCCGGAGATCGCGCCGATGCTGGAGAAGGCGGGCCTGCAGATGCGGAGTGACGAGGTGACGAAGTAAGGAGTCAGGGAAGGGCCGGCACAGGCTAGGACCGCACAGGCAGGAGTGCCTGTGCCACTCGATCCACCCCCCACCCTGTTTGTGAAACAATAGCATTCTAAAGGGGTTAGAGGGTACATGGATGGAACAGTTTGATTCGATTGGGGTTAGAGGGCAATCGAGGTTTAGGGAGGAGTTGGAGACACCCACCCCGGGTGTTTTTGGCAAAGAGTTCGCAGCGTTAACAAAAGAAAGGGGATGGGTGACATTGCGAATTGAGGAGAGTGTGTAAGGTATTGAAAATAAACGATGGGAGTTTTGGCGCATTGCAAAGAGTGCGTAGGTTACTGAGGAGAAAGAATTGGAGTTCAGGCGGGAAGGTTTGGGTGGGTTCCTGCGATTTGGTGCGGGGATGAAGGCGAGGTTCATGGAGGATAGTAGCATGGGTACGTAATTGTGTAAATACTAGTACGCGGGATTATTTTGGGCGGATTGCGTGATCGACCTTTGGTCTGCCCGATTTTGTCCGCATTTGGTAGGAAACGTCGAAGAGAAATTCCCCACCCTTGCGAGGACCAAACCCGCAAGGGTAGGCCACCCCGAAGGCCTTTTCGCTGCGCGCTTAAGGGTGGTCCACCCCATGTTCATAGATGAGGAGAGGGTTAGGATACTGATATTGGGGGTGCCCCACACGTCGGTTTTACGTGTGGGGGTTTTGCAGTGGTTCAATGCCCAGAGGACTGAAGCGACGGACAGGGTCATCTACATGCACGGCAATCCGGTGAAAAGAGGGCTGGCAGGAAATCCGGGGGAGCGGGTATGGAGCAGTTTCAGGGCTTACGAAAAGGCAGAGGGAGGACTCGTGCCCATTGATTTCGCGGGCTGAAGAGTTAGGAACCTGCAGGAGGACGGAGCAAGGAAAAGTAGACCGACAGAGTCAAAAGCCCCACACGTAAAGGCGACGTGTGGGGCACCCAGATCGTTCTAGCATTTTACGTCCGCGCCACCCGCCGTAACCTGTCCTCCAGCATTTCTGACGTCCCCGACTGTCGTCGTTCCGACCTGCCCATTATTTTGGATACGGAGGCGGATCGGCGCGGCGGCTAAGCGCAGACAGGCCCACCCTTTGCAAAAAGCGCAAAGGGTAGGCCACCCAGGAGGTTTCCTTCGCGTTAAAGGTGCGCCACCCGCCCGACTATTTTCCCGCGACGTAAAGTCCCTCCCATATCGTTCGCCCAGAGTGGTCGATATAGGCGATGGTTTTCATTGTTGAGACCAGGCAGAGCCCATCCTGGAAATCATTCGTTCCCAGATAATCGTCGGGAAAAACTCTTTGTCCCG